>Ga0105238_10001188_pt1 | contig 26219 bp, 26 predicted proteins | sample KBSC34metaG_FD_81526 | JGI IMG/M metagenome (GOLD analysis project Ga0105238, IMG submission 81526) | Corn rhizosphere microbial communities from Kellogg Biological Station, Michigan, USA - KBS C3-4 metaG | ecosystem: Host-associated > Plants > Roots > Rhizosphere > Soil | place: Michigan, USA...
AAATTCACGCGCAACACCGTCATAGCTTTCGATTTCAAGGAGGCGCTCTCTTTTGAAGGCGAGACCGGGCCTTACTGCCAGTATGCGGCGGTGCGCACGAACTCGATTTTCCGCAAGCTGCCGAACGAAACTGTCGCCGCGGCGGATGCGTTAATAAATCAGATAGGTAGTGACAGCGCCTTGCAAGAAAGAGTTACGGAGGTGCTGTCAGGTGAAAGCGGCACGGAGATCTGGTCGCTCGTGATGTTGTCGCAACAGCTCGAAGAGGTCGTTGGGCAGTGTCGCAATTCCGCGGAGCCTGCTAATCTTGCCAAGTACACTTTCTCGCTTGCCCGACAGTTTAGCCGTTTCTATCACGATCACCGGATCATTACTGAGCAGGACGAAGTGCGACGAGGTGTGCTAATCGCCGTGACGAAATTGATAAGGTCTCAATTGACGATGGCGCTGCAAGTCCTTGGGATCACTGTGCCGGAGCAAATGTAAATCCTGTAAATTCTGTAAATCCTGTCATCCTGTTAGACATGATTTCAGGATTCACAGAATTACAGGATTAAGAAATTCAAAGCTGAGAGAGTAAAACACCATGCTAATCGTAATGAAATCTGACGCGACCGAGAGTCAAGTCGATGATGTCCTGCGCGTGATCGAGGCGCTCGGCTTCAAGGGCCATCCGATGCCGGGCGCCACTCGCACCGCCATCGGCATCACCGGCAACCAGGGCGCGGTCGATCCGTCTCACTTCGAGAACCTCGCCGGTGTCGCCGAAGCCATTCGCGTCAGCAAACCTTACAAACTGATCTCGCTCGACCTGCGGCCGGAAAAGACGATCGTGCGCGTAGGCGATGCAACGATCGGCGGCGACGAGCTCGCGATCATCGCTGGTCCATGTGCGATCGAGAGTCGCAACCAGGCGTTCGCGATCGCTGAAGCAGTCAGACGCAGTGGCGCACGTTTCTTCCGCGGCGGCGCGTACAAGCCGCGCACTTCACCTTATGCTTTCCAGGGACTTGGCGAAGAAGGTTTGCGCATACTCGCAGAAGTCCGGGACACGTACGGGCTGAAGATCGTTACTGAAGCACTCGACGAAGCAGGCGTGGATCTGGTGGAACGTTACGGCGACATGATCCAGATCGGCGCACGCAACATGCAGAACTTCTCGCTCCTCCGACGGGCAGGCCGAGCGAAACTACCGGTGTTGCTCAAGCGTGGACTGTCCGCGACGCTCGACGAGTGGCTGCTCGCGGCGGAGTACATCATGGCGGAGGGCAATTATCAGATCGTTCTGTGCGAGCGCGGCATTCGCACCTTTGCACAGCACACGCGAAACACTCTGGACCTTGCGGCGATTCCAGCAGTGCGTCGCATCTCGCATCTTCCAGTGCTCGTCGATCCGTCACACGGGACCGGCAAAAATTTCATGGTGACGCCACTGGCGCGCGCAGGTGTCGCGGTTGGCGCGGATGGTCTGATTGTCGAAGTTCACGATCAACCAGAGCACGCGCTTTCAGACGGCGCACAGGCACTGACACTCGACCAGTACGAACAGCTAGTCAGCGAGGTACGCTCAATTCACGAAGTAATCGCGCCCGTATCCGTGTAATCCGTGGCTAATATCTGCGGCAGATCACGCGCGAACATTGATCTTGGTATGACTCGATCGAATCCGGCGGCAAGCGCGTTGCGTTGCAACTCAGTCTGAACGTGCGAAAAGAACCCCAGCAGTTTGATTGACTGAAGTTCTTCGTCAGCCTTGAGCTCCCGGGCCAGCGCCACCGGATCGATCTTTTGATTGTGCAGATCCACAACTATTAACCCCGGCTTCGTCTCGCGTGCCTTTGAAACTACAGCCTGCTGGCTTCGCGGAAAACTTATTTCCACACCTGCCGCTTCCGCGACTGCGCGAATCTTCGACGCGAAGAACATATCGTCAACAACTGATATAACTATTACGCTCATGATAATCGCATCATACAACATCCGTTACGCGCGCGGTCCTTACCTGATCTCCGGCGGGTTGCGTCGCAAAATGGGATTGATGAGTTTGTCGGGACGGCCGGAACACGTTGCACGCCAGATCTCGGCAGCCGCACGCGCATTCACCGAAGGTACACTGTTGCCACGCGTAGACGTACTCGCTTTGCAGGAAGCTGACATGCGCACAAAACGGACTGGCGGTCATCATGTTGCCGAAGAGCTCGCGGCAGAGCTCGGAATGCACTGGGCCCACGAAGCTGCTGGAATTCCGCGTGGTGTCAAGCCGGTGAAGCGTCAATGGTGGCTCGACTTTGAAGAACCGATTGACCTGCACGATAGCGGTGACACTGGCGTCGCGTTGTTGAGTCGTTTGCCGTTAACCGACGTGACACGGATCGATCTGCCGTGGCAGGAGTGTCAGTGGCGTCCACGACTCGCGATTGCCGCGACGATCAAGGTTAGGACACAGGACGTTCGGATTTTCAACGCGCACGTCGATCCGCATGCGGCGGTAGATGGGCAACTCGCGCAACTCGAAGCGATTGCCACACAGACGGAAGCGACAACACTACCGACGATCGTGCTTGGTGATTTCAACACGTTGTCGAATCAGAAGTGCATCGAGACACGTCAGTTCTTCGAAGCGCGTGGTTACACGACGCCTTTCCCGACCGGAACCGCGACGTGGCGCACTACAGTCTTGAAAATGCATGCCGACTGGATCTTCGTGCGCGGAGTTAAGATTGAGCGCTGGGGCGTGGCCAGGCCGCTGAACGTTTCCGATCACTGGCCCATCTGGGCTGAAGTGGTGGTTGAGTAGTTGTTAGACAGGATTTACAAGATTTTCCATGATTGACAGGATCACGAGTCGTGACAATTCCCTGCTCCGCGAGGCGCGTTCCGTGCGCGACGGCAAGATCGACGAGCTGATCTTTGTCGAAGGGCTGCGCTTGTGTGAGGAGGCGCAGCGCTCGAATCTGGAGATCGAGGCGGTAATCGTTTCTGGAGAGTTGATGCGGAAGGAACGTGCGGCGCAAGCAATCGCTGAACTGTCGCACGTCTCGAAGCGGACGGCTTCAGTTAGTGAGAAACTGCTGGAGTCGATCTCCTACACGAAGACGCCGCAAGGTATCGTTGTTCTCGCCCGCAGGCCTGACTCTTCGGAAGCGCGTCTAGCTGCCAGTCTCGCTGCGAATCCACTGCTCGTCGTGCTGCATCAGATCAACAACCCGGTTAATGTCGGCGCGATTCTGCGCACAGCCGAAGCAGCAGGCGCAACCGGTGTTATCGCGACGAGAAACACGAGCGATCCGTTCTCTCCGAAGTCTTTGCGTGGAGCGATGGGATCGGCGTTCAGACTTCCGATCTGGGTTGGAGGCTCATTTGAAGAGGTTGTTGAGTGGTGCCGCACACGCAGCATCGCGACCGTCTGTTCCGACGGAGAAGCAGACACGGATTACACGGATCTTGATTGGACTAAAGGAGTGGCGCTGTTTCTTGGACCCGAGTCCACAGGCTTCACGGCTGAAGAATTGATTTACGCGGATCGGTCCGTGAAGATAACGATGCGTGGTAAAACTGAGAGTCTTAACGTCTCGGTCGCTGCCGGGATTCTCCTGTTCGAAGCGGCTCGTCAAAGAGCTATTGCGCCTTGATGCAGACGGCGGTTGCGGGGAATGCGGTCCTGTCTTTGGCGCTCCTGAGCCACACCACGATCGTGTAAATGCCCGGCTTGCCTTTGTACAGACTGACGGGTGTTTGAAAACTCTTATCCGCGAAGACTTCAACTATTCCCACTGTTCCGTCCGTATAAGTAAACGGCGGTTGCACTCGCGGCTTCAGCACTCTCGAATCCTTCGGTAATGCATACGATCGCGGTTGCCGCAGCCACTCCATCTCCGGCGGGGTTGGCAAAGGCTCGTAAAATACTTCGATGTTATTGAACAAGTAACCCGGTCGCACTATCTTCCCGCTGAAAGAGATCTGGGCGCCGGGTTTGGCCTCGCGTTTCACCGGCTTGACCTCGACGTACTTCGCGACAAACAACTCGACGAGCCGCAGTCGTAGATCTTGCACGGCAAGACCGATCCCGACGTGCGTGTGTTGTGGCGCGAGGATGGTGCGGCGGTGTCCGTCGTTCGGAGGCTTTTCCTGGTACATCCGCACGTGCAGGTAAGCACTGTCCTGCTTCAGGTCTTTCGCCTTGTTGGACCATGTGCCATCGGCAGCCGAAACGTTTTCCTCTGTGGCGTGTATGCCGCCTGCAGCGGAATAGCGATGGTAAGGCTTGAGGCCGTCACTACCCCAGTGACCGATGAACTCCTTAGTTACCAGGTCGACGGCGTGCTTCGTAGCAACCTCGGTCGCAAGGTCGTCCATCTCTACCGGCTGAACCTTCTCAACGTCACGCTCCTCGTTGATCATCTCGAAAACGGTCTTGCGAATTTCTTTGAAAGTGTTTTCGAGATCTTCTGGTGAGATGTTGCGGTCGAGTAGCGTGGCGCCAAGCCCCGCGCAGGCAGCTTGTAGAAATTCACGCCTCGATCCGTTCATGATCAGCGTTCATTCCGCGTTATCGATGGTTACGCCGAGATCGCGCAGCAGTCCGTCCTGCAGACCGTAGATCCAACCGTGTACGACGAGCTCCTGTCCGCGTTGCCACGCGCTCTGCACGATCGTCGTGCGACCGACGTTACGCACTTGTTCGATGACGTTCAGCTCGCAGAGACGATCGACACGCTCGTTTTCATCGGAGATCTTTGCGAGCTCCTCTTCGTGTTCGTGATACACGTCCTGCACGTGACGCAGCCAGTTGTCGATGAGGCCGAACTGGAGATTGCTCATGGCAGCTTTTACGCCGCCACAGCCATCGTGGCCGCAGACGATAATGTGCTCCACTTTAAGAACGTCGACGGCATACTGCATCACTGACAAGCAGTTGAAATCGGTGTGGACTACGAGGTTCGCGACGTTGCGATGAACGAACATCTCACCCGGCTTCATTCCTGCGAGTTGTGTGGAAGGCACGCGGCTGTCGGCGCAGCCGATCCAAAGAAAACGTGGTGTTTGTTGTTTGGCTAAGGTTTGGAAAAAATCGGGGTCGCTGGCTTTGATACTCTCAGCCCAGGCTCGGTTTTGATCGAGGAGACGATGAAGATCTTTCATACATATTTAGACAGGACTAACAGGATTTGCAGGATTTACAAGATGCATCATGTAATCTTGAGAATCCTGAAATCCTGTCTACATTTGTGCTAAAGAAGCGGCATGTGCAGCTAAAGGTGGCGCATATCCCATTGGCATGTCGCCGTTGTCTGCGCGCAGGTACTGCCAGTCTTTCGGTTTGAGCGAAGCGATCAGCTCCGCGCGTGTCTTCACCTTCAGTGGTTTGCCGCGATAGATCTTGCCCATGCGTTGCAGGTTCTTCTCGGAGATTGCGCCGGAGAACATCCACAAGGGCCACGTGAAGTTTGGACCATTCAAGCGCCGCAGTTTATACAGCCACATCCCGATCGCGCCCACCCGCCACGCCATCGGTCCCCACCAACTGTACTGGCCCGGCCGCAGGTTCATCTTCCAGCACTTCATCATCAACTGCCACTGTAACGGCGTGAGCTGGCGCGTTTGCGTGACACCCTCCATTTTTTCCATGCGCGTGTCGTGCAGTGGCGTGAAGATCGATGGAATCAGAAACGCAAAGAGACCGCGACGTTCCATCTCGTAGACAAGATCAATCGTCGCCATCACGTCTTCGTCAGTCTCGCCGGGATTGCCGACGATCAACGTCATCGCCGGAAACCAGTTGTTCTCGTTCAGAACGCGCAGCCCTTCGAGCACAACGCTGGGCCAGTCTTCAATCGAAAACGGCACACCTTTGCTCGACATGATCTGCTTCGCCATACGCACCGATCCGGTCTCGAGTCCGATCAGCGGCGCGAGCGCTTTTTTCTGCCGGTGACTGCTCAGGAGGGGAAAATGAATCGGGCTTTTAGGCAGCAGGATGTCCGACAGTTGTTTGATCAGTAAAGGATCGACAACGGCCGGTGCGATCGTGCTGTGACTCAGCACGTGTTGCTCCACACCGGGCGTGTTCACGATGTCAGAATAGAGATCGACGAGCGCTTCACGGTTCGGAAAGTAGAAAGGCGTGTCAGTGTGTACCTGTCCCCAGATGAACATGTCTTCGGTCGCGAGCGAGATTTGTTTGTTGCCATGTCTCACGTTCGCGCGCACCGCGTCCATGATCTTGTCTTTGGGAAGATCGATCTGCGGATTCAGATCTGGCACACAAAACTTGCAGCGCCGGCCGCAGCCTGTGGTCATCTCGACGACGCCGAACGTGGTGCGCGTGTCGGGAAAGAGGATCTGCTCACGATCCATCGGATGTTTCACTTCGACGACGCGCGGCAGCTCTTGTCCTTCGATCGCCTTTCGAAACAGCTCGAGTGTGTCGGTCGACTCGCTGCGTCCCTCGACGATGCAATCGACGCTCAGCTCCTCATATAAATTTGTCTGGATGATCTGCCAGCCGCCGGATCCGCCGACGATCACTTTGAAGTTGTCGCGATACGGGCTCGCTTTGATCTTTGAGAACAACAGTCGCGAGTAGTGAGAGTTGATCGGCATCTTCGACGAGCCGAAGATCGACGTGTAAACACCTGCGGCAAACGTGACGCCGAGTGGATTGTGCGTCGACACTGCGACAACGCGCGTGCGTGGTCCGACAAACTTGTGCAGGTCGTCAGGAAAACACGCGACCACGTCGTCGCTGCGATACTCACGCAGCAGCGACTTCTCGACCAGTCGCACACCCGCGGGCATGTAGCGCGCGGAGCCGTCAGAATTGTGCTCGACCTCGCGCCACTTCGGATATTTGCGATTGATGACACCCTCCATCCAGATTGGCAACGAGGCCAGGGCCATTTGAATGAAGTAGCCGGCGTGATCAATCGCTTCGGTTAATGGAGCGGTTAACACGATCAGGCGACCGCCGTCGGCGGGTGGCTCGTGTGTGACTTGTAAGTTGGACGGATCGAGACTCGGGTCTTTCCTGGGGGTAATCATGGTCGCTTAAGTTAATGAAAACCGTGGCGGTTTACAAGCGGATAGTTGTTACGAATCCGTGGCGGCGATGGCTTCAATCTCGATCAGGAAGCCGTGATGGAGCGCTCCGCATGGGATTACCGCGCGCGCGGGTCGATTGTCCCCAAGCACTCTTGCACATGTTTTATTGACTGCTTCCCAGAGGTTTATGTCAGTAATCGAGATGTTCAACTTAAGGACGCGGTCCCAGTCGCTACCGCTTGCTTTGAGAATTGCGTGTACGTTATTGAGCGCCTGTTCGGTCTGTTCCTCGATCGAGCCGAGCTTCTTTTCACCTGATGCCGGATCGATCCCAAGCTGGCCCGCGACGAAGATGAGGCCGTTGTAGACAGTTGCTTGCGAGTAATGTCCGGCGGGTTGTGGCGCGTCTGGAGTGTTGATTCTCTTGATTTCCATGGAGCATACGATGCCAAATCTTGTAAATCCTGTAAATCCTGAAATCCTGTCTAAAACTTTTTACATGATTTCAGGATTTACAAGATTTACATGACTGTCGGATTGTTATTGCATAAGAAGGATTTTGATTCCGAGAAAATCTTCCAGCAGACTTCTTTTGCGCCCTTAGCGCCTGATATTTCGTGCGGAGCTGGTGGCACTCTCATTGCGGTTACACTTCACGTTCTTCAAAACGGCATTGACCACGATTGCGGTTAGCGCAACTGTCTATGTCGCGAACAGAAACGGAAGCCACAACTAATGAGAAAATATTTGAACTGTTTGCTTGCCAGTGTGCTCTTTGTCGCCAGTATCTCGACGCCGGTTGCTGCCCAGAAGAGCAACTCGGAGGGAACGACTGTGGATAAGGTGAGGGCCAAGGTTGCCAAACTCGGAGTCGGTGAGAAGGCCAAAGCAACCGTGATTCTAAAGGATGGGACAAAGAAAAAGGGATACATCGGGCAGGCTGGAAGCGATGACTTTGTCCTGCGCGATCGGAAGACTGACTCGCCAACGACGATAAGTTACACAGACGTTTCTAAGGTTGAGAGCAACAAGGGGCACTCAACCGCACGAAACCTTGGGCTTGGCATCGGCATTGGAGCCGGAGCTTTTCTCGCAATACTCTTAATCGCCATTGCACATCTTGACTAACGAGTTGTTCGAGCTGAGCGCCTAGCGATGAGTGATGACCCTAAAGGTCGAAAAGTTTCGCGTATTCTATTGCCGGGACAAATACAGCAATGAGTCATCCGGCATGGAATGGAGCAGAGCTGGTTGTTTATATCGCCTGCTCCAAACGGGAGCATAGAGGAATCCTGACTGCTCTATGTAACACCCGCGGAAATTAACTCGTTATACCTTAAAGGAGTCTCATGAAACGCATTCTCAACGTAACTGTTCTCACACTAACTGTCTTCATTCTACTCGGTACTGTTTCCGTAATGGCTATCGAGCGACCCATTGCTCTTAATGCAAGGGGAATCGCGACCTTTATCACCGATGAAGCAGGCAATCCAATTCGCGCCAATGTCAGCAGTTCCGGTACGGCGACTCACCTCGGTTTGACCACCACTGTCGGCACGATTACTTTCAGCCCCGATCCTGCCAACCCTGGCCGTCTACTGACCAACGGAACAGGGACCATGACTGGCGCCAACGGTGATATGGTCCAACTGGAGCTTAACGGAGCATTAGAACCGACGCCGGGCAGTACTACGGCTACTGATAAATTTGTCGTTCGCTTCGTGGGAGGCACAGGCCGATTTGCCGGCGCGCACGGTACGGGCACAGGCATAGTCGTTGTTAACCTGCTCACCGGTGCGTTCGAAATCACTATCGTCGGCGATATCGATTTCTAGGATTACGACGACGGCGGTTTAAAGGGTGTCTGAAAGTGCTCGGGACAAGCTGAGATCTCAAAGGGACTTTCAGACACTCTTTTCCAGTTAACAACGCAAAACAAAAGCCTTCTCAAGTATTACTCAATAAACCTCTCCGGCAAACTTAACTACACGGTGACTATGGAGGAAGCTCTTATGAACGTGGGAGTTGTTGCTGAAGCAATCGACATGCAGAGCTTGAAATATGTGTTCGAAGGGCTTGAGCAGAGTTTGGCCAAGCGGTATAAGGTCAACCGTCGTTCCATGGAATTCTTCTACTCGTCCCCGCGCCGGCGGGAAGAGTTGCACGATGAGTTCGTGCGCAACTCGGACATTCTGGTTGGCAGAATAGATGAAAGAGTATTCCGGTCCAGAGAACGGCTTGACCGGCAGCCTCCCATGATTTGTTTCTTACTCGGCGCAATCTCTCGAGGCGGTGGCGAACTGCCCTGGGTCCACCGTTACCTCAAATCAACGGATGTGCTCGTGGGAAATTGTCGCGGCGACATGGAAATAGTTGCGAAGTTCTTCAAAAACGGTCAGGCTCGAAAGCTGCCTTTCTCATTTGATGAATCTACTTTCCACGCGGTCGATGAATCGCGAAGACAAGCACTCAAAGCGGAATTGGGTTTTCAGAAAAGCGACCAGATCTTGTTGTATGCGGGACGAATCACGTTGGAAAAGAACGTGCATACTCAGATCCGAATGCTCAGCATTCTCCAGCGTCTTTTGCCGAACCTCCATCTCGTAATCATCGGCCAGCTCCAGAACATTGCCTTTCATGAGGTCGGCGTGCATCCCGTGGACATCACGGATATGTTTAGGAGACTTCTCTCCGAGCTGAGACTCGATACCTCGCGCATACATTTTCTCGGTCCGAAAAGCCCGACAGAAACACGTGACTTCTACATCATTGCTGACGCCCTGGTTAATTTGACGCTGCATCATGATGAGAACTTTGGTTTCGCACAGGTCGAGGCCATGGCGTGTGGAACACCCGTCGTTGGAACCAAGTGGGGCGGTCTTAAAGATACGATCAAACACAATGAGACGGGATATCATGTCAGCACCGTTGTGACCGATGCCGGCGTCAAGCTCAACTGGTGGGAAGCGATTAATAGAATCGTTCAACTTCTCGGTGATGAGACGACGCTTCAGCGCTTTCGTGAGAAATGCCCGATTCATGTGATGGAACACTTTTCGAAGCAGCGCTATGACGAAGTTCTTGAATCAATCCTTGTCGACTGTAAGCAGGTAAGTGAGCACGGAAGCGAGCCACTGGCGCTGTCGGATTTTGGATCTGAGTTCTGGGATCGCTGTCTTCACGCTCGAATGTCTCCGCCGCCGCTTCAACGAGGTCCTAGATCATTCGAGCTCTATAAAGAGCTCATCGAACCGTTTACTGGCGTCACCGAGAGCACGATTCTAATGGCTGACGACTTGCAAGAAGATCACTTGTTGGTTCTTGCTGCTCCGGTTCAGACGGAGGGAGGCATAATAAAAATAAACGATCCGATTTTCCCGATGGAATTAAGCATGCCGGAAGATTATCAAGAATCCTGTCAAGCCATACTCGACATCCTCAAAAGAGAGCCGGTGGTCCAATTGAAGCGGCTGATTAGTCTCACGACCGGTCCCCTTTTGGCCTTAACCGAAGAGACTCTTAAATGGATGCTAAACGCGGGAATCCTGCTCAGAACGAGGCCGATGAATCCATCGATCGATCCAGAGTTGATCGGCGATCAGATGAGCAGGCCGTTGTTTACCATTCAGAACGTGGACTACAGATCGGACGTGTACGTGATTAAGCAGATGTGGTGAGCCTGCAGTTGAAGAGCGTGTCTTCATCGCTCAATAAAGTTGTATTGGATCGTGCCGGTGACTTGTACGGGCTTATCGCCGACCAGTGTTGGTGAAAAAAGAGAATTCTTTGCGGCTTGAACGGATGCGGCCCAAAGCAAAGGATGACCGCTAATAGCTCTGGCCGCTATCACTTTCCCTTGTTCGTCTATCACTACTGTAACGAACACTGTGCCTGAAGCGTGAGCCTTCCCTGCGATAGCCGGATAATTCGGTATGACGAGTTTGAGTGCCCGCCCATTTATGATGTTGAGGGGACCACTCAACTTTTGAGGATATAGTTGTTCTTCAATTGCGTAGTCGGCGCGAGCGCGAGCTTCGTCGCCTTTTTTGGAAAAAGCAACACCTCGATTGTAGTGAGCGTTATTTAGTAACGGGTCTAACCGGATGGCCTTATCGAAATCAGCAATGGCGCTGTCGAAGTCTAGTTTACCTGCGTAAGCAACGCCCCGATGGTTATAGGCGTTGGCTCCTTCCGGATCTAACTCGATGGCTTTAGTGAAGTCTGCGATTGCACGGTCATTGTCATCTTGCTGAAGATAAGTTCTGCCGCGCTCGATGTAAGCATCTCCGGGTCTTAAATTGTCGAACCAGGGACGTGGATCGCTTTGAATGTCGGCAGATGAGGGATCTTTTTCTCTTTTGGAAGACACCTTGCTCTGCTCATTACCAGTACTTCTCTCAGCCTCTAATTGGATAGCCTTGTCGAAGTCTTTCAACGCGAGCGCGAACTCGCCTCTCAGGGAATAGAGGCGGCCCCGACGAATGTATCCAATGATTTGTTGCGGATCGCGTTGTATGGCCTGATCGAAGTTGGTTAGCGCCAGGTTATACTTTTTAAGTACAACATACGCTGCTCCTTTCGCATAGAATTCGAATTCGTCGCCTGGCTTCTTTAGGTACGTCAACGCGTTCTCAGCATAGCCCCTGGCTTGCTCTGTTTGGCCGTTGGCGCTGCTCAACTCGCACATCACCGCGAAGTACATTCCCATCATCGCGTTTTGGTCATACTCGTACGCCTCGCGGGGTTTCTTCTGCGATTCGTTCGACTGATTCGAGGGTGCGTTATTTGTCGTCGACTGCGCCCATTCAGTTTGGGGCCAGGCAAGAATAAGTAACAGCGTTAGTGAGGCTGTCGTTGAAACAATTCTGATCTTCATATTCCTCGTAATTCAGCTCGAACTCCAAGTCTGAAGGTCATCTCCGAAGCAACTGTAGGGGCGGCCCTCTGTGGCCGCCCGTTGTTGAAATACAAGCATTTACCCGTGAAACGGGCGGCCACAGAGGGCCGCCCCTACAGTTGCGCCCTTGAAAAACTGACTTTTGAGGCAAAGCCTCGTTACCGCGAATGGCCTAATGGCCCTTATACGCTCCTCTTTTACACGAGTCAATGCGCGCCATACCTTGGACCACTTGGCCCAGCGAGAGTGTTGTCGTTTCTGCGCTTTATCGCTTTCGAGTCGAACCATGGTCCGACTCGAATGCAAAGCTAGAGGTAACTTCACTTGCAGTAGAGACGATCCGTGCTGGTGGCGCTGCTCAGGTAATGCCTTGTCTGCCAGGACAACGCCACTCTGTAAGCGCATGGAGGATCGGCGGAGACATTCACGGCAAAGCCGCCGTTATTGGTCGGCTGATGTGGGCCGCCGGCGCCGCCTCTGAAGAGATAATTACTGCTCGGAGGAGGCGGAGCGAAATTGCCGTTTGGTAATGGCGGAGGCGGATGAACGCCGCCGCTGTTGTTTGAGATTCCGAGACTGAAGAATCGCAAATGCGGATGATCGATGGTGTAGAGAATATGCACTGCTGTCGACACCGGGTTGCAAGCGTTGACTCGAAGTTCTTCCAGGTCAAGAGCCACAATCACCGGAGAATTATCAAGCACGATGGAATCCAAAGTGTCGGTCGCAACCGTGGCAAGCGAAACGGCGTCGCGCACTTCAAACGTCAGCCGGTAACGCCGGATCGGTTCGCGCTCGAGTGGAGTCAAAGAGCGTCCCGCTTCGAGGATGGGCAAGCCAGCGGGCAATTTTGCCAGATGTGCACTGGTGATCGCAGGCGTGTTCATGACAAACAGATCGAAGGTGCGCAGGAAGTTGGAATTGTTCACGTTGACGACGCTGGTCGTACCATCGCGCATGTCCACCGTAACGGCTTTGTTATCAACCTTGATCCATCCGCCCGGAGAAAGATCTGCAAATTCGATATTGACCTGCGCCGAGTCAGACAATCCAAACGCATTTGTGTAGAACACATAACCAACATGCGTCGGGAGAATTTGCGTGACCGGCGCCATAGCGGCCGGGGCAGGCGCAACCGTCGGGAGCGTAGTCGGGTCATCAGCTCCGCCGGTCCACGTCCACTCCCCGATGAGAAAGCGATACTCGAGTGCATTTGCCGGAGCAGCGACATTGCGCAACGGACAGTTTCCTTTCAGTGCGACGCCACCACCGAAGACGAAAGAATTCGCCGGTCCACCCGCATAACCTTCCGCAGAAAATCCGGAGCTTGAAGCGGATGGGAATGGATGAATGTCGAAAACTTCCACCTGTTGCCAATGTGGAACAGTGTCAGGGGGCGGCGGCTGCACTTCATCCGTGCAGAGCTCAACACAAAAGCAGTGTGGGACATTTTCGCGTCCGGGAGTGCGTCCCTGCGCCTGCGTCTCGTTCAGAATGTTGACCCCGCCGAGCTCGGCGGTGAAATAAACATCGGGGCCGCTTGCAAACTCGATATTAATTAATGGAGAGAAAGGGGTAACTTGAAACTGAGCTGTCGTGTAATCAATGCGAAAACGTCCGGTCGCATCCGTGACGGCCGCGCCAAGTGGATCGTCTTGCCACCAGTCAGCATCGAAAGCTTTGACGGTAGCGCCGGGAATCGGAGTCTGGGGAGACGCGCAGGTTCGTAATCGACCGCAAATGGTCCAGGCGCCGAAACGCCCGCGTACCAGGCACCAGAAGCGATAGGGAACACAGTAGTCCCATATAGCAATCAAATCATTTTCCCTTTCGCGCCAGCGAGGCTGAAAGGTCGTAATAGAAAACTGCAGCGGCTTTGGTGGCCGTGGGCCCGGTTTGAGCCGCGGCACCGTACCGCAATAGACATCTACTTCAAAGGCTTCGCCGTTGTAGCGTTCCTTCTCGCCTAGTTGGAAGGTGAAGTTGCCTTGCTCGTCGGTGCTGGTTTCGGCAATCAGCGTCGACGCTTTCTCAGCGACCTGCTCCTCCGTCAGGATGGCGAAGGTCTCTTTAGGGGTGGCAACGGCTAAGGCCGTCACAGTTTGCGCATCGCGGCTGCGGTAAATACGCACCGTTACGTTCGCGAGCGGCTCAGGACATTCAGGGCAAATCAGCCCGCAAAGTTTTCCGCGGAAGATGTAAGGCATTATTAGTACTCCTGAAGATTTTGTGAGTTTCGTGTCCCAGTTGATGCGTTTCGCATGCATCCGGTGTGGAGATGAAGGAAACGTCATCAAGTTGCAGTAAGCACCATGCGGCGTGCTGCAGGCGTGCACCAGGACACATCAATTCGCCCCGCCTACTAACAATGCTTTAAAATTGCCACTCGTATCAGATCAGTTGAAAATATTTTTTCTCTGTGCAACCTCTGTGTCCTCTGTGGTGGGTATTCGCCATGGCCTTATTTCGGCCATTGATTCCGTCCGGGATTCCGGCGCAATATCTCATTCGTGAAATCCCAGCCGAAAAAAGTCGTTCCGATGATTCACGTTCCGGACGTGCGCGCCACCGTCGCGTGGTACGAGAAACTCGGTTTCACAGTCAAAGCGACCTATGCGGATGAAACTGGCGATAACTTCAGCTTTGCGATCCTATCCTTTGGCGAGGCGACGGAAGTCATGTTCAACACCGACGGTGAAACGAGCGATAGTCGCCGCCGCGAAGTGGACCTCTACGTCTACACCGACGATGTTGACGAGCTCTACGAACGACTGAAAGACAGTGTTGACGTTGTTGAAAAGCCACACGATACGTTCTACGGGATGCACGAACTGATCATCCGCGACTTGAATCGTTTCTGGATCACGTTCGGCGAGGAGAGCGTGTTTGCGATCCTGATGGGCGGCGTCAACGAATCGGATGACGAACGGGTCAAAAGAGCCATTGACAGTGGCCGCGTCGACCGCGAAACACTCAACGTCGCGCTCGCTTTCGCAACGAGCAAGGAAAACGTAGCAATCGTCAAGTTGCTAACTGACGCCGGCGCACAACCGCCACCGCACGTCGATTTGCAAACACTCGAATCGTACGCAGGCGTCTACAAAGGTGAGCACGGGATCTCAGCGGAGATTACAGTCAGGGACGGCGGGTTGTTCGCCACGCCTGCGGGAGAGCAACCGATGAGCCTTTGGCCGTTGGACCAGGTGACTTTCCGGCCAGTGGCGATGGCTGGAGCAAAGCTTGCTTTCAACGTAGAGAACGACCACGTCAAGGGACTATCATTAATTCATGACGGCCACAGGATCGATCTAATCCGTGATTAGATGTTCCCTTCAATTACTTTGAGGGAATTTCTCATCAGTATCCGCGTGAATAGATGGCGGCTACTAAGAACGTCGCGCTTACAGGAGCCTCACGGCTAGCCGAATTGCCAAAGTTAGTGCTTGCTTATATGGTTTGCCTCAACACTCGCGCCTTGCGATCAAAATGAAAGGGTAATGACGATGATCATGGTTCATCGGGGCGCCGGAATGCTTGCGCCTGGATTTGGATTGCTGTTCGCACTGTTCATGAACGTCCTGACGTTTAGAGTTTTTGGCGGTGACTACTATCAGGAGCATAGATGGCCCAAGCTTACCGTGCTGGTTATGTCCGGTATTGCTTGTCTGGTCGTGGGCGTCCTTATCAAGCAGAAGAGAGTGCGCGACGCTGACCGGGAACAACAGGCCATTGACTCTCTAAGCCAAAAACACGAGACTGCAAACCTCATCGCCTTTCACGGTCCTCGAGATCACCTGATGTACATACCTCTTCAGTACTGGTCAATCGTTTACTTCGTGGCCGCCATCCTTTATGGCTCAATGGGCGCATTTGCATCGAAAGGATAAGTAATCCTTTGCGGCCCTCTGCGTATCTCTGCGATCTCTGCGTTAATGGCTATTTCAACGCAGAGGACGCGGAGATACGCAGAGAGCCGCAGAGAAAAATCCAAATTAGGGGCGCCGCCCGCCGCCTTCATCTTTGCCTTTTCAACCCTGCAAAGTTCCCACGAACCTTGAGCGGTTGGTAGGGCCAGGCGGCAGTTCTGCCTGAGGCAGCATTCCTGCAAATAGCAACTTCCAGTTGGAAGTTCCCTTCGAGTTCATCCGAGCTCGTGCGCAGGGTGGTGTGAAGATAGCCAACTGTCGGATCTGCAGGTCGACAGTTGAATTTCAACGGTCTGCCCCCGAGTTTTACCGGAAATGCGACGTGTGTTTCTTGAGTGAGCCGTCCTTCGCCGTCGGTCTCGATCAAAAGGTTCCAACCGCCGTCGGCGCTAAGCTCGATACGATCTGGTGCTATCTTGCCGACCTGGGCGCCAGGACTTGCCTGATCGAACCGCGGTCCACGATCGTAACCAAGGATGACCCCAGGGATCTCCCAGGGGGCGCGGCCTGAATTGAAGGCAGGCATCTCGACCTGAACCTCGAAGGCCGGGCCTCCGATTGATCGCGAAGTGTCCGACACACTCGGGCCGATCGGCTTTTCCCTTCGCAGTCTCAGCGCGACAATCCCGGCAAGCAGCAACGCCAGCGCGATAATGATCACCAGTTTCTTCTTGCCGCCCATTTTTTACCGCAGTCCTAATACTTCTTCGTCGCCTCGATTTTGTCTCGCATGTATTTGACGTAAGCCTGGGCTTTGTTTTTCGTATTGATCTGCTTGTAGTTCTCAAGAATCCTGGCCTGCTCTGCTTCGTCCTCTCCATTCAACTGACTGCATTCCAGTTCCGTTTTCAACAGGATTTGCAGGAAGCCGATGATGTTTCCAGACTCGGGAAGAGGCTCATCATGGATTGCTAAAACTGTCTCTACTTTATCCACTGCCTCTTCTACCCAATGATCGAGAGCAAGCAACTCTTTCTCATAAAATTTTCGATGCGCCGGTGCGGTCGCAGGGGAAACCAGGGTTTGGGGACAGTCTTCACGTGGAGCCGGATTCGTAAGCAAGTGCCGAAGATCCTTTGCGCTAGCGTCGCGCTTCGTTAGCGGCTTCATTCCCAGCAGTCTTTCTAAAGTGGCCAGGATTGAGGAATGGTCGTAGAGCGTATGGTCCACAGCGCCCCTGGGAATGAGCGGGGATACTATGACGGCTGGTACCCGTACGCCGTACTGAGTGAAGTCAAACCCCAGGGCGTTGCGTGTTTTCTGTCCGCTGGGAATCCCATCGCAGGGCGGAACGGCGCAGCCAGGTTTCACGTGATCGTAGAAGCCACCGTGTTCGTCATAAACGATGATCAGCAAACTCGTATTCCAGACCGGCGAATTCCGGATCGCCTCATACACCGCTTTAATCAAACCTTCCCCGCCGGAGGGATCATCTTCAGGATGTTGTGACGAGCCGCCTTTGTACGTCGGTCCTTTGTACTTGGGGCCTTTGTGGTGCTTTTGAGGTGAAAAGAAACTCCGTCCAAAATTCGGTTCAATGAAGGTATAGCAATACGTATAAGCAGGGAGTCCTTCGGCGGTTTGCTCGTTTAGATCGCAGGCGAAGCGATCGATCGGGTGAAGGTCCAACTGGCTGACGCCATGCAGCGAAGCGACCTGCGAAATCCAGCCGCCGAATTCCGGCCCCGAAGCGTCGTCGCTAAACTGGTTTTTATCGTCGTTATAGAGCCGCCACTTATGACCAGCATTGGTCAAAGCCTGAAAAATAGATCCGTTGGTATACCTGAACCCATGAATCAATTCCCAGGTCACCTCGTCCAGGAGGTGCGGGCTATCAGTCCATCCTGCCGAGGAAGCGCCATGAACGAAAAAACGATTGGGCCAGGTGGGACCGGGCAGCGAAGAATACCAGTTATCGCAGATCGCAAATTCGCGCGCGAGCTGCCAGATCACTGGCAATTGTGTTTGGGTATTAAAGCAAGCCATGATGTCGCCGATGTGATCCGCAGCGGGCGTCCCGGTATCTTCGCTAAGAGAGGTGGCATAACTACTCGCGAAACCTGAGTTGTTCACCGACGGATAAGCTCCGCCTTTGTATTTGCAGGCTTCATCGGCGCCGCAGAGTTGTTCCAGCACGTCTTTAAATTCATGTCCGGGATCCGTCGTCATACACGGGGGAGCGCCATCGTGGACCAGATACTTTTCTCCCTGATAAGAATTCCAGTCCTGAACAGTTGCAACGTTGATGTCCTGAATACCTGACATCGCAAAAATATTATCGAAGGAGTGGTTCTCCAGCATCAGCACGAATACGTTCTTGATATCGGGTTCGGTATTGTTCATTTTGACCAACGATCTCGGTTGTAAGTTGAAGGCTAGTGTCGCTTGCGGTTTGCGACCGTCCTATGGCTAAACGGGAAACGCGGATTCTTCGGTGACGCGTTTTGCCTGTTCGAAGTGACGCTGTTCGTGGACCACGATGATGCGATACGCGTCCATGAGGCTGTAAGTGACCGCGGCCGCGACAGGTGAAGTGATCACGATCTTCTCCAGGTTCAGATGCTCAGTCGATTTCATCTTCTCGACTATCTTCGCCTGCTGGTCTACGAAGTCGTCGATCACTGATGCACTGATGTCACTCTGCGCGGGTTGAAACTTTTGTGGCGCTTTGATCTTGCGTGTTGATTTCGGATCGAGTGATTTGATCAGCAGCTTGGCGGCGAGACCAGGCAGCACCGGCATGCGTTGCCAGAATGTTGGCTTAACACCCGCGATCACGCCTTCGATTGTTGGGAAGTAACCTTTGTTGCTGGTGAGCAAATGATCGAAGCACTGCGCCACGCTCCAGCGTTCGGCCGACGGTTTCCAGTTAAGTTGTGCTGGACTCAGCCGGCCGAACGTCGACTTTGTTTCAGCAGCGATATTGTTCGCCGCAGCGATCAAAGCCGGGAGCTTGGCGGTTAAGTAATCCATCTTCGAATTCTACGCCGAAGGCGTTTCGTAGCCTCGGAGTACGCTCGGAAATAGGTAGTGACCTAAGAAGTAATCCTTTGCGGCCCTCTGCGTATCTCTGCGATCTCTGCGTTTAATGGCTATTTCAACGCAGAGGACGCGGAGATACGCAGAGAGCCACAGAGAAAAATCCAAATTAGGGCACCGCCGACCAATAACATAAAAGGCGTTCTAACCCTGAAACGGTTCACCAACCGCCTAACCCCTTCAGGGTTAGCGAATTTTTTAAAAACCGTGACCCAGGGTTCTCGCAAGCTCGAACCCTGGGCTGAAATTAGCGAACGCCTTCGGCGTTATCTTCGGCGTTGGACCTAATTAATGAACTCCTGAAGATCTTTTGCGAAACGCTCGGGGCGTTCCCAGTGTAGCGCGTGACCAGTGTCCGGATAAACCTTGAATACTGAATTCCGCAACTCTGACACCAGCCGATCCTGCTCGGAGCGTGGGAATAAACTCTCCTTGTCGCCCCAAACAATTAACGTCGGCGTCTTGATCTTCTTCAACTGCGCCTCGGCTTCAGGCGTGAGCAGTTCGGCCACAACTTCACGCCAAACATGCACCGGCACTTTTACGCTCTCATTTACCACTCCCTTCACAAACTCTGCGGGTAGCGGGCTATAGATCGTGCTGGCCTGAAAATCACGCGCGAAAGTTTCAGGCACCGGCGCCGTGTCTTCCAGCCCCGCGATCTGACGCTGCAACTCAAGCACAGTGTCATTGCGAAGATTCGTCCCAGACGCAACCAGCACGAGCTTGCTCACTCGATCCGGAGCCTCGGAGGCAACGTGCTGCGCCACAAAACTGCCCATGCAATGGCCGACGATGGTCGCCTGTTTGATGTTCATCGTGTTCATGAACGCAACGACATCTGCCGAAAACTGCTCCATCGCATAGCCGCCCATGGGACGAGCCGAGTCACCGTGTCCACGCTGGTCCAGAACGTAAACACGATACTTGTTGTCGAGCAGCGGCAACACTCTACTGAACGAGAACCACGAATCGGTAAAGCCGTGCAGCATGATCACGGGCGTCCCTGACGGATCACCTTTGTACGCATATCGCAAGCGCACACCGGTTTTCAGCATCACGCTCGAAAACTGCACGTCTGGACCAGAAACAACTGCCGATTCACTGCCCGTGCAATGAAGCGACGCTGAGTTTTGTATCAGCATACTGCCACGCCCTCTCATATTCGCCCTGGACCGACTTCGCCGCGGCTTCCTTGCCTTGCTTTCTCAAACTCTCGGCAAGACCGAAGAGTGCACGGCCGTTGCGTGGCCGTCGCAGGATCTCAGCACGAAACACTTTCTCCGCACCGCTGTAATCGCCGTTCGACAGCAACACACCACCGAGCACTTCACGAACCGGCAAGTCCCAGTCAGCCGGCTCTGCGTAGTACGTCGCATCTTCGGCGGCGATGGCCTTAGTCAGCAGATCGATACCCGCTTGCTTGTCTCCACGAGCGAGCGCGATCTTGCCTTCGAGCTCGAGCTCGCCAACCTTCGTGACATCAGCGGCAGCGTTATTGAACACGCGAACTTCCGGTGTCATCGTCTGGTTGACGGCCTTCAACGCGGCCAACTCAGCTTCAGCCTTGGCCGTATCTTTCGCAGCGGCATACGCACTACCACGCGCGAAGTGCCAGAAAGCAGTCACGATCTTCAACGAAGGATCTGGCTTCGGCTCTTTCAGAATGTCATCCCACTTGCCGAAACGCGTCATCGACACGAGCGGATATGGCATGAACATCTCGAGCATCGGCATCGCCTTGATGACGGGCTTCACATTTGCTTCAAGCTCGCGCGCGTTTTTGATCGAGTCGGCATAACGTCCATTCATGGCGCTTGCTGCCGCCAAAAAATGGACGTTATGGTTGTAGTACATGTTTGGATAGAGCCCCTTGTTGCCGCTCTTCGTCATGTACTCCCGATCCACAGCAATCGCGTCTACGTTTGACTTCGCCGCCTGGTAGTAATCACCAGTGCGGATGTAGACGTGCGACGGCATGTGGACCAGATGACCTGCGTTGGGCGCGACCTTCCCGAGACGGTCGGCACTCGGCAGTGCTCGTTCTGCATTTGTTGAAGCCTCGACAGCGTGAATGTAGTAATGATTCGCGCCGCTATGATTCGGATTGCGACGCAGAACACCTTCGAGCGTCGCTACGATCTCGAGCGTGTCTTCCGCCGGCTTGCCATCGAGCGACCAAAGATGCCACGGCCGCAAGTTCATCATGCTTTCCGCGTAGAGCGTGGCGGCGTCGAGATCGTCCGGATAGTCTTTCGAAAGCTGGCCCATCGCGTTCTTGTAATCGACTTCGAGCTTTTTTCGGTCGACGTTGATGTCAGACGAGTAACGCTTCGAGAGCGCGTTGATGTAAGCGCGATCTTGCTCTGACGCTTTTGGCGCTAGCTGGACCGCCTTTTGCAGATTGCTGTAAGCCTCGAGCAGCGCTGGACCATCAGCGGGCACGTTGTAATTCGATCCCAGGGCGAGGGCGACGCCCCAGTAGGCCATCGCGAGCTGCGGATCGAGCTGCGCCGCCTGTTTGAATGATCTGATCGCCTCTTCGTGATTGAAGGCGTAGACGTAAGCAAGTCCCTGATTGAAAAACTTCTGGGCTTCAGGGTTGCTGGTTGAAACCGGGTGATTGATGTCGCCAAGTCCTGTTTCGAGCGTCACCGGCGCCATTTCTTTGGCTGGCGCGTGGCTGTGTTGCCCGTAGACTGCGATCGGAAAGAGCAGCAGAATTGCTAAGAACAGATGTTTCATTTGAATCTCCTTAGACTCCACACTCCCTAACGCGAAAAATTAGCCACAAAAGGCACAAAAGACACAAAACGAAAGTGATTCTCTGTGCAACCTCTGTGTCCTCTGTGTCTCTGTGGTTGACGATTGCTTAGGAAAAACAACCACAGAGATACAGAGGACACAGAGGTTGCACAGAGATTTGCGGCGTTATTCTGCGCCATACTTCAGTTGCACGACTTTCGCTTTGCCCTTTGCGTACACGGTTACGATGAAGAGATCGTCAAACTTTTGCTCGTCAATGGTCGGCACAATATCGCCGCCGAGCATTTTGATCACGTCCGGAATCGAATTGCTATGACCGATCACGAGCACGCTTTCGCCGCTACGTTCGAGGATCTTGTTGGTGACTTCCGCGGTCGATTCAGCCGCGATCTGCCTTGGGTTCGATGGGCTTATTTTAAGACTAAACGGCGTGACTGTTAACCCGAGTTTCGTAGCGAGCGGCTCGGCGGTTTGTTTCGTCCGGGTGTATTGCGACGTAAGAATGGCTTTGATGCCAGCGCTGCCGAGCAGTCGCGCGAGCGCCTGTGAACGCGCGATGCCGTCTTTGCTCAAAGGCGGATCCTGCTTTGGCTCTTGTTCCCTTTCAGCGTGCCGGATCAGAAACACGGTGATTGGCTTGAATTCATCCTGCGCAACGGCGGGCGCACAAAACATTGTTGTGGCAAAAACCATGAAGATCAGAAGTGTTATCGTTTTCATGTATTCAAAGCTCCTTCCGCATCGGAACGAAGTCGAGTGTTACCGAGTCTGTGAGATCCAGAGTGAGGTTTCCCGTCTCGACGAAGCCACAGGACTTGTAAAACTCGATACCAGGAAGTGTTGAAAGCAACTCCAGTGCGCGATAGCCCTCCACTCGCGCTTCGTCTTCGCAGCGCGAAAGGATCAGACGCGCGACTCCCTTGCGTGCGTGATCGGGATGAATGAAGAAAGCGCGTATCTTTGCGGGTTCCGTTTCTGGATCGATATAACCAGTATCTCTCGACGAATACTGATCGCCGCCAAAAAGAGTCTTCCGCTTGCTCCATCCGCCACAACCAGCTAGCTGTCCGTCACTCTCGACAACGAAATACGTGCCGTCCTCGATAAGAGTGGTATCGACGCCAAACACGGTCGCAATGGCTGCTTCGATTTGCGCATCACTGTAGTGCTCGCGACTCAGTTCTCGGGCTGACTCGGCGATCAACTGCTGGAGCGCGTCGCGTTCTTCCATCGTCGCTTTACGAATGATCATTACGTCAGCCCGTAACCGTATTTGAATAACGGGTTGTAATTGGAGTCACCGGCATTGATCGGGATCTGGTCCATCGAACGCGGCCATGAGAACGATAGTTTTCCCGCGAAGCGGTAGTCACCAAAGAGCACGTCGGTCACACCGCGACCTTCAGTTCCCGGCAACCACGCCGCGACAAACGCATCCGCCTTGTCGATCACCTTATCGATGATCAGCGGGCGACCTGATATCAAGACGACGAGGAGCGGCATTCCGGCTTGTTTCATCTTTTCGACAACTGCGATGTCTTCTTCGGATAGCTCCAAACTCTGCCGGTCGCCCATCCACTCTGCGTACGGCGTTTCGCCAATTACGACGATTCCCAGATCTCCGGCGGCGTTAGATGCGTCTTTTGAATACGTAACCATCGTTTGCGGTGAAACCGTGGACTTTATCGCTTCGAGGATGGTCGTGCCGCCGGTTGTTTGTGCGCCGCTCTTTCCCTGCCAGCTTATAGTCCAACCGCCGCACTGGTTGCCGATATCGTCAGCGCTCCTGCCCGCGACGTGAATACGGTTGAGCTTTTTCGAAACGGGGAGAATGCGCTTGTCGTTCTTCAGCAACACGAGTGTCTCGCGCACACATTCGCGCGCGACCTGGCGATGCGCCGCCGAGCCGAAACTCGCATGCAGCTTCCGATCGGCGAGATTCGATCGGCCGTCCATCAGCCCCATCGCAAACTTGATGCGCAGGATCCGCGTGACTGCATCATCAATGCGGGACACAGCTACGCGGTTTTCACGTACCAGTTCCAGCACCAGGCTGTAAAGCTCGCGATACTTCGCTGACACCATGAACATGTCCATGCCTGCGTTTACAGACGTCTCGATCTGCGTCTTGTAGTCGCCGGGCATTTCGTCGATCGCGTCGTAGTCGGAGATCAGGAAGCCATCAAACTTCAGCTCGTTCTTGAGTATCTCGGTCAATAAACGTTTGCTGCCGGAACACTTCACACCATTCCAACTGCTGTACGAAGGCATGATCGTGCCGACGCCTGCTTTGATTGCGCTGACGTAACCGGCCATGTGGAGCCGGCGCAGCTCGCTCTCGCTGAGTATTACGTCACCGCGATCGAGTATCTGTAGATCGGGTTTGAGTTTTCTGCCGGTGCCGTACTTCGTGGCGCCGTCGCCGATCCAATGCTTCGCGCAGGCGAGCAGGCTGATGGGATCTCTGAGGTCGCGGCCCTGGTATCCGCGGACTGCGGCTTCACCCATCAGGCGCGCGAGCTCGGGTGTTTCGCCGAAGCCTTCGTAGCTTCTGCCCCATCGCTCGTCGCGCGGTACGGTGACGCACGGTGCGAAGGTCCAGTTTATGCCGGTAGCTCGTGTTTCGATTGCTGTAATGCGAGCCGCGCGTTCGACGAGCCTTTGATTGCGTGAGCAGCCGAGGCCGATGTTGTGCGGGAAGATCGTTGCCCCGAGAACGTTGCTGTGTCCGTGAACGGCGTCGATGCCGTAGAGCAGCGGAATGCGCAGCCGGGTCTTTTGCGTGCGTGATTGCAGGTTGTCGTAGTGATCGGTCCAATCGACGAGTCCGTTACCGGTTTTTGGATCGGAGCTGCCGCCGCTCAGCACGGAACCGAGAAAATAGTTCTCGACGTCGCTCGCATCTTTCAGACTCGCCGAATTGGCCTGGATCATCTGCCCGACTTTTTCTTCGAGCGTCATGCGTGAAAGAAGGACGTGCACGTTCGTTTTCTGTGCTTTGAGAAGTGCTGCGCCGACGAATGTCATTGCAGATGCTTGGATAAACTCTCGTCTGTTAATTTTCATTTGATTAGTTTTCTCTGCGGCCGCAGAGTAAGCCCTAAACTCTCAACAATTGGTCGACGATCTCTTTCGCGGCGTTGGGGTGGCCCATGCGTTGGGAGTTTTTCTGCATTGCCTTGAATCGATCGGGATCGCCCAGCAGCCGGTCGAGTTTGTACGAGAGCGTTGGCAGGTTGTTACAACGAATCGCCACCGCGCCTTCGAGGAGATGATCCGAATTACGTTCTTCCTGTCCGGGAATCGGATTCACGATCACAAACACCAGCCCCTTCGCCAGCGCTTCAGACGTCGTCAGCCCGCCCGGCTTGCCGAGAACGAGATCCGAGGCCGTCATCAGCTCGTCCATCTCTTTCGTGTAGCCAAACGGTTTTAGAAGCACATTCGCATCGGACTTCGCACGCCCCGCCAGTTTAGTCAAACGTTGCTTCAACTCTTCATTGCGACCACAGATCGCAACAACCTGCGCGCGATGCTGTAACGGCAGCAACGAATGAACGAGCGCATCAACCGACCCGACGCCAAACCCACCCGCAGACAGCAGAATCGTCGTCCGATCCGGCGCGAGCCCGTGCTTCGCCCGCATCTCCTGCTTGTCTTTTTTCACTGCAAACACTGGATCGATCGGAATCCCCGTCACCGTGATCTTCGCCGCGGGTATGCCGAGCGCTTCGAGATATGCACGCGCTTCATCGATCGCAACGAAGTAACGCTCGTAATGATGGACCAGCCACATCGCATGCACGTCGAAGTCAGTGACGATAATCACCTGTCGACTCGCCAAACGCTCCTTCGCCTTCAGCCACGAAACGATCTCAGCAGGCAGAAAGTGAGTACAGACGATCAGATCCGGCTGGTACTCGCGCAGGAGTTTCACAAACGGACGCGTGTTGAGCTTATCGAGCGCAAGACGCCGCCGCTCGTTCTTCCAGGGCTTATCGAGCTTGTCGTAAAACCAGCCCGGCACTTCCGGCATTTTGTTGACGAGATCGATGTAGGCTTTGGAGTAGAGATGGCGAAAGAGCTTGTTGGTGTAGTTGAGCACGTCGATGTGACGCACTTCCCTACTCTCTGCATCCTTCGCCTCGTTGAACGCTTTTTCGATTGCCTCGGCGGCGCGTATGTGTCCCGCGCCAGCAGAGGCCGATAGGAGGAGAACTTTTCTGAGCATCTGGGCGTCGTCTGTTTATGGGCGCGTTGGTGGTTTTGCCGGCGTGGCTGCTGGTCGTGTCGCCGGCGCGGCAGCGGGAGCGGCGGCCCCGGCCGGATGCGTCCGGTTGTAATCAGCGATGAAATCTTTCGTGATGTCCAGGCTAGCCGCGGCGTAGACCACGGGAACCCGGTTCACGTCGAGCAGCAGCGTGACGCCTCTCGATTGAGCATACGCAGTCAACGCTGTGCCGATATCTTTCTGCAACGGCTCGAGCACCGTCATTGAATCTCTTTGATAACCGCTCTGCGCGTCTTCTGCTTTGCGCTTGATCTGTACG
>Ga0105238_10001190_pt1 | contig 26203 bp, 21 predicted proteins | sample KBSC34metaG_FD_81526 | JGI IMG/M metagenome (GOLD analysis project Ga0105238, IMG submission 81526) | Corn rhizosphere microbial communities from Kellogg Biological Station, Michigan, USA - KBS C3-4 metaG | ecosystem: Host-associated > Plants > Roots > Rhizosphere > Soil | place: Michigan, USA...
CTCGACCTTTTGCGCGCCGCCCATGTGCCGATCGCACTGGCGACGGACTGCAACCCGGGCAGCGCCCCGCTGACCTCGCCGCTACTCACGATGAACCTGGCAGCGACCCTGTTTCGCATGACCGTCGACGAGTGCATCGCCGGCTTCACGCGCGAGGCCGCGCGGGCGCTGGGGCTGAAAGACATCGGGACATTGGAGGCAGGCAAGGCCTGCGACCTGGCGATCTGGGACATCGAGCGGCCGGCGGAACTGGTCTATCGCATGGGGCTGAACCCGCTCCATGCGCGCATCTGGAGGGGACAATGATCACGGTGATGCTGAAGCCGGGCGCCAACAGGCTGGCCGACTGGCGCGCCATCTATCGCGGCAGCGCCGTCGCCCTGGACCCGGCGAGCGCGCCCAGGATCGCCGAGAGCGCGGCGGCGGTGGAGCGCATCCTGGCCAAGGGCCTGCCGATCTATGGTGTCAATACCGGCTTCGGCAAGCTGGCGAGCGTTCGGATCGACGATGCCGACCTCGCCACCCTGCAGCGGAACATCGTGATGTCCCATGCCGCCGGCGTCGGTGAGCCGATCGCGCAGCCGATTGCGCGCCTGATGATGGCGCTGAAACTCGCCAGCCTGGCCCAGGGCGCGTCGGGCGTGAAGCCGGAGACCATCGCACTGTTGGGCGCGCTGCTGGACCGCGGCCTGACGCCGATCATCCCGAGTCAGGGCTCCGTCGGCGCTTCGGGCGACCTCGCGCCGCTGTCCCATCTGGCGGCCACATTGATCGGCGTCGGCGAGATCATCGTCGACGGCGTACGCAAGCCGGCCTGGGAGGCGCTGGCCCATGCCGGGCTGAAACCGCTGTCGCTGGGCCCGAAGGAAGGGCTGGCGCTGCTCAACGGCACGCAATTCTCCACCGCCTGCGCTTTGGCCGGGCTGTTCGAGGCCGAGACGGCGTTCCAGACCGCGCTCGTCACAGGCGCGCTCTCCACCGACGCGGCCAAGGGCTCGGACGCACCGTTCGATCCGCGCATCCATGCGCTGCGCCCCCATCGCGGCCAGCGCGAGACGGCGGATGCGCTGCGGGCGCTGCTGGCCGGCTCGGCGATCCGCGCCTCGCACCTGATCGACGACAAGCGCATCCAGGACCCCTACTGCCTGCGCTGCCAGCCGCAGGTCATGGGTGCGGTGCTGGACGTGCTGCGCCAGGCGGCGGCCACCCTGGAGATCGAGGCCGACAGCGTCTCCGATAACCCGCTGATCTTCGCCGATACCGACGAAGCGCTGTCGGGCGGCAACTTCCATGCCGAGCCGGTGGCCTTCGCCGCCGACATGATCGCCATGGCGCTGTGCGAAATCGGCTCGCTGGCCGAGCGGCGGATCGCCATGCTGGTCGATGCCTCCCTGTCGAACCTGCCGGCCTTCCTGACTGAGCGATCCGGCCTCAATTCAGGTTTCATGATCCCGCAGGTCACCGCCGCCGCCCTGGTGTCGGAGAACAAGCAGCGCGCCTATCCCGCCTCGGTCGATTCGATCCCGACCTCGGCCAACCAGGAAGACCATGTCTCCATGGCCGCCCACGGCGCCCGCCGCCTGCTGCCGATGGCGGAGAACGTGACCTCGGTGATCGGCATCGAGCTGCTGGCCGCCGCCCAGGGCTGCGATTTCCACGGCGAGCTGCGGTCCAGCAAGGCGCTGGAGGCGGTGCGGGCGGTGGTGCGCAGCCACGTGCCGACCTTGAAGGACGACCGCTTCTTCCACCCCGATCTGGAAGCCGCCGCCGCCCTGGTGCGTAGCGGCGCGGTGGCCGAGGCCGCCAGCGCGATTCACCTGCCGGGCGTGGCGGAGTAGGCGGTGCCGGACTGGCTCGAAATCCATCAGGGCGACGCGCCGCTGATCGTCAGCTTTCCCCATACGGGGACGGACATTCCCGCCGACATCGAGGCGACGCTGGTTTCGCCCTGGCTGGGGCGGAAGGACGCCGACTGGTGGATCCACCTGCTGTACGATTTCGCCCAGGACCTGGGCGCGACGACCGTGCGGACCTCAATCTCCCGCACCGTCATCGACGTGAACCGCGATCCGTCGGGCGCCTCCCTCTATCCGGGTCAGACGACGACAGAGCTGTGTCCGACCACGACCTTCGACGGCGCAGCCCTTTACAAGCCCGGCCGGAAACCCGACACGGCAGAGATCGCCCGCCGCCGCGCATCCTTCTTCGATCCCTACCACAAGACCCTGGTCGGCGAGATCGAACGGCTGCGCGCGAGGCACGGAACGGTCGTGCTCTATGATGCGCATTCTATCCGCTCGGTCGTGCCGCGCCTGTTCGATGGCGCGTTGACCAATTTCAATATCGGCACCAATGGCGGCGTGACCTGCGCGCCTGCCCTGGCCAAGGCGGTCGAAGCGGTGTGCGACGGCACCAGCTTCAGCCGCGTCACCAACGGCCGCTTCAAGGGCGGCTGGACTACGCGCCATTACGGGCAGCCCGGCGATGGCGTCCACGCTATCCAGATGGAGCTGGCCTGCCGCGGCTATATCGACGAGCCCACCGAACCCGGCCCGGACAACTGGCCGCCGCAATACGACCCCGCGCGGGCAGCCGAAATGCGCGCGGCGCTGACGCGCGTGCTGACCGCCTGCCTGGACTTCGCCACGGAGAATTCCCGATGACCCGCACCGATAACAGCCGCGTCATCCATGCGCCGCACGGCACCGCGCTATCGGCCAAGAGCTGGCTGACCGAGGCGCCGCTGCGCATGTTGATGAACAACCTGGACCCGGACATCGCCGAGCGGCCGGAGGAACTGGTGGTCTATGGCGGCATCGGCCGGGCCGCGCGCAACTGGGAGGCTTACGACCAGATCATCGCCGCGCTGAAGCGGCTGGAGGCTGACCAGACTCTACTGGTGCAGTCGGGCAAGCCGGTCGGCATCTTCCGCACTCATACCGACGCGCCGCGCGTGCTGATCGCCAATTCCAACCTAGTGCCGCGCTGGGCCAACTGGGACCATTTCAACGAGCTGGATAAGAAGGGCCTGGCCATGTACGGCCAGATGACCGCTGGGTCCTGGATCTATATCGGCTCCCAGGGGATCGTGCAGGGCACCTATGAGACCTTCGTCGAAATGGGCCGCCAGCATTATGGCGGTGACCTGAAAGGCCGCTGGCTGCTGACCGCCGGGCTGGGCGGCATGGGTGGGGCGCAGCCGCTGGCGGCCGTCATGGCTGGGGCGTCCTGCCTGGCGGTGGAGTGCCAGCCGTCGCGGATCGAGATGCGGCTTCGCACCGGCTATCTCGACAAGGCCAGCGAGAATATCGATGAGGCGTTGGCGCTGATCGAACAGTCCCGTGCCGACAGGAAACCGATCTCAGTCGGCCTGCTCGGCAATGCCGCCGACGTGCTGCCCGAGCTTTACCGCCGCGGCATCCGCCCCGACCTGCTGACCGACCAGACCTCGGCCCACGATCCGGTCAACGGCTACCTGCCGCAGGGCTGGAGCCTGGAGCAATGGGCGGAGGGACGCGAGCGCGACCCGAAGGCGGTTGAGGCGGCGGCGCGCAAATCGATGGCCGTCCATGTCCGCGCCATGCTGGATTTCCAGGCGGCCGGCGTGCCGACGGTCGATTACGGCAACAACATCCGCCAGATGGCGCTGGAGGAAGGTGTCGCGAACGCCTTCGATTTCCCGGGCTTCGTCCCGGCGTATATCCGCCCGCTGTTCTGCCGGGGCATCGGGCCGTTCAGGTGGGCCGCCCTCTCCGGCGATCCGGAGGATATCTACAAGACCGATGCCAAGGTAAAAGAGCTGATGCCGGGCAACGCCCATCTGCACAACTGGCTCGACATGGCGCGTGAAAAGATCAGGTTCCAGGGCCTGCCCGCCCGCATCTGCTGGGTCGGCCTCGGCGACCGCCATCGCCTCGGCCTCGCCTTCAACGAAATGGTAGCCAAGGGTGAGCTGAAAGCGCCGGTCGTGATCGGCCGCGACCATCTGGATTCCGGGTCGGTCGCCAGCCCGAACCGGGAGACAGAGGCCATGCAGGACGGGTCCGACGCCGTGTCCGACTGGCCACTGCTCAATGCCCTGCTCAACACTGCATCGGGCGCGACCTGGGTGTCGCTGCATCACGGCGGCGGCGTCGGCATGGGCTTCTCCCAGCATGCCGGCATGGTGATCGTCGCCGACGGCACAAAGGAAGCGGCGCGGCGGCTGGAGCGGGTGCTGTGGAACGACCCGGCTAGCGGCGTCATGCGCCATGCCGACGCCGGCTACGGCATCGCCATCGAGGCGGCACGCGCCCATCAGCTCGACCTGCCCGGGATCCTCGGCTGATGCTGCTGTTCCGAGCCGCCGACCGCACACCGATCCCGTGGAAGAATGGCGGCGGGGTGACGCGCGACGTGCTCATCTCGCCGGTCAACGCAAACCTCGACGCATTCGACTGGCGCATCAGCATTGCCGAGATCGCACGCGACGGCGCCTTTTCGCAGTTCCCGGGCATCGACCGGAAGCTGGCAGTGTTGGACGGGAAGGTTGCGCTGACGGTCGAGGGGCGTGCGCCTGTCGCCCTCGATGCGCACAGCCCGGTTGTGGATTTCCCGGGCGAGGCGTCCGTCGAGGGCCGTCTCGTCGAAGGTCCGTCGACGGACCTGAACGTCATGACCTGGCGTGGCCGGTACGTCGCCCGGATGGCGAGGCAATCGGCGGCCCAGCCGAAAATCGGCGCGCACACGACGGTGATCATCGCCCTGAACGCGCTGACGGCCATGGGTGCCGAAGACTTCTTTCACCTGGAGCGCCAGGATGCCCTGCTGATACAAGGCTCGGAAACGCTGACGATCGCGCCGAAGGGCGCCGCCTATTACCTGATCGAGATCAGCCCCCTGCCCTGACCACGGGCCGCATCAGCGCGATATAGAGCCCAGTGGCGACGACCAGCCCGACGATCCAGGAAACATCCGCCGCGCCCAGCCAGGCAACCAGGCCGCCGGTATAGAAATCCGTGCTCATGAACGGAATTTCGGCGGCGACCGCCGCGAGATAGGCGGCCATCGTCCGCCAGTTGATACGGCCGTAGACCCCGTTGGGATCGAAGATCGCCCGAAGATCGTAGCGCTCCCGCCGGACCCAGTAGAAGTCGGCCAGGTTGATCGCGGTCCAGGGGATCAGGAAATAGCTGAGGAACAGGATGAAGTTCGTCAGGTTATGGACGAAATTCCCGTGCCCCAGGATCGCGACTGTGGTGCCGATAATCGCCAGGATGACCGTCATCGCGGCCCGCACCATCCGCGTTACAGCGAACGGCCGGATCGCAGTCAGGGTCGTGGTTGCCGACATGAAGATGCCGTAGAGGTTCAGCACGTTGGCAGCAACCACACCCGCCACCAGCACGCCTGAGATCACCGGCCGGATCGGCCCGGGCGCCAGGTCAACCACGAACTGTGACGAGCCGCTGTGGAAGGTATTACCACCGACCGCGGCCGCCACAGCGCCCATCGCCATCATCCAAACGGTGGCAATGACGCTGCCGCCATAGGTCCACCAGAAGGCAGCGCGGATCGAGGTGGTTTCCGGCAGGTAGCGTGAATAATCGGCGACATAGGGCGCATAGGTGATCTGCCAGGTCGCGGCGATCGACAGTACAGCCAGGAACAGGCCGAACGGCGCCGGTCCGCCATGCCAGGCCGCGCCCACATCGTGCAGGGCGATAAGCCGCCAGGTCAGGAAAATGAAGGCGATGAGGGCGACGACGCTGAAAATCCGCTCCAGCCGGTGGATCGCCCAATAGCCATAGACCGACAGCACGGTGATGACCGCCGAGAGAAGGATCGTCGCCGGCACGAAGCCGATGCCCAGCCAATCGGCCAAAGCCGCACCGCCCAGCACGGTCGATGAGGCGAAGAAGCCGATATACATCAGCACCACCAGCACCAGCGGCAGGATCGCGCCATGGACGCCGAACTGGGCGCGGCTCTGGATCATCTGCGGAATGCCGAGCTTCGGCCCCTGGGCCGAATGCAGCGCCATGAACACCGCCCCGAACAGGTTGCCCAGGACCAATGCCAGGATCGCCCACGGTAAGGGCAGGCCGAGGATCGTTCCCAGCGCCCCGGTCACCACCGGCGTCATATGCATGTTGGCGCCGAACCAGACGGTGAAGAGGCTGGTCACCGACCCGTGGCGCTGGTCGGCCGGCACCGGATCGATGCTGTGCCGCTCGACGGCTAGGCCGAGTGTTTCGCGGTCCTGTCTTTCGTTCATCTCCACGAGGCTACATCGCCCGTTTTATTCGCGCTATCGAGGGTTTAGGCTTCGCCGATGAATCACGGCTGGGAATTCTGGATCGACCGGGGCGGCACCTTCACCGACATCGTCGCCCGCCGCCCGGACGGGTCGTTGATCGCGCATAAGCTGCTATCCGAACACCCCGAGCGCTACCGCGACGCCGCGGTTGCCGGCATCCGGCATCTGCTGGGGCTTAAGCCCGACGCGCCGATTCCGGCCAGGACCATCCGCGCGGTCAAGATGGGCACCACCGTCGCCACCAACGCGCTGCTGGAGCGCAACGGCGAACCCACCCTGCTCGCGATCACGCGCGGCTTCGCCGACGCGTTGAAGATCGGCTACCAGAACCGGCCGCGCCTGTTCGACCTCGATATCAGGCTGCCCGAGCCGCTGAACGCCGAGGTGGTCGAGATTGCCGAACGGCTGACCGCCGAGGGCGAGGTCGTCACCGCGCTGGACGCCAAGACGGCGCGCCGGGACCTGAAGGCGGCCTACGACCGTGGCCTGCGTTCGATCGCCATCGTGCTGATGCACGGCTATCGTTTTCCCGACCATGAGCGGCAGGTGGCGAAGATCGCGGAGGAGATCGGCTTCACCCAGATCTCGGTCAGCCACGACATCAGCCCGCTGATGAAGCTGGTGGCGCGGGGCGACACGACGGTGGTCGATGCCTATCTCTCGCCGATCCTGCGCCGCTATGTCGACCAGGTGAGGGGGGAATTGGGCACTGATGTGCGGCTGCTGTTCATGCAGTCGAATGGCGGGCTCACCGATGCCGGACGGTTCCGGGGCAAGGATGCGATCCTGTCGGGTCCGGCGGGCGGCATCGTCGGCATGGCGCGGACCAGCGCGGAGGCTGGCTTCGCCAAGGTGATCGGCTTCGACATGGGCGGCACCTCGACCGACGTGTCGCATTTCGCCGGCACTTACGAGCGCGCCTATGAGACCACGGTCGCCGGAGTGCGGCTGCGCGCGCCGATGATGAATATCCACACGGTCGCGGCCGGCGGCGGCTCGATCTGCCGCTTCGACGGCACCAAATTGCGCGTCGGCCCCGAATCCGCCGGCGCCGACCCCGGCCCCGCCTGCTATCGCCGCGGCGGCCCGCTGACCGTCACCGACTGTAATGTGATGCTGGGCAAACTGCGCCCCGACATCTTCCCGCATATCTTCGGACCGGGCGGCGATCAGCCGCTGGATATGCTGGTGGTAGCCGAAAAATTCGCCGCCTTGTCCACCGAGGTAAAGGCGGCGACCGGCACCGCCATGTCCCCCGCCGAGATCGCCGAGGGGTTCCTGAAGATCGCGGTCGAGAATATGGCCAATGCGATCAAGAAGATATCGATCCAGCGCGGCTATGACGTGACCGGTTATGCGCTCACCTGCTTCGGCGGGGCTGGGGGACAGCATGCCTGCGCGGTGGCCGACGCGCTGGGGATGACGAAGGTGATGATCCATCCCTTTGCCGGGGTGCTGTCGGCCTATGGGATGGGGTTGGCAGAACTGCGCGTGCTGCGCGAGCTGGCGGTGGATGCGGTGCTGGAGGATGCCGGGAATCTGGAGGGTCGTCTGGCTGCGCTGGATGCGGAGGCGCGGGATGCGCTGCTGATCCAGGGTGTGGCCGAGGCGCAGATCGCCGTCGGGCGCAGCGCCTTTCTGAAATATGAGGGGACCGACAGTTCGCTGTCGGTGCCGTTCGGGCCTGCCGAGGCGATGCGGGCGGATTTCGGGGCGGCGCATCAGGCGCGGTTCGGGTTCGTCGCTGCCGGCAAGCGCCTGGTGCTGGAGAGCGTTGCGGTTGAGGCGGTAGGAACACCTGAGACCGGTGCTGCGGATGGTTTCACCCTCACCCAACCCTCTCCCATCGAGGGAGAGGGCTCACAACCTCATGTCCCTCCCCCTCGATGGGGGGGGCGAGGAGAGGGTGAAACCATCCGCCCGCTCCACTTCCGCCAGAACCTCACAAACACCGACAAAATCCCCGGCCCCGCCATCATCGCCGAACCGAACGGCACCACCATCATCGAGCCCGGCTGGGAGGCCACCCTCGACAACAGGCAGAACCTCATCCTCACCCGCACCATCGCATTGCCCAAGACCACCGCCATCGGCACCGACGCCGATCCAGTGATGCTGGAGGTGTTCAACAACCTGTTCATGACCATCGCCGAGCAGATGGGCACGGCGCTGCAGAACACCGCCTATTCGGTGAATATCAAGGAGCGGCTGGATTTCTCCTGCGCCCTGTTCGACCCGACGGGGGCGCTGATCGCCAATGCGCCGCATATGCCTGTCCATCTGGGGTCGATGGGGGAGAGCGTGCGGGCGATCCTGAAGAGCCGCGCGGGGCAGCTGAAACCCGGCCAGGCCTTCATGCTGAACGACCCGTTCCATGGCGGCACGCATCTGCCGGACGTCACTGTCGTGATGCCGGTCTTCGCGGAGGATAATGCGGCGGACCTGCTGTTCTTCGTCGGGGCGCGCGGGCATCAGGCCGATATCGGCGGGATCACGCCGGGATCGATGCCGCCGCAGAGCCGGACGCTGACCGAGGAGGGCGTGCTGATCAGCGATTTCCCGCTGGTCGAGGATGGCGCATTCCGTGAGGCGGCTACGCGGGAACTGCTGTTGTCCGGCCCCTACCCCGCGCGCAATCCGGACCAGAATATCGGTGACCTGAAGGCCCAGGTGGCAGCCTGCGTGAAGGGCGCGGCGGAGCTGCACGCCATGGTGCGCCAGTTCGGCCGCGACGTGGTGCTCGCCTATATGCGCCACGTTCAGGACAATGCCGAGGAGGCGGTGCGGCGTGTGATCGGGAGGCTAAAGAGCGGGCAATTCACCTGCCGGATGGATGACGGCACGGCTGTTTCCGTTCGCATCGATATCGATAACGAGCGCCGGTCAGCAATCGTGGATTTCGCCGGGACCAGCGCGCAGGTGCCGACCAATTTCAATGCGCCCACAGCGGTCTGCCGGGCAGCGGTGCTGTATGTCTTCCGCACGCTGGTCGATGATGACATCCCGATGAACGAGGGGTGCCTGCGGCCGATCGAGATCCTGATTCCGGACGGCTGCATGCTGAACCCCAGGCCTCCGGCAGCTGTGGTGGCCGGCAATGTCGAGACCAGCCAGCTGGTCACCGATGCGCTCTATGGTGCGCTGGGCGTGGTCGCGGCGGCGCAGGGGACGATGAACAATTTCACCTTCGGCGACGACCGCCGGCAATATTACGAGACCGTCTGCGGCGGCGCCGGCGCGGGCCCCGGCTTCGACGGGGCGAGCGCGGTGCAGACCCATATGACCAACAGCCGCCTGACCGATCCGGAGGTGCTGGAATGGCGCTTTCCGGTGATGGTCGAAAGCTTCGCCATCCGGCAGGGGTCGGGCGGCGCGGGCCGGCATCGCGGCGGCGATGGGGTGGTCCGGCGGATCGCGTTCCGCGAGCCGATGTCCGCGGCGATCCTGTCGGGCCGCCGCGCCGTGCCGCCCTTCGGCGCCGATGGCGGCCAGCCCGGCGCGCTGGGGCACAATATGGTGATCCGCGCCGACGGAAGCACCGAAACACTGCCCGGCACCGCCGTCACGGAGATGCGGCCGGGCGATGCTTTCGTTATCGAGACGCCCGGCGGGGGCGGGTTCGGCGCGTGCTGATTCTCTCGGGCATCGCGATCATCGTCCTGGGCTTCTCGCTGAGGCTCAATCCGCTGCCGGTGGTGGCCCTGGCGGCGGTTGCGACGGGGCTGGCGGCCGGGCACGACCTGGTCCAGGTGATCGCGGCCTTCGGCAAGGCGTTCAACGACAATCGCTTCGTCACCATTCCCTGGCTGGTCCTGCCGGTGATCGGGCTCTTGGAGCGGTACGGCCTCAAGGAGCAGGCGCATCGGCTGGTCGGCCGGGTGCGGGCGGCCACGCCGGGGCGGCTGCTGCTGGCCTATATGGTCCTGCGCCAGATCGCGGCGGCGCTGGGCCTGACCGCGCTGGGCGGCCATGCCCAGATGGTGCGGCCGCTGATCGCGCCGATGGCCGAGGGCGCGGCGCAAGAGCCGTCCGAGGAAGACCGCCAGACGATCCGCGCCTATGCCGCCAGCGCCGACAATGTCGGCGTGTTCTTCGGCGAAGATATCTTCATCGCCATCGGCTCGGTGCTGCTGATCAAGGGCTTCCTCGAGCAGAACGGCATCGCCGTCGCGCCGCTGGACCTCTCGGTCTGGGCGATCCCCACCGCCTTCGTCGCGCTGGCGGTACATGGCATCCGGCTGCTGCTGCTCGATCGCAGGCTGAAGCGCAAATGATCACCCTGGGCGCGGTCTATATGCTGGCCGGGTTGCTCTTCGCCGCCGTTTCGGTGCTCAGCGCCGGCGACCGCGCCAATCCCCGGCGCATCCGCAACGCCGCCTTCTGGGGATTGCTGGCGGTGAGCTTCCTGGCGGGGAACCGGCTGGGCGATTTCGGCAACGGGCTGCTGGTCCTGGCCCTGGTCGGCATCGGCGGCATCTGGGGACTGGGGCTGGGCAGGCCCGCCACCACCACGGCGGAGGAACGGCGGGTAAGCGCCACCCGGCGCGGCAACGCCCTGTTCGTGCCGGCGCTCGTCATTCCGGCGACGGCGCTCATCGGCTCGTTCCTGCTGAAGCCGTTCGCGGAACCCGGGCAGGCCACGCTTGTGTCGCTTGCGCTGGGCGTCATCGCGGCGCTCGCCGTCGCCATGCCGTGGCTGCGTCCGCCGCCCTCGGCGCCGTTGCAGGAGGCGCGGCGGCTGTTCGATTCGGTCGGCTGGGCGACGGTGCTGCCGCAGATGCTGGCGGCGCTGGGCGCAATCTTCGCAACATCGGGCGTCGGCGACACGGTCGGGCGGCTGATGACGGCGGCGATCCCGCTGGACAGCCGCTTCGCGGCGGTTGCCGCCTATACGGTCGGCATGGCTTTGTTCACCCTGGTGATGGGCAATGCCTTCGCCGCCTTTCCGGTGATGACCGCGGCGATCGGCCTGCCGCTGATCGTGCACAAGTTCGGCGGCGATCCGGCGGTAATGGGCGCGATCGGCATGCTGTCCGGCTTCTGCGGCACGCTGATGACGCCTATGGCGGCCAATTTCAACATCGTGCCGGCGGCGCTGCTGGAGCTGAAGGACCGCAACGCGGTGATCAAGGTCCAGATTCCAACGGGCCTCTGGCTTTTGGCGGCGAACACGGTGCTAATGTATGCCCTGGTGTTCCGCAGATGACCGTGAAACTGACCCCCGACCTGGCCTCCCGCCTGGCCGCCATCGCGCTGGGGCATGTGACGCGCGAATATCCCAACAAGCTGGACCATGTGCTGGGCGGCGGCGCCGACGTCCGTTCGCCGCGCGATCTGCATCCGATCTTTTTCGGCAGCTTCGACTGGCATTCCTGCGTCCATGGCCACTGGCTGCTGGCCAACCTGTATCGCCGCTTCCCGCATCTGGAGGCGGAGGGCATCGGCGACCTGCTGGACAGCCAATTCACGGCGGAGAAGGTCGCGGGGGAGCTCGCCTATCTCAAGCGGCCGGAAAGCCGTGGGTTCGAGCGACCCTATGGCTGGGCCTGGCTCCTGATGCTGGCGGCGGAGCTGGCGCGCCATGCGACGGACGAGGGCCGGGCCTGGTCGGCGGCTCTGAAACCCCTGGCCGAGGCCTTCGCCGAGCGGTTCGTCCAGTACCTGCCGCTGGCCTCATACCCGATCCGCGCCGGAACCCATGCCAACACCGCCTTCGCGCTGGCGCTGGCCTGGGAGTATGCCACCGTCGCCGACGACTGGCCGCTGGCCGAGGCGATTTCCGAACGGGCCTATCGCTGGTACGGGCAGGACATGAACTGCCAGGCGTGGGAACCGGACGGCGACGCCTTCCTGTCGCCGGTACTGATCGAAGCGGAATGCATGCGGCGTGTCCTGGCGCCGCCGGAGTTCACCGTCTGGTTCGCCCGCTTCCTGCCGGAGGTGAGCCTGGAAAAGCCCCCGACCCTGTTCGCGCCGGCCCATGTCAGCGACCGCACCGACGGCAAGATCGCCCATCTGGACGGGCTGAACCTCAGCCGCGCCTGGTGCTGGCGCGGCATCGCCACCGCGCTGGACGAGCCGGAAAAATCGGTGGCGCTGGCCGCGGCCGAGCGCCACCTGGAAGCGAGCCTGCCCTGGGTCGCCGGGGACTATGCCGGCGAGCATTGGCTCGCGAGTTTTGCGCTGCTCGCCTTATCGTAGGATGGGTAGAGCGTAGCGAAACCCATCCTTAAGCGCGGAGCACGATGGGTTTCGCTTACGCTCTACCCATCCTACCCAATCCTCAGAACTGCACCGAGAGGTCCGCGCCGAAGGTCAGCGGCGCGATATACTGGCCGGGGATATAGAGGCCGAACGGCGCGACGTAATTGAGCTGATGCTCGTTCGTCAGGTTCTTGCCCCACATCGAGACCTTGCCGGTCAACCCGTTATGGAGCGGGATATCCAGCAACGAAGCCCGCAGGTTCAGCAGCCAGTATGACGGCGTGAAGAGCGCCTCATCCAGCGCCTTGTCGACCGCCGGAGCGGCATACTGCGTGTAGCGCGACTGATAGTTGGTATCGATCCGGAAGGATGCCGACATGCCGTTCTCGAACGGCTGGGTCTGGTATTCCGCCGAGAGATACAGCGTGTGCGCCGGCTGGGTGATGCGCAGGCCGCTCGACACGCCGAAATGGTCGTAGCCGTAATCGGCGGCGAGCGTCAGGCCGGGGAACGGCACATAGAGCGCCTCGAGCTCGACGCCGTGGGTGTAGTTGTTGCCGCTGTTGATGAAGAACTCACCGAGGCCGGGGGTGAACTGCAGGACCTGCAGATTGGCCTGCTCCTGTTCGAACACGGCCATATTGAAGCGGAGCTTCCGGTCGAACCATTCGGACTTGAGACCGACCTCGTAGGTGAGGTTGGTCTGTGGCGCATAGTCGATGCCGTGCAGCACGCCGCCCGAGACATATCCCGAGGCGATGCTGGCGTAGACATTGACGTCGGGTGCCAGCTTGTAGGTGCCCTTAAGCTCGAAATCGCCGTGATAGAAGTTGCTGGCGAAGGTGCCGCCGGGGTTGGGCGGCAGGGCTTCCTTGCCGGGAATCGCGTGGATCATGGTCGCCCAATAGCCGGCATAGCGATGGTCCAAAGTGTAGCGATAGCCGGCCGCGAAGTCGAAATCGTCGGTCACATGATAGGTGGCGTGCAGATAGGCGGCATAGGATCGATTCCAGATGCGGGCGAGCGTGCCGGAGGAATAGTCCACCGGGTACAGCGGTCCAGGATTCAGCGTTTTGGGTCCGGTCTGCTTGAACGACTTCAGGATATAGGCGACGTCGTTCTGGAAGGCGCCTTCATCGAAGAAGTAAAGGCCGCCGGTGAATTGGAACGTATCGTAGGTGCCGAGTACCTGCAGTTCCTCGGACCATTGATGCTGCGACCGTTTGGCGATCGAGCAGAGCAGGCAGCTCAACTCGCCCGCCACGAACCCAGAGCCGGGAATAGGCTTGCCCGTCTTGGGATCGGTGTCGGGAATGTCGAATGGGGCAATGGTGATGTTGCCCTCGTTGGTATTGAGACCGCCGTCCTGCTGCTGGAAGCGGTAAGCGAGGATGTTCTTGACCGACAGATTGTCGTTGATCGAATAGCTGGCCGTCAGGTTGTGACCATAGATCGTGTAGTGATCGTCGCTGGTCAGCGCCGGCAGCGAGCTGCGGTAGTCGAAGCCGTACACGTTCGTGCCGCCGACCAGCGGCTGCAGATCATAGATGAGCTTTCCAAATGCGCCGGTATCGAAGCCGACAACATGCTCCGCTTCGGCCTCGATATATTGCGCGGTGTAGTCGAACTTGTAGTCGATCGTCAGATTGTCGCCGGTCCAGCGTGCCGCCAGCATCGCGCCCGACTCATTGTCGCCGCCCAAGGTTGCCGTCGAGGTCTGCGGCCCGAACGGTTGCGGCAAATCCACGACGATGCCCGGCGTAGTGTTGCGGATATAGCCGTCGCGTTCCGTGTGCAGCACGGAGAAGCGCACCGCCAGCTGGTCGGTGATCGGCAGGTCCAGCACGCCCTTGACGCGCCGGAGGTTATAGTTGCCGAAGGTGGTCTCCAGCCGGCCGTCATATTCGCCGGTCGGGCCTTTGGTGATGAAGCTGACGGCGCCGGCCTCGGCGTTCCGGCCGGACAGCGTACCCTGCGGCCCGCGCAGCACCTCAACCCGTTCCAGATCGGCCAGGTCGAAGGCCACGCCGGTCGAGCGGGCGATATAGACGCCGTCGAAATAGATCGCGACCGGGCTGTCGACCTCCGGGTCGATATTGTTGCCGGTGACGCCACGGATTTCGACCTGCGCGATGCCGGGCGTTCCGTTCTGCGGCACGATATGCACGCTGGGGATGGTCGTCGCGAGATCCTCGACCTGATTGATCTGCCGGTCGGCCAGCTCCTTGGGCGACAGGGCGACGATCGAGATCGGCACGTTCTGCAGCTTTTCCTCGCGGCGCTGGGCGGTGACGGTGATCTCCTCCATCGGCCCCGATGCCGGGGCGCCCGCCGGTGCCTGCGTGTTCTGAGCCTCCGCGCCGTTCATGAAGAGCAGAGACGCGCCTGCGAACAGAAGTCCTTTGACGACACTGCGATTAGCCACGCTATCCTCCCCTAGGCATTTCTTTCGACAGCGCCGTCATGTGGATTTATTTGCCCAGGCGTCGCCGTTTAGCTATCCCTCCGGACGCGCGTCAGCATGTTTTTCTTTGACGGCTTCCGGTTTGGGTATCTTATTGCCTCAGCATGTCGGAGGATGGGACCACGAAACTGAGCAAACCGAACCTAAAACTGCTCAGCGGCCGGCACTCACGGAAACGCGGATTTCCGGGCGCGGGCCGGGTGGAAAGCCAGCCGGTGAAGTGGCAAAAACAACAATAACAATGTGGTGGAGGACATCATGGGGAAGATGATGAACGACGACCCGGCGATCGAGTACTCACCGATCGGGCACATCCATGCATTGCTGAAAAAGACGTCCAAGCTGGGCGTCGACCCGAACGCGATTCTGCGCAAGTGCAACCTGTCCTTCACGTTGTCCGACATGGAATCGGGCAAGATCCTGTCCCTGAACCGGCCGCATTTCTCCACCATCGTGCGCGCCTGCATCCTGGCGGCCACCGACGCTTTCAGCCGGGACAACCGCCAGATCATGGGCCGGCTCGATTTCGACCTGATGTGCTATGGCTGCCTGCAATGCGGCACGCTGGAAGAAGCGATCGCCCGGACCGCCGACTTCCTGCATCTGCTGAACGACATCCAGGGGGGCCTCGCGCTTTATCGCGAAGCCGACACGGCGATCGTGGCCTTCACCATGTTCCCGGCCGAGCCGGACTGGGAGCTGATCTTCCAGCTGAACGCCTTCGCCGTGTTCCACCGCCTGTTTGGCTGGCTGATCGGCGAAGACCTGCGCGACGTGGAGTTCTATACCGAATTCGATCCCTCATGCCGGTCCGACGCCAGGCTGCTGTCGCCCTATAGCGAGCTCAAGTTCGGCTGCGCCCGGCACGAGATGCGTTTCTCGGCCGAGCAGCTGTCTCGCCCGATCGTGCGCAATCACCTGGACCTGGCGGAGTTCCTGAAATATTTCCCGTTCGACAGCTCGCTCCCCCGGGAGGAGCGGCAATCCTGGGCCGACACAGTCAGGGCGCACTACAAGACGATGCTTTATCGCGGCCAGGCGCTGCCCACGACGGCGGCGCTGGCCTCCGCGCTCGGCATCTCCAGCGCGACCTTGCGCCGGCGGCTGGATGACGAGAAAAGCTCGATCCGCGCCATCAAGGAGCAGGCGCGGATGGAGCTGGCGCTGCAATATCTCGACCGCTCGACCTTGAGCATCGACGAGCTGGCGGCCCATCTCGATTTCAGCTCGTCCAAGGCCTTCACCCGCGCCTTCAAATCCTGGAAGGGCATGACTCCGGCTCACTACCGGGAGGTTGCGGGCAGGAACGGACCGGTGGTCGCGCTCAACTGACCGAGCAGAAATGTCCTCAATATTGGGCGGAAATGTCCGTCGCCATCGCGGCGGGCGAACACTAGCGTTGCGCTAAAGGAAAGTTGGGAGGATCGCGATGGACGACTCATTGGACCGGCGCAAGACCTGGACGCCGCCGCCGCGGCCGGAATGGCTGGCGAAGTTCAATCAGATCGGCCAGATGATGGACATCAGAAGCGTCATCTCGCTGGCGCCGGAATCGCTGATGGACGAGGCCAGGCGCAATACCGGCCTCAACAATTTCGGCGCCGACAATCGCTGGGAAAAGCATTTCCGCAAGCTGCTGGAATGCATCGAGGCCGAGGCCAAGCTGACCCCGTTCGGCCGGCTGCTGACCCGCTCCGACTTCCTGATCTATCTCGAGGCCCGTCTCAAGATCGAGGAGGAATACCGCAAGCATCCCGAGATCGAGGACGAGGTGATCAAGGAGCCGGTGTTCATCGTCGGCTTCGGCCGGTCGGGAACGACGATCCTGCAGGAGGTGCTGTCGCACGACCCGCAATTCCGCTCGGTCTCCAAATGGGAGTCGTTGTTCCCGGTGCCGGTGCCGGAAAAGGCGACCTATCATACCGATGCGCGCATCCAAAAGGCGCAGGATCTGGCCGACGTGGTGCATGAGGCCTCGCCGGAATGGGCGACCATGCATGCCTGGGGCGGCAACCTGCCGGTCGAGGATATCGAGTTCACCTATCCCGCGTTCCTGTCGGAAGTCTGGGCCACCGCCTTCTCGGTCCCGTCGTATGAGAAATATTTCGCCGAGCAGGATTGCCGCGAGCATTTCGAGTGGCACAAGCGGACGCTGAAGCTGCTGCAGTGGAAGTACAAGGAAACCCACTGGCTGCTGAAGAACCCGACCCACCTGCCCCGCCTGCCCGAGCTGATCGAGATTTATCCCGACGCCAAGTTCATCATCGCCCATCGCGACCCGATCGCCTCGGGCGATTCGGTGGCCAATGTGCTGGGCGTGATCCTCTATTGGCGCACCGACGACCCGTGGGGCGGCGGCGTGCTGGACGAGTGGCTGATGGCCGATGAGCGCGCCGGCCTGTGGGACCGGGTGATCGGCTGGATCGAAAGCGGCATCCTGAAGAAAGGCCACTTCTCCAACTTCATCTACGCCAAATTCATGGAAGATCCGCTGGCGATGACCGAGAAGATCTATCGCGAACTCGGCCTCCACATCGATGCCGGCGTGTTCAAGGCGATGAACGACCATCTCCAGGCGCGTCACAAGAGCACCCACGGCAACAGCCAGAAATACAAGAAGACCGAAGCGGACGACCCGATCGCAATTTCCGAGCGGGCGAAATACAAGCGCTATCAGGAGTATTTCGGCGTTCCGAACGAGCGCTGAGCGTGGAAGCACTGAAGGACGGCGTCGCGGTCATCACCGGCGCCGGCAGCGGCATCGGTGAAGCGCTGGCCTATAAGGCCGCGGCCATCGGGATGAAGGTCGTGCTTGCCGACATCAGCGTCCGTCGCATCGACCGGGTGGCCAGCGCAATCGAGGCCCGGGGGGCAGGGTGCTGGCGATCCAGACCGACGTCGCCGACCCGGTGGCGCTGGAACGTCTGGCGGCCCAGACCCATGCCGCCTTCGGCGACGTGCGGCTGCTGGTGAACAATGCCGGGGTGGAGACCGTTGGGCTGGTCTGGGACCTGCCGGCCGAGCTGTGGGAGCGCACCTTCAGGATCAATGTGCTGGGCGTCGTGAGCGGCGTGCGCGCCTTCGCCCCACGCATGATCGAGCGCGGGCTGCCGGCCTATATCGCCAATGTCGTTTCGGTGGGGGGCCTCAGCATCTTCCCGGTCGAGACGCCCTATATCTGCAGCAAGCACGCCGCGCTGTCCTATACCGAGGGCCTGTATCTGGAGATGCGGATGCAGAAAGCCCCGATCCATGTCTCCGCCGTCATGCCCGGCCCAGTCGCCACCGCGATCTTCGACGACGCCAAGGGCGCCGGCGCCGCCGAGCAGCATCATCGCGCCGCGATGAAGAACATGCTGGCCGACGGCATGCAGCCGGCGGAGGCCGCCGAACATATCCTGGCGGGAATCGCCCGGGGGGATTTCTGGGTCTCGACCCATCCCGAACTGACCTTGCAGACCGCGCGGATGCGGGCGGACTATCTGGCGAACCTGGCGCTGCCGGGGCTGGCGGAGACCGCGCGGGAGATTTCGAGGCTTTAAGAAATCCCTCGCCCGCTTGCGGGAGAGGGTTACGAAGGCTTAGCGAACGCAGTGAGCTTAGCCGAAGTTGGGTGAGGGGGATTTCCTAAAAGTGCCCCCTCACCCTCCCGCCCAAAGCGGCGGGCCCCTCCCTCTCCCGTTTTCACGGGCGAGGGGCTTATCTGCTCCACGACGCATAATCCCGCGCATGCTGCGCGATCTGCGCGGCGCGGCCTGCCGCGTCGATATGCGGCGTGCCGGGCGGCAGAGCGCTTTCCAGGTCCGCCCAGTCCACCAGCCTGGCCTCCAGGGTCGGCATCGGGCCGCCGTCGTTGCGGAAGGCGGTCCAGCGGACGCAGAGCATGCCCTCGTCCAGCCCGTCGGTCTCAACCCAATTGACCACGCCCGGGTCGCGGCGGGCGACGACATAGGTGTAGCTGCCGTCCGGATTGGGCGTGGCGCGGCCCGAGCTCAAGGTGGTGCGGTGGTTGAGGAAATCGCCGATGCCGCCCCAGTAATTGGTCGCCGGCACGATGGCGTACCCGGCCGAACCCATGGTCATGCGGATGACGAAGGCCTGATTCTCGGTCAGCTTGAAATGACCCATCGCATAGGCCTGGGTGACCAGGGTCTCGCCCGCGTTGAAAAAGGCTGGCGCGGGCAACGCGTTGACCGGCGAACTGTTGACGTGACGGGTCACCGCCATCGTGCCACGGACCGCCTTGGTCATCTGCTTCGGCACTTCCTTGACGATATCGGCGATGGTCATCGGCGGCTTGGTCGGCGGGTCCAGCCGCTCGATCGTGAGCTTCATCGGCCGCTGACGCTCGATATGGTCGAAGATGTCACGGATGATGAGCTGCTGCGCCCCGGCCTGGCTTTGCAGATGGTTGGCCCGCCCGTTCGCCGGCTCGGGATCTACGGTGATGGTGAAGCTGCCGTCGGGGGCGATCTTGAGGTCGCCGATCGACAGATTGCCCTGGGTCGCCTCGTTCGAGCCGATCAGGGAGAATTCGAAGGCGAGCGGTCCTTCCGGCGGCTTCAATCCGTGTATGACGAAGCGGGCGGCATCGTCCACCGGCGCCAGGCGATAGATATAGTCGGGGCTGGGGTGCAGCGCCTTGGTGCTGCAGATATCGACCCCGTCGGTCTGGTGCGGATACAGGCTGACGGCATGGATCTTGGGATAGTTGGCGTCGATATTGATCGAGGCCAGCAGGGCGACCCAGCGCATCATCTCGAATTCGTAATCGAAGATCGCGGCCGAGAGCGGCCCGTGCGGCACGATCGATTTGATCTCGCGCGCGGTATCGTCGATCAGCCTCTGGACCTCCGGCTCCTTCAATAGCTGGAGCGCGATCCGCTCGACCGCCTTCTGGTCCTCGGTCGCCATCGGCGAATTGGCTCCGGCCTCGGCATATTGCTGCTTGTTCACCATGGCGCACTGTCCTCCCCGACGATACGGCTGGAGGATACGCACAGGCCTCGCGACGCTTCAACGAAAGCCGAACCCGCCGAACCGCGCAAAGCGGCGGACAAAACTGCTCGCTTCCTTTTTACTCCGCTTGACGCCGCCGGCTCAGCCGTGGAGCTATGCGGGCCAGAACATCCATCCCGGCAGCCGCCGGCGTTTCACGGGAAAGATCACATGACAGCGCAACCTTTGGCGGGGAAGACCGCGTTCATCACCGGCGCCTCGGGCTCGATCGGGTCGGCCAGCGCCAGGCTGCTGGCGGCCGACGGCGCGGCGGTGCTGCTGATGAGCCGGCGGGAAGACGCGCTGGCCAAGGTGAAGGCCGATATCGAGAAGGAGACGCCCGGCGCCCAGGTCGCCATCCATGCCGGCGACGCCACCAAGACCGATGCCGTGCGCGCCGGGCTGGACAAGGCCTATGCGCTGCGCAACCGGCTGGACGTGATCGTGCCGCTGGTCGGTGGCGGCCCGTTCAAGCCGTTCCTGATGCTGGACGCCGAGACCGTGCGCGAGACGTTGGATTTCTGCATCACCAGCGCCTTCATTGCCATGCGCTACGGCGCGCCGCTGATGAAGGAGGGCGGATCGATCGTCTGCATCTCCTCCAATGTCGGCAAGATGCCGTTCCGCTATCTGTCGGCCTATCACGCCGGCAAGAGCGGGCTGGAGGGCCTCGTCCGCGCCGCAGCAGAGGAGTTGGGCTCGGCCAATATCCGCGTCAACGCGGTCAGGCCCGGCCTCACCCGCACAGACGCGTCGGGCATAATGTTCGAGCAGGAAACCTATCTCAACCGCTATACCGAGCAGACGCCGCTGGGCAAATGCGGCGGCGAGCCGGAAGATATCGCCAAGGCGGTGCGCTTCCTGGCCGGGCCGGATTCGGCCTGGATCACCGGCCAGAGCTTCGCCATCGACGGCGGGCACGAACTGCGCCGCAACCCGGACATGACCGACCTGATGGTCCAGATGTACGGGCAGAAGGCGATGGACGCCGTCTATAAGGGCCAATCGCCGGAATAGGCGGACGATGACGCGGAAGATGCGGATAGCGGGGCCGGCGATCCTGATCGCCGTGTCCCTGGGCCTCGCGGGCTGCAGCGGCGGGGCGATCCCCGACACGTTCCCGACCGACGGCGAGGGCCAGGGCACGCTCACCCAACCCAACGGCGACAAATATGTCGGCGAATTCCATGCCGGGAAGCTGAACGGCCCCGGCACGGCCACCTTCGCCAGCGGCACCAAATATGCCGGCACCTTCAAGGACGGGAAGATCGAAGGCGAGGGCACGGCGACTTATCTGAACGGGGACCGGTTCACCGGCACGTTCAAGGACGGCAAGCTGGACCAGGGCACGCTGACCTCGCCCAGCGGCAACACATATGTCGGCGGCTTCGTAAACGACAAGCCGGGCGGCCGGGGCAGGCTGACCTATGCCGGCGGCGGCTCCTATGTCGGCGAATTCCAGAACGGCATGCAGAACGGCCAGGGTACGCTGACGGCCAAGGACGGCAGCAAATATACCGGCGCATTCAAGGATGGCCGCTTCGAAGGCCAGGGCGTGCTTTTCGCCGCCGACGGCGCGGTCATCCATGCCGGCCGGTTCGTGGCGGGGAAGTTCGTCGACGAGCAGAAGCCGGCGGCGAAGGGGAAGAAACACAGCTGAGGGTCAGATTACCGTCCGGCGAAAGGGTCCACCCGCGCGCCATTGCTCGGCCGAATACCAGCGGATATCCGTGAACTGCCCATCAGTGCGCAGCCAGTTGTCGAGAGTCCGCGAAAGTCCGATCCATGCGTCCCCATGCGGGCGCGTGGCTGCCAGCCACTCTCCTTTCGCCACGGCCTTGAATATCACGGTGTGGAAGCGATCCTGGTACCAGGAAATCTTCACCGAGGCGTGCCTCCCCCACGACCAGATCCGTTTGGCCTTATAGTCCTGGAGTTCATGTCGGGCTGACCCAACGAAATAATCGGAGAAAGCCTGTGCGAGCTGACGGGCGGTAAGCGATGAAGAACCGCCGATTTCCGTGAAGCCGGCATATGTCCGTTGGAGGGGCTTCGCGTCCTCGGGCGGAGGGAGGTCGCATAGCGCGGCAGCTCCAGCCTCGACCAGCCGTCGCGCAATATCCGGATCGGCACCGCGATAGCGGATGCAATCCACTTCGGAATTGAGCATAGCGGAAATAGTGCGTCCCACGCTTTCCGGCGTTTCCGGCTGCCTGGCGACGACGCAATTGCCTGGATCGGACTTTGCCCAACCAAAGACCTCCGGCGCCTCGGTCTCGGGAACGCCGCACGATGTACAGCAGCCATCCTCAACGTAGAAATCGCCGGGAGCGTTATCGCGGTGGGAAGGCCAGGGAGGATTCATGTGCGAGGCAGGGTTAACGCCCTCAGCTCTGCATTTTCATCAGCTGGTCCATCGGCAGCATGTTCTGGTTCAGATGGGCCATGATCCACAGCGAGCCCGCGACCACCAGGAGAACGATCAGGACGCCGAAGGCGAGCGCCAGGATGTTGTTGGTGTTGTCCGGCCCGCTGGAGATGTGGAGGAAGAAGACGAGGTGCACGCCCATCTGCGCCACCGCCAGAACGCCGAGCGCGATCGGGATGCCGGGGGCGTAGATCAGATGGGTCTGGGCCGCCCAGAAGGAGGCGACGGTCAGGATCGTCGCCAGCGCGACGCCCAGCAGATAGCCGCGTGTGCCGGCGGCGACATCGACCTTGTTCTCCTCGCCCGGCGCGGCGTCGTAGCGGTGGCCGCGGGTTTCGTCGGTCATAGGCCGGATCCTATCAGATAGACGACGGTGAACAGCGCCACCCAGATGATGTCGAGCGCATGCCAGAACAGGGCGAAGCAGAGGAAGCGACGGATCGTCGTCGGTATATAGCCGCGCGTCGCGATCTGCCCCACCATCACGATCAGCCACAGCAGGCCTGCCGTGACATGAAGCCCGTGCAGGCCGACGAGGCTGAAGAAGGCGGAAAGGAAGGCGCTGCGGTCAGGGCCTGCCCCCTCACCCACCATGCGGGCGAACTCGCCGATCTCCAGCCCCAGGAACACTACGCCGAACAGGAAGGTAGTGGCTGAGGCTGCATAGGTCTTCCAGGCTTGCGCCGTCATCACCGCGAGCGCAGCCATGCCGCAGGCGAAGCTGGAGGCGAGCAGCGCCGCGGTTTCGGCCGCCACGGTGGTCAGGTCGAAAAGCTGCTTGCCCGAAGGCCCGCCCGCCGTCTCCCCCGCCAGCACCGCATAGGTGGCGAAGAAGGCGGAGAACATGATGAAATCGCTGAGCAGGAAGATCCAGAAGCCGTAGCTGACGATGATCCGCTTGGACGGCGGCCCAGGATAGTCGCCGCGGCTGGGGACGGCTTCACCCTCGTAGGTCATGTCCGTCATGCCGCGACGCTCCCGGCGTGCTCGCGCTCCATGCGGGCGATCTCATCTGCGGGCAGCTCGTCTTCGTCCCGCTTGCGCCAGGCGAAGACCATGAAGGTGGCGAAGGCGCCGACCAAGCCCAGGATCACCATCCACCAGATATGCCAGATGAGCGCGAAGCCCGTGACCACCGCGAAGAACGCGGTGACGAAGCCGGTCGGGCTGTTGCGGGGGATTTCGATCGCCTCGTATTCCGGCGGCTGCCGGCGCGGGTCGAGGCCCTGCCGTTTCTCCCGCCAGAAGGCGTCGAGCCCCTCGACGTTCGGCATCACCGCATAATTGTAGAAGGGCGGCGGCGACAGGGTGGACCATTCCAGCGTGCGGCCGGCCCAAGGGTCACCGGTCGCATCGCGCAGGCGTGCGCGGTTGCGGATGCTGACGACCAGCTGGGCGACCTGGAAGCCGATGCCGATCATGATCAGCACCGCCCCGATGCCGGAGACGTGAAGCCAGGGGTCCCACTGCGCATTGTCGGTATGCTGCAGCCGCCGGGTCATGCCCATCAGCCCCAGCGCATAGAGCGGCATGAAGGTGACGTAGAAGCCGACGAACCAGCACCAGAAGGCGATCTTGCCCAGCCGCTCGTCCAGAGAGAAGCCAAAGGCCTTGGGGAACCAATAGGTGTAGCCGGCAAAGGCGCCGAACAGCACGCCGGGGATCACCATGTTGTGGAAATGGGCGATCAGGAAGACGCTGTTATGCAGCTGGAAATCGGCCGGCGGCACCGCCAGCAGCACGCCGGTCATGCCGCCGATCACGAAGGTGACCATGAAGGCGATGGCCCACAGCACCGGCACGGTGAAGCGCACCCGCCCGCCATAGAGGGTGAAGAGCCAGTTGAAGACCTTCACCCCCGTGGGCACCGCGATGATCATCGTCGCGACGCCGAATACCGCGTTGACGTCGGCCCCCGCCCCCATGGTGAAGAAATGGTGCAGCCAGACCAGGAAGGAGAGGATGCAGATCGCCATCGTCGCCGTGACCATCGAGCGATAGCCGAACAGCGCCTTGCCGGAGAAGGTGGCGATCACCTCCGAATAGACCCCGAAGGCGGGCAGGACGAGGATATAGACCTCCGGATGGCCCCACACCCAGATGAGGTTGATATACATCATCGGGTTGCCGCCGGCCTCGTTGGTGAAGAAGTGGAAGCCGAGATAGCGGTCCAGCAGCAGCATCGCCAAGGTCGCGGTCAGCACCGGGAAGGCGGCGACGATCAGCAGGCTGGAGGCCAGCGCCGTCCAGCAGAAGACCGGCATGCGCATCAGGTTCATCCCCGGCGCCCGCATCTTGAGGATGGTCGTCACCATATTGACCCCGGCCAGCAAGGTGCCGACGCCGGATATCTGCAGCGACCACAGGTAATAGTCGACGCCGACCCCGGGTGAGAATTTGAGCTCCGACAGCGGCGGATAGGCGAGCCAGCCGGTGCGCGCGAACTCCCCCACCACCAGCGACATGTTGGTCAGCAGCACGCCCGAGGCGGTGAGCCACAGGCTGACCGAATTCAGGGTCGGAAAGGCCACGTCGCGAATGCCCAGCTGCAGCGGCACGACGAAATTCATCAGCCCGACCATGAAGGTCATGGCGACGAAGAAGATCATGATCGTGCCGTGGGCGCTGAAGATCTGGTCGTAATGCTCGGGCGGCAGATAGCCCATGGCGCCGTCGGTGGCGATCGATTGCTGGGAGCGCATCATGATCGCGTCGGAAAAGCCGCGGATCAGCATCAACAGCGCCAGTGCGCAATACATGACGCCGATCCGCTTATGGTCGACGCTGGTGATCCAGTCGCGCCAGAGATAGGGCCAATAGCCCTTGACCGTGACCCAGCCGAGCACGGCCAGTATGACCAGCACCAGGACACCGGAGACGATGAGCGGGATCGGCTCATCGAAGGGAATGGCGGACCAGTCGAGCTTGCCCAGCATCACGAACCTCCGCCTCTGGGCGAAACCGTGGCGTTGGGCGCGCTCTGTTGCCCCTCCGCGCCACCGGTCTTTATGTCGAGGATCTTTTCGAACAGGCCCGGCTCGACCCCGCGATAAACGGCGGGCTGCACGGCCTTGCTGTTCTGCGTCAGGGCGGCATAGTCCAGCACCGGCCCCTGGGCCTTGGCCTCATCGACCCATTTGCCGAAGTCGGCCTCCGCCACGGCCTCGACATCGAAGCGCATGTCGGAGAAGCCGTCGCCGCTGAACTGGGCCGAGATTCCGCGATAGGTGCCTGGCCTGTCGGCCTGCAGGTTCAGCTGAGTCCGCATGCCGGCCATCGTGTAGATCTGGCTGCCCAGCTCGGGCACGAAGAAGCTGTTCATCACGGTGGCCGAGGTCAGCTGGAAATGCACCGGCCGGCCCGCCGGCACCACCAGCCGGTTCACCGCCGCAATGCCCTGGTCGGGATAGATGAACAGCCATTTCCAATCGAGCGAGACGACCTGGACCTCGAGCGGTTTGCCCTCGGCGAGCGGCTTGGCGGGGTCGAGATCGTGGGAGCTGACCCAGCCGACGCCCCCTAAGAACAGGACCACCAGGGCCGGGATCGCCCAGACGATGACTTCGAGCCGTCCGGAATAGGCCCAGTCGGGCCGGTAGGTCGCCTTGGCGTTGCCGGCGCGGAACCACCAGGCGACGGCGAGGGTCGCCAGGATCACCGGCACGACGACGGCCAGCATGATGGCGGTGGAATCGATCAGTATCAGCCGCTCGGATTGAGCGACGGGGCCTTGAGGGTTCAGCACACCCGAACTGGTTAGGCCTGACAGCATGAGTGACATCCGCGTTGTTGCTGATTCACACATACGGGC
>Ga0105238_10001193_pt1 | contig 26200 bp, 22 predicted proteins | sample KBSC34metaG_FD_81526 | JGI IMG/M metagenome (GOLD analysis project Ga0105238, IMG submission 81526) | Corn rhizosphere microbial communities from Kellogg Biological Station, Michigan, USA - KBS C3-4 metaG | ecosystem: Host-associated > Plants > Roots > Rhizosphere > Soil | place: Michigan, USA...
AATCCGTCGCGAGACAGCAGGTCAACCAGGCCGAGGGCACCGAAACCGCCGCCCACTTCCCACAAGAACGACCGCCGAGACTGTCCACACGGTGTCGGATTCGGAATGAAACGATTCATGAAAGACCCTCATGCTCTTTGAGGTTGTGAAGCGACCCGCATTGACAAATCATGTCATTGACTGGATCGACCGCTATTCGACGTAAACGAACTCGTTCAAATTCAAGATGACGCGACAGACCTGGATTAATGCCAATCGCGCGGCATCTGATTTCGCTTCGACGTTCGAAGTTGATTCTTGTTTCAAGAATTCGACCAACGTCGCCCGTTCAGACGAAGACGGAGGGCGGCAGAGTGCCAGCCGGAAGGCTCGTTCGACCTGCTTTTCGGGGTCTTGACCAGCTTCATTCATCAATCGATCGGCAAAGAACCGGGCCTGCTGGTTCATAAAATCGCCATTGTAGAGCGTCAGTGCCTGAGGCGCGATGCTGGTAATGCTGCGTTTTTCCGTGCTGTTGATTGTGTCGCACAAGTCGAGCACTTCCAGCAGCGGAACCAGCAGCGTCCGTTTGACGTAGGCGTAGATCGTCCGGCGGTAGATTGCCGGTTCTGTCGACGCCTTCCAGGCCGCTTCCTTGTCGGTATGCGCTTCGACGACACTGTCGGGAATCGGCAGGTAGACGGCAGGGCCAAACATTTCGTGATTCAGTTTGCCGCTGACGGCCAGGACCGAATCACGGATCGCTTCGACTTCGATCCGACGATGCGGATACCGCGCCAGCAGTTTGTTTTCGGGATCTATTTCGATCTGCTTGGCCTGCGCGGTACTTGACGAGCGGTAGGTCTTGCTGGTCATGACCAGGCGATGCAGTTTTTTCAGCGACCAATTGGCGTCATGAACGAACCAGTCTGCCAGCCAGTCCAGCAATTCGGGATGAGTCGGTCGGGCTCCGATATGCCCAAAATCGCTGGGGGTCGCGACGAGTCCTTCGCCGAAGTGATGTTGCCACACTCGGTTGACAATCACACGCGCCGTCAGTGGATTGCCGGGATCAATGACCCACTTGGCAAAGGCCAGTCGTCGGCCGCTGGTGACTGCCAGTTTTTCAAACTTCGGTTGCAATTGAGTCAGCGCGACGGGCACGGCAGGTTGCATCGGCGGCCCGGGATTTGAAGCCCTGCCCGAAAGCAACAGGAACGACGCCGGTGGATCGATCGTGTCTTCGAACTGGAAGTAACCTCGCGGCAAATCGGGCGTGGCCTGACGCAAATCCTGACACGACTTTTCGTCACTCAGGAATTCCTGGCGGCGATCGTCGGGCATCGCGGCCAACAGTTCTGCCTGCCATTCGGCGGCATGCTTTTGTACCAGTTGCTGCTGTTGTGGATTCCGATTTGGGGGGGCCAAGCGGATCGCTTCGATGACCTCGGCCGGTAACTTGCTGCGTCCCGCCGTTAGCCAGTCCTTTTCTGTTTGACTCCGAATTTCGTCGCGTCGACGGTGCAAATCGGCGATCTTCTGATCACGTTCCTTTTGAGCGGCCAGTTGAACCAGCGTGCCCAATGGCAGGTCACGATCTTCGCGACCGATATTGGGTCGCTTCATCGGGGACAAAATCGCCGACAGACTGTAATAGTCGACCATCGTGATTGGATCAAACTTGTGGTTGTGACACCGCGCACATCCGATGGTCACGCCAAGAAATGTCTGTGCCGTGGTCCGCAGCATGTCGTCGAGTTCGTCAGCGCGGTATTGAGGCGCTTCGAGCGGATCAACTTCGTCCTGCCACGATCCCAATGCATGGAAGCCCGTTGCGATCACGGTTTCGATGCTACGATCGGGCAGTTCGTCACCGGCCAACTGTTCCAGCACGAACCGATCGTATGGCTTGTCGCGGTTCAACGATTCGATCACGTAGTCTCGATATCGCCAGACATGCGGTTTGCTGCCATCTCGTTCGTATCCATTCGAATCGGCGTAACGAACCAGGTCCAGCCAGTATCGTCCCCAGCGTTCGCCATAACCGCGATGAGCGAGCAGTCGATCGACCAGATCTTCGTACGATGCCGCAGTGCTATTCAGGAATCGTTCCTGCTCCTCCATTGATGGAGGTAGTCCAACGACATCCATCCAGGCTCGTCGCAATAGTTGATTCGGGGTGGCCTCAAGTGATAGTTCGATTCCGGCCGCCGCCAGCTTGTGACCGATGAATGCATCGATTGGGTTCGTATTCGCAGGGTCGGTCTTGGGAATCGGGGGACGCTGAACCGGTTTGAATGACCAAAAATCGCGTGCCGCGGCGAGATCAACCGACTGTTCATGCAGACCCAACTCGCGATCTTTGGGCCATTCGGCTCCCGATGCCAGCCACGCCTTCAGTGCTGTGATTTCGGCAGCGGTGACGGGTGCTCGTTTCTTGCCATGTTCGGCGGGAGGCATTTCTCCTGCTTCGATTCGCTCGATCAACAGACTCTTGTCTGACTTGTCGAGGTCGATTGCGGCACCGCTGTCTCCACCCTTTTTCAAGCCTTCGATCGTGGCCAGGTTTAACCCGCCGCTGGTTTTGCCTCGGTGGTGGCATTCCAAGCAATGATTAATCAGGACCGGCGCGACGTCACGGTTGAAATCGAGGTCAGCGGCGCGCCCGACCGTTGTGAAGGACCAGGCAGTCAGGGCGAGCAGCATCCGGAAACAGCGTCGTTTGGAATGATCTCGCGACCAGCGAGTTGTGCGATTCAAATTGGCGTGGCACTGTGAATCCATATCGTTGCTCACTGTTGTGTGATCGTTTCCAGCGGATTCAGTCTGACAATCAGACCACAGTTTGCACGCTTTCCTCTCAGCCGTCGCACGGATTTCTGAGGGCGTTTCTGTGGTCGGGTGATTGTCTTGAACGCGTCGGCTACTTTCGAAGTGTCCAATTGCATTCATCGTCTGGCACAGAATAAACTGCATTTGGAGCCTAGAGAATGGACACATCGAGTCATTGCATGGATATTCTGGCATGGCTGAAAGCGGTAACGATCGTCTTTTCACGACATCTGGTCCGTATGTCATTAACGCGCCGCAGCCTGTCGCCTGCAATCTGGGACAAATCGCCTACGCGGGGACCAAATGGAACAGCCGCGCGACGTACGCTCACGCGCCACCACCGGATTTTCTGCGTCCGACAACGCATTACCTGCTGGTGCTGACATTAGAGGGCGAGGCCGACTACTTCGACAGCACGGGCGTTCGCGCGATTCTGACCAGTGGAACTCTCGTCTGGGCTCGACCCAACATCAATCAAAGTTACGGTCCGCGTCCCGGTGTTCGATGGAGCGAGCTTTATCTGTGGTTCTCGGGCCCCATCTTTGACACCTGGCAAGAACAGGGATTCCCCGGCGAAAAGACACGCATCCTGACCGTGTCGCCCACCGATTATTGGTCGACTCGACTGCGCGAGATCGTTCAGCCAAACGCGCAAGCCCCGGAGGAAACACAGTTGTCACGTCTGTGCCGATTCCAGCAAGTGCTGGCAGACGCGTTGCAGTTCGAAGAATCGAACCAGCAGAACGCCGAGAATATCCGGTGGCGCGATCAGGTCCTGCATTTGCTGGACAGTGGAAATGCAGTCACGCCATCGCTGGAAGAAATCTCCGAGATGCTGCACATGTCGTACACCGCGTTCCGCAAACGATTCGCGAAACTAACAGGCAAAAGTCCCGGACAGCACCGCTCGGAAGTCCTGATCAGACGCGCGTGTACTCGGCTATTAACAACCGATGAACCGTTGTCCCAGATTGCCGACGCGCTGGGATTTTACGATTCGTTCCATTTCTCGCGGCGATTCAAACAGATCATCGGCATGGCCCCCAGTGATTACCGGCGCCAGCGATCCGTATGATCGGCTCAGTTTGGTTCCGCGTACTTCATTTGGATCGCGACAGCGTCATCGCGGTGATCCATGAACGCGTCGAGAACCTTCGGATCGAAATGAGTACCGCGGCCTTCGTTTAAAATGGCATAACATTTTTCCAAGGGGAATGCCGGTTTATAGGGTCGACGCGAACTGAGTGCATCGAACACGTCGCCGACGGCCGTGATGCGGCCTTCCAGAGGAATCTGCTCGCCAGACAAACCAAACGGATACCCAGAGCCATCCCACTTTTCGTGATGGGTCATTGCAATTTGCGAGGCCATCGCCAACAGAGGTGAATCCACAGAACTCAGAATGCTCGCACCGACCTGCACATGCCGACGCAGTTTGTCGTATTCCTCTGGCGAAATCTGTTGCAAAACCTGCAAGCCCATGCCGCAGTGCTGCTGCATGACGCGAAATTCGTCCAGATCCAGCTTGCCGGTCTTTAGCAATACGGCGTCGGGGATACCAATCTTGCCGACGTCGTGCAGCTTGGCGGCTTCGCGAATGAGTTCGCAGTACTCAGGCTTCATCCCCAGTGCTTTGGCAATCAATTCGGCATAAAAGCCGACACGGACCACATGGTGTCCGGTTTCGTTGTCGCGGTATTCGGCGGCGCGAGCCAGGCAATTGACGATATTCTGTTCGGCTTTCACCAATGCGGCAGTCCGGCGACGGACTTCGGCTTCAAGGTTTTCGTACGTGTTTTCCAGCCACCGCTGGTGAGCTCGCAACGACAGCAGGTTGCGGACGCGTGGCAACAGTTCCAATGGATCGATCGGCTTGGCGAGAAAGTCGTTCGCCCCCAACTCGATCGCCTGGTACTTAATCTCGTCCTCGTAGTGAGCGGTCAGAATCACCACGGGAAGATGACGCGTTTCATCGAGACTGCGGAGTTCTCGCAAGATGTCCAGCCCGCTGATTTCGGGCATCATGATATCGAGCAAAATCAGGTCCGGACGTTCCCGCCGAATCCACGCGACGGCTTCACCCGGTTCGGTTGTCGCGTTGACGCGGTCAAAGCCCGACATCCGCAGGTATTTCCTGGCGACGCGGACATTCAGCTCTTCATCATCGACGATAAAGATCTGTTGCGAGGCAGCGTGTTCGTGGGGTGTTGCCCAGGATCGGATACCGACGTCGATCGGGCGGAACTGCTCGACGGGCTTCGGCATCAGATCGATCTCGGCTTCAGTCGGGCAGGCGACAGCGGTCGTGGACATGAATCGTCTCTTGAGCAGGAGCTTGTTTGAATCATTTCGTTCGCCGACAACAACGCCACGATGGCTGGCGCCAACTCACGAAGTTCTGGGCAAACCTAAACTTCCACCAGGTGTTCGTCGATGACTGGTTTTGAGGCAACAACGGGAACCTGAATACGATCGGAGTAGTCCATGATCGCCAGGACATGGCGGTCGATATCCGCCCACGTTCCCTTGCGAACCGCATCGCAGATCTGAACACACGGGGCTGAGAAGCAGGGGAAACCAGCGGTGCCGCCTGATCCCTTGATCCAATGGGCCGCGTGCAGGGTGTTGACGGGATCGCAGGTCTTGACCGCGTGAGACAGTCGAGCGATTTCTCGTTTGAGAGCGGCAACGAAGTCGACCACGATTTCCGCAAACTCGATGTCGTCAGTCGGCAATTTGGACAAGATCGGCTGCTGAGTCGATGCCGACGGTGCCGGTTGACAACGCGGACCGAAAATTGTGCCCATCTTCGCCAGCAATTCATCAGTCCCAACAGGCTTACTGAGGAAATCGCTGCAGCCCGCATTCAGGCATTTTTCTCGATCGCCCTTCATCGCGTGGGCCGTCAAGGCAATGATCGGAACCGTCACACCAGATTCTCGCAGTTTGGCTGTCGCCGCATATCCGTCCATGATCGGCATCTGCATATCCATCAGGATGACATCGAACGGACGGCAGGACAGCACTCGATCACAGGCCTCTTGCCCATTCTCCGCTTCGGTCATTTCTGCTCCTGATCGACTGAGCACCAGCGAGATCAGCTTTCGATTCGCGAAACCATCATCGACAACCAGCACGCGCATTCCCTTCAAGATCGGAGGTAATTGCACTTGTGCACTGGTGGTTTTTGGTGCCGGAATCACATCGCCCGCGACGCTGGATGCCACAATGGAACTTTCGTCCACATCGCCAATCGCGATCGACAATTGGAAGTTGCTGCCTTTGCCTGGTTCGCTGGTGACAATCAGGTCGCCGCCCAGCATCCGCGCCAGTCTGCGGCTGATCGACAGACCCAAACCTGTGCCGCCGAATTTACGTGTGACAGAATTGTCGGCTTGAACGAACGGTTCGAAAATCTGTGATTGTTTGTCGAGAGGAATACCCACGCCAGTATCGATGACCTCGATTAACATTCGACGAGTATCACCGGTCCCCTCCAGCCGTGCGATCATCTGCACGCCGCCAGACGTCGTGAACTTGCGTGCATTTCCCAATAGATTGATCAGAACCTGGCGCAAGCGAACCGTATCCGTTTTGATCTGACGAGGGATTGCTCCCTGCCAGGTATAGTCAAGATTCAGACTCTTCTCGCGGAACGAGACGCGCATCAGCGAGACAACTTCCGATAAAACCTGATGCGGCGATTCGGAACGGATCTCCAGCTCCAGACGGCCCGATTCGATCTTGGAAAGATCCAGGATGTCGTTCAGAATCGTCATCAAGTGGCGACCACTGGTATGCACGGTGGTCAGCATTTCGTCTCGCTCTTCCGGCGACTCGACCCATCCACGCCGTAACAGATCGGCGTAGCCCATGATGGCGTTGAGCGGAGTCCGGATTTCGTGGCTCATGTTCGCCAGGAATTCGCTTTTGGCACGACTGGCGGCTTGCGCCGAATCCAGAGCATGTGCCAGTTCTTCAGTGCGTTCCGTGACGCGCCGTTCCAGGTTGTCGTTGGCATCTTGCAGTTGTTGCTTGGATGTCTGGATCTGCGTCAGCATTCCATTGAAAGCACGATAGAGATCCGCCAGTTCACCGGTGACTTGTCCTTCGGCCCGCACGGCGTAATTTCCATCATCGGCGACGCGCCGAGCGACGTGCGCCAAGTGGTCGACGGGGCGTACGATCCCCCGCTGAAGGACAAAGGCGGCACAGATGGCGACTGCCCACGAACCCAATCCAACGACCATTGTCAACAAGGCATAGTTCCACATGGCGATGCGGACGCTGGTAAAGTCGACTAACATCCGCAAGCGCCCCACGGTCTCGCTGTCGCTCAGGACGTCGTGATCAAGGAATTGCTGTCCTGCGGCTCGTCCTGTGTTTTGTTCGAACGCGGCTTCGGCTTGCTGCCGATCTGGATAGCTGCCAACCATGCGACCATCGGCGCTAAACAGGGCGGCGCTTGTCACCGATGGCTCCGCCCGCAGGGCAGCCAGCAATCGATCAGCCTGGACCGCATCTTCAAACTCGACGGCGGCCGCGCTATTCAGAGCCAGCAGCGATCCTTGAGATCGAAGTTGCTCCCACTTGGCCGTCTGCAAGGACTGAATGCCATACGCAGCAAACACCGAACAGGTGAGCAACAGTGCCAGGGTGACCGAAATCGTGGCTAACAACATCAGCTTCCAGCCGATGGTTCCGCGAGACTTCGAGAACATCAGGGACATCATGAACTTCTTTCGTGTTGCACAAGTAGCGTGCGTGGCCCGCACTCACCGTTTACTTTCCGGGTTTCACCATGCGAACAAGTTTGAGACTCATTAATTGGCCATCCGGCGCCAGATTGCGGCGTTTCAATTCCACAGGATCTGCTTCGATCAACAGATCGCTTTCCTGCCGGACAAAGCTGCAAGCGACCCCGGTTGAACCCTTGGGATCTGCCTCATCGCGCCAAACGAGAACCGGCTGATCGGCCGTCCGTTTCATAATCTCTTTGACAACTGCTGGCTTGGCATCGGCCGGAATAAAGAGCAGATGACAGGCCTGGTAGTCCTGTTCCGTATTGAGCATCACGATGCGAATTGGACGGTTCTTCAGCTTCCGCTGCTCCAGCTTCTTCAGACCACCTTTGAAGGGGTCGGGATCAACGACCCCAATCACAAAGGGTGCGACAGAATTGGTGCTGTCGTCCGGCCAGGTGATGAATCTTGCGGTGGAGTAGATCCGAGCCAGTTTGAGATCGTATTCCGATGCCGCTCCCGACGAGTTCTGGGCCAATGCAATGTTGGCACTTGGCACGTGCGCAGCGATCGCGATCACCAGCACGAGGGACATGACCCAACGTGAACTGGTTCGGAGCAGGCGCGACGAGAACAGGATTGGCGACACGAAATGAGGTTCCGAAGCCTCTTCTGTCGTGCAGACTGCTTGTACCCGAGGGCAGACTTTCCGACGAATGAGGTATCAGGAACATAGGTTGCCGTTTTGCATCATGAGGAGGAATTGCATCGCGTGATGCTTTACGTCACCAATCGGCAACCGCGCGCCTGTGCAATCCGTACAAGGTGTCCATACTGCCAATTTGAGACGGTCCGAATCTGACGTGGTTTACCACGGTCGCGACTGTGACGTTTGTACGGGTTGTGATCGGAGAACGGGGAACAGTGTTGATTCCGGTTTTGAGTTCCGAAATACACAGACGCTTAAGAATCCTGAAGGTCTCGTCTTACGTCTCAAAATGCCTCAACTCGATCCCCGGTTATCAGGGAATACCTGAGAACAGTCATCTGCTCAGACGACCAGCAATCAACCGATATCGGTAATCGAATGTTCAGCGATTCTGAAAAGACGCTGACTTTGACGGATACAAAAACTGCAATGTCCGCGATCAATCGATCTCGAAAAACATTCATAGAACAGTTCAATCAAACTGAAGACCTGCTTTTACGATTTGAACGACATAGACCAGATTGATTCATCCGAAACCAGAAGAGTGATTCGATGAAGTCCGGGCCGGACAGTCAACAAGGAAGGTTGCGAACGCGGCGACGCGCGCGTTTTGTTGCCAGCATCTTTCTCTGCCTGATTTCATGCTTGCAATTCCGCGAAGTCGGTGCAGCCGATGACACCGATTTGCCTTCACCTCTATTGCCGGTTGCAGACGCTGTCGAGGTTCCGCCCGCGCCGTTGGCGACAGACGGTTCAAAACCCGAGTCTGATGCGAAGACTGAAGCCAAAGACCTCAGTCTTGATGCGTTGCTCGATCTGGCGGAGAAGGATCCGCAAAGTTTGCAATCAATCAACATGCGGCCGTCAACTGCCAGTGATCGCTTACTCAACCCTGACAACGTCTTTAAGCCCGATACCAGCGGCGGTACTGCAGCGAACTCGACTGGCGAACTGATGTCGCGGTCGTTCGGTGTTGTCACACGCAGCACCTCCGCGATCAATCAAGACGCGCGGTTGCGAGGCTATTCAGGTTCGCAGCTCGTCGGGACAGCGAATGGAATGACGCAGGTCAAGACACGAATCGATGTGGACTCCCTCTTTAGCCAACTCGACCCGAATCTCATCGAATCGATCACCGTGGTTCCGGGGCCTTACGCCGCTGAATATGGACCAGGCTTCGCATTTTTTGACGCGCAATTGATTACGCCCAAACGAACAGATCACTTCACCTCCGATTCGGATACCAGGGTTGGCTATAACACGAACGGCCAACAACTGATGTGGCGCGAGACCGCCAGTTTCTCGGACCGTTATTCGGGAGCGTTCGTCAGTTTTGGCCAGCGCATGGGCAATGACTATCGGCCTGGATCGACGTCTAACGATTTCTACGTCCCGGCGAGTTACCACGAACAGGATATTTTCGCCGCGGTCAGCAGCGATTTGACCGACCGCAGCCGGATCGACGGCAGCTACCTTCATCAACAGATTTATGACACCGAGTTGCCCGGCGTCGTCTACGACATCAACAATCAAAACGCGGACCAGTTCAACGTTCGTTGGACTTGGCGCGACGACTTCACGGGCAAAGATCGCATTCAAATCCAAAGCTGGTGGAATGAAGCCACCTATCAGGGTGATGGCTCACGAGCGTCCAAACAAACGACCTTTTTTCAGCAGATGATCGTGACGTCGATTCCAATCCTTGACCCAGGCAGCACCGTCAACGTCAAGGGTCTTTCCAATAACGCCGGAGCCAGGGCAAATCTTTTGTTGGGTGATACCGACCGTTGGCAGGCCAAGACGGGCGTCGATTGGCGCCGTGTCGGCCAATTTCACCAAGAGGAACTCGCGCTGTCCAACGGCGTCAATCCTGTGGCCCCGAACCTTTTCGGGATACCCTTTTCGTCAATCAATGACTACGGAATCTTCGCCAGTGGAAATGCAAAACTCGCGGAACGCTGGACCTTGGCACTCGGAGAGCGAATTGATGCGGTGACTTATGGCATCAATCAGGATGATCCCGTAGGTGTGTCCACGGTCGCCACCCCGCACGGTGTCAGCTATACGGGTTTTGCCACGCCAACTCGAATGTTGAACATGACCTACCTGAACAACAGCTTTCGGGTTACTGATGAGGTGACCGTCGACGCAGGCGCCGCCTACGCCATGCGGCCACCCAACATCACTGAGCTTTATAACAACTCGGCCTCTGCGCCCCTGGTCCGCTTCGGCAATAGTATTGCGCTTGGAGATTCAAACCTCTCGGCGGAAAGGAATCTGCAATTCGATCTTGGCCTGACCAAGCGACAGGCAAAATCGACGTTCGGCGTGCGCGGTTTTCATTCCGAGATTCACAACTATATTGGTCTCGGTGCAAACAATTTCGGCTACTTCCCCGAAGTTGGAACGACACCCAACGGGGTCCTTGGTCGCGGTCAGCCGTTCATGTTCAATCCCGTTCCGATCGTGCCGAATCAGAATCTTTCTGCGGATACAGCTTCGCTTGGTTACGTCTACCGAAACATTGATCGAGTCACAATGGCGGGATTTGAGATGCTGGGTGAACAGCGTGCACAGCCCTGGCTCGAATTCATCGAAACGTTGAATTACACCCGAGCCACGAATCACGATCCGACGTGGACCGATGTCTATACCGGTCAGGTTCATCACCTCGATCAGACCGAGGGCCTGCCCGGCATCTATCCCTTGAACGCCACCGTGATGGTGCGATTCGTCGAACCACAGAATCGAAAGTGGACAGCCGAATGGCAAAGCCGCATGGCACGCCAACAGGATTACCTGGCGAGAAGTCTGGGCGAAGTCGGGACTCCTGGATTCATCGTCCACAACATCAATGGCACCTACCGCTGGACGGATCATATCTCACTGCGGACATCGATCCTGAACGTGTTCAATCTGAATTACTACGAACACACTTCGCTCGCCATCATGGACAAAAACGGCGGGGTGACCTTCGTCAAGAATCCAGGCATTTCCCTGTTCATGGGTCTCGAGTGCACATTCTAGATCGTATCCAAAGGAAATGTGGCGTCTCGCGAGCCTGAATTCATCGCATCCAACCCATGCTTCAAGGCGACACGTCCGTGCGTCACGCACTAATTCGAACCGGCGAATGATTGTCCCACCGCCTGAATGGCGACTGCAACAACGTCAGGGATCGATGTCACCGACAAGGCCAGGATCAATAGGGCCAGGGCCGTGCGTGCGACGTGCAAGGCGGGTGCCAACGTCGGGCTGCTGCCGCGCATCGCGAAGGCCAGACTGACATCGATCAACAGCATGCTGGCGATCAACGGCATCGCGATGCGCAGCCCCAACAGTAGCGATTGCTGAACCAGACCGGCCATCAACTCAGTCGCCGAATTCGACCACGACACCTGACCAATCGGGATCTCATGAAACGATTGAACGAACACACGAAACAGTTGCCAATGTCCGGCAATGGGCTCGGCCACGAGAATGGCAACACCCCCCAACCACAACGTGATCGATCCGCAGGGGGAATCCTGCGTCGACGACTCAGGGTTAAGAACGCTGCCTAATCCGAAGCCCGTGTGTCGATCGAGCAATTCTCCGGCAAATCGAAACCCTTGAAATACGGCAATCAAGCCCATTCCGAACAGGATTCCGATCGCCACCTCGTTCGCCAGGGTACAGATCAGGTCCGTCACCGTCGCCGGCAAACCGACAATCGTTCCGGATGCGTGGGCCACTTGGACCAATTCCGTGTTGGTAGTGCCATCCGCCGAAAGAATGGGCCCAACGATCACTGACAGAAGGATGACCAGACTGACGCGTGCCATCAACGGAACCATGCGCGGTTGAAAACAAGGAGCGATGATCAAGACACCCGACAATCGGGACGCAACCAACATCGTCAGATAGCTTTGCCAAAGCCCACCAGACGACAACTGATGTAGAACCAGGCGCCCCCAGGGATCCGCAGCAAGTGACTCGAATAGTTGATCCATCTCAAGCAGCCCATTGTTTCTTCAAAGTCGCGTCGGCTGCCGACTCACGAAATTGTTCCCGGAATCCCTCGAATCAAATCGGTCGCGTATTCCACCAAGCGACTCAGCCCCCACGGGAGCAGCAGCATGATGACGAGCGAAATCCCTAAAAGTTTGGGAATGAAGGTCAGCGAGTGATCGTGCATCTGAGTGATCGTCTGAAGTACGCCGACAATCAATCCAATCGCGAGGGCCGCAATCAGCACCGGGCCACCGATCAAAAGTGCGGTCATCACGGCGGAACGAACAAGCTCGGCGGCCAGGTCGGCTGTCATCACTTAGACCACCCTGACGCTTTCCAGCAGCATGCCAACCGTCAGAAACCAACCATCGATCAGCACGAACAGCAGCAGCTTGAACGGCAACGATACCATCGACGGTGGCATCATCGTCAGCCCGAGGCTCGTTAAGACCGTGGCGACAACCAGATCGATCACTAGAAACGGCAAAAATAATTGAAAGCCGATCAGGAACGCTACTTTCAACTCGCTCAGCAGATACGCCGGCGCCAGCACGGTGAAGGGAACATCGTCATAGCTTTGCGGCTCGTTCCAATCACGAGATTGAGATGCATCGTCGGCAGGCCGCTGAAAATCGAGCAACATCCACACCGCATCGGCGTTCCCGGCCTTATCGATCTGTAGACTCATGAAGGTTCTAACCGGTGCGAGCGTGCGCGCCAGAGCTGTCGATTCATCCAAAGGTCGCTGACCCGCTTCCGGGCTGGTGTAAGGTTGAATCCCTTCCCGGTAACTCCGCTGCCAGACGGGCGACATGACCAGCAGAGTCAACATCATGCAGATCGCGGCCAGTACCTGGTTCGGCGGCCCTTGTTGACTTCCCAATGCCTGCCGCAACAGTCCCAACACAACGATAAACCGGACATAACAGGTCGTCATCATCAGAATCGAGGGCGCCAGACTGAAGACCGTCATCAGGGCAATCATCTTCAGTGACAGCTCCATTTGCTGCGGTGAGATCAATGCCTGTGAATCAACATCCGCTCGATCGGCAGCAGGCTTCGCTTCGACACGCGGAACGGGTTCATCAAACGCCGCTTGCTGAACGGCCCGTTGCCGCGCCGGCCGGGGACCATCGGCCAGGTCCTTCGACCGGACACCGGTCTGTCCACGAGCCGATTGCGCATAAGCAGCCTCGACCGCGAATAGTAAACTCAAACCGACGAGTGCCGCGAGTCCGCGCCGAGCAAGAGTCGATAACGGAGTGGCCGGTGTCGTTCGTTTGGGATCGGGTTCAACCACGACGTTGTCGACAGTTGCGGTCCCTTGGCAAGTCGACGTCAGGCGTTGCACTTCGGCAGGGTCCTCAATTTCGGACAGTGTCCGGACGCCTTCGGCACCAACACCCAGAATCAAGATTCGATTTCCACACCGAACCAGATGGACCGCCACTCGCGGTTCAATCTGGCGTCGACCAAGCAGTTCGAATGCCTCGAGCGGAAGAGATCGAGTCCCTTGAAAGCCGTTCCGTTTCATCCATCGACCGACCAGGATGATCGTTCCAACGATCAAGCCCAGCGAAATAGTCGTGCTGAGCAAGCTATTGGCCGACGAAAATGACTTTCCGTGCCCAACATCGGATGTGGTTGACGTTCGTGAAGGCAACGGCAATGAAGGAGTCGATTCGCGAGAGCGAGGACGAGCATGATCCTGTGCCAACGAGAAGTAAGGACTGCCAATTAAGCAGCCGCCGGCCACCAGCATCAACAGATGGCGCCGCACATATCGTGCAGCGCTCGCAATTGCGTTCACAATGATGTCGTCCATTCATCCTTGAATGGCCCGGCAGAAGCTGCCGAACTTAGGCGGATGGAATACCCGCGAATCCGAATTCGGACAAGACCGGATTCTGCCCGACAGGCCAAAATCAGGCACGGAACGATCTCATCCACGGCGCGGACTGCGTCCAGCAACCAGCGCCTGCAACCTGAATCACTCGCAACGCGAAAGGGACTCGCCTTTTCTGGACCCAATATGCGACGCGTAGAAACCGCCTGTGGCGGACGTCGAGCGATGCGCATGAGCCGCGAATGGCGGACGGCAGTGGTGGGCGGCGACTAAAATGTTTTGCAGAGGTTTCCGCCGTCGACGAGCAGCGTTGTTCCGGTGATGTAGCTGCCTGCGTCGCTGGCCAAGAGCAATGCTGGTCCGGCGAGTTCTCGTGGTTCGGCCCAACGGTTGAGTGCCGTTCGAGACGCAAAGGTATCCTGTTCGGCTTTGCTGAGGACACTCATCGGCAGGTCTGTCAGAAACGGTCCGGGCGCGATGCAGTTACAGGTGATATTGAACGGGCCCAGATCGAGTGCCATGGCGCGGGCCAGGCCGATCAAAGCCGATTTCGTCGCCGAATAGCAGCCGCGTCCCGCTTTCGATGTTAGACCCATCACCGACGAAATGTGGATGATCCGGCCCCAGCGACGCTCTTTCATCTGTGGGATCAATGCCCTGGACAGACTCATGCAGGACGTCAGATTCAGTTCCACGATCTGGTCCCATTTGTCGTCCGTGATTTCGTCGATCATCTGAGGGACATTCGAACCGGCATTGTTGACTAGGATGTCAACCTTACCCATCGCGTCGATTGCCGACTTGGCCAGGCCCGCGACTTGATCGCGATCTGTCATGTCGACGACATACGCTTTCCCCTTGGATTTCGTCCCCTGCAGGATCTCGGGCAACGCGGCGTCGAGTTCCTGCTGGTTGCGGCTGCAAATCACGATATCGGCTCCAGCCTCTGCAAACCCGCGCGCCATCGCCTTGCCGAGTCCCTTGCTGCCACCGGTCACCAAAGCCACCTTGCCAGACAAATCAAACAACGGAGTCGCCATCAGGGTGTTTCCTCAAAGTCAGGTTGCCAATACTCACAGGACATCAGATCAGTCTTAGCGCATTGTCCTGCGTGCCACCGGCTATGCCAGTGTCTTCTCTCCATCAGTGCTTCTTCATTAAGAACTGTTCGACATCAACCGCTCTCATTCGTCCCATTCACCGTTCAGGCCTGTTGAAATCGGCCAGTTTCTCAACTCGATCAAACTGAGCGGCGACTTCGGCTGCGTGTGTCACCAGCAGCAGCGAGACATTGTGTTCACGACACGAATCCCTCAGCAGTTGCAACACCGTCTGCTGATTTGCGACGTCGACGTTTGCCGTCGGTTCATCAGCCAGCAACAATCGCGGCGTGTTGGCCAAGGCGCGAGCCACAGACGTCCGTTGCTGTTCACCGACGGACATTTGAGTCGGTTTATGATGCAGCCGGTGACCGAGGCCCACTTCGTGCAGCAGTTTGGATGCTCGATTCCGATCGGCCCGTTGGCCTCCGAAACTCATTCCGAGCAGTACATTCTCCAGCGCTGTGAAGGCCGGCAGCAGGTTGAACGTCTGAAAGACGTAGCCGATTCGTTCCGCGCGAAATCGATCTCGCACCGGTTCCGACAGCTTGGCAATGTTTGTCCCGGAGATCACCACTTCGCCCGAATCGGCAGCGGTGATCCCGGCGATCACGTTTAGCAGTGTTGTCTTGCCACCACCGCTCGAACCGATCATCACGACCTGTTCTCCCGCTCCCAACTTAAACGCCTCGACATTCAATACGGGAACTCGACCTCCGCTCGGGTCACGGTACGACTTGGTCACATTCCGCAATTCGAGAGACATCACAGTTCCTTCGAGCCGGCAAGATCACGAACCGATGAGATCAGGACTTGGCGAACAGTTTTTGTAACGCGTCGCTTTGGTGGTCGAATCCCTCTTCCAGAGCATCCATGATCTTGTTGGCACTGACGATTACCCCCAGCAGTCCGCCCGGCGGTTCGAACTCGATACGATTGACCAGTGTTACCTGGCCGGGCGATGAGTGCGCTTCGATGATGTAGTCGTGCAGCCACAGTTTTGGCGGGCCTTCGACCATCTTTTCCCGAAACTGTTTGCCAGGCGCGAATTCGACAATCTCATACGATAACTGCTGAATCATGCCGTACGTCTGCGCCTTGCAGGTCAGTCGACTTCCGAGCTGAATCACATCGGGCGGATTGACGAAAATCAATTGCATCTTTGGCGGAGCGATTGCCTGCAGATTGGCGGGCCTGATGATGAACTCAAACAGTTCTTCGGCCGTTCCATGCAGATCCGTACGATTCTCAAAGACAGGCATTCAACAATTCCCGAGCTGAATTTCTTGTCGCGGCGAGTGGCATTTGTGCTGCCGTCCAAGGGGCGTTCACGCCTACCGCGAGACCCAAGCAGAATAGGCAAATCTCGCGCGCGTTGTAACCGACAACGGGCCGCATTCAGGAATTCTTCGCGACACATTGGCATCCGACACGATTTTCGACCGACGTGATTACGTGCAGATGCCGTCATTTGTTGGCAGGCGACGCCAACGGCGACTCGAACTTCTCTTGGTGTCTCCGGTGTGGCACGGGCTATGCCAGTGTCCTCCTCTTGATCCAGATTCGAGGTGACCAAGTCCCATTCGACAACACGACCCATTGCTCATTTATTCGTCGGCGAAGCCGACACCGGCAACGGAGGTCCATCCAACCGACGGCTGTACCGGTCCCGAAACTCAGAGAACAAACCATCGGCCGTATTTTGAGCAGCCATCGTGGCAGCTCCTGTCCGGATTGCCTGTTTGAACACGTTGGCGTCGACCAACCCGATCGTCTTCAACGTCTCTAGAGCCGGTTTCAGTTGAGGGTCTGCTTCAATCTGCTGTTCGGCCTGAGGTCGTGGCTTTGTCGCGTCTTCATTCACCGAATTCTGCCAGACCGTCTCCCAACGGCCAGGGGCCAGTTGAGCCACAAAGTGTGTCTCGACGGTCACTCGACCATTCCCCGCCGCCATTTCCAGTCGAGTGACCCGAAACCCCGTGCTCTTCGCCGTTTCCGCTTCACGACTGGCTGACTTCAGCCAGTCATTGTTTCCCGCTGTTTTCGCGGGCGGCCGACCATCCAGGTTCAGTTCTTTCAAGAGTGATCCCAACTGCTGATCGATCAGCTTGGGCAAGATCTTGGCCAGATCGATCGGTTGGCCGTCGCCCGTACGAATCACTGTGTCGCCCATGCCCTGAAAATCGATTGGCTTGAGGACCGCATATTCCACCACGGCCATTCGAGCTGTCCACTCCAGATCGCTTTGCAGCCGAGCCGGCAATTGGTCGGACAAATCAGGAGCAGGCCCATTCAGCTTGACCCCTTTGTCCTTCAACTCCTTGGCCAGCGACGTGGCGTCGCGCGATTCGACCTGATTCAGGCCCTCGTGCCAACCGTGCATCGCGATCGCTCGTTGTTCGGGCGAGACTGGTGTCAGTTTGGAAATCGTTTCCGGCGGCAGATCGACCCAGACAAACTTCGGCTCATCTTCCGGCGGCTTGGCAATGAGTTGTTTCAGTCGGGCCAATTCCTGCTTCAGAAAAAACGTCAGTCCCGGCGCATCATCGACGGTCTTCAGTTGATCGTTGATCCGATCGGCCGTGCGACTCCACGCCAGTTTCTGCTGTTCAAGATTCTCGGCCAGCGTCGTCGTTGCCAGTTTCGAATTCGATTCCTTCAGCCATTTGGTCGAGACAGCCATGGTGGTCGTCCCGTTTGGCTGTCGCCAGACAATGGCACCGCGCAAATGGCGGCCCGATTTCAACGACACGACGTCCACTGCGAGTCGCGCGTTCGCCGTCGGCTTTGGTTGAGCGGCCACGGGTGAAGTCTGGCTGATCGTAATCAGTATCCATAGCAAACCGCAGCGACGGATTGATCGAGACATTGGAAGACCTCTCAACCACGATTTACGAACGCCACGTAATAAAAGGCCAGGCCGGTTACCGACGTCAACACCAGATCCACGGTCGAAATCCACCCGAGTGTTTTGTGCAGGCGGCTATGTGCACAAGGAGCAGGCGGGACATGCATATTGCGCAGCGCCAGGATGATCGTAACGGCCCACAGGAACGGGGTGCTGCCGGCAAAGATCAAATGGACACGCAGCATGTTCTGAATGAAACTCAATTGATCGTCCGAGACGGGTGAACCCTTTTTGACCACATTCTGCCAGCCTCCCTGGACCAGGTGCAGATCGACTTCAAAGGCAAACACAGCCACCAAGAGAGTCAACGCCAAGGTCAGTTGAAGGTTTCGGTGCAATGCATAGTTCCGCCGGATTTTGACGGAATACAGGCTGTAAACCAGTACCGGCACAACCAGCACGAGTGCCACCACCACCGCGTCGAGCATAAACGAGGTATGAAACCCGAGAAACCCGTCCTTCATCCGATCCCCGCTCCCCTATTGGAAACACCTCACAGCGGCCATCCAGACCACCAGCCCAATTCTTTCCTCGGCCAGCCGAACCCAAAGTCTAGCCGATTCCCGCCATCTTCCAAACCGCCCCGCCCTATCCTGTGTTGTCCCGTTCGGTTGGGATCGTGCCACAGGCAAGCACTGGATCAAGTGGAGCTGTGTTAACGGACTACGGCGAACCCCACGGCGCAGGTGTAGATAGGTGTAGCCCAGGTTGCTTCGCAACCTTTGGGGGCCGCAGGCCACGGAGCCACAACGCGATCGACTGAGCTGCAGCCAGAGACCTGAATCTCTCTTTCCGCCTGCCTTACCATCTGTGGCGTGCGTTCCCGCTCGCCAGTGTCGTCGCCTTCATGAGTCTTGTTGGAATCCCGTGCGACTCCGTTGGCCGTCTGCGGACAACCAGTGCTCTTCCGCCAGTCATGCTGTCAACAACCCCAAGACCGCAGATTTCGCCAAAGCAGCAGGCACATTCCATGTGCCGTAGCCTTTCAGATCTTGGCGAAGCCAGGATCTGCCCCCACGTCCATTGCAGGCGGTTTGTCGTGATGGGCTGCCCGCAGGTGTGCAGTTCGCGCGTCAATTGCGCCATCCAGTTCCCAACGCGCGAGCAAGTCAACTATTCTGAACCCAACTCAATCGCACACCCCGCCAACCCGCGGCCGGGTTCGGTTCAGATGATCCCTCGAACGTATCGTTCGAAGCAATGAGGGCATTTCCACGGCCGCAGCAGGACGAGCATCAGCAAGTATTCGTACCAGCGCAAGCGCTTCGCAGGAACCAATTTCTCTTGAACACAATGTGGACAGTGATAGACCACGATTTCCTTCAATCAGTGAACAACAGCGCAACTTGCAACACCAATACGGCAGAGGATGTTGCGTCCGAACATCAGCGCGGCTTACACAAAAACGGGGTCTGACCACCTATCCATTGTGGTCGTGTTTGAGTTGGGCGCATGTGGCAAGGGGTCAGACCCCCTTTTTTTGCAAACCCATCTCAGCCACGCATCTATAAAAACTTTAATCCAAAACTCATCCCAACACCAAGCGTAAATGTCTCAAATGAATACTTTCTGAACCCGAGTGTTCAGCTATTGGCTGACTCTGGGCAGTCCACAAAACTGTGCCTACCGCAACTTGTATGCCAGGCCGCAGCTCTGTGTGCCATCTGGCTCGGCCAGTATCCTCATCTTCTGTCGGATTTGAACCCCTATCTGCCTCTTGAAAACGGGGACTGGCTCACTCAAGCCACAGAAACCAGCCACAATCGAGCACCGGTCCCCTTTTTCAAATGATCTGCCCCGTCTCCCGCCATTTTGTGCCCGAAACTGAAACCGACACAGCCGGTGTACCTTTACCATCAGGAAACTGACGAGTAGAATGCCGCCCCGGCCAACGGCCCCACAAGCCCGACCGCCGAGTCTGCCACAACTCATTTTGATGGCATCAGTTGCATCCGTAGCTCAATTGGATAGAGCATCGGTCTTCGGAACCGAGGGTTGGAGGTTCGAGTCCTCCCGGGTGCACTCTAAAAAATAGGTGGTTTCGAAATGAAACCACTTTCGCGAGCTTGAGTGGTACAGAATCCGGTACAGAATGGTTCCCCTCAATTCTGGCGTTTCATGAACGACATCCGCTGACCGAACCAACGGTCATGGATGTTGCAAAACCTTCGGCGTGCTGCGTGTTGTAAGTAAGCACACCGCCGAAGGACCCTGTCATGTCCCGCATTGCCAGACCGTGGTATCGCAAAGACCGCAAGGCGTGGTTCGTCACCATCGCCGGAACCCGCCACAACCTCGGTAGCGACAAAGCCGAAGCGATCAGGCAATACCATGCATTGATGCGGGAGCCCAAACTCCATGTTGTCAAATCGCAATCGTTCTTAACGATCGCCGATTCCTTTCTTGAATGGTTGGAAAAGCACCGTGCCCCGACACCTACAAATGGTACCGCTACCGGATCGAGCGGTTTTGTCGTCGATATCCCACCCTCCTGATGGCGGACCTGAAGCCGTTTCACGTTCAGGAGTGGGTCGATTCTTATCCGGATTTTAGCCAAACATTTTGCCGCAATTATTTCCGGTCGATCAAACGCTGCGTGAGTTGGGCGTGCAAACAGGGCTACATCGATCGTGACCCGGTTAAGGGGCTTGAAGTGCCCGCGGGAGAGCACCGGGAAGTCTGTATCGCGAAACCGGAATTCGAGCAGATGCTCAGCTTCATCCCCGAGCAATGCTTCCGTGATTTGTGGGAGGTGACTTTTCAAACGGGCTGCCGACCGCAGGAATCGTTGCGGGTCGAGGCCCGTCACGTCGACATTGCCAGATCGCGTTGGGTTTTTCCGATCAAGGAATCGAAGGGGAAGAAGCAGCCACGAATCGTCTATCTGTCACCGCAGGCCGAAGAAGTCACCAAACGACTCACAAAGCAGCACCCAGACGGGGGGCTCTTTAGAAATTCGTGCGGAAGACCCTGGACCACCGAGGCTGTCAATTGTGCCTTCGACCGGCTCCAGCATCGCATGGGACGGAAAGCCATGCACGATCAAGGTGTCGACCTGTTGACCGCCATTCAACAGAAGATGAGAGAGTTAAACGACCTGCGAAACGTCATGCAGATTCCAGAAAAAGAGCGATACAAACTTTCTTATCGCGTCTTCGCCAAGTTTGCACCGCGATACAGTCTTTATGCCCTGAGACATTCATGGGCGACTGCCGCCCTTCAGTCAGGACTGGATGGTCTAACGGTGGGACTTCTACTCGGACACAATGATCCATCGACCTTGGCCCGCGTATACCGGCACCTGTCTCACAATCCTGAACATTTGCTTAAACAGATGCGTAGTACTGTGCGGGATTGAGCTCTTGGCGCGGAGTCCGTTCACTAAGTCGGACTCCAGTTTTTTTCTGCGACAGGCATTTTCTTGTCGAAGGCCTGCGCAATTCGGCCTTCCTCCCACGTGATGAGTTGAAAGCAGCAGATGACACCGTCGCTTGCTGCGAGGGAACCGACGTTCCCACGCACGTGCGTGTCGCATGTGCGAGTTCTGACCACGTGTACGGGCGTGTCGGTTGCCGTGAACTGATCTGGATCTCCCCGGTGTACCGGAAAAACAGCCCATTGGTTCGGTAACAAGTCGATGAGCGTGATGATTGGTGACATCGAGTGCGCCAGTCCGCGAGTCTCCGTTTTTGAACCGGTAGTTCGTAGTGTTAAGAAAACGTAATTATTTGCAGGCCTCGGTCGCAATCCGTGATTCGTCGTGGCAGGCGGTGACGACATTTGCATTTTGCAGTCTGCACGATATGTCTATAAGTCAGTTCTCGCGTCCGCTAGCAGGATAATGAAACACACAGATAGGCACTCGCGCATCTTCGAGATTCTTGTGATTGATTTGGCGCGAGCTCGTCTTCGTTTTTCAACAGCCAGCTAAACACATTTCTTCCAATGTCCTTTGTTTCGATCTCGGGCCGTTCAGTAACAAGGAGTTCACATCATGGCGAAGAAGAATCACGTCGTCCTGCCAGGAAGCAAACGCGCCAAAGACCCGGACGCCAATCCGATTGGTAACGCGGATCCCGATCAGATCATCGAAGTCACCATCACTTTGGCAGGTCCAAAATTGCCCGATGCCGATGATGTCGGTCAAAAAATGACGCCCAAAGAATTCGAGCAGCTTTACGGAGCCAAAAAGGAAGATGCCGATCAAGTTGCCAAGTCGCTCAAGGCGTTCAAACTGAAGGTCGAATCGGTCTCGCTGGCCACGCGCAGCATGCGTATCAGTGGAACGATTGGAGATATGTCGAAGGCGTTTCAGACAAAACTGTCGATGATGCGTTCGTCGAAACAGAATGATTACCGCGGTCGTTCGGGGACGCTGAGCGTCCCGGCGGAACTGAAGGGCATCGTGACCGGGGTGTTCGGTCTGGACGAACGTCGGATGACTCGTGAGCGAGCCAAGGCACAGCCACAAGCACACGCCGCAGCGGCCCTTCCACCTTTGGCTCCGATCGACATTGAACAGCGGTACAACTTTCCGCCGGGCGATGCGCATGGCCAGACGATCGCCATCGCTGAATTTGGCGGCGGCTATTTTGCCAGCGATGTGAGTGCGTACTGCGCTCGGTTCAATCGACCGATACCCAGTGTCACGGCGGTGTCGGTCGACGCGCCGGCATACACCTTTCAACAGATCATGGCATTGCCTTCCAGTCAACGCAGCGATGAACTGGATGCAAGTGTCGAAGTCATGATGGATGTCGAAATCGTCGCGGGGCTTTGTCCTGGTGCAAAGATTTCAGTTCTGTTTTCAACGTTTGATCAGCGGGGTTGGGTGGATTTGTTGAACGCTGTGATCACATTGAATCCGGTTTCGCTGTCTGTCAGTTGGGGAATGTCTGAAGATGCTGCGGATTGGTCGACGAATGCGATCAATGCCATCAATGATCGATTGAACGCCTTGCGTCTGTTGGGAGTGACGACCTGTGTTTCTTCGGGTGATGACGGAGCGGGAGATTTGGTGAGTGACCGTAAGGCGCATGTCGACTTTCCCGCATCCAGCCCGTTCGTCCTGGCTGTCGGCGGCACCATGCTTAAGAAATCGGGCGCGACTGTTAAGGAAGTGACTTGGAACGATCCGCCGGGTCAGCGCTACATTGGCAATAATCCAACGGGAGGTGGTTCAAGCGGGGGCGGAAAGAGTGTCGTCTTTCGTCGCCCCAGTTGGCAGAAAGTGTCAATCACTTCATTGAATTCCGGAAGCATTGATGGTCGAGTGATTCCCGATGTCGCCGCTCTCGCAGGGTCTCCTTTTTACGACCTGATTTTCACAGGACAGTCTTCACCCAATGGAGGCACGAGTGCGTCGGCACCTGTTTGGGCATCGCTGATCGCACGTGTCAACGCGGCATTGCCTCCGGCAAAACAGCAGCAGTTTCTAACTCCGCTTCTGTATGCGAAAGCAGCGAATGGAAAACCGGTAGGCCAGGTCTCGTCGGTGGATATTACGACGGGAAACAACAAGTCATCTCCCGATCCCGGTCGAGGATACTCGGCCAAGGCCGGCTTCGACGCGGTGACAGGATGGGGCGTACCTGACGGCGTCAAACTGCTCAACGCGTTGTCTTAGAACGCATCCAAACGAATTGTGGCGTCTCGCGAGCCCAAATTCATAGCGGCGCAATCATGTTTCAACGCGACACGTCCGTGAGACACGCACGAGCCTGGGAACTCTCGCGGTTAAGGACTTGGCACGATCGCCGGTGCAACGAAGATTCCGTCGTTGCACCGGCTGGTGCTTCGAGCGGAAAGCGGTCATGAACGCCGGCAGATCGGCAGCATTCCACTACGTGCCACAGAAGGTCTGGTACTGGTCGTCGTCGGATGAAGGTATTCGGTAGGCGGCTGATGCGGGGTTCGACTCGAAAGGTTTGGACAGGACTTCAAGTAGTTGTTCCAGCTTGGAGAGATCGTTGTGCTCTTCGGCGTCGGCCAGGACTGCTTCGACCCGATGGTTGCGGGGGATCACCGCGGGATTTGCTGCCTTCATCCGCGCAGTGGCGTCGGCTGGTGAGGATGACTCTTGCGACAGGCGTTGCTGCCAATTGGTGTGCCAGATTTGAAAGGCCGGGTCTTGATTCTGTTTCGTTGCCAATGTGCCTTCTGACAGGTCGCGGAAGGTGTTAGTGAAGTCAGCTGAGTTCGTTTGCATCCAGTCGAGGAATGATTTGATCAGTTCGTGGTCGCCCTCGTGCTCCGTCTGCAGACCCAGCTTGCGCCTCATTCCGGTCAGCCAGTACTGTTCGTATCGCGTCGGGAATTCGCGCAGGATCTCGACGGCGATCGACACGGCTTTGTCCTGATTCGGGTCGAACAGTGGCAACAGTGTTTCGGCAAATCGGGCCAGGTTCCATTGAGCGATCGCGGGTTGATTGCGGTAAGCGTAGCGGCCTGAATGATCGATGGAGCTGAAGACGGTTTCAGGGCGATAGACGTTCATGAAGGCACACGGGCCGTAGTCGATCGTCTCACCGGAAACGGACATGTTGTCGGTGTTCATGACGCCGTGAATGAAGCCGACTAACTGCCATTGAGCGATCAGGCTGGCCTGGCGGTCCATGACGCTCTTCAACAGCTCGGTGTACTTTTGCGGATTGTTGAGCAGTTCGGAATAGTGCCGCTCAATCGTATAGTCGGCCAGGGCTCGCAGGTTATCGGTGTCCTGGCGTGCGGCCAGGTATTCGAATGTGCCGAATCGAATGTGACTCGTGGCGATGCGAGTTAAGACGGCTCCTCGCAAGACGGACGTGCGGTAGACTGGTTCGCCCGTGGTGACGACGGCCAGGCTGCGTGTGGTGGGAATACCCAATGCCCACATTGCTTCGCTGACGATGTACTCGCGCAACATCGGTCCGAGCGCCGCCCGGCCGTCGCCCCGCCGCGAGAATTTCGTCGGCCCTGCTCCTTTGAATTGAATGTCAACCAGTTGGCTGGACGGTGTCCGGTGTTCGCCCAACAGGATGGCTCGTCCGTCGCCCAGCATTGTGAAGTGACCGTACTGGTGTCCGGCGTAGGCCTGGGCAATCGGTTGACTGCCAGTCGGCAGAACCTGGCCCGAGAACAACATTGCGGCGTGTCGGGAACTGAGTCCGTGAAGGTTCAAGCCCAGTTCGGTCGCGAGTTTGTAATTCAGAATCGAGACTTGCGGGTCTTTGACGGTCACCGGTTGAGCCGGCGCGGACAGGGCTTCCGGCAGGCGTGAATAAGTATTGTCGAATCGCCAGCCGACGGCATTGTCGTCAGCGATCGAGTTGGTCATCGCAGGCATTGATTATCCTTTGGGGCCACTTTACCAGAATGATTATAGGCACACTTCGTTCGTTTGCCCTCAGGGGCGAATCTGGTATGCATGGTTGCTCGATTCGTTAACAACCGTTCGTGAAACGGAACTGGATCAAACCACGATGCGATTCCTCTGTTGCGCCTTCCTATTGATGAGTACCTACACTGCTGCCGCCGCTGATCGAACTGCTCGAGCGATCCCGGCTGGCGACTCGACGCGTGAGCGATTTTTGAAATTGATTGATCGACCTCGCGTTCCGCTGCAGGCTACGGCTCGAACAATTTCGAACGATAACGGCGTCGAGAAGATCCGGTTCGAATACGCGTCAGAAGACAACGTCCGAGTTCCCGGTTTGATGTTGCGGCCAATAGGCGTCGATTTGCCGCTGCCGGTGGTGATTGTCCTGCATGGGACCGGCGGCGCCAAGCAGGCCATGGAACCGCTGCTGCGAAAGTTCGTGGAACGAGGTGTCATTGGAGTTGCCATCGATGCGCGCTATTCGGGCGAACGAGCCGGCGGGTTGAAACCGGGCGAGGCCTATCGTGCCGCGATTTTGGAGACATGGCGGACCGGAAAGGGATTTCCGTTTCTGTACGACACTGTCTGGGACCTGTTGCGACTAATCGACTACCTGGAAACACGTCCCGATGCCGCGGCAAAGCAGATTGGAGGCCTCGGCATTTCCAAGGGCGGAATGGAGCTGTACCTGGCTGCCGCAGTGGATTCGCGACTGATCGCATCAGTGCCATGTA
>Ga0105238_10001197_pt1 | contig 26159 bp, 23 predicted proteins | sample KBSC34metaG_FD_81526 | JGI IMG/M metagenome (GOLD analysis project Ga0105238, IMG submission 81526) | Corn rhizosphere microbial communities from Kellogg Biological Station, Michigan, USA - KBS C3-4 metaG | ecosystem: Host-associated > Plants > Roots > Rhizosphere > Soil | place: Michigan, USA...
ACGCGAATGGCTCTTCGCTTTCCCTCGCGCACTCGACTGATCGCCATTGCGAGCGCGCTCGCGATGGTCGCCGCTGGCTGCCGTTCGACTCCGCCAGAAGCCCCGCCGATGGCGTCGATGACCGTGAAGCCGGCCCAGGCATCGGCAGAGGCCGGCGCCCCGATCGACGTCGAATATCAGCTGACAGCGATCGCGGGCGCGGCGCCGCTACCGGGCAATCTGTGGGTCTTCGTTCACATGGTCGACGACAGCGGCATGCTGCTCTGGACCGACGATCACGCGCTGCCGTCGGTGCCGTCGGCGGCGCCCGTCAGCTACCGCCGCACGATGTTCGTTCCACGATTGCCGTACATCGGCCGCGTGCGTGTGGAGGCGGGGCTGTTCACGAAAACCGACGGCGCCCGGGTGCCGCTCGCGGGTACCGATCGCGGCGGGCACGCGTACGACGTGGCCTCGTTCCAGATGCAACCGGCGTCGAATGCCGTTTTCGTGTCGTTCGGTGACGGGTGGCACGGCGCCGAGCGCGACGCCGGTGAGGCAGCGCACGAGGGGAGATGGTCTAAAGGCGATGCCCGGCTGTCCTTGCGCAATCCACGGCGCGACGTGGTGCTGTGGCTCGAGCTCGATCAGCCCGTCGCCGCCGTCGGGCCTCAGGCCCTCGAGCTGCGCGTGGGTTCGGACCTGCTGGCAACTGTCCAGGTCGTCCCAGGCGCCCGCCGTATCGAACGCGTGCCGCTGACGGCGTCGCGCCTGGGCGCGTCGCAGACCGTCGATCTCGATCTGCACGTGCAGCCCACGTTCGTGCCCGCTTCCACGGCCGGCATCGCCACCCAGGACACGCGCGAGTTGGGGGTGCGCGTGTTCAACGTCTACGTTGGGCAGTGAGTGAGGCTGGTACGCGGCTGCCGGTGATCGTCATCCTTGACAACGTCCGGAGCCTCTACAACACGGGCGCGTTCTTTCGTACGGCTGACGGCTGCGCCATAGAGAAGCTGGTGTTGTGCGGTATCACGCCGCGCCCTGACCAAGGTTCACGCCAGCGGCGTGCCATCGAGAAGACCGCGCTCGGAGCGGAGCTGTCGGTGCCGTGGGAATACGTGCCCGAGACGGCGTCCGCCGTGTCCGCCGCGGCGGCTGCCGGTTATCACGTGGCCGCGGTCGAGAACTCCCCGCAGGCGGTCGACCTCTATGAATGGGCCTCGTCGTGGCCTGTCTGCCTGGTGTTCGGACACGAAGCCGACGGCGTGACATCGGAGCTTGCCGCGCGGATCGACATCCACGTCCGCATTCCGATGCTGGGAGAGAAGCGTTCGCTCAACGTGGCCACCGCGGCGGGCGTGGTGCTCTACGAACTGCTGCGCCGGTGGAGGTCGAGGGCGGTCTAAAGAGGTGGCTGCAGGCCTGCACGCCTGCCTCACGCCGCTTCTGTCACCGAACGGTCGCCGCCGCTCTCTGCACGCAGCGCGCGCACGTGCTGGCGAGCCAGGTGATAGACGGCCACACCGTAGGCCGTCCCGCTCGTGGCCAGCGTGGCGCGCAGCAGCGACGCGCCAGGGCCGGACAAGAATCCCTGGACGACTTCCAGGCCGAGGGCGCCCGTGGCCGCGGCCGGCACCAGCGTCCAGAGGTCCGCGACGAGGCCCAGCTCGCGTCGGCCCCGCCACTCGGCGACGGCGTATCCGAGCAGCGTGAAGCCGCCGACCTGCTCGAGAAGCAGCAGCACGTCCACGACGGCCGCTCCGTTCATGCGGTTCTCGAACAGAACCGCGCCGTGCCAGCCGGTGACCGATCGAAACGGCGGCCATAAAGCGGCGACCACGAGATAGATCGCGAACACCGGCACGAAGCGGCGCAGCGTGGCGATTTCGAAACGGGGCTCGCTCGACGAGTCGTCGCGCCGCAGCAGCCACGCGCTCAGCGCCGCGATTGCGACGAGGAGCGAACCAAATGCGATCGGCGAGGCAATCGCGGCAGGCAGAACGCCGGTCATGAACCAGAGCACCGCGAGCGGCGGCACCACCTGCGTAGCCAGGCGCACGCCGCTTTGCCAGCGGTGGCGATGCAGCGCGACGAGCACGATGCTGCCGGCGCATCCAAGAAGCAGCGTGGTGACGCTGCGCCGTGCGTCTTCGATCAGCCCCACGCTGCTCAGCCACAGCTGCGGCACGAGCAGGTAGAGCAGTCCGACGAGCGGCACGTCGAGGCCGACGCGGCCGATCAGATGCGAACGCCACGACGCCCAGCGCTCGACGCGGTCGCGCGCCACCACGCCGAGCCAGGCGCCAGCCGTGTTGGTCACCACATCGGCGGGGCCGGCGTAGCGCCCGCGGAGGAAGAGTTGCAAGGTCTCGATCAGCAGACTGCACACGGCTGCGATCCAGACCACCCGCCGTCCGCTCTTCGACGAGCCGTCGGTGAGGCCGCGCCCAAAGAACCCGAGCGGCAGGAAGAGCGCGATGTTGGCGACGACGTCTGACGGTATGACGGCCAGCGAGATGCGGAACCGGCGCAGGCCGAAGTCGAACGGGCTCAGCGTGATGACGGCGGTCACCAGCATGAAGTAGCCGAGCAGGGCGAGAGTCAGCCGCGTTTCCGTGCGCGCCGATCCGGAGGAATCCGCCATCATCCGGGAATCGGCGCGCAGAGCGACGGCTGCAGGGCAGGCCTGAAGGCCTGCAGCCACGCGCAGTCTCTAGTCGGGCGAGGGGCGCTCGAGCCGGTCGACCACGAGTACTTCCACCGGTGCGCGCGTCGCCTCGAGCTTCAGCCCGAGCTGCTCTTGCAATGCCGTGAAAAGCGAGGGACCGTTCGGATCGATCGTCTCACCGTTCACGAGAATCGGCTGGTCGGCAGTTGTGCCGGGTGCACGCGGCGGCAGGTTGTCCGGCGTCCACCGCAGTTCGATGTCGAAGTTGCCCGTGAGCCCCGTGCGATCGACCATGACGCGGTTCACTTTCGGCGCGAGGTACTGCAGGAAGACAGGGATCGGCATCGCGTTGAGCAACATGCGTCCGAAAGCCTCGCTGATTCCCCCGCAACGCGTTTCGCCAGGCTTGAGAGGTGCCGGAGGCTTCGTAATGTCCCACACGCAGCCGTTGGCCACCAGCCGTGGTCCGAGTTGGCCTTCGCCGCGCGCTTTGACCACTGCGAAGACCGGCAGCTCGCGCGTCTCGCGATGCGACGTCAGCCGAAACCGGTCGGCCAGGAGCGCCTGCAGCATCGGACCCATCGCGGTGGGCGGCGTCCCGTCCGCGGCCTTGGCGCTAATGTCGAACTTCGCCGTGCGCAGCCAGTCTGGCCCGCCAACCACCTGATCGTCCTGCAGGCCATACGTCGTGCGAATGAGCATCACGGCTGGGATGCCGACGGCCGTGAACCGTCCCGAGGCATCCGCGACCATGATGGCGCGCGGGTTGCCCGGCTCGTGCGGCTTCACGGATGCGACCTCGAACGTGGCGGGTGCGACTTGAGCGGCGAGGGCAAGGAGCAGCGCAAGTCGCATGGATGGATCCTACGGCATCAGCGTCTTCAGCATCTCCGCGTATTTGGCGTCGTAGGCGTTCAGCGTGTCGTTGCCCGGGTATTCCTTGATCTCGCCGATGTAGTGCGGCGGCGCGTTCCGGTCCTTGAACGGTGCCCAGGTTGGCAGACCCTTCCCATTGGGATTGCCGGTCTTGGCGAAGTTGACCCAATAGGACGACATCATCTCGGCCACCGCCTTGTCCTTCTCGGACGCCATTGCCAGCTTGGGCGAGCTGATGTCGGGAATGACGCGCGGGGCCCAGAGGTTGTTGAACACGTAGACGATCTCGGTCGCGTGCGTCGCCTTGAGATCGCGCGTGCCCGGCTCGATCGGCGGCTCGTGCGTGAAGGTGTACCAGTAGCCTTTCTTGCCGAGTGCCACCTGCTTCTCGACGAAAAGCCGCATCGCCCACGCCATCGTGTCGCGGAAGGCGGCGTTGCCGCCCAGGCTCGTGTGCTCGTCCTTGTTGAAGCCGGCAATCACGTCTACGGCGTTCTGACGGCCCTTCGCGAAGGTGATCGACTCGTCTTCCGGCACGATGTAGCCGTCGACGATCATGCCGGCGCCCCGCAGCGTCTTCGTCACGTCCTCAGTGGACCGCGCGCGCAGTTCGGCGAGCGGCGGCAGCGGCGGACCTGGTTGTGGCGGGCCGCCTCGGCCCCGGGCTCCGGGGACGATGACTTCCTGCTCCTCGGCGGCTGTGCGCGGCAGCATCGGGCCCATGCCGAGACCCATCCACGCGCCGCTCTCGCTGATGGCGCGGTGGAACAGACCTTTCGCGAGCGGCGATCCCACGAGCCCGCCGACCATGGCGGCCCCGGCGGACTCACCGAAGATCGTCACGTTGTTCGGATCGCCGCCGAACGCGGCGATGTTTGCCTTCACCCAGCGCAACACCGCGAGGCTGTCGGCGAGCGCCTGATTCCCCGAGGCGTTGTGCGCCGATTCTTTCGTGAGCTCGGGGTGCGAGAAGAAGCCGAAGGGGCCGAGGCGATAGTTGAAGTTGACGACGACCACGCCCTTCTTCGCCAGGTTCTCGCCGTCGTTGTGCAGGCTGCTGCCGCCGCCCTCCGAGTAGGCCCCACCGAAGATCCACACCATCACCGCCTGCTTGGCGTCGGCGCGCGGCGCCGACGTCCACACGTTCAGGTACAGGCAGTCCTCGCTCATCTTCGGCGAGTCGGGCAGATCGACCGTGACGTTGTTCGGGACGCGATTCGGCTGGTGCGGCTGCACGCAGACGTCGCCCCACTGCTCCGCCTTGCGCACGCCGTCCCACTTCGCAACGGGCTGCGGTTCCTTCCACCGGAGGTCGCCGACCGGCGGCGCGCCAAAGGGGATCCCTTTGAAGGCGCGCACGCCGGATTTGAGCGTGACGCCCGAGAGTTTGCCCGCGTCGGTGGTCACCGGATCCGGCACCGCGGCGGGTATGTGTGCCGCGAAGGCCAGCATCACCGCTGTCACGACGGCTACTGTCGATCGACGTGTCATCTGCTCCCCTGCGCCTTGGCCGCGCGCTCGGCGCGCGACGTGCGGATGTAGTCGCCAATCGTGCGGTTACCTTCGTGGCACGCGTATTCCCACCAGTCGTAGGTGGGATCGTTCTTCAGCGGATAACGCGCCGTCCACGACCGCGTGAGGATGACCGGATCTTCGGTCTTGATCTCGTAAAGCATCATGTCGTTGTTGAGGCGCGTGAAGCGCTCGGTGGTCTTCATCTGATCACTCACCGGAAAGCGGTTGCCCTGCGGTGAGCCCATGACGCCGATGTTGGTGGCCGACGGCCCAGGCTTGTAATTGGTCGTGACGACGACCAGCGTGTTGCCCTCCCAGTGGCCCCGCGATTCGCCCATGTACTCCTGGAACGTCTTGGGGAGCGGCGGCCGCCCATCGACGGGGACGATGCGCGTCTCGTGCACCATCTCGAGATCGAGAATGACGTAACCCGAGGTCTGCATGATGCGAATGCCGTTGTTGTAGCGATACGGCATCATCGACGAGGGCATGCCGCGCGTGATGCAGCGGTCCCACGAGTCGAAGTCCAGCCAGTGATCCCAGGTCTGCTCCTCACCGGGAAGCGCCCAGCTGCTCTTCATCAGCGCCGCGCGCCGCTTGCCTTCGGCGGTCATCTCCGGCAACTGGCCGTTGGCCGGATCCACGATGAGCGACGTCTGCCGCTGCACTTCCGTGGGATCGGTCACGCCGGACTGGAGCGCGCGGCCGAAGTTGCCTTCGGCGATGGCCGCGGCATGTGCGTCGCCGCGCCCCGCAGCTGCCGCCAGCCGATCCTTGTATTCCTGGTCGGTGAGGAACGCCTTGTTGACGTCGCACGGCGGTGCCGGAGGACCTCCCGGCCGGCCGCCGCCGCCCTTGCAGCGCTCGAGCGGGACCGTGCCGACGAAGGAGACCGGCCACATGCCGGTGAGGTCCGGGTCGCCCCAGGGGGTCTTGGGCTGCACCCAGCCTTTGGGCGTTTCGATGAAATGGTCGGCTTCGCTCGGCGCGCCAGCCTGGCCGCTGGCGGCGGACACGAACAGGGCCGCTCCCAGTCCGCCAATCAGAAGTGTTTGTAGAGCACGAAGAGTCGAAGACATCTTTTTGATCCTACCAAAAGGAGTTAGGTGGTTGTGGGCGTGAACCTTTACGCCCTGAGTGCGTATCTCCCCTTGGTCAATCTACAAGAGCGCCAATATGAGCGACCAGACCGACGTCCTTCAGGGCACGCTCGACCTGCTGATCATGCGGACCATTGCGCCGGCGCCGCTGCACGGCTGGGCGATTGCGCAGCGAATCGAGCAGATCTCCGACGAACTGCTCAGGGTGCAACAGGGCTCGCTTTATCCGCGCTGCACCGCCTCGAGCATCAGGGATGGATCGCCGCGGAATGGGGCGCCTCGGACAATAACCGCCGGGCGCGCTTCTATTCGCTCACCCGGGCGGGGCGCAAGCAGCTCATGACCGAGGTGTCGAAGTGGAAGCGGCTGTCGGCTGGCGTCAACCTCGTCCTGCAGCGGACCTAGGCGCATGCGGCTCTGGCACGTTACCGTCGCCCGGCTTCGATCCATCGTTCTCCGCGGCCGCCAGGAGGCCGATCTCGGCGAGGAGCTACGCTTTCACATCGATCGCGAGACCGAACGTCTCATGGCGACGGGGCTCGAGGCCGGCGAGGCACGGCTGCAGGCGCGCCGCGCGTTTGGCAGCGTCGAAGCGGTGAAAGAGGAGAGTCGCGACGTACGCGGTACCGCGTTCGTCGACCACCTTGCGCGCGATACCCGGCAAGCCGTGCGCCGGTTGCGACGCGACTGGCGCTTCACTATCGCGGCGGTGCTCATCCTGGGGCTCGGCATCGGCGTGAACGCCGCGATCTTCAGCGTCGTCAACGCCGTGCTCTTCCGGCCGCAGCCGGTCGTGCATCCCGAGACGCTGGTCGACATTTATCAAAACGCGCCCGGCGGCACGCCGATGGGGAACTCATATGCGGCCTATCTGGACATGGCCGCCTACACGGACCTCTTTGCCGGCAGTACGGTCACCTTCATCCCGCATCCGGTCACGTATGCCGACGGCGGTCCGCTCCGGCAGGCGATCGCGGAGAACACGTCGGCCTCGTACCTCACGGTGCTCGGCCTGCGCCCGGCGCTGGGTCGGTGGTTCACCGAAACCGAGGACGCGCTGAACGCGCCTCCGGTCGTCGTCATCGGCTACCGCGCGTGGACGACGCGGTTCGGATCCGACCCTGGCGTGGTGGGCCGCATTATCAGAATCGACGGCGTCCCCGTCACCGTCGTCGGCGTCGGCCCCGCCAATCATGCAGCGTCGATGAACTTCGGCGCGCACTCGGACTTCTGGATGCCGATCAAGGCGCTCACGGCTTTCGGTGCGCCGCCCGGAATTCTGCGACGCGACATTTCAGAGCCGGCCTTCATGGTGAAGGCGCGGCTGCGGCCGGGTGTGTCCGTCACGCAGGCGCAGGCGGCGATGACGGCCCTCGGCTCGCGCCTCGCGCGCGACTACCCACAGGAAGACAAGAAGGCCGGCATCAGCGTCTTCGCGTCGCGCGACGTGCGGATTCACCCGCAGATCGACACCATCCTGGCGGGATTCGCCACCGCGCTCCTGGTGATCGTGGGACTGGTGCTCGCCATCGCCTGCAGCAACCTGGCAACGCTGCTGCTCGTCCGCGGTGCCGCCCGGGTGAAGGAAGTGTCGGTGCGGTTGGCAGTCGGTGCCACGCGCGCGCAGCTCGTGCGGCATCTCCTCACGGAGAGTGTCCTGCTGGCGCTTGGGGGCGGCGCCGCCGGCTGCCTGCTGGCGTGGTGGACGATGCGGTGGCTGAGCACACTGGATCTGCCCGTCGTGGTGGATTTCAGCCTCGACTTCCGCGTGCTTGGCTTCGCGCTGGGGCTCTCGTTCGTGACCGGCATCCTGTTCGGGCTGGCCCCGGCGCTGCACTCGACCCGCGTCGAGTTGTGGCAGACGCTGCGCGACGACGGCGATGTTCGTGCGTCGAGCGGCCGCTGGTTCAGCCTGAAGAACTCGCTGGTGGTGTTCCAGGTGGCGGTATCGGTGTTCCTCCTCGCCGGCACCGGGTTGGCGTTGCAGATGGAGGCGGCCGGACGCGCGCAGCGAGTCGGCTTCGCGGTCGACGGCGTGGCGCTGCTGCAGACCGATGCGCGATACGTCGTGGACTCCACGGCCGAGCAGTCGCGCCTCCTCGACGAGCTCCTCGGACGGGTGAAGGCGATTCCTGGCGTCCAGGCCGCCATGCTGACGAACGGACTGCCAATGGACGTGGCGGGGCTGCCGATCGCCGTCGACGGCGTGACTGACGGCTCGACGCAGAAGGCGAACGCCGCCAGCGTCTGGGCCGGGCCCGGGTTCTTCGAGACGATGCAGATTCCGATGCTGTACGGGCGCGCGCTCGACAGCCGCGACCGCGCCGGCGCGCTGCGTGTCGCCGTGATCAACGAGGGGATGGCACGCCGATATTTCAAGAGTGTCAACGCGCTGGGGCGCCGGTTCCGCATCGAGCCGGGCGGTGAGTGGATGACGGTCGTCGGCGTCGCGCGCGATACGTGGACGAACGATCTCGGCGACATCGTCGAACCCGTGCCATACCTGTTTTTCCGGCCGATCGAGCAGTGGGAGAGGGCACCGACCACGATCGTGGCGCGCACGACGCTCGGGAGCGGGCCGCTGGTTCGCGCAATGCAGGTCGAACTGCGGCGCGTGAACGAGCGGCTGCCGGTATTGACGGCGAAGACGATGGGGCAGCTCCTCGAGGACTCGTTGCAGGCAGCCAAGGGCATGGCGGCGTTCTTCAGCGGGCTTGGCGTGCTTGGCCTCACCCTGGCGGGCATCGGCCTCTACGCCGTGATCGCGTTTGCCGTGGCGCGGCGCTCGCGCGAGATCGGAATCCGTATGGCGCTTGGGGCGGGACGCCAGCAGGTGATCTGGGCGGTGGCGCGCGAGGTGGCGACGCTCGTGGCGGTCGGTACCGCCGCCGGCCTCGCGCTGTGGACCATCGCCGTGCTCGTGCTGAAGGTGGCGCCGGTCCAGACGTCGGGCGTCGCCAACATTCAGCTCTATCAGCCGAATCTGGATCCCGTGGCGATGCTGGTCATCGCCGCCTTCACGGCGCTCGTCGGCGTGGCGGCCTCCTACGTTCCTGCTCGGCGAGCGGCGCGCCTCGATCCGTTGATTGCTTTACGACACGATTGAATACGCTTCTAGCCTTTGGCCTCTAGCCTCTGGCACCAACTACCATCTGCGATTGGTAAGAATCACGAAGTGATGGATTGACCTCAAGCGACATTCGGCACAGAGGCGCAAGTTGGCAACCGCAGAGATTATTGAAGGCTATTGCGATGAAAGCGGCATTCAGGATGGAGCGTCTAACTGTGTCGTGGCGGGTTGGGTCGCCACTTCTCGCAAGTGGAAGCTGTTTGAGAGTCGCTGGAGCCGTGCGTCAGGCGGAGTCGAATTCCATGGCAAACAGTTCTTTGCGCGTGATCCGGGCGGAAACAGAGTCGGGCCATATCGAGGCTGGCCGGATGACCGAGCCAACAAATATCTGCAGGGGTTGCTTGACGCAATTCTTGACTGCCAGCTTCGTTCGATTGGAGCTGTGATCAACGTCGCTGACTTTCAGGCGAGAACTGTCGAAGAACGAAAGTGGCTCACCGGGGCTGCATATCTGCCGGACTTCAAGAAGTGGGAAGGTCGCGGCTCACCGCAGCGACCGTACTACCTCGGATTCACTGAGTGCGTCGAGCAAGGGGCTGCATGTGTCAAAATCCGGACTGGAAAATCCACTTCTATTTCGATCAGCAAAATGTCTTGGCGCCATATGCCGCTGATTACTACCAAAGGGCGAAAGGCTACGCACCGCCGCCCTTGGCGCGACGCCTTGGCGAACTGACTTTCAAAAGTAGAGATGGCTTAGGCGCCCTCCAAGCCGCGGACCTTCTGGCGCACGCTTGCTACAAGCGCGGCTCTGTAGGCATTGGAGAGAGACAGGAACTGGACGCTGCCACGGTCAGATTGCGACCGATCACATTCGGACGAATCGTCCACTATCACACACCGATTATCGAAGAACGACTCGCGGCATTGGCCCCTCAGTGGAGGAGAGAATGGAAGGCCTAGCCTGCTCCTTTCCTTCCTCCCTCAGGAACGCGCAAATTCTTCGCCCAAGCCCAAAGCCAAAAGGCTAAAGCCCAAAGGCTAAAGGCTTATTTCGGGGTCCAGGTGCCCGGTTCCCAGGGGCCCTTGTTGGGGCCGACTTCGTCGGGGCGGCCGGCGGGGAGCACCTTGTCGGCGCGGGCGCGCACGTAGACGAACAGCTGGCCCATCTGCTTCGCGTCGAGCAGCTTGTCCCACGCGGCCATGCCCTTGTCCTTGACGCCTTCACGAACGATCTTCATGAACGCGGCGCGCGGCATCTTCTCGTTGGCGTCGGTGAGGTTGGGTGCGTTCGGGCTGCCGTTGGCGTCGGTGCCGTGGCAGCGGTAACAGTACACGTGCCACCACTTCCAGCCGGCGTAAACGTCCTTGTAAATCTCTTCGCTGGCCGGAGCGGCGGCAGCCGCCTGCGCGGCGCGCACCGGCGTCTCGTGCGCGGCGCTCCACGCCAGCACGACGACAAAGCAGAGAGCTGCGGTACCCAGGATCTTCATCGCTTGGGAGTCACCTTTCGTGGGACAAGCGGAACGTTGAAGTCTTTCAGGATCTGCTCGATCTCGGGCTGCCGCTGCTGCAGCAGCGCCTCGAGGCGCGCGTAGAGCGCGTCGTTGCCCTTCTTGACGCCCATCGTCATGTTGAACTGGAACGGCAGGTCGCCCGGCTTCGATGGAATCGGCGTGACCGCCAGCGGCACTTTGGCTTTCGCCGCGTAGTAGCCGCCAATCGGTCCCCATACGATGGCGACGTCGATGGTGCCCTTGCTCACCGCATCGACGATCGCGCTCGGCGGGTTTTCGTCGGAATAGAAGGTGTTGAAACCCACCACGTTGTCCACGATGTGCCGTTTGCCGAGCTCGTGGACCGGTGGCGGGTTCTCGTAGTCGTCGCCCAGCAGGTGCACGCCGATCTTCAGCTTCTTCAGCACCGGATCGTCGAGCGACGTGATCGGCTTGCGGTTCTTCGAGTAGACGAAGACGTAGGTGGACCGGTAATACGGCGTCGTCGTCCGCACCAGGTCGTAGCCTTCGGGGACGCCGATGACGATGTCGCAGCGCCCCTCCGCGAGCGTCGCGTTCATCGTGTTGCGGATGAAGCCGCGGCGCTGTCCCCACCAGATGTAGGTCGGTGTGGTGCCGAAGTCCTTTGCGAGGAGCGTGGCGATCTTGTTTTCGAACCCTTCCTGCTTGTCGTTCGACGCCGGCATGTTGTTCGGGTCGGCGCAGACGCGGAATCCCTTGGGCGGGGCTGAAGCCCCGGCCCCACGCGCCGGTTTCGCCTGCCCGGCGACGAGCGCCGAGCAGGCGAGCAGGAGAGCGAGGGCGATGACACCCTGACGAATCACGACACCCTAAGGCAGCGCGAAGACGGTGAGCGCGCCGCCCTGGTTGCTGAAGCTTCCCAGATCGTCGAACGCGCCGATGGCGCCAAGACCCGCCGTCTTGTCGTCGAGGCTCATCTCGGCGGCGACGCCGATACCCGACCAGCCGCCGATGCCCGACAGCACGGCGACATACTGCTTGCCGTCAGGCCCGGCATACGTCATCGGGTTGCCGATGATTCCCGACGGCGTCTTGAACTTCCACAGCACGTCGCCGGTCTTGGCGTTGACCGCCTTGAGCCACCCTTCCATCGTGCCGTAGAACACCACGTCGCCGGACGTCGCGAGCGCGCCGCCCCACGCCGACAGGTTCTCCTTGATCCCCCACACCTTCTTGCCGGCCACGGGATCCCACGCCATGAACTCCCCGCGGTTGCCGCCGGGGCCGGCTTTGCTCAGCACGATCGCGCCGACGTACGGCTGACCGGCCTGATACTTCACCTCGACGCCCTCGTAGTCCATGCACAGGTTGTTGGCCGGCACGTAGAAGAAGCCGGTCTTCGGCGAGAACGACACCGGCTGCTGGTTCTTGCCGCCCATGGCCGACGGGCAGATGTCCTTGGTGTTCTTCGTCGCCGACGTGCGCTTCTCGGGGTTCTCGATCGGCTTGCCGGTCTTGAGGTCGACGCCCGTGGCCCAGTTCACGTTGACGAACGCGTCGGCCTTCAACAGTTCGCCCGTCTTGCGATCGAGCACGTAGGCGAAGCCGTTGCGGTCGAAGTTGACGAGCACCTTGCGGTCCTGCCCGTTGATCTTCAGATCCGTGAGCACGTTCTCGTTGATGCCGTCGTAGTCCCATGCGTCGTGCGGCGTCTTCTGATAGGCCCACGCGGCCTTCCCGGTATCCGGGTTCCGCGCGAAGATCGTCATCGAGTACTTGTTGTCGCCCGGCCGCTGGTCCGGGTTCCACGTGCCGGGGTTGCCGGTGCCGTAGTAGAAGAGGTCCAGCTCCGGGTCGTAGCTGTACCAGCCCCAGGTCGTGCCGCCCCCGTTCTTCCACTGATCGCCCTTCCAGGATTCGACGGAGCCCGGGAAGCCCACCTCGGACTCGGGTCCGGTGCTGTACATCCGCCACACCTGCTTGCCGGTGTTGACGTCGTTGGCGGTGACGAAGCCGCGCACACCGAACTCGCCGCCGGAGATGCCCGAGATCACCTTGCCCTTGATCACCATCGGCGCAGACGTGATCGTCTGCCCCTGCTTGTAGTCGCCCTGCTTGACCTTCCACAGCTCCTTGCCCGTGTTTGCGTCGAGCGCCACGGTGTTGGTATCGAGCTGATTCATGAAGATCTTGCCGTCCGCGTAGGTGACGCCGCGGTTGACGGTGTCGCAGCAGGCGATCGGAATCACCGCCGGGTCCTGCTTCGGCGTGTACTTCCACTTCACCGGCGCGCCTTCCTTGGTGAGGTCGAGCGCATAGACGATGTTCGGATACGGCGTGGCGAGATACATCGTGTTGTTCACGACGATCGGCTCGCCCTCGTGGCCGCGCAGCACGCCGGTGGAGAACGTCCACGCCACCTTCAGGTTCTTCACGTTGTCGGCGGTGATCTGCCCGAGGTCGCTGTACCGCGTCGATGCGGCGTTCTTGTTGGGGATCGCCCATTCCTTGTCGTTGCCCGTCACTGCCGGAGCCGCCGGCGAAGCTGTGGACGACGCGGGCGCGGAGCCCGAACTGCACGCGGCAATTACGATCGAACAGGCAAGACCGGCAAAGGCAACCAGCCTGGACACTCTGGACATATTTACGCTCCCTGGTCGGACCGCCGGAAGGCGGCCCCTACGGTTCACTTCTTCTTGGAAACGTTCTTGTTCACCCAGTTCATCAAGATGTCTGCGATCTCGAGGTTCTTCTTGTCGAGCATCATCATGTGCGTCACACCGAGGATGCCCATGTCATCGAGCTTGAGGTATTCGGCCTTGGCCGTTCCCTGTTTTGCGGTACGGCGCGCGTTGATCGCCTTCACGGTGTCCTCGCACACAGGGCTCGTGGCGGTGTAGTCGCCCTTCAGCGCCAGATAGGGAATGTTGTCGAAGTCCGCGGCGGTGAGGCCGCTGTTCGGCAGCGAGCACGAGCCTTCGAGCGTCAACAGGCCCTTCAGCATGTCGAGATGGCCGCGTTCCTTCAGGATGCGCGTCATGTGGTGGCCCATGATGCCCGACTGCGAGTGCGTCACGACGATGGCGCCGCCCAGCCGCTCGACGAGCAACGCGAGGTTCTGCGGCGTCCACGTGTTGGCCGGCGCCAGTTCTTTCGGATCGCAGTTCGGACAGGTGGAACCGGGCAAGGTCACCTCGGCGTTCGGCACCAGCTGCTTGTAGTACTCGTCGACGGCATCGAGCGGGAACAGCGGTGCGACGTGCGCGTAGGCGTCCGGGTGGGGGTTGGGATCGTCGGGAGCGCCGTGTGGAATCAGGCGCCCGGTCTTGATGGTCGACCCGGCGGGCACCAGGTGGCCGAACCAGTTGGTCCAGGCACCGTTGTCGGTGATGCGGCCGAAGCCGGGAATTTCCTCCACGCCCCCTTTGACGTCGCCGCTCACGATGCGCGCTTCACCCTCGTGGATGACCGACTCGTCGAAGCCGGAGCGCCCCCGCCCGGCCTGATCCACCACGTAGCTCGCCACGCCGTGGCGGACGAAGTAGGGATACCAGCCTTCGCGGCCGTCAGGTGTCGCCTCGAGACAGGCGCCGGTGTGTGTGGAGCCGTGCACCATGATTACGGGCCATCCCGGGCCGGACTTCTTGGCCGGGATCTGGAACTGCACGTACATCTGGCCGATGACGATTTCGTTCGGCACGAGGGCCGCCGGAGCGCCAGAAGCAGGGCCGGGTGGGGCGGGCAGCGTGGCGTAGTCGGTGACCTTCTTCACCCCGCCGATGAAGAAGCTGCCCTGATCTTCAATGGTCAGCGGGCCGCCGAGGAACTTCTTGGCCGGAGCCTGGCCGGATACGGCCGGTGTCAGGACACCCAGCAGGACGACGAGGGCCGCAAGGGTTCTCATGGCAGGTCTCCGAATGGACGCACGTCTAGCGCGGTCGGCGGGAACTGGGGGCGAGCCGGCGGGGCGAATCTAACCGCAAGGGCGGTTCGATTACAAGGACGGATCGAGCCTATCCCTCACCCTGGGTAGCACTGGAGACGGCGGTATAGTCGCCAACGCACGACCCGATGCGGCCCCTCATCATAAGTTTGGTCCTCGCAGGGTTGGCCGTTGCGCCACGAGCCGCCACGGGCCAGGACGGCGACGTGCCGGAGACGTGGCTCGGCACCTGGGTGCTCGACGTACCGCGATCCACGTATGCCGCGGCCCCGCCATACAAGCGCGCGGTGTACCGGATCGAGCGCATGGCCGGTGGCTTCCGTGTCGTCTACGACATGGTGCATCCGCGCGGCGGCACCACCCATCTCGAGTGGACGGGGCGCATGGACGGCCGCGACTACCCGCTTCAGGGCGTTGACCAGGCGATTACCTACGCCTACACGTCGACAGGCGGTGACAGCTGCGACATCGTCGTGAAGATCGATGGCCGCGTCGCGGCACGCTCGCACGTCACGGTGTCGGAGAACGGTCGCACCATGAGCACCCAGACTGGCGGCACGACCACCGTCTACGAGCGACAGTGAGGCAGGCCTGAAGGCCTGCAGCCACGACCGTCAGCCGGCGAAGGGATCCGGCGGGCGCACCCATCGGAACGGGCTGCTCAGGAGCCGGAACGTGTCGAGCTCGACGAGCGCCAGACGTGCGCGGACGTGGTGGCCATCCATGTCGCCTTCGAGGAACAGGCGATCGCGCGACGGCCGTCGCACCGCGAAGGTCGCCCGCCATGTTGTACTGCCGCCTTTCGTGAGCGCAAGCGTCGTGGCGGTGGAATCGAGCGAGGCGGCGTAGTGGGCCAGCGAGTCGTCGGTACGCTGGACGACCACGACCTGCGGCGTGTCGAAGACGAGGCGCCGCCATCGCCGGTCGTAGTCGTTGAGCACGGCTGGCCGCACCTCGTCGTCTACCGCCAGCTCCTCGACGTTCCAGATCCCGTACAGCGCTGAGCGCGGCGCGCGGCCGCCGCCTTCTCCGTACCAATAGCGAACGCTGAGCGTGGCGAAGGTGGCCATCAAATACACGCCGAGCGCGATCTGGATCGCGACCGCACCGCGGTTGGCATGCACGGACTGAAAGAGCGGCGGGTCGGACGCGGCGCCAGCAGCGCGACCAAGGAACACGGCCGCAAGCCGCCGTGCGTCGGGCGCCAGCAGAATCGCGGCCATCAGGAGCAGATGAAACGAGATCTGCTTCAGGCCGAAGTCATAGGCCATGTTCAGCAGGAACACCTGCAGCAGGTCGATCACGGCCAGCGCCGCGCCAGCCGTGGCCGTAACCGGCACGACGAGCAGGATGCCAGCGAGCAGCTCGGCACATCCCGTAGCGATCTGATAGGGCAGCGACGCGCCCACGAAGGTCCACAAAAGATCCGAAAGCGACGAGGCACCGACCGGCTCAATCAGCGTCACCAGCCCCGGCGGAGGAAACTGCGACGGGATCACCTTCGCCATGCCGTAATAGAACATCTGCGCGGCCAGCGCGAGCCGCAGCAGCAGGCGGAGCCAGACGCGCAGCCGCTCGTGCCGCTCGCGATCGAGCCGCCACCATAACGCGGCGATCGGAATCGACACGGCCAGCAGCCAGGCCATCTGCACCCAATGGAAGATCGTGTCGGCGCTGTTGCCCGTGAACACGAGCGGTGCGGTGATCCCGAAGAGGTGCGCGGCGCACCACTCCGTGATCGAGCGCATGGGCCAGCGCGGACCAAAGGCCGGTAGAGCGGCGCCGGGCACGATGAGCAGGCCGCCGGCGATCTGCGTGGCGAACGAATAGAGCCCGAGGTAGACGACCGCGAAGCGGAACAGCACGCGCGCGCGATTCTGGCACACTGGCGTAATGGGGGTGGCCGGCGGACTGTTCGGTGCGGACGTGCCAGATGGCTTTCGCTATCGCGCGGCGTTCGTGAGCGGGGACGAGGAACGACGTCTCGCAGACATCATCGGCGGCATCGAGTTCGCGAACTTCGAGATGCGCGGTGTGGTGGCACGCCGCCGTGTCGCGTTCTTCGGCGCGACCTACGATGCCAGTCTCCCCGCGTCGGGCCCGGTCCCCGAGTTCTTGTTCGCACTCAGAAGCCGGATCGCCTCGTGGGCGCAAGTCGAGCCCGCCGCCTTCGCGATGGTGCTCGTCAACGAGTATCAGCCGGGCGCGCCGATCGGCTGGCACCGCGACGCCCCGCAGTACGACATCGTGGCCGGCGTTTCGCTCCTGTCGTCGTGCCGCATGCGCTTTCGACCCTACGAACCAGCCGGCCTCGCCGTGGGTCCGCGCCCGCGCCGCACGACCACGCACGAAATCGTCCTGGAACCGCGATCGGTGTATCTCATGACCGGTGCGTCGCGGCAGCGCTACGAGCATCACATTCCCGCGGTGTCGAGCCTTCGCTACTCGATCACGTTCCGGACGCTGCGACAATGAGCGCGCGCCCACCGGTCGACGCGCCCGTCGTCGCCGGGATCCGGATCTCGCATCCGAATCGCCCGATCTATCCCGACCTCGCCGTCACCAAGCTCGATCTGGCGCTTTACTACGACGCCATCGGCCAGTGGATTCTGCCGCACGTCCGCGGGCGTCCCCTGACGCTGGTCCATTGCCCGGAGGGGCTCGCCGGGCCCTGTCGATTTCTGAAGCACGCAAAGGCGTGGGGGCCCACGGCGCTGCGCCGGGTCGCGATTCGCGAGAAGACGAAGGTGGGGGAGTATCTCGTGGCCGACTCCGTCGCCGGTGTCGTGGCGCTGGCACAGATGGGAATCGTCGAGATCCATACGTGGAACTCGCTCGCCGACGACGTCGATCGTCCGAACCGTTTGGTGTGGGATCTCGACCCCGGCCCGGACATCGGTTGGCGCCAGGTCGTGACGGCGGCACGGCTCGTCCGGCGCCTGCTCGAGACGCTCGGCCTGCACGCGTGGGTGAAGACGACTGGCGGCCGTGGGTTGCACGTCGTCGTCCCCATCCGGCCGTCGCTCTCGTGGGACGACTGTCTGTCGTTCTCGCGCGCCGCGGCCGAAGCGCTTGAACGGTCGAACCCCGACCGCTATACGACCGCGTTCAGCAAGCGCGGCCGCGAAGCCAAGATCCTGATCGACTATCTGCGCAACAACCGGACGAACACGTCGATCTGCGCGTTCTCGACGCGGGCGCGTGCGGGGGCGCACGTGTCGATGCCGGTGAGCTGGAACGATCTTACGCAAGGGCCCGAACGCTTCACACTCGAGACCGTTCTCGCGCGGTTGCGTCGACGGGCGGCCGACCCGTGGGAGGGGTACTGGACGACGGCGCAGCGCGTGTCGCCGCGATCAATCGACGCGTTGCGCCGTCTGTGACGGTGTGCGGCCGATCGTCTCGAACGCGGCCTGAAGACGCGTCCACGCCTTGCGCGTCTTCTTGTCGCTCAGGTCCGGCGCCGCCGCGTTCCGATAGTAGGCGGTGAACGTCTGGCGCATCAGCGGCGTAACGCCCGTGAAGCCGTCCTTCGCCAGCGACTCGAGCCACTCGGCGTGCGTTTCGTCGGCCAACGCATATTCGCCGGCACGCGCGGGGCGGCCGGTATCGAAGTTGGTGTTCGGAAGGTTGAGACGGCCGGCACGCACCGCGCCAAGCAGTTCGTCGTAGCGCGTCCGCGAGTCTGCCAGGCTCTTCTCGAAGAGACGATCCACGTCCGGAGTCGGCGCCTTAAACGCCAGCGGCTTGAGCGGCCCCACCTTGGGCACTATGCGGTACACGAAGGCCAGGAAGCGGGCCATCTTGCCCGGCTTCTGATAGTCCAGGCCGTAGGCCGACTCGAAGTCCAGCGGCGTGTAGGCGAACACCACGTGCTCGCGATTCGCATCCGGCCAGATTTTCAGGATCTCGTCTTTCTTGTCGCGCCACGCGGCGTCAGTGAGCGCTGGAATCAGCTGGCTCACTGCATAGCGGTAGGTGGAGATCGCCCGATCTTCGTTCCCGAACACCTCCCGCATGTCGAGGCCGTAGATCTCGCGAAACGTGCGCTCGAGCAGCGGCGTGGCCACTTGGAAATCAATGAGCGACCGGTACTGCGTGAAGTCGTACTTGCCGCGCGCCGCGCTCGCGACGTCGAACGAGAATTCGACGATCACGTGCTGCTTGGGCGCTTCGACATAGGTGATCCGGTTGCCGAACTTCTCCTCGAGCTTGGGAAAGGTGCGCGGCACGGAGACATTCACGGCTTCCGGGTGGCCGGTGTTGTCGTTGGTGTAATGAGCCAGCGCGCCGAGCGCGAACGCCAGCTCGTCGACGGTCTGCGAGTTGTGAATCAGCGCCTCGACGAACTCTCCGGTGCGCGCGTAGTGGAGCAGGTTGCTGAAGAACTTGTTCCCAAAGGGGTAGTAGCCCAGGTCCTGGATGACCGATCCGCCGTAGGCGAACGAGCGGGCGCGTTCAAGCGCGGCGGGGCTCGTGCGTGGAAATCGCCGCAGCAGCAGCGGCCGCAGCTCGCGCTCCCACGCCGCGTCGATCGCCGACTCGTGCGAGAGCACTGAATAGCCGTTAACTGATGCGGGCACCATCAAGCACAGCATCACCACGATTGCTGTGATGAACGGTGTGGCGAACGGTCGAGTGGGCACTCTTGGGGCGGTGCAAAGCAGGTACCTTGTAGCCAGAGGTTCGCATGCTCATCCACGCGTCCCGCCGTCTCCGCGCGGCTGTGCTGGTCGTTGCTGTCGGTGTTGCGGGCTGCCGATCGTCCGCCCCGCCGCCGGCCGCGAAGGCGTCGTCGCAGGCCGCAGCACCGCACGGTCTCGACACAACGGCGATCGATCGCGCAATCGATCCCGGCGACGACTTCTACGCCTTTGCCAACGGCGCGTGGCTGAAGCGCACCGAGATTCCCGCCGATCGCAGCACGTGGGGTCCCACCGAAACGATGACCGAGGAAGCCGCGACCCGCACGCGAGAGCTCCTCGAATCGGCGGCGAAAGCATCGCCGTCCGCTGGCACCGTACAGCAGCAGGCGGCCGACTACTACGCCAGCTACATGGACGAGGCCGGCATCGAGTCGCAGGGCATCGCCCCGCTGAAGCCGCTCCTCGATCGGATCGCGGCCATCGACTCGCTGCAGACCTTGTCGCGCGCGCTTGGCGAGGAACTCCGCGCCGACGTCGACGCGCTCAACTCCACCAACTTCCACACCGATCGCCTGTTCGGTGTGTGGGTGACGGCCGATCTGAACGACCCATCGAAGAGCGTGCCGTACCTGCTGCAAGGCGGCCTCGATCTGCCGGACCGCGAGTACTACGTGGCCGAGTCGCCGAGCATGGCGGAGGTGCGCGCGTCCTTCAAGGCGCACGTGTCGCGCGTGCTTGCCCTGACTGGCGTGCCCCGCCCCGACGACGCCGCGACGGCGGTGGTGGATCTCGAGACGCGGATGGCGCGCGTGCACGCGACGCGCGCCGACTCGCTCGAAGTGGCCAAGGCGAACAATCCGTGGCCGCGCGCGGACTTTCCCTCCAAAGCTCCCGGCCTCGACTGGCCCGCGTTCTTCTCGGGTGCACGCCTCGACACGGCGCCGGTGATCATCGTCTGGCATCCCGCCGCGACGCGCGGGTTGTCGGCGCTCGTGCGCAGTCAGCCGCTGGCGGTGTGGAAGCAGTGGCTCACGTTTCACGCCGTCGATCGCAACGCGGCCGTCCTGCCGAAAGCGTTCGTCGACGAGCGCTTCGCCTTTCACGGCAACGTGTTGAGCGGCACGCCGCAGCTGGCGGACCGCTGGAAGCGCGGCGTCGCAGCGACCAACGGTGCGATCCCTGAGGCGGTGGGGCAGCTGTATGTGGCCCGCTACTTTCCACCCGAAACCAAGGCGCAGATGCAGGCCATGGTGAAGAACCTGATTGCCGCGTTCGGCGCCCGCATCGATCGCCTGGAATGGATGTCGGCGGCCACGAAACAGAAGGCGCATCAGAAGCTGGCCACCTTGCGCGTTGGCGTCGGCTATCCGGATCGCTGGGTGGATTATCGGCCGTTGCAGATCGTCAAGGGCGACGCCTTCGGCAACCGCCAGCGCGCCGAGCTCTTCGAGTATCAGCGCCAGCTTGCGAAGCTGAGGGCGCCCGTGGACAAGGGCGAGTGGTGGATGTCGCCGCAAACGGTGAACGCCGTCAACCTCCCGCTGCAGAACGCGTTGAACTTTCCGGCGGCGATCCTCGCGCCGCCCTCCTTTGATCCCCAGGCGCCCGACGCAACGAACTACGGCGGCATCGGCGCGGTGATCGGCCACGAGATCTCACACAGCTTCGACGATCAGGGCGCCCTGTTCGACGCCGACGGCCGCTTCGCCAACTGGTGGACGAAGGAGGATTTGCAGCACTTCGAGGCCGCGGGCGCGGCGCTCGCCGCGCAGTACGACGCCTACATGCCGTTCCCCGACCTGCATATCAATGGGCGGCAGACCCTGAGCGAGAACATCGCCGATGTGGCCGGACTCGCCACGGCGTATGACGGTTGGCGAGCCTCGCTGGGCGGCGCGCCGGCGCCGAACCTGGCCGGCTTCACCGGTGCGCAGCAGTTCTTTCTCGCATATGCCCAGGGCTGGCTCACCAAGTGGCGCGAACCTGCGTTGCGTCAGGCGGTGATCACCGACGGACACGCGCCGGGCGAATATCGCGCCGACGCGGTACGCAATCTCGATGGTTGGTACGAAGCGTTCGATGTGAAGCCGGGGCGGCGGCTCTATCTGCCGCCCGACAAGCGCGTTCAGGTGTGGTGAACAACGCGCTAGGTACTGCGCTTGCAGCAGACGAGGGAGCGATGCGCGTCTGGAACGCACCCAACGCTCGAGCTTTTAGGAACCGGCACGAAGCGGGTGTCGCCCTTGCCGATCTCCTGCAGGGCTATGCGCGCCGCCACGATGTTGTCGTGCTGGCGTTGCCACGTGGCGGTGTGCCCGTGGCGTACCAAGTGGCGACGGCGCTGCACGTCCCGCTCGATGTGTTTTGCGTTCGGAAACTTGGCGTGCCCGGTCACCGTGAGCTCGCAATGGGGGCGATCGCCAGCGGTGGCGTGCAGGTGCTCAACGACGACGTGCTGTCCTGGTATCAACCGTCAGCGCAAACCGTCGATGCCGTCGCGCGCGCCGAGATGCGCGAGCTCGAGCGTCGTGAACAGCTCTATCGCGAAGGGCGTCCGCTCGTGCTCGTCGAGGGGCGCACCGCGATTCTCGTGGACGACGGGCTCGCCACCGGATCGACCATGCGCGCAGCCGTGCAGGCCGTGCGTCAACTCCGCGCCCGCGCCGTCGTCGTGGCTGTCCCGGTGGGCGCGGCGGATACGTGCGAGGCCATGCGGCGCGTCGCCGACGACGTCGTGTGCGCGATGGCGCCCACCCAGTTCATGGCCGTGGGCGCGTGGTACGAGGACTTCAGCGAAACGAGCGACGACGAAGTACGAACGCTGCTGAAAGAGGTCAGGTGAGTCAGGCCCCACCCGGCCTACCTGACCTACTTCTCGGAGGAGCACTTTCCCCCAGGACACCTGTTGTTTTCCTCGCAGACGTACTCGAACAGGCCGTCCTTTTCCCATTCGGGCTTGGCGAGGATCTCGAACTCCTGCGTCCACGGCGCGGTGAAGATCTTCGGATCGTCGATCGTCAACGCGTACGAGATGGCGGTGGGGCTCTTCCATCGCAGGCGCTCGGTGGTGCGCATCGCGTCGCTGTGCATCCGGTATTCCTTGGGGCTCGTGTAGTAGTAGTCGTCCAGCCCCCAGCGCTTGAAGTTCGTCGTTTCGATCACCAGCGTGTCGCCTTCCCAGCGTCCCACCGGGTCTCCGTAGTACATCGGCTCGAGCCCCTTGCGGTGGGCCCGGCCGTCGAGCGGGATCACGCGGCTCATACGCTGAAACTCGTGGACCATCACGAGGTGGTTCTTCGTCTGGAAGAACTGCATGGCGTTGGCCGACAGCATGCCGCCCGGGAACCCGGCCGGCATGCAGAAGTCGCGCGGCTCGTCGTGCCGCGGATCGCCGGTGCGCGGTTCGAGAAACGCTTCGCCTCCCGGTTTCAGCGGGGCGAAGCGCTTGCGGTCGAAGACAGTGGCCGACGAGCGGCCGCGCTCGTCGCCTGGCAGATAGGTGGGCCACTGATACGTGCCAGTGAAATCCGGCTTGCCGTCGGCGGCGCGCGGAATCCCCGCGGGGCTGGCTGCCTGCTGGGCGTCCAGCGACGACACGAGCGACAGCCCGCACGGGCAGGCGACCACGAGCGCGAGCAGCCACCACTTGAACGGGATGCGGTTCACGGTCTCCTCCTCGCTCGCTATTTTTGCGGCGCGCGGCCGACCGGGTCGGTCGCCGTGAACACGTTGCGGCCGTCGGCGTAGGTGACTCGCTGGCCGAAGCCGTTGTTCGAGCCGTCCTTGGCTTTGAAGCCCTCGACGTTCACCTCGGACCCCACGACCAGCAGGTCCTTCGTGATGCCGCGCCGCTGCAGCTGTCCGGGCGCGCCGCCCGAGATGGCCCACCGTGTGACCGAACCGTCGGGGTTCTTCGCGTCCACGTAGTACCAGATGTGGGGATTCATCCAGTCCACCTTGGTCAGCGTGCCCGTGATCTTCAGCGGCTTCTGATCGTCGTACTCGGCCGCGAAGGAATGGTGCGCCAGCGCGGGGCGCGCCGCGCCCGCAAGCAGGGCGGCAATCGAGAGCGTGACGAACACCTTCATGATCTGCCTCCCGTAGGGATGGCCGGATTCTAGCGTGGCTCGGGCTCGTAGATCTCGCCGTCGATGTCGCCGAGCTTCTCCTGCACGTAGCCGCACGCGTCGCGGACACCCTGGTTGTAGACCGGCGGCCCCAGCTCGCGCACGAAGAAGTCGAGGAGCTCCGCGGCGCGGAAATCGCTGATGGGGTCGTCGAACTCCGCGGCGAAGTGCTGTTTGATGGCCCGGAGCAGCGCCGCGCGCCGATCGTCCGACAGACGGATACGCATCGACGCGCAGTGTACCGCCGCCATCCCGGAAATGGGACGCACGTGCGACAAAAATAACCTGTTTTGGATGTGAACCGTACGGCGTGATGCGGCGTCTAAGGCCTCGTAATTCCCTTCGACTGTCGGATTGGAATCGAGGCAACGGCAGATGCGTGATGCGCGCGTGTGGATACCGGTGTCGGCGGTGCTCGTCTGCGCAGTGCTGGTGCCCCGCCCCGCGAGAGCCCAGCCACAGGCGGAGGGTGCGCAACACGACGCGAACGCCGCACGGGTGATTACCGAGGCGCGTACCGCGATGGGCGGCGAGCAGAAGCTGACTGCCATCAAGACCCTCGTTGTAACGGGCCGCACCCGGCAGGTGCGTGGCGACAATCTCGTGCCGATCGAATTCGAGATTCAGGCAGAGCTGCCCGACAAGTTCGCGCGGCGCGACGAGTATCCCGCGCAGGACTCGGGTCCGACCGTCACCGGCTTCAACGGCGATCGCCTCGTGCAGAGCCCGGCGTCGCAGCAGCCCGAGGCGGCCGCGCGGGCGCAGCTCGTCAACGCGAAGCAGGAGTTCGCGCGTCTGATGCTCGGCCTGTTCGCGGCGTCGTATCCCAATCATCCGCTGACGTTCGCGTACGCGGGGCAGGCCGAGGCGCCGCAGGGGCGCGCCGACGTCGTCGACGTGAAGGGCCCGGGCGAGTTCGCGGCGCGTCTCTTCGTGGACGCGAAGAGCCACCTCCCGATCATGCTCAGTTGGCAGGCGCGTCAGCCACCGCCGCGCGGCCGCGGTCCGGGTGGCCCGGGCCGGCCGGGTGGGCCGCCGCCGGGCGTGCCTCCGCCCGGGGCGGCACCACCGACAGGCCTCGCGTCGCCGGTGGAAAACCGGCTCTATTTCGCGGAGTACCGAACGTTCGACGGGGTGCAGCTGCCCACGCGCGTCCGGCGCGCCGTTGCGGGCGACACGACGGAGGAAACGACATTCGATCGGTTCCGGATCAACGCGCGCGTTGATCCACGGCGGTTCGAGCCAGGAAGTTAGACCAAAGGACAAACGATGGTTTTGAGATTTGCCCGTCTTGGGCACGTCGCGCTGTTCGTGTGTCTCGCGTGGGTGATTTTCATTGCCGTGCCTGCCGTCGCCGGGCAGGCCGCGCGCCCCGGCACGCTGCAGGTGACCGTGGTCGATCCGAGCGGCGCCGTCATCGGCAACGCGACGGTCACCGTGGAAGGTGCCGAGGCCGCCACGAAAGCGCAAGCGCCCATGCCCGTGCAGACCAACGCTCAGGGCGTGGCGACGCTGGCCGGTCTGCCGCCCGGCCGCTACGCGGTGCGCGCCGAGTTTCCCGGGTTCGAGACGCGAGCGTTGCCGGATGTGAGGGTGCGTACCGGCGACAACAAGCAGGTGATGATGCTGCCGATCGCGGGCCTGCAGGACTCGGTCACGGTCGAGCGCAACAAGCAGGAAACCGCCGCCGATCGCCAGTCCACATTCGGCACGGTGCTCACTCGAGAGCAGCTCGAAGCGCTCTCGGACGATCCGGACACCCTGCGGCAGCAGCTGCAGGACATGGCGGGGCCGGGCGCTGTCATCAAGGTCGACAGCTTCGAAGGCGCCGAGCTGCCGCCCAAGGCGATGATCCGGTCGATTCGCATCTCGCGCGATCAGTTCGCGGCGGAGAACCACTCGGCCGGCGGCACGTCGATCGAGATCATCACGCAGCCAGGCCTTGGCCCCATCCGCTACAACACGGCGTTCCGCTATCGCGGCGGCAGGCTCAGCGGCCGCAGCCCGTTCACGCCAGAGCGCGGACCGGAGCAGACCAAGAACTACAACCTGAACCTGAACGGCGCCCTCGTGCCGCAGAAGGCCTCCTTCTTCTTCAACGCCGACGGGCTGAATTCGTTCGAGACGCCCAATATTCGCGTGTCCAACGGCGACGACATCCGCTCGGAGGCGTTGCGCGTGCGCACCCCCCGCGACAACCTGCGCGTGAACGCTGGCGTCGACTACGCGGTATCGCTCAACCAGACGCTGCGCTTCAACTACTTCGGCAACCGGAACACGGCCGACAATCTCGGCATCGGTCAGTACGACTTCGAGGAGCGTGCGTACTCGACCGAGAACTCGAATCACAACGTGCGCTTCGCACATATGGGGCCGCTTGGCCGCCGTATGTTCAGTCGGACTCGAGTTCAGGTGAGCTGGTCCGACTCCATGGCGAACTCAGTGCTCGAAGCGCCGACGATCGTGGTGCTCGACGCCTTCACGCGCGGCGGTGCGCAGCGTGCCGGCGGCCAGCACACGCGTGCGCTCAACGCGGCCTCCGATCTCGACTACGTGCGCGGCATCCACTCGTATCGGGCGGGGCTCGAGTTCAACGTCCTGCGCGTGCGGGCCGACGACACCACCAACTATCTCGGCACCTACACCTTCGAAAGCCCTGAAGCGTTCGATGAAGGGCGCCCGCGCAGCTACACGCAGCGCATCGGCGATCCGAACATCCGCTACAACAACCTGCAGGGGAGCGCCTACGTCCAGGAC
>Ga0105238_10001200_pt1 | contig 26136 bp, 19 predicted proteins | sample KBSC34metaG_FD_81526 | JGI IMG/M metagenome (GOLD analysis project Ga0105238, IMG submission 81526) | Corn rhizosphere microbial communities from Kellogg Biological Station, Michigan, USA - KBS C3-4 metaG | ecosystem: Host-associated > Plants > Roots > Rhizosphere > Soil | place: Michigan, USA...
CAGGAGCGCATCCTCGGCCCGCTCGGCATGAACGACACCGCGTTCACGGTGCCGAAGGAGAAGGCGTCGCGGATCGCAAAAGCGCTTCCTGTCGATCCGATCACCGGACAGCCGCAGTCGATCCGCGATCAGACGCTGCCGTGGAAGTTCGAGTGCGGCGGCGGGTGCCTCACGTCCACGGCACGCGACTACCTGCGCTTCGCGCAGACGCTCCTGAACCGCGGTGCGCTCGGCGGCACTCGCGTGCTCGGCCGCAAGACGGTCGAATACATGACGGCAGATCAACTGGGTCCGGAAGTCGACGTGACGAGCCTGCACAACTTTCCGGTGGAGCACATCGACGGCTACGGCTTCGGCCTTGGCGTAGCGGTGCGCCGGGTGCCTGGTGTGGCGGGCATCATGGGGTCGCCCGGCGACTTCCGCTGGTCGGGCGCGCAGGGCACGCTCTTCTGGGTCGATCCGAAGGAGGAGCTCGCGGTCGTCTACATGGCGCAGACGCCCGGCGCCATCCGCGCGCACTACCGCCAGGTGATCGCCACGCTCGTGCAGCAGGCGATCGTCGATTGAGTCGCGAAACGGACACCGGTTTGCGGCCCAGCGAGCACGCGGCCGGTCGGAGTGCGCGCGCGCGTGACACGGCGGCTTGGGTAAACGCCCGCGATCCAAACTGCGTAGTAAACTCGCAGGTCCGGTAAGTCCAGCCCACTCAACCAGGAACCTCGTGGCCGACGCATCCAAACCACAACGCAAGTTCAATCGCGCGATCGTCGATGGGCCAATCGGCGCCGCCGTCTGGACGATTGCGTGGCCGACGATGCTGCAGAACGTCATCGCCGGGCTCCAGGGCATCATCGATCACGCGATGGTCGGCAACATCGTGGGGTTCACCGGCAACGCGGCCATCGGCGTGAGCTGGCAGATCGTGCTGGTGGTCATCGTCTTCATCAGCTCGCTCTTCACGGGAATGGGCGTGCTGGTGTCGCGCTTCGCGGGGGCCAATCAACCCGACAAGGTGAACCGCGTCGTCTACCAGGCGTTCCTCACCGCGATCTTCATGGCCATCATCCTGGCCATCATCGGCTACTTCGCCGCGCCGGCGCTGCTGCAGCTCGTGAACGCGGCGCCCGAAGTGCAGAAAGAGGCGCTGCCGTTCCTGCGCATGATGTTCATAGGCATCCTCGGCATGATGATGTTTTTCATGCTGAGCGGCGCCTTCCGCGCCGCCGGCGATGCCCAGACGCCGCTCCGCCTCGGCATCGGCATGACGGTGCTGACCATCTTCTTCAACATCATCCTGATCAAGATGTTCGGCACTGTCGGTGCCGCGATGGGGACGATCGCGAGCAGCACCACGGTGTCGCTCTACGGCCTGTGGTTCCTCACCCGGCCAGGTTCGGTGATCCACTTCGAGCGCGGCATGGATCTGAAGCCGGACCTCACCATCATTCGATCGCTCTTCCGCTTCGGACTGCCCACCGGCGTGCAGGGCATTGCGATGAACATCGGCGGCGTGTTCATGCTGCGCTTCATCGGATCGCTCGAGCACAGTGCCGCCGCGCAGGCCGCCTTCGCCATCGGCTATACCGAGCTCTTCTCGCTCATCACGTGGACGTCGAACGCGCTGATGGGCGCGTCGGCGACGATCGCCGGGCAGAACCTCGGCGCCGGCAATCCGGACCGCGCGGCGCAAGGCGTCCGTTTCGCGTCGCGCATCGGGCTGGCGGTGGCCGTCGCAATCGGCGCGCTGTTCTGGCTGATACCTGAATATCTGCTGGCGATCTTCGGCATGAGTGACCCTGATGCGGTGATGCTGGCCACGCATCTGCTGCGCTTCCTGAGTGTGTCGGGGCTGTTCGTGACAGTGGCTCTCAGCTACACGGGCGGCTTGCAGGGGACGGGCGACACGCGTAGCCCGCTCTACATCTCGATCGTCTCGCAGGTGATCATCCCACTCGGGTTCTGCACCATCCTGCAGGCGACCCGCGGGCTGCAGGCCAACGACATCTGGCTCGCCATCGTGCTGGGCCACATGACGCGCTGTCTGCTCAGTTTCGGCCGCTTCCGCCAGCAGAAGTGGCGCAACATCAGAGTCGATATCGAACCCGCCCGGACGTAGGGCGAGTGAGGCGGGTAAGGCGGGTAAGGCGGGTGGGTAAGAGGGAAGAGCTATTACCCGCCCCACCAGCGCCGAAGGCGCTGGCCTCACCCGCCCCACCCGCCTAAGATTTCGGAATGGCCGACTACGCTTCGTTCGCTGGTATTCCTCGCGTTCCGCTCCCAGTCAACGATCCCAACAAGAGCTATCTGCCCGGCTCGCCGGAGCGTGCGGCGCTCAAGACGCGGCTGGCGGAGATGTCGGGCGAGCGCATTGAGATCCCGCTGATCATCGGCGGCGAAGAGATTCGCACCGGCCGCGTGCAGCAGGCGGTTATGCCGCACGACCATGCGCACGTCCTGGCCGACTGGCACGGCGCCGAGCAGGAACATGTGCTGCGCGCGATTCAGGCGGCTGCCGAGGCGCGCCGCGAGTGGGCGTCGTGGGCATGGCACGAGCGCGCGGCGGTCTTCATCAAGGCGGGCGAGATGCTGGCCACCACGTGGCGCGCCACGATCAACGCCGCCACCATGCTTGGCCAGTCGAAGACGGTGTTCCAGGCCGAGATCGACGCTGCATCGGAGCTGGTGGACTTCTGGCGGTTCAACGCGTTCTTCGCGCAGCAGCTGTTCGAGGAGCAGCCGATCAGTCCGCCGGGCATGTGGAACGCGCTCGAGTACCGGCCCCTCGAGGGCTTCGTCTACGCGGTGACGCCGTTCAACTTCACGTCGATCGGCGGAAATCTGCCGACCGCGCCGGCGCTGATGGGGAACACCGTCATCTGGAAGCCGTCGGCGACGGCCATCTTCAGCGGCTACTACATCATGCGGCTGCTCGAAGCGGCGGGGCTGCCGCCGGGCGTCATCAACTTCGTGCCGGGCGACCCCGAGCTCATTTCCGAGATCGCGCTCACGTCGTCGGATCTTGCTGGCGTGCACTTCACCGGCAGCACCGCCGTTTTCAACAGCATGTGGAAGACGGTGGGCAACAACATGGGGCGCTACCGCAACTATCCGCGCCTGGTCGGCGAGACCGGCGGCAAGGACTTCATCGTGGCGCACTCGTCGGCCGACGTGGACGCGCTGGCGGTGGCGATCGTGCGCGGCGGCTTCGAATTCCAGGGACAGAAGTGTTCGGCGGCGAGCCGCATCTACGTGCCGGCGTCGCTGTGGCCCGACGTGAAGGACCGCGCCGTCGGCATGATGCGCGACATCAAGGTGGGCGACGTGGCGGACTTCCGCACCTTCATGGGCGCCGTGATCGATCGCCGCGCGCTCGAGCGGATCAGCGGCTACCTCGACGACGCGCGCCGCAACGCCAGCATCATCCAGGGCTCTGGCGCGCAGGACGATCGCGGCTTCTTCGTCGAGCCCACGCTGGTGGAAACGCGCAACCCGGCTTACCGTCTGCTGTCCGAGGAAATCTTCGGCCCTGTCGTGACCGCCTACGTGTATCCGGACTCGCAGTGGAACGACACGCTGAGCCTGATCGACCGCACGTCGCCGTATGCGCTCACGGGTGCGGTGTTCGCCACCGATCGTGGCGCCGTGCGGCACGCCATGAGCGCGCTGCGCAACGCCGCCGGCAACTTCTACGTGAACGACAAGCCGACCGGGGCGGTGGTGGGGCAGCAGCCGTTCGGCGGCGCGCGTGGATCGGGGACCAACGACAAGGCCGGATCGAAGCTGAATCTGGTCCGGTGGGTGAGTGCCCGCACGGTGAAGGAGAACTTCATTCCGCCGACGGCCTACGGGTATCCCTACATGGCCGAGGCATGAGAGCGATCGCGATCGCGATGGTGTTGTGGCCCCTCGCCGCGGAGGCACAGCAGCCGCGCCCACTGGTACTCGCGCGGGGCGACGGCAGGCTTGGCTCGAGCATGAGGCCGGCGACGATCGATTGCGGCCCGCCTCGGGCCGAGGCCGCGGCAGGGGAGCGCTGCGGACTCTCGATGGGTTCTGGAATCATGGAGAGTGGCTCCGCGACGACCGGCCGCTTTGCACTGAAAACTGAGCGCGCTGCACGCATTTTGCACATTTGTGTCGTACCGCGAGCCCGGTGTGATGTCGTGCAGTAGACTCCGCGCATGGCGACGACTGGCGACCGTTACGTCCTCGGCGGCAAACGCGACCACGACCGCCTGCGGGTGATCAGCGAAATCCACGACGGCCGGACCCGCGAACTGCTGGTGCGCGCCGGCCTCTCGCCTGGCCATCGCTACGTGGAGTTCGGCTGCGGCCTTGGCTACGTCACGCGCTGGGCCGCCACTCGGGGAGCGGTCGTAACCGGCATCGACGCAAGCGAAGAGCAGGTCGCGGCCGCGCAGGCGCTCACGCGCGAGGCGGTTGTCGACAGCGTGGAGTTTCGAGCGGGCAGCGTCTACGAACCCGCGTTCGAGCCCGGCAGCATCGACGTCTCGTACTCGCGCTGGCTGATGGTGCATCTGCAGCACCCGGTCGACGCGATGCGCGCGATTCATGCGGCCCTGAAGCCGGGCGGCGTAATGGTGTGCGAAGAGGCCGACGTCAGCGCCGTCTACGCCGAACCGCGATCAGAAGCCTACGAAGAAATGCGCGACATCGCGCTGGCCAGCGGACGCGCTCGGGGCGTGGACTACGCCGGTGGGCGCTGGACCCACACGTGGGCACTCGCCGCCGGGTTCGAATTGGTGCACGTCGACGCCTACCATCCGCACTATCTCACCGGCGGTCACAAAGGCTTCTGGAACTGGACATTCCGCAACGCGGGCCTGGGCCTCGTCACCGAGGGCTCCTTGTCGATGACCAAGCTCGAAGAGCTCGTGGAGGGGATGACGAAGGCCGACGAGGCGAGCGACACCGTCGTGGCGCACTGCCGCATGCACCAGGTGATTGCGAGAAAAGCGGCCGGGTAGGCCGGGCAGGCCTGCGGGCCGGGCCGGGCCGACGCATGTAAGATCGCCTTCATCTCTCGATTGAAGGAGCGCTCATGGCTTTGGCCCTTACCGTCAACGGAACCCGTCGCGAGGTCGACGTTCCGGGCGACACGCCGCTGCTGTATGTCCTGCGGAACGACCTCGGGTTGAGCAGTCCGCAGTTCGGCTGCGGCCTGTCGCAGTGCGGCGCCTGTTCAGTACTCGTCGACGGCAAAGAAGCGCGCTCGTGCGTGCTACCGGTGAGCACGCTTGCCGGCAAGCAGATCACCACGCTCGAGGGGCTGCCGGACCGCTGGGCGAAACAGAAGGGGCTGGCGACCGCGGCCGCGAAGGACACGCTGCACCCGGTGCAACAGGCGTGGATCGAGACGCAGGTCCCCCAGTGCGGCTTCTGTCAGAACGGGATGATGATCACGGCCACGGCGCTCCTGGAGCAGACGCCGGCGCCGACGGTCGAGCAGATCAAGGCCGCCTACATGAGCGGTCCGTCACCGCATCTCTGCCGCTGCGGCACCTACTCCGCGATCGTCGAAGCGGTCCAGAAGGCCTCTGCGCTCGTGGCGAAAGCGAGGTAAGGCGATGGCCACGATTTCCAGCATTCACGGCGCAACGCTCTCGAGGCGTCAGTTCGTCAAGTCTGGCGGCGCCCTGATCGTCGGCTTCACGCTGGCTGGCGAACGTTTGCTCGCCGGGGCGGCGGACGCGCCCGCGGCGACCGGCAAGAACTCGCTCGACGCGGCGCTCTCGGCTTCGTGGTTCGAGATCCGTTCCGACAACACGATTCTGATACGCACCGGCAAGGTGGACTTCGGCCAGTCCACGGCGCACACCGCCTACAAGCAGCTCGTCGCCGAGGAGCTGAACGTGCCGTTCGAGGCGATCACCTCGGTGGTGATGGGAGACACGGACCGCACCCCGGATGGGGGGTTCTCGGCCGGCTTTCTCGAGTATGGCGGACAGAACATTCGCAAGGCGGCGGCCTACACCTATCAGGCGCTGCTCGACCTGGCCGCGACGACCCTGCGCGTGGACAAGGCCGCGCTCACGGTGAAGGACGGCGTCGTCTCTGGTGGCGGCAAGCAGATCACCTACGGCGAGCTGGTGCGCGGCCAGCAGCTGAAGCTCTCCATCCCGGTGCAAGGCGACATCACGTCGATGTTCGGGCTGACGGTCACGGGCAACCCGCCGATGAAGCCGACCAGCCAGTACACGGTCGTCGGCAAGCCGTTCGCGAACAGCGTCACGCCCTCGAAGGTCACGGCGAAGGAGCAATGGGTCACCGACGTACGGCTGCCCAACATGCTGCACGCGCGCGTCGTGCATCCACGCACGCTCGGGTCGACGCTCGTCTCGGCGGGAACGATCGACAAAGCGAAGTTCCCGAACGCGCAGGTCATCGTCAAAGGGAACCTCGTCGGGGTCGTTGCGCCCACGGAGTGGGAAGCGATCAAGGCGTCGCAGGCGGTCGCGGCTGGTACCAAGTGGACGGACTGGAAGGGACTTCCCGGACACGAGCGCGTCCACACATGGCTGCGGGAGAAAGCCGACTGGAAGAGCACGCCCGTGTCGAAGGGCGACAAGAACCAGGGAAACCTTGCGCCCGCTCTGCAGGCCTCGGCGAGCACGCTGACGGCCAGCTACGAGCTGCCGTACATGAAACACGCGCCGATCGGACCGACCGTCGCGGTCGGCGATGCGCGGCCGGACGGCACGGTGTTCGTCCACACGCACAATCAGAACCCGCAGGCGCTGCGCGGCCAGCTGGCGATGATGCTCGGCACCTCGGTGGACAACGTGGTGGTGCGCATCTACTCCGGTCCGGGCCACTACGGGCGGTCCAACGGTGGCAATGCCGGCGCCGAGGACGAAGCGGTCATCTTGTCGAAGGCGGTTGGGCAGCCGGTGCGTGTGCAGTGGATGCGCCCCGACGATCTGCAGTGGTCGACGCAGTCGCCCTGCGGCTATTCGAACATCGCGATCGGGCTCGATAACGACGGCCGCATCACCGCCTACCAGGCGGAGCACTACATGCCGGCGATGCAGGACGATCGCCCCGTGGGCGCGGTGATCGCCGGCCTGCCGACGATGCCGGCGCCGGCACCGGAGCCTCCGCTGCCGATCGGCTCGACGATCAACGGCATTCAGGATCCCTGGATCTACACGCGCGTGGCGAACGTGTCCGAATTGGGATACGGCACTTACCAGGTGGGGCAGAAGGAGTCGCCGCTCGCCGTCGGTCTGCGCGATCACAGCATGCGCACGCCGGGGCAGCTGCAGCAGAACTATCCGCGCGAGCTTGCCTTCAGCGAGGCCGCCGCGCGCGCCCGCCTCGACGCCATCGACTTCCGGCTGCGGCAGACGAGCGACGAGCGTCTGATCGGCGTGCTGACGGCGGTGCGCGAAAAGTCGGGATGGCAGACTCGCCCGGCGCCGAGCCCGAAGGCGAGCGCGAGCGGATCCACCAAGGTGACGGGGCAGGGCGTGTCGGCGATGCTTCGGTCCGGCACGTATTGGGCGTGCGTCTGCCAGGTGTCGGTCGTCCCGGCCACAGGCAAGGTCACAGTGGACAAGTACACGATCGCCGTCGATCCCGGCATCGTCGTCAACCCGCTGCAGTTGAAGCGGCAGATCGAAGGGGGCGCGCTGATGGGGCTCAGCCACGCGCTCTACGAGGAACTGACGTTCGACGAGAGCGGTGTCACCAGCCGCGACTGGCGCTCCTATCCGATCCTGACGATGGCCGACATCCCGGAGATCGAGGTCGTGATCCTGAGCCATCCGGAAATCGGCTCGTATGGCGGCGGCTCCGAGGCCGCCAATGCGCTGGCCGTGTCGGCCATCGCCGCGGCGTTCTTCGACGCCACCGGCAAGGCGGCGCGGCGGCTGCCGCTGAAAGCGCCCTACGTCCAGTCGGTGCTGAACGCGCAGAACAGCACGCGCTAGTTGCTAGAAGGCGGCCAGATAGACCGGGCAGGCCAGGTAGGTCGGATGGGTCTCCTGAATTTCGGCGCGCTCGCGCCTGCACCAAGGCTCACCTGGCCTAATTGATCTTGACGAGCTCGATGTCGAACACGAGCATGCCGCGCGGCGAGCCGCTCTGACCTTTGTACGCGAGGTCCTGCGGAATCCAGAACCGCGTGCGCTCGCCCTCGACCATCAGCTGCACGCCTTCGCTCCAGCCTTTGATCACGTCTTCGAGCCGCATGGGCGTGGGAGCGCCACGGGGAATCGAGCTGTCGAACATCTTGCCGTCGGTCGTCCAGCCCGTGTAGTGCACGAGCACTTCGCGCAACCCGTCGGGATGGCGGAAGCCGGTGCCCTTGCGCAGCACTTTGTAGGCGAGCCCGGACGGGGTGCGGCTCGCGTCCTTCGGCGGTTCCTTGACGTCTGGCGGCGGAATGGTCGGTGACCCGCGCGATTCGAGCAGCTCGATATCGAACACCACCGTACCGGTGGGCTTGCCGGCCTGTCCTTTGTAGGCGAGGTCCTGCGGCACCCAGCAGCGCCGCTTCTCGCCAATCACCATCAGCTGCACGCACTCCTTCCACCCGGCCATCACGCGGCTGAGAGGAAAGGTGGACGGGTTGCCTCGTGCCGAGGTGCTGTCGAACATGCGGCCGTCGCTCGACCAGCCCGTGTAGTTCACGGTGACGATGTCGGTGGCGGCCGGCTTTTCCTCGCTCGTCCCGCGACTGAGCACTTTGGAGATGAGGCCGGTGGCGCTCTTCGTCGCGTCGGCCGGCGGCGCCGTGAGATCGGATGGCGGCGTCAGGTCGCTCACCTGAGCGCTGGCGGATGCAGCCCCCAAGGCGGCCAGGGTGAGCGCAATGGCGGCAGGACGTGTGAGGCGGTTGAGCATCTGAACCACTACTAATTTTAGTTGGCCGACGGCGTTTTCGCGATGGAGTCCACCACGATGACCTCCACCGGCCCAGTCCGGGCATCGAGCGCCAGCCCCGCCTTCTGCAGCGGCCGTGACAGGGCGTCGGGCCGGGCTTCCGCGAGCATGCGGTAGCCCTCGGGTGAAAGGGTGACGCCCGAATTGGCGGCCGCCCGGGCCCGCAGCGTCGCGAAGTCGTCTGGATCGAGCTCCAGCGCCACGTCGTACTGCCCTTCTAGATGGGTCTCGTCGACCACGGGCCGATCCGTGAAGGTGCTCAAGGCGTCGGCGAGCGACGACATCGTGACCCGCCGCCACTCGAACCGGTTGTCGCCAAGCGAGAACAACGAGCCGCGTCCCGTATTCACCACGTAGCCGGACCCCTTCGGGCGCACCGCCGCCTCCGCCTCTGGCAACTTCGCGTCAGGACTCCCGGGAGGCGCTGCCTCCGAGCGCTGAACCTTCAGCCCGCCCTGCGCGACGGCCAGGACGTAGACGGGAAGAGACCGCGTCTCACGGTGCGTCTTCATTTGGAATCGTTCGGCCAGGAACGCTTCGAGCATGGCCGGCACCTGTGACACCGGCACGCCGGGCGGCATGTTCGCGGTGAGATCGAATTTCGGCTGACTGAGCCAGTCCGGGCCGACGATCTGCTGCGACCGTACTTGATAGGCCCAGACGATGTACTGCTTCAGCGGTATCGCGGTGAAGCGCGCCTGCGCGCCTGCGATCCGGAGTCCCCCGGCAAACGCGTCGATCAACTCCGGAGTGGGACGCACCGATGCCACCTCGAACGTGGGCGCGCCCTGTGCGGCCAGGGCTGCCGAGCCGAGAACGACGGCGATCGCGATGCGGTGCATGCGATCAAGCAGACGCTCCCGGCCCGGAAATAGCCGGAGCGGCGGCTAGCTTTCCAGCAGCAGGTGGCCCGGATCTTCGATGAATTCCTTGATCTTCACCAGGAACTGCACGGCCTCGCGGCCGTCAACGATGCGGTGGTCGTAGGACAGTGCCACATACATGATCGGCCGGATCACGACCTGGCCGTTCACCACCACCGGACGCTCCTGAATCTTGTGCAGGCCGAGAATCGCCACCTGCGGCGGGTTCAGAATCGGCGTGCTGAGCAGCGAGCCGAACACCCCGCCGTTGGTGATCGTGAACGTGCCGCCCGCGAGGTCCTCGAGGGTGAGCGTGCCGTCGGACGCCTTCTGCGCGTACTCGCGGATCGCCTTCTCGATTCCGGCAAACGCCATCTTGTCGGCGTCGCGAAGGACCGGCACCACCAGCCCGCCCTCGGCGCCCACCGCCATGCCGATGTCGTGGTACGGCTTGTAGACGATCTCGTTGCCCTGGATCTCGGCGTTCAACTGCGGAAACGCCTTCAGCGCGGCGATGCTCGCCTTCACGAAGAACGAGGCGATGCCGAGGTTCATGCCGTAGCGCTTCTTGAAGGACTCCTTCTGCCGTTCGCGCAGCGCCATCACGGCGGTCATGTCAACCTCGTTGAAGGTGGTGAGCATGGCCGCGTTGTGCTGCGCCTCCACCAGGCGTCTCGCGATCGTCTCGCGGCGCTTGGTCATGCGTACACGCGTCTCGCCGCGGTTCCCGGCGGGCACTGCCGCTGCGGGCTTCGGCGCCACTGGTGCCGGCGGAGCGGGCGCCGGCTTCGCTGCGGCCGGCTGCGCGGGCGCGATCGCGGCCTGCACGTCCTGCTTCATCACGCGACCTGCGCTGCCGCTGCCCTGGACCGTGTCGAGGTTCACGTCGTGATCCTTGGCCACGCGGCGGGCGGTGGGCGTCGCGGCCGCGGCTTTTGCCGCCGGCTTCGATTCGGCCGGCGCCGCCGCGGGCTTGGACTCGGCTTTCGCCGCTGGCGCGACGGCTGCCGTGCCGTTCTCGTTCACCACCGCCAGCAGTTCGCCGATCTTGACGTCTTCGCCTTCCTGGCGCGCGATGCTCTCGAGCACGCCGGCCTTCTCGGCGCTCACCTCGAGATCGATCTTTTCGGTTTCGAGTTCGACGAGCGCCTCGCCGACTTCCACACGCTCGCCGGGCTTCTTCAGCCACTTCGCGACGCGCGCTTCGACGACCGACTCACCAAGTTCGGGAACGACGATGTTGGCCATGATTCACTCACGCTCACGCGGACCTGAAGGTCCGCGGCTACCTGTTTTGGCGGCGGTCGTCTGAAGGCCGCCCACTACTTCTTGGCGGTGGCCGGCACGAAGCTGCGCATCGGCCTGGACCACACCACCGACGGCGACAGCATATCGGTCTCGAGATCGAAGGCGAGCTCGACGAGCGCCTTCTGGTTCACCTGGTGCCACGCCGAGGATCCTTCCGACGGGCTCGAGTTGCGGGCGCGGCCGATGTAACGGAGGCCGCAGCGGTCGCCGATCAGCTCCTCGAGCCGCGGCCACATGAACTCCCAAGCGCCCATGTTCGACGGCTCTTCCTGTACCCACGCCACTTCCCGCAGCGACGGGTAGCGGTCGAGCACTTCGCGGAGCGCCACGTTGGGGAACGGATAGAGCTGCTCGGTGCGGACGATGGCCACGTTGGTCGCGGCGGCGCGCCGCTCGTGGCTGATCAGATCGACGTACACCTTGCCGCTGCACAGCACGAGCCGGCGCACGCTCTTGGCGCGGTTCGCGGCCGCGGCGTCGTCGAGCACCGAGCGGAAATGCCCCTCGGTCAGCTCCTGCGGCGTCGAGCTGACAGCTGGATGCCGCAGCAGGCTCTTCGGGGTCAGGATGATGAGCGGCAGCGGATCCTTCTCGAGCAACGCCGCCTGCCGGCGAAGCACGTGGAAGTACTGCGCCGCGGTCGTGCAGTTCACGAGCCGCATGTTGGTGTCGGCGGCCGCCTGCAGGAAGCGCTCTGGCCGCGCGCTCGAATGCTCGGGCCCCTGCCCTTCGTAGCCGTGCGGCAGCAGGAGCACCATCGACGGCTTCAGCCCCCACTTCGATCGGCCCGACGTGACGAACTGGTCGAGGATGATCTGCGCGCCGTTGATGAAGTCGCCGTACTGCGCCTCCCAGATCACGAGGTGCCCCGGCTCCTGCATGTTGTAGCCGAACTCGAAGCCGATCGTGCCTGCCTCGGTGAGCGGACTGTTGTGGATCTCGAACGACGCGCGTGCCTGCGGCAGCACCTGCAAGGGCACGTGTTCCACGCCGGTGACCGCGTCGTGCAGCACGGCGTGGCGATGGCTGAACGTGCCGCGCTGCACGTCTTCGCCGGTCAACCGGATCGGCGTGCCCTCGGCGAGGATGCTCGCATATGCCAGCTCCTCGGCGCCGCCCCAGTCCACGGTCCGCTCGTCCGCATTCGCAAGCATCGTACGCTTCCGGTCACGAATGCGTTCGAGCTTCTTGTGGACGTGGAACCCCTCGGGCGTGGAGAGCAGCGACTCGTTGAGGTCGCGCAGCAGCGTCAGCGGCACGCCGGTCTGTGTCTTGGCAGCCGTGCCCGGTGCGGCGGGCGTGGGGATCGGCTGGACGAAGTCTTCTTCCGGCTTGAGCGACGCGAACGTCTGTTCGAGCACCGTGAAGTGACTCTTGACGAGCGTGTCCGGGCGGTCGGCCGGCACCGTGCCGTGCTTCACCAGCGACTCGGCGAACAGCTCGCGCACGGTCTTGTGCGCGGTGATTTCCTTGTACATCACCGGCTGCGTGAACGCGGGCTCGTCGCCTTCGTTGTGGCCGTGGCGGCGGTAGCCGACGAGGTCGATCAGGAAATCCTTGCGGAACCGGGCACGATATTCCCACGCCATGCGCGAAGCTTCGAGGCACGCCGCCGGATCGTCCGCGTTGACGTGGATGATCGGAATCTTGAATCCGCGCGCGAGCCCGCTGGCGTAGCTGGTGCTGTAGGACTCGCCCGGCGTGGCCGTGAACCCGAGCTGGTTGTTGGCGATGATGTGAATCGTGCCGTCGGTGTGGTACCCGTCGAGGCGCGACAGGTTGAGCGTCTCGGCCACGATGCCCTGACCGGGAAACGCCGAGTCGCCGTGGATCAGCACCGGCAGGGTCATGGTGCCGTCGAACATCGGCGGCCCGGCGCTGTCCGCCATCGTGCCGGCGGCCCGTGCCATGCCGACGACCACCGGGTTTACCGCTTCGAGATGGCTCGGGTTGGGCGCCATCGACACCCACATGTGATGCGTGTCGGTCTCCGTGGTGGCGCCCGCGTGGTACTTCACGTCGCCCATCCATCCGAGATCCATGCGGAGCATCTGTACCGCGATCGGATCCTTGAACTCCGCCAGGATCTGCGCATACGGCTTGCGCAAGATGTGGGCCAGCACGTTCAGACGCCCGCGGTGGGCCATGCCGAGCACCATGTGGCGCGTGCCGGTGCCCGACGCGCCGACCATGATCTCGTCGAGCATCGGCACGAGCATGTCGAGCCCTTCGATCGAGAAACGCGTTTTGCCGGTGAAGGTGCGCTGCAGGAAGCGCTCGAACACCTCGACCTGCGTCAGCCGATCGAGCAGCTCGTCGGCGCTGGCCGGATCCATCAGCGGCAGGTAGCGGCCCGACTCGGCGGCCTCGCGCATCCACGCGCGCTCTTCGGGCACGAAGAGATGCGCGATGTCGAAGCCGGTGGTAGAGCAGTAGATGCGCCGCAGCTTTTCGATCGCCTCGAACGCGTTCGACGAACTCTCGGCCGGCGGGCCACCGACGAGGGAGGCGGGCAGCCGCGTCAGATCGTCGTCGGTGATACCGTGCGTCTTTGCCAGCAGTGTGGAATCGCCGATCTGAGCCGACCCGAGCGGATCGAGCGTGGCCGCCAGATGTCCGAAGCGGCGAATCGATTCGGCCAGATTGGCGGCGCCTACGATGATGCGTACATCGGGCAGTGACGACGCCGAGGGTGACGCGGCGGGCGCCGGGCGGCCGAGAGCATCGGCCGGGACCCAGGACTCGAACCAGGCGCGCGTTGCACCGTCGACCGACTGGGGGGCTTGCCGGTATTTTTCGTACAGCTCGAGAACGTATCCGGCGTTGACGCCCGAGAACCGGTCCATTGTCATCTCTGAATTTCCTGTAACTTCCTATGCTAACGCAGGCCTGAGGCCGCCTTCCTGAAGCCCGAGGCCCGAAGCCCGAAGCCCTGATGATCAAGCTTATCGGCATAGACGTCGACGGGACATTGCTCGAAAACGGGGGGCGTTTTCCGCAGGCCAATCGGGATGCGATTCGTGCCGCCGTTGACGCTGGCGTCCACGTTGCACTGGTAACCGGAAGGAGTTATCCGTATGCGCGGCCGGTGGCGGAGGGGCTGCCGGCGAGCGTGACGCTCATCGTGAGCAACGGGGCGGTCGAGCGTGCGATGGACGGCTCCACGCGGGTGCGGCGGCTGCTCGACAAAAATGTGGCGCGGGCGGTCCTCGACGCCAACATCGACCATCGCACCGCCGCCGCGCTCGTGTTCGATCGCGACGTGCACGGGCAGATCGTCTTCGAGACGATGGACTGGACGCACCCGGGACGCCGCGGGTACTGGGCGCGGAACAAGGCGCTCATCGCACGCACGGTGCCGCTCGAAGACGCGCTCACCGAGGATCCGATTCAGGTGATGTTCAACGGCGGCTACGCCAGCATGCGCACGCTGGCCGATGCTATCCGTGGTCAAGCGCACGAGGCCACCGTATCGCTCACCGAATACGTCGAGCGCGACTTCTCTTTGGTGGACATCACCAGCCCCACCGCCACCAAGGGCCAGGCGCTCGCGAGCCGCGCGCGCGCGATGGGTCTCGCGCGCGACCAGGTGATGGCGATCGGCGACAACTTCAACGACCTCGAGATGCTCGAGTTCGCCGGCACGCCCGTGGTGATGGGCAACGCGGTGGAACCGCTGAAAACGCGGGGATTTCACGAGACCGGGCGCCACGACGAAGCCGGCGTGGCGCAGGCGATCCATCGATTCGTCTTGAAGAACCGTTCGTAGAGGCGGACCGTCAGGCCCGCATGTGCAGGCCTAAAGGCCTGCAGCCGCGTAGTTGGCAGTGACCACCGTCTTGATGCCGCCGCGTACGGTGAAGTCGCCGATCACCGTCATGCGCCGCGGGCCGCACGCGGCCACGAGGTCGTCGAGAATCTGATTGGTCACCGCTTCGTAGAAGATGCCTTTGTCGCGGAAACTGATGATGTAGTACTTCAGCGACTTGAGCTCGATGCAGCGATCGGCCGGAGTGTAGACGATGCGAATCTCGCCGAAGTCGGGCAAGCCCGTCTTGGGACACACCGAGGTGAATTCAGGGCAGCTGATTGCGATCTCGAACTCCCGATCCGGGCGCGGACTCGGAAACGTTTCGAGTGTGGACGTGCTTGACATGCTGCGGAAATTTTAACATTTTGCTGTGGTTTTCACGGTTTCCCGCCGCCGATTCGTTGACACGTGATCGGGCGCACGATAGCATGGGGCCCGATTTTCTTAGGTTTTCCGCGGCAGTGCGACGCGCGCGTCACTGCAACGGGCGGAACGTCCGCGCGCAACCGACTGGGGGGACGCAATGGCAGAGGCCCGACGCATGGGCAAGTCCGAGTTGTTCTCGCACTTTGCCGATCGCTTCGAAGTGAAGCGAACGCAGGCACGCGAGTATTTCGACGAGCTGACCGCGCTCGCGGAAAAAGAGCTGAAACGGTCCGGCGAGTTCGTGCTGCCGGGCATGGTGAAGCTCGTGGTCCAGAAGCGCAAAGCGCGCATGGGCCGCAACCCCGCGACCGGCGAGGCCATCAAGATTCCGGCCAAGACCGTCGTGAAGGCGCGTATCGCTAAGCAGTTGAAGGACACAGTCCTTCCAAAGAAATAGCGAGTTGTCTTAAGAGGTAGAGAACGCGGCAGGCCGTTTCAACGCGGACGGCGGCGATCAGCCGTCACGGTACCCCCCTTTGACCCGGCGCCGAGTCTCGCGCCGGGTTTCTTTTTGTACGGGTCCACGAGCGCGCCGTTCGGCGCGCCGTTGCCGCGAATGAACTTCTTGATCTCCTGCACCTCGAGCTTCGTCATCTTGAACTTGAGTGTGCTGAGCGGCATGCCGAGCGCTTTGGCCGTGGCCGTCGTGTTCCAGCCGTTCGACTCGAGAGCGCGAATCAGATAGTTGCGCGCGAACGCATCCATTGCCTGATCGAACGTACTGCCCGGCGCTGGCGACAGCTGCGCGGCGCCGGGATTGACGAGGAAGTCGTACGGGAGGTCCTCGTCGGTGATCCACTCCTTCTCGGTCACCGCCACCAGGCGCGCGATCAGGTTCTCGAGCTCGCGGATGTTGCCCGGCCACCAGTGCGCCGCCAGGATCTTCAGCGTCGACTCGGCAATGCCCTGCACGTTTCGCCGGTAGTTGATGTTGTAGCGCCGCAGGAAGAAGTTGGCGAGCTCGGGCAGGTCTTCGATGCGATCGCGCAGCGCCGGCATGCGGATCGGGATGATGTTCAACCGGAAGTAGAGATCTTCGCGAAAGCGCCCTTCGCGCACTGCCTTGTCGAGATCGACGTTGGTGGCCGCGATCAGGCGGAAGCTCGTTTTGATCGGATGCGTGCCGCCGACGCGCTCGATCTCGTTTTCCTGGATCGCGCGCAGCAGCTTGGCCTGCAGGTCCAGGCGCAGGTCGCCGATCTCGTCGAGGAAGAGCGTGCCGCCGGACGCCAGCTCGAACTTGCCGATCTGCTGCTTGATGGCGCCGGTGAACGAGCCCCTCTCGTGGCCGAACAGCGTGCTCTCGACGAGCTCCCTCGGGATGGCCGCGAGGTTCACCGCCACGAACGGCGCGCCCGGATCGCCGGCCTGCCGGTGAATCAGACGCGCGAGCAGCTCCTTGCCGGTGCCGCTCTCGCCGAGGACGAGCACCGTGGCTGGCCGCTTGGCGATGCGCTGCACGAGGTCGACGATCTCGCGGGTGACGCGGCTCGCGCCGACGACGAACTCGCGATCGCCCTGCTCGGCGAGCTCGGCACTGAGGCGCAGGAAGCTGCGGTTCTGATCCTGACGTTCGCAGGCGCTCACCACCAGCGTGCGGACGGCGTCGTCGCCCAGGTTCTTCGCCATGTAGTGGAATGCGCCGTGACGCATCACTTCGATCGCGACGGCAAGCTCCTCGCCAGGCGAGGTGACCACGACGGCGATGTGCGGGTAGTTTTCCTTGATGATCTTGAGGACGTCGATGGCGCTGATGCCAGGCAGCGTGATGTCGAGGAGCATCACGTCCACGCCCTCGCGCTCGGCCATGTGGATGGCGCTCTCGCCGGTGGCCGTTCGCAGCACGCGGTAGTCACGCCGCAGCGCGCCGCTCAACGCCTCGCGGCTCGCCTCGTCGCTGTCCACGACGAGCACCGTTTTCCGGAGCTCGGCCATGCCCGGAGTATAAGGCGATGCTTTGCGTCGCCTTATACCCTTTTCTCTTGCCCGCGCTTCGCACGGGCGGCTCGGCTCCGCTGCGCTTCGCCTTGCGCGAACCTTGACACTTCCGAAGAGCCCCGACTAACGTCGCAGTGTTTGGCCCGCGCCTCCGCGCGGGCGTCGAGGGACGCTTGGCGAACTCATACGATGTCGTGGTGATTGGCGCTGGGACCGGCGGCTACGTGGCTGCCATCCGCGCCGCGCAGCTCGGAAAGAAAGTGGCCGTCGTCGAGAAGCAGAAGGCGCTCGGCGGTACGTGTCTTATCTGGGGCTGCATCCCCACCAAAGCGCTGCTCGAGCACGCCCATGCCCTCAAGGTGGTGCAGAACGCCAAGGAATGGGGCGTGACGATCCCGGCGGGCACGCCCTCCATCGACATGGGGCAGGTGCAGACCCGCAAGGACAAGATCGTCACCGGGCTGACCAAGGGCATCGAGTATCTGTTCAAGAAGAACAAGATCGACTGGATCAAGGGCACCGCGCGCCTGGCGGGCAAAGGCAAGATCGTCGTCACCGAGGGCGACGCCCAGGAGCTGCAGGCGGCGGAGATCATCGTGGCCACGGGCTCCTACGCCCGCAGCGTGCCCGGCATTGAAATCGACCGCACGCGCATCATTACGAGCGACGAAGCCATTGCTCTCAAGGCGGTGCCGAAGTCGATCATCATCATGGGCAGCGGCGCCGTCGGCGTCGAGTTCGCGTCGATCTACCGGCGCTTCGGCAGCGAGGTGACGATCATCGAGCTGCTGCCGCGCCTCGTGCCGGTCGAGGACGAGGCTGTCTCCGCCGAGCTCGAGAAGTCGTTCAAGAAGCAAGGCATCGCCGTCATGACCGGTACGAAGGTGACGAAGGCGGTGGCTGGCGCGCAGGGCGTGGACGTGGAAGCGCAGACGCCCGACGGCGAGACGAAGAAGCTCTCCGCGGACCTGTTGCTCGTGGCGACGGGCCGTGGGCCGGTCACGGCGGGCCTCGGCGCGGAAGATGTCGGCCTGGCGATGGAGCGTGGCTACATCAAGGTGGACGAGCTGTATCGCACCTCGGTCCCGAACATCTCGGCCATCGGCGACGTGGTCACGATGGGCAACGGCAGCGTCCACCCGCAGCTCGCACACGTGTCGTCCGCTGAAGGCATTCTGGTGGCCGAGCGGATCGCCGGCCTCGACGTGCGGCCGATCAACTTCGATCACGTGCCGGGCTGCACCTACTGCGACCCCGAGATCGGCAGCGTAGGCCTCACCGAGGCGGAGGCGAAGAAGCGCGGCTACGAGGTGCGCATCGGATCGTTCCCGTTCGGCGTCCTGGGCCGCGCCAAGATGGCGAACGAGCCCGAGGGTTTCGTGAAGATCGTGGCTGACAAGCGCTACGACGAGATCCTCGGCGTCCACATGATCGGCCCGAGGTCGACGGAGCTCGTGGCCGAGGCGGTTCTCGCTCTTCGCCTCGAGTGCACGGTCGAAGAGCTGATCAAGACGATCCACGCGCACCCGACATTTGCGGAAGCAGTTGGGGAGGCGGCGCATGCGACGCATGGCGCCGCCATTCACCTGTGAAGGAGCCGGCTGAAGGCTCATGGCTCAAGGCCCATGGCCTGGATTGGCTCAGGTTTGGCTTGAGCACTTCAGGCTTGAGCCCTGAGCCGTGAGCCCTGAGGCTTCTGTATGCCAACGCCAGTGACCATGCCCCAGATGGGGGAGTCGATCGCGGAAGGGACGATCGTCCGCTGGATCAAGAAGGTCGGCGACACGGTCGATCGCGACGAGCCGCTGTTCGAGATCTCCACCGACAAGGTCGACGCGGAGATTCCGTCGCCGGCGGCGGGCGTGCTGCTCCAGATCAAGGTCAACGAAGGTGAAACGGTAGCGGTCGACAGCGTCGTCGGCCTGATCGGCGCCGCTGGCGAGTCGCCGGATGCCGAGCCGGCCGACGCGGTCGCCGCGCCGCCGGCCGCGGCCGCGGCCGCCGCGCGCCCAAGCCCGCCGGCGGGACCAATGCCGATCCCCTATCCGGCGACGAACGCCGGTGCGGCGCGCCCGCGCGGAGCGCTCGAGGATCTGCGCCGGCGCAAGTCGTCGCCGCTGGTGCGCCGCATCGCCCACGACCACAACATCAACATCGACGCGCTCAGCGGCTCGGGGATCGGCGGGCGCGTCACGAAGCAGGACATCCTCGGCTACATCCAGTACATCGAGACGCCGGCGCTGCCGAAGCCGGGCGCGCCGGGCCCACGAGTGCCCGCCTATCAGCCCGGCGAGAACATCGAAGTGAAACCGCTGTCGGTGATGCGCCGCAAGATCGCCGAGCACATGGTGCTCAGCCGGCGGACGTCGGCGCACGTGCACACCGTCTTCCACGTGGACTTCACGACCGTCGACGGAATCCGCCGGCAGAAGAAGGCCGAATTCGAACAGGCAGGTGCGCGCCTCACCTACATGACCTTCATCGCGCGCGCGTGTTGCGAGTCGCTGCGTGCGTATCCGGTGCTGAACGCGGCGCTCGACGGCGACACGATCGTCTACAAGAAGGACATCAACCTGGGCATCGCCGTGGCGCTGCCCGGCGGGCTGATCGTCCCCGTGGTGAAGAATGCCGACGCGCTGACCCCAGTCGATCTCAGCAAGGCGATTGTCGACCTGGCGGAACGCGCCCGCGCCAAGCAGCTGAAGCCAGAAGAGGTGCAGGCGGGCACGTTCACGATCACGAACCCGGGTCAGCTCGGCGCACAGTTCGGGCTGCCGATCATCAATCAGCCGCAGGTGGCGATTCTGGGTATCGGCGCGGTCGAAAAGCGGCCGGTCGTCGTCAACGACGAGCTCGTCATCCGCACCATGTCGTACCTGACGCTTGGCTTCGATCACCGGTTGATCGACGGCTTTGCCGCCGACGAGTTCATGGCGGATCTGAAGCGCCGCATCGAGCACTTCGATCCCGCGAGCCTTTGAGGTCGCTCGAGGTCCGGCGGCTCGGGACCGTGAGCTATCCCGAGGCGCTCGCGATGCAGCGATCGCTCGTCGAAGAGCGGCGCGCCGATCGCGTGCCGGATCTGCTTCTGCTGCTGCAGCACCCCGCGGTCATCACGCTCGGCGTCAAAGGCGACGGCGGACGCTCGAACGTCGTCGCGCTGCCCGCGCGTCTGTCCGAGCTCGGTATCGCCGTGGAGGAAACTGGCCGCGGTGGCGACGTGACCTATCACGGGCCCGGCCAGATCGTCGGCTACCCGATCATCGACCTGCGCCCGGACCGCCAAGACGTGCACCGCTACGTGCGCGATCTGGAAGAGGTGATGATCCGGACGTGCGCCGACTACGGTCTCGAGGCGGGGCGCATCGCGGGGCTCACGGGCACCTGGCTTCGTACGAATGAAGTCGCGGAGAAGATCGGCGCCATCGGCGTGCGAATCTCACGCTGGATTACCAGCCACGGGTTTGCGTTCAACGTGTCCACGCGCCTCGATCACTTTCAGCTGATCGTGCCCTGCGGCATCTCGGATCGCGGCGTGACGTCGCTCGAACAGGCGACCGGCAGAACGATTCCGGTCGGCGAGGTCGAGGACCGAATCGTCGCGCACTTTGCAGCCGTGTTTGATCGCGAAGTCTCACGGGCGGTCTAAAGACCCGCGACGCCTCCAGCGTTAAGCGCCGGCAGTTTCGTCATCGCCGCTTCCGAGACGCCTCGGCCCGCCACGGTGGTCACTTCGATCCGGACCTGACCCCAGGTGACGACGTCGCCAACCTGCGCGGGGCGACCGAGCAGCGCCAGCACGAGGCCGCTCACCGACTGCACGTCGGGATGCTCGAGCGTGACCCCCAGCGCGTCGCCGGCGCTCGTCAGGCGCACGGTGCCGCGGACGACCACGCGGCCCAGGGCGTCGCGCGAAATCGGCGGGCGGCCGCGGTCCTCGTCGATATCGCCGACGACCTCTTCGAAGAGATCGCCGATCGTCACCACGCCGGCGGTGCCGCCGTGCTCGTCCATCACGACGGCCATGTGCGCGCGCGCGCGGCGCATGGTCGCCAGCACTTCGTCGAGCGGCGTCGTCGTCGGCACGTGCGGCAGCGCGCGGGCGTCGCGCAGCGTCACAGGCGTGCCGGCGACGATGTGGCGCAGCAGCGTCTTGGTGTGGACGCTCCCTTCGATGTGATCGAGGTCGCCCGAGTAGATCGGATACCGCGTGTGCGGCGACAGCCGGATGATCTCCTGCGCGTCAGCGATTGCCGTGCCGGCCTGAATGCCCACGAGCCGGACGCGCGGCACCATCACCTCGCCGGCGGTGAGGTTGCCGAACTCGAACAGATCGCGGAGGATGCGGCCCGACTCGCCCCGCAGCACGCCACGCTCGTGGCTTTCTTCGATGATGAGCTGCAGCTCCTCGGTCGTGTGGTAGCGCTCCGCCTCGTTCTGTTCGCGCTTGATCCCGATCAGCGCAAGTAGGCCGTTGCCCGCCGAATTGAGCACGACCACGAGCGGCAGCAGCGCGACCTCGAGCGCCTCGATGAACGGCGACACGTACATCGCGGTCCGCATCGCCGACTGTAGCGCCAGCCCCTTGGGCACCATCTCGCCAACCACGATATGGATGTAGGTGAGGATGCCGACCGCGATGACGCTCGAGACGGCATGCGTCGCCACGAGTCGCAGCGCGTCGAATGGCGCCAGCCAGGCCTCGACATAGGTCGCAATCACCTGCTCGCCATACATCCCCAGACCGAGGCTGGCCGCCGTGATACCCACCTGCGTGGTGGCGATGTAGCGGTCCTGCCGCCGCGGGTCCGCCAGGATGCGGGCCACCCGCGCGGCGAGCCGGCTGCCCTGCGACGCCAGGTGGTCGACGTTGGCGCGCGGGGCGCCCACGATCGCGAACTCCGCCGCGACGAACATGGCGTTGACCATCGCCAGCGCCGCGATAATCGATGCCGAGAGCGCCAGCTCGTTCATGCGTGCGCCTCGTTCTCGCCGTCCGGCGGCGAGAGCCGCGTCGCGATCACCGATTCGATGGCGCGGTCGGCCACGCGTTCCACGCGGAACGAGTAGCCGTCGATCGTCACCGTATCCCCGGGCACCGGCAGGCGGCCGAGCGCCTCGGTCACGTAGCCGCTGATGGTCGTGGCGTCCGTCTCCAGCGGAGCGTCGAGCGCCGTGGCGGCGTCGACCACGGTCATCGAGCCTGGCAGGCGCATCTGGCCCCCGACGATCTCCTCCGGCGCGGGTTCGGCCGCTTTGAACTCGTCGCCGACGGCACCCAGGAACTCGGCCAGGAGATCCTGCAGCGAGACGAGGCCCGAGGTGCCGCCGAATTCGTCGACCACGAGCGCCTGATGCGACCGCCGCTCACGCATGTGACGCAGGACGCGGTCGGCCGTCACGCTTTCGTGCAGTGCGCTGATCGGCCGGATCAGCGTCGCCAGCGTGACGTCGGCCTGTCGTCCGCGCACGAGCCAGCGGACTAGGTCCTTGGTGTGCAGGACGCCGACGATGTTGTCGAGCGAGCCGCGATACACGAGCAGCCGCGAGTAGGGGCTGGCCGCGACGGCGCGGATCACCTCGTTCATCGGCGTCTCGACGTCGAGCGCCGCCATGCGGGTCCGCGGTACCATCAGCTGCTTCGCCTGCCGCAGGTTGAGGCGCAGTGCCCGCTGCAGCCGGCGGTGCTCGTCGGGCTCGAGCAGACCGCCTTCACGGCTTTCCGCGATCAGCAGCTCGATCTCTTCCGGCGAGTGGATATGCCGGTGCGCCTGTTGCGGTGCGCCCAGCATCCGCAGCAGGAGCAGGCCGCTGCCGTTCAGCCAGCGGATGAACGGGCGATACACCCACAGAGACGCCACCATCGGCGGCAGCGAGTAGAGCGCGGTCTGCGTGGGGTATTGCAGCGCCAGCGACTTGGGCACGAGCTCGCCGAAGATCACCTGGGCCGCCGTCAGGACCAGCAGCACGATGACCGCGGCGGTGGACTGCGCCGCGACCGGCTGCAGACCGCCGAGACTTGCGAGCTGCGGCGTCAGCCACACGGCGAGCGTCGACTGTGCGTAGGCGCCGAGCCCCAGGCTCGAGATCGTGATGCCGATCTGGCACGCGGCGATGTAGCGGTCGAGCGCTGCCTGCGTGGAGAGCCGCGGCAGCAGCCAGCGGGCGAACGCATTGCCGTCGTCGGCGAGCTGACGCAGCCGGCTTTGCCGCACGCTGACGGCGGCGAACTCAGCGGCGACGTAGACGGCGTTGATCAGGATCAGCACCGTGGCGACGAGGATGGCCACGACGACCATTGAGGTCAGCGCTGCACGAACTCGGGCCGCATCGGGCGGGCCGCGAGCCTGGCGGCGAGCTCGAGCGCGAGCGTCGCGATCTGCGAAGTGCCTTGCGTGTCGATCTTCTCCCAGTCGTCGCCGGGCCGATGGTAGTCGCCGTGAAAGCCAGTGAAGAAGTTGATGGCTGGCACCTGGCGGGACTGGAAGCTCGAGTCGTCGCTGCGCCCCGCGCCTGGCCCCTCCCGCTTGATGCTCAATCCACGCACGCCTTGCGACGCCGCGCGCAGGTCGTCTTCCATCGACGGTGCGTACTCGAGGCCGCTCACGTCGACGCTGCCGCGTGCGCGCCCCACCATGTCGAGATTGAGCATGGCAATCGTGTCGGCCACGGGTATCGCGGGCATCTCGACGTAGTGCGCGGAGCCGAGCAGCCCGCGCTCCTCGCCGGCGAATGCGATGAACACGAGCGAACGCGGAAAGCGCTCACGCTGTGCCGCCGCCTGCCGCGCGATCTCGATGACCGACGACGTGCCGGACGCGTTGTCGTCGGCGCCGTTGTGGATTTCGCCGGTCCGCTCCGGTGACATCGAGAGATGCCCCCCGAGGCCGACGTGATCGTAGTGGGCACCGATGACGATCGCCTCTTTGGCGCGCGCGGGATCGCTGCCGGACAGCACGCCGACGACGTTGCGCACCGTCCGCACGTTCTTCGACAGGTGCTCCTGATAGCTGACCGTGGCGCCGTTCAGAACCGTGGACCGCGGAACGAGGTCGGTGTCGATGAGCCGCGCCAGCCCGTCGAGCTGATACTGGTCGAGCAGCGGCTGTGCCTCTTTCCGGCGCAGGCGCAGCACCGGAATCGGTTTGTCTTCGGCGTCGGGATCCTTGCCGAACAGGCTGTAGTCCGCCTGGTCGATCAGATGCGTGGGGTCGCCAATGACGATCAGGGCTCGCGCACCACGCATGCGCGCGGCTCCTTCTTTGGCCGTGAGCGACGACTCCATCACCGGACGCGCGCCGTTCAACGCGCTGCCCGACAATCGCTCCTGCGGTTCGTGGCTGAAGATGACCACCGCCTTGCCGGTGACGTCCACCTTCCGGTAGTCGTCGTAGCCGACCGACGGCACCACGAGGCCGTAGCCGGCAAACACCAGCGGCACCGAGTCGAGCGACGCCGACGGCTCGGAGCTGGATTCGGTGGCCGGCGTGGCGAGCGGATAGTAGCTGGTGCCGAGCGTGAAGCGCTGCGTCTTGCCGCCGTGCGAGATCGACAGCTCGTTCCCGTCGTTGATATTGAGCCCCGCCACGAGCTCGAACGGCTGGAACCACGTGCCGTCGTCGCCTCCCGGCTTGAGGCCCGCGGCTTTGAACTTGCCGGCGATGTAGTCCGCCGCGCGCTCGAGCTCCGGCGACCCGTCGGCCCGCCCTCTCAGGTCGTCGGATGCGAGGAACTTGATGTGATCGAGCAGCGCGGACGGAGGGATGTCGGTGGCGGCGGCCGCGGCCGCGCCAGCAATGAGCGCCAGCACCCCGGCCGCAGCGAACGAGCGCATGCAGAATGCTAACAAATAGGGCGGGTCGGGCGGGTAGGGCGGGTAGGGCGGGTGGGGCGGTGGGAGTTCTACGTACCCAGCGCGGTTTCGACGAGGACCCTCTCTCGGGCGCTGAGCGCCGGGACGCGAACCCGCGCTACGCCGCTGCTGTCCAGCAGCACGGGCATCGAGCCCAGCCGGTTGCGTGCGCCATATTCGCCGTCGAGCACCGTCAGCAGGCTCAGCGCCCGCCTGGACGACGTGACGACGGCCTCCACCGCGGCAGCAGCAGCCATCCCGAGCGCGTAAGGCCCAGGCGGCCACAGCCGCAAGCTCCGAGCTTCGAGTCGGGAGAGCTGCACGGGTGTGAGCGTGCGTTCGAGCGGAAACCCGCCGACGGCCGCTTCGCTCCACGGCACGACCAGCCGCGACGGCACGCCCAGAACGGCCAGCGAAACTTCCGACGGCGAACAGCCCGCCTCGAGCGCGACCATCGACCGCATGGCGGATGCAAACGCCTCAGGCGCGGACCCGATGAGCGACGCGCGGCGGACGTGATGCTCGCGTCGCGCGGTCAGCATGAGCTCCGCCTGCGCCGCGCCCGCGAAGACGAGCGGCGTTGTTTCCGTCCACGGCAGCAGACGCCGCACCAGCGACAGTCCGTCGTCGCCCGCCCATTCGGCCTCTGGAGGGCCGTAGCGGTCGGCGATCACGCACACGGCCGAGCCCACGACGCGGGAGAGATCGTCGGTGCCGTCCAGGCGCGTGTGCGAGCCGCTCACCGCGCCGGACTGCTGGAGGTCGAGCGCCTTGCCCGCGGCGACGCCCGCAGCTGTGTCGACCAACAGCACGCGGCGCACGCGGTCGCGGGCGGCCAGCGCCTGAGCCACCGCGCCGCCAAGCGCGCCTGCCCCGATGATGGCCACCGATGCCATGTGCGTGAAGTATTTTAGTGAATAGCGAGGCTGCGCCTCGCTATTCACAGTGTCTGCTTGCTCCGCTTCGCGGGGCGGCCGGCTTGTCGGAGCACCAATTGGAGACATTCGAAGCATCCGGGCCGCCAAGCCGGC
>Ga0105238_10001202_pt1 | contig 26102 bp, 21 predicted proteins | sample KBSC34metaG_FD_81526 | JGI IMG/M metagenome (GOLD analysis project Ga0105238, IMG submission 81526) | Corn rhizosphere microbial communities from Kellogg Biological Station, Michigan, USA - KBS C3-4 metaG | ecosystem: Host-associated > Plants > Roots > Rhizosphere > Soil | place: Michigan, USA...
ACCGGCCCTGCTTGATGGCATCGCGGACGACAAATATCGCTCGCGAAGTTGCCCCAAGGTCGCGAACCGTCGTGAAGCCGGCGGCGAGTGTCTTCCTTGCGTTCTCAATAGTAACCAACGCGGCATCGGCATCGCCCTGATCAAGCTTGGGCGGCCAGCCGATCGTCAGATGAACGTGCGCGTCTATCAGTCCCGGCATTACCGTCGACTTCGACAAGTCGATGACCGTGGCTCGACGGTCGCCGATATCGCCCGGGCTAAGAAACCCTGACTTGACCGCCTCGATCCTGCCGGCCCGGATAATGATCGATTGGTTTGTGAGCGGAGGATTTCCCGGCACCGCGATCAACAGACCAGCGTGAATGATGCTCGGGACCGGCTCTTCCACGGCCGCTACCCCGCTTGCCGCCTGGCCACCAGCAGTCTCCGGCCGCGGAGCGCCACCTGCCCATACTGAACATGCCAAAAATGCTGCGGCAATTGCCGTCAATAACGGCAGCCTTCGACTGATCATTGTCGCCCCTTCATATTCTAGTGGTCAGTTTAGTCTTGTTCGCGCCGATGCCGACCGCCCCGCTGGGGGTAAGCGCCTAAATATCATTTCTACCGCGACCGACGCGTGATTTGGTTCGATCGTCTCATAGTTCGGGGACGCGGCTGATCGCCGAGAATCCTCGAAATGCGAGCAGTGGCGCTAGGTTGATCATCAGCGCAAATACAAGCCGCCATTGATGTCGAACGTGGCCCCCGTCGCTGATGCGGCGCTCGGCAATGCGAGCATTCCCACGACGCGGGCGATATAGTCCGGATCGCCCAGGCTGCGGACCGGAATAGAGGCGGTCACCGACGCCAGCTTCTCTTCTGGCAGCAGATCACGGACGGAGGCCAGATCGAGTGGGCCGGGCGAGATCGCGTTGACGGTAACCCCGCTCGAGGCAAGATCGCGCGCGAATACCTTGGTCAAGGTGAGGATGCCGCCCTTTGCTGCGGCATAGTGCGCCCCCGTTGCCGCGCCGCCATTCTGCCCGGCAAGCGACGCGATGTTGACGATGCGGCCATAGCCATGATCCGCCATATGACGGCCGGCTACCTGGCACCCGAGGAAGGTGCCTTTGAGGGTGACCGCCACGACGTCGTCGAATTCTTCGGCGGTAATATCGAACAATGGTGTCGCGCGCATCACGGCCGCATTGTTGACCAGCACCCCGACGCCCCCCCAGGTCTCTGTAACCTGTTCGATCACGCGGGTGAAATCCGCGGCCTGGCGCACATCAAGCGCGTGCGCGCTGACGCCGGAGGCCTGCGACGCGAACGCTTCGAGAGGCGCTACGTCGACATCGGCCATAGCCACGCGGAAGCCGCTGGCCTGGAGATGGCGGCAGATGATCCTGCCCAGGCTGCCTGCGGCGCCGGTGACGAGCGCCACATCGTGATGGGAGGGGACGTTCATGGCAGGAAGGTCATCCCGGCAAGCGCGTCGGTCGAATTGGCGAGTAGGACGACCTTCTCGTAAAGCTTGAAGTCGCCCGCCGCCGACACCAGCGAATAGGTGACGTCCGCCGCATAGAGATGCTGGTTGCCGTTGCGGAACTCGAAAAGATGTTGGGCGCAACGCATCCGGATTTCGCCCCGCGGGCCATCTTCGAGGCGCCGGAAGCGAGACACTGTCCGGACGGTCACCCCAGCGGCAGCGGCCGAGACGGATTCCCCGCTGGTCAGCCGCGCGACGCGCATGCGGCGCATCGCGGCATCGTCATAGGCGTAGTTCAGGCAGTTTGCGTAATCGGTCTGGCCGCGGTCGATCGGAACGACATAATGGCCGGCGTCGTCCCACAGCGACAACCATGCCGCGAAATCCTTTTGGTCGAGCAAATCGGCTTCGTGCCAGATGAACTCGACGATCGGGTCGATATCGGCGCTCATGCGGTCATCATCCTTTTCCACATCTGATAGGCGGCGCGCATGCCCGTTTCGGCGGTCACGTCGCCGGCATTGGCCGCGGTCTTGTCTTCGCCGCGATTGACCATGATCCATGAGACACCGGGACCCGAGGCGCCGCGCTGGACCCGCTCCCACGCCTCGGCATCGTCGGGCGTGCCGAACCCCATCGGACCCTGGAAATGCTCATGCAGCCGCATGCGCGCCTGGTTGGCGATATCGGGTGCGCCATCCATCCCGATCGCCACATGGCGGATCTCGGTCTTGTCGACCGCGAGCGGGCGCAGGACACGGAAGAAGGCCATCGAGCAGGCGATGTTGGGAAACATGTTGAGATTGAACCCGGTGCCGCCGATTGCCCGGACCACGCGGCGCACCGCTTGCTCGTCGAGCGTCTTGCGCAGCTCCTCCGCGATCGCGGCGAAACGATCAGGGATATCGGCATCGAGATTGTCCTCGAGATCGACCAGTTCAGGGATCATCACCATCACCGAGTGGCCGTTGCCCAGGTCCTGGACATAGCCGCCGGCGTCCATGAACGAGAACAGTTCCTCGGTCGCGCCGTCCAGTGAGGTCAGGAAGCTCTTATGGACGATCGGGAAATGGTAAGCGTCCGTCGTGTTCTCGAGCTGGATCTTCCAGTTGCCTGGAAATGTGAACTTGTGTTCACCGAGAACTTTTACCGGGAAGCCGCCGCCCTGTTTCATGAACAGGTCGATCCACGGTTTCGCGGCACCGAGAAAGTCGTCGAGCGACGGCGCGTCGGCATCGAAGGTCGCGAAGATCATGCCGTTATATTGATCGACGCGCAGCTGGACGAGACCGAACTCCTTCTTGTCGAAATCCTTGTAGCCCTTGGGCATCGGCACGCCCTTGAGGCTGCCGTCGGTAGCGTAGGTCCAGGCATGATAGGGACAGACGAACCCCGGCGAAGTGCCGCGCCGCTTCTCGCAGACGGTCGCTGCGCGATGACGGCAACGATTGACCATCACGCGCACGGTGCCGGCCCGGTCGCGGTTCACGATCACCGGTTGCGGCCCGATATGGGTGGTGATGAAATCGTTCGGGTTGGGAATTTCGCTGGCATGGGCCACCCAGACCCAACTCTTGTAGAAGATCCGCTCGAGCTCCTCGTCAAAGAGCGCTGGGTCCTGGTAAAGCGAGCTGTGCACCCGATCGGGTTTCACGAGCGCGCCATAGTCGATATCGGTCATCGTGCTGCTCCGGCATGGCGGTCGGTAGGGACGGGAATCGGCGCCGCGTCGCTCCAGTGATCGACACGGCGCGCGAAGATGTTTTCGGTTGTGAAGCGTCGGATGCGCCACACTCGGCGAGCGCTGGCGAACTGGATGTGCAACCGGGCGCTGCGAAGATCGGCGCGGCCATCGGCATAGGTTGTCGTCTGCAGCATCAGCCAGCGGCCGCGAGCCTCGTCGCCGTCGACTTCGATGTCCTCGCTCGTGCAGAAATGGGCGGTCATCGCGAAATGCGGCTCGGGACCACAATAGCCCCGGATCATCTCGACGATCGCCGCGCGACTCTTCAAGGCCCCGAATGCCGCAGCATAGCGTCCCTTGCCCTCCCAGATGGCGTCAGGCTCGAACAGCTCGCCGAGCTCATCGAGGGGCGTGTCCGGGCCGAGATCGTCGCAAATCCGGAAATAGCTGGCCACGAGCCTCCTGATCGCGCTCTCCGCCTCGAGCCGATCGATCCTCGCGAGGAGGGCGAAGTCGTTCATTCGGGCATGACCAGTTCGCGACCGAGCCGTGCCTCGACCCGCATGTAGCGCCACAGCCGGTGTTCGCCGATCTCCGTGCTGCGGAATAGATTGCAGATCGCAACCGCGCTTGCCCGGTCGGGAACGTCTGCCAGGATGTAGAAGGTCCAGGGCCAGCCGTTGGGAGAGGTCCCGACCATGGTTTCGTCATCGTCGAACGTCCCCAGGACCTCGACACCGGGCATTTCACGGATCTGCCGCAGGATGCCCCCGGTCGCCTTGAGGATGGCCGGGATGTCCGCGCTCGGCAGGTCGAAGAAATTCTGCAGGACGGCGCAACAGAACAAGGCGCGGATCGCTGATTTCGTATCGTTCATAAATCTGCTCTCGACAAAGGGTCAGGGATAGCCGGGGGGCGGGGTCTTACCGAGCAGCACCGCGCCGCCCGATTGCCAGGTGCCGTCGTTGAGGAAGGCGTGCTGGGCCACGACGAGCGCGTCCATCAGCAGGCGCGACAGCGGGTGCGTGTTGAATATCCCGGTCGTGCCCGACAATTCGAAGGCGCGTCGCGTCACGTCGGCACCGGTCCTGGCGATATGTGTCGCGGCGATGCGCAAGCTGGCAGCCTGGCGCTGGGAAATCTCCCCGCCGGCCTTCGCCGCTTCCCAGGTGCGTTCGGTTTCCTCGTAGAACCAGGACCGCGCAGCGTTGAGCTGCGCCTCCATCTGCGCAATCGCGGTTTGCACGGCCGGGCGATCGGCCATTGTCGGCGCGCCGGTGATCGACTGCTTCGTACCCAGCCGGACCACTTCGTCGATAGCTTCGCGCGCAATCCCGGCGCCAACGATCGCGAGCACCTGCGCGGCCATCGCCATGGTCGGATAGCGATAAGCGGGCGTGTCGATCGAGGGTGCGCCGCCACGGACCAGCGTATAATGTTGGGGGACCAGCACATCCTCGACGACGAGGTCGTGGCTTCCAGTGGCGAACATCCCCATGACGTCCCAATTCTCCTCGATCCGAACCCGGTCGCGGGGCATGACGGCCATCCGTGGGAGGCTGCCTTGTTCGCCCTCGATCTTGATACCGACGCCGATCAGCGACGAGCCGAGCGACCCCGACCCGAATCCCCAGCGCCCGTTGATGCGATAGCCGCCATCGGCTTTGACCGCGGTCTGGGGCGGAAAGACCGCACCGGCAAAAACGACGTCGGGTCCGTCGGCGTAGATTTCCGCGAGCGTCGCTACGGGTAGGGACGAGAGATATTTGCTCGCAAAGCCGAAGCTCGCGACCCATCCGGCCGAGCCGTCAGCCGCCGAGATCGTCTCGATCAGGCGCAGGAAATCCATCGGCGACATGCCGCTTCCGCCGAATTGTTCGGGCACGAACGCGCGGTAGAGCCCGAGTTGCTGGAAGCGCTCGACGATGTCCTGTGGGATATGGCCGAGCTGGTGCAGCTCTCGCCGTCGCGTCCGCAAGTCATCTTGCAGCGCTTTCAGCGCAAGGTCCGTCATTGATGGTCTCCGGGATAGTATTGGGGAAAGGCGCGGGCGATCGCACAAAGCCGCTCGTCCTCGCCGCGCCGGCCCACCAGCTGCAGCGCGACGGGGCGGCCGAGCAGCTCGTCGGCCGGCAGTGCGATGGCGGGGTGGCCCGACAGGTTGAACGGCCGGCAATTGGCGGTGAGCGGAATGATCCGCGCCGGGTCGATGGCTTCGTCGAGCGTCGGGACGTGCTCGGGCAACACCGGCAATGCCAGCACGTCGACCGCCTCGAGCGCCGCGTCGACCTCGGCAGCGAAGCGATCGCGAATGCCCGCCGCCCAGGCGAGGTCCTCGTCGCTCACCGACGACGCGGTCAGCAGCCGCTGATGGACGTCGGCGCCGAGTAGACCGGTATCGATCAGATGTCCGAACGCATGCCAGTTCTCTCGCCCGATGATCGCCAGGCCAGCCTGCATAGCGTCTTGAAAATGGGGGAGGGGGAGTGGCGTCATTTCGCCGAGCGAGGCCACCGCCTGCTGCACGATGCGGGCGATCGCCGGATTGGCCGCGGCCTCGACCCAGCCGATGCGGATCGCAGGGGGCGGCGCGGCCGGCGCCCAGCCGGGACAGATGATCGCCATCGCCGCCTCGATCGCCGCGACGTCGCGCGCGAACGGCCCCACGCAGTCGAGCGAGCTCTCGCGGGGATGAACGCCGATGCGGCTCACTCGCCCGAAGCTCGGCTTGAGACCGACGACGCCGCAACAGGCGGCGGGAAGGCGGATCGAGCCACCGGTGTCGGTGCCGATCGCGAGATCGGCGAGCCCGGCGGCGACCGCGGTCGCCGCACCGCTCGATGACCCGCCCGGGATGAGCCGTGGATATGCGGGATTGAGCGGTGTCCCGCACCAGGCGTTGACCCCGGTAACGCCGTAGGCAAGTTCGTGCAGCGTGGTGCGCCCGACGATCGGGCAGCCCGCCGCCCGGAGCCGCCGCACGACCTCGGCATCGGCGCTGGCCGGGGCCGACCTCGCCAGCGCGCGCGACCCGCACGTCGTGATGTCGCCCGCCATGTCGATGGCGTCCTTGACCGCCGTTCGCGGGCCGTCGCCCCGCTCGGGGTCGCGCGCATCGACGAAGATCGAGCGATGGACGGGCTTCATGATGCCGGCGGCTTGCGCAACAGCGGTGGCACCGCGCCATCGTTGCGATAGACCACGCCCTCTTTCATGACGAAGCGCACCAGCCGCAGCGCGGTGATATCGGCGACGGGGTTGCCGCGCACCGCGATGATGTCGGCGATCTTGCCGGGCTCGATCGTGCCGAGGTCCTTGTCGCGCCCGACCAGGGCGGCGGCATTGACCGTCGCCGCCTTGATCGCATCGATCGCCGGCATTCCGGCCTGGACATAGAGTTCGAGTTCGCGGGCGTTGTTGCCATGGACGGCGACGCCCGCGTCGGACCCGGCGGCGATCTTCACGCCGGCGCGATAGGCGGCCATCATCCGCGGCGCGTGATTGGCGAGGAAATTGGCCATCACGTCGCGCATCTCGCCCTTGGCGGTCTTGATGTCGCGCCGGATATTGTCCTGCACCGACAAGGTGGGGACGAGAAACGTGCCGCGCGCAAGGAACAGCGGGATGGCGTCGGCCGGGGTGTAGGAACCATGCTCGATCGAGTCGACGCCGGCGACCAGCGCTTCGCGGATCGCGGCTTCGCTGTGCGCGTGCGCGGCGACGCGCAGCCCGCGGGTGTGCGCGGTCTCGACGATCGCCTTGAGTTCGTCGGGCAGGAAGGTGCCCGGCGCGTCCTGCCGGCCGCAGGGCTTGCTGCCGCTGCACGAGGCATAGACCTTGATCAGGTCGGCGCCCATGTCGATCTGCCGGCGGGTCGCCTTGCGGCAGCTTTCGACCCCGCTGCACGCCCCCGGATCGTCGTCCGAGCCGGGATGGATGATGTTCATCGCGGCAAAAATGCGCGGACCTTCGAGCCGTCCCGAGTTGATCGCGTCGCGTAGCGCGGCGATGTGCCAGCCCGTGCTGCCGAGGTCGCGCACCGTGGTATAGCCGGCCATCAGCGTCTTGCGCGCATTGGCGATCGCATCGACCAGGCCGGTGACGTCGTCGCGCTCGGCTTCGGTGCTCGCCCCCAATTCGTCCGAGACGCCGCGCAGCCGCAGCGGCTTGGCGTCGCCGGTCGGCGTCGAGAGATGGACGTGGACGTCCATCAGCCCGGGCAGGACATAGCCATCGGGCAGCTCGACCGTCTCGATCGTCTCGCCCGCGGCGGCGGCCGGCGTCACGAACCCAGTGTCGATGCTGGCGATCCGCCCGTCGCGCACGACGATGGTGGCATCCTTGAGCGGCGGCTTGCCGGGAACCGCCAGGACCCAGCCGGCATGGATGACGGTGACCTCGCTTGTCGCCGGGGCAATGGCGGGCGTCGCCGTCTGGGCAACCGCGAATTGCTGCCCGATCGGCGCGAGCAGGACAGCAGCCGCAACAAGCGGCGCAAAAAAGCGCTTCTTCATGATTTCTTCTCCCGCTTGGCCGGGTTCCAGTCCCCGGGCTTCTGGAAAGGCGGCGGCGTGATCGGGCGGAGCGGCTTGATCGCGTCGAGCATCATGCTGATCGCGGTATCGAGCTGGGCATCGCGACCGCGCGCGAGGTCGCCGGGCGTGTCGTCGACCTCGACGGTCGGATGGACACCTTCATTGCCCTCGGCCCATTGCCCGTCGGTACGATAGACGCGCTGCGGGGCGGCCGAGATGAAACCGCCATTGATCAGCGGCAACGACAATGCCGGCCCGATCAACCCGCCCCAGGTGCGCGTGCCGATCAGCGGACCGAGCTTGGCGGTCTTGAACAACAGCGGGAAACCGTCGCCGCCCGAATAGCTCCACCCGTTCGACAGCATCGCCTTGGGCCCGCGATGGGCGAGTTCGGGAAGCGGATAATCGCTACTGTTGCGGGCCCTGAACATCACCAGCGGGGGGCGGTTGAGCAATTCGATCATGCGGTCGCCGAGCGCGCCGCCGGTGTTGAAGCGCTCGTCGATGATGAGGGCGTCCTTGGCGAACTGCGACCGATACTGGATCATCAGTTCGTTCTGGCCTTCGGCCCCGGTGTTGGGGACATAGGCGTAGCCGATGCGCCCGCCGCTTGCCGCGTCGACCTTCTTGCGATTTTCCTCGACCCAGGCGAGCTCGCGAAGCTTGCGTTCGCTGGCGAGCGCCTTGACCGTAACCGTTTTGGCCGGGCCATCGGGCGTGCCGTGTGCGATCTCGAGCTTGACCTCCTTGCCCGCCAATCCGGCGAAGGCGGCCCAGGGATCGCTCGCGGTGTCGAGCGGCTTGCCGTTCACCGCGAGCAGAAAGTCGCCTTCGGCGATTCCCAGCGACGGATCGTCGAGCGGCGAGCGCACGTCATAGGCGCGCGATCCCGTGCGATAGATCTTGGCTATGCGATAGTGCGTGCCGTCGGTCGCATAGTCGATGCCGAGCATCCCAACATTCTGCGCGTCGCCGCGCGGGCGCGGGGCAGTCGCCGAGGCATAGACGTGGCCGCCGTTGAGCTCGCCCATCAGTTCGCGGACGATGAACGTCGCGTCGTCGTCGACGACCGCATAGGGGACCAGCGCGGCGAGCTTGCGGCGCGCCGCGTTCCAGTCGGCGCCGTTCAGCCCGGGATCGTAATAGAAGTCGCGGCCGTAGCGCCACGCGTCGTTGAACATCTGCTGATATTCAGCACGGCGATCGACCGTCGTGACGAGCTTGTCGCCGTCGAGCGGGCGGATCGCGTCGCTGCCAAGGTCGATCACGCTGAGCTTGGCGTCGGCGCGCGTCAACAAGCGGGTGCCGTCGCCATCGGCGAGGCTGAGGCCCTTTTCCGCCTGGAGCGCTTTCACGTCCGATTTACCCAAGCGGTAGCGCTCGAGCGTGTTCTTGGCGTCGGGTCCGGCTCCCTGGCGCAGCACCACGAAACCGTCCGGCACGGCTTGCAGGCCGCTGAGGTCGCCGGCGCGCACGTCGAGCAGCGCGAGGCGGCTTTCGAGGCCATCGAAATCGATGTCGATCGCCTTGCGGCCGGCCGGCATCGACCAATCCGGCCGCCCGGGCACGGCGACTCCAGTCGTCAGCGGCAGGACGCTGACGACCGTGTTGACCGCATAGGTCCAGGTATTGTCGATATTGGGATCGCCGAACGTCGGATCGAACTTGCGGCTCGACAAGGCGAGCAGGTAATTGCCGCTGGTGTCGAACACCGGGGCGAAGTCGTTGAACGCCCCCGAGGTGACCTGGTGCCGCTCGCGCGTCGTCGTATCATAGAGGAAGATTGCGTTGTTGCGGTTGTCGAGCCCGCGGGCATAGGCCAGCCAGCGGCCGTCGGGCGACCAGGCGACGCGCTGGTCGAGCAGATCGGTGTGGTACCACCATTTTCCTTGGTCGATCCGCGTCTTCGCGCCGCTCGCGACGTCGACCAGCCAGAGCACTTGCTCATAATCGTAGAGCGCGATGAAGCGGCCGTCGGGCGACCAGAAGGGCGCGTAGCGGAAGCCCGGGCCGAAGTCGGCGAGCTTGCGCACCGCAGCGCCCTGCTTGGCGCGAACGTAGAGCGCATATTCGCCGTCGCGATCGCTCAGGAATGCGATGTCGCCCTTGGCATTGGGGCGCGGAAAGCGCTCGGCGGTGCCCGAACTGGCGGGAGTGAGGTCCCGCGCTTCGTTGCCGTCGGCGGAATAGGCGAAGACGTCCCCGCGCGCTTCGAGCACGACACCGCCGTCGCTCCCGAGCGCGGCATTGAGGAGGCGATCGGCGACCTTGATCGCGCCGCCGGGCGGGTCGACCTTCGCGCGATCGATGTCGATATGGACCGCGGCGGTCTTGCCGGTCCCGGGGTCGAGAATCTCCAGCCGCCCGTCGACCTCGTAGATGATGCGCCTGCCGTCGGTCGCCGGGCGCCGCACGTCGGTGTCGACATAGTGGGTCAGCTCGACTGGCGCGGCGCTGCCGGCGTCGAGGCCCCAGATGTTGGAGCGGCCGGCATCGTCGCGTTCGGACAGGAAATAGGTTCGCCCAGCGACCCGCATCGGCATCGAATCCGACGCCGCGCTGTCGGTCACGCGCGTGGTGTTGCCGGTCTTGAAATCATACGCCCAGATGTCGGGGGCGCGGCCGCCATAATAGCGTTTCCAGGCTTCCTCCTGGAAGTCGCGCTGATAGGTGAAGAGCAGCGTCGAGCCGTCTTCGGTATAGGTCGCGGTCTCGCCATAGGGCAGCGGAATGCGGACCGGCAGGCCGCCCGTCGCCGGGACCAGCTGGAACTGGTCGTAGGTCGCGCGCGGGCTGGTCATGGTCGAGGCAATGAGGACGTTCGTGCCGCTTGGATCCCAGTCGACGACGAGGTCGATCGCGGGATGGTGGGTGATCCTCCTGGGGGCGGCGGTCTCGCCGATCGTCACGACATAGACGTCGACATTGCCGTCGACGCTCGCCGAGAAGGCGATGCGCTTGCCGTCAGGGGAGAAATGCGGACGGCTGAGCTGGGTTCCGGTGCTCGGCAGCTCCCGGGCATTCGCGCCCGACGCGTCGGCAATCCACAATTTGTCGCCATAGACGAAGGTGATCTGGTTGCCGGCGATATCGGGATAACGCATCAGTCGCGCTTCGCCGGCATGCGCGGCATTTCCCGTTGCCAGCGCGACGATGCTGGTTGCTGCTGCCCAAAGCGTTCGGATGCGCATGGCCCTCTCCCCTGATGCTCGATGATCGCCGGTCTTCGCGTCGGACCGGGCAATAGGGAGCGAACCTAGAATCGGGCTCGGGGCGGACAATCAAATGCTGCTAAGCCCAAAGATTAGCCAAGCTAATCGACCGCGGTCGCGATCGGTCGTGCTGCATCGCGTGAGCATTAGGCCAGATAATCCGGCCAATGAATTTTACTCGATTGTGGGTGTGGTGGTCGTGCTGGATTTTCCAAGGCTCCTTAGCCGGAGCCCAAATCGGACCAAGACGCCGATCCTCGATCGCCCGCAACTGGCGAGCACGGATCGGCACCGAACGGGGGAAGGGGGTGAGGACCTAAACAATATCAGCCCTAGGGAGGGGTGTCATGGAAAGTACTTCATTCGTGGGACGCGCTGACACGCGTCCCGGCAAGCGGGTTGCGGCCATCGCCGTCTCGATGCTGGCGATTGCAATCGCGACGCCCGCCGTCGCCCAGGATCAGCCCGCACCCGACCAGCCGAAGCCGCAGGAACAAGCGGCGCCCCAGCCAAAGGCGTCGGCCTCCCCGGACACGCAGGATTTCGGCAACGACATCGTCGTGACCGCGCAGCGCCGCCGCCAGACCATCCTCGACGTGCCCGTCAGTGCCACGGTGTTCGATTCCAAGGCGATCGAGGCCGCGCAGTTCAACGACGCCAAGGACTATCTGCTCCAGACGCCCAACGTCTCGTTCCAGCAGGGCGGGCGCAACGGTGCCCGCGAGATCGTCATCGCGATCCGCGGCATTTCCGACCTCAAGAGCAGCGAGAAGGTGCTGACGCAGAGCGCGTTCACCACCTATATCGACGAATTCGCCGCCGGCACGCTCGCCTCGGGCCAGGCCAATCCCGACATCTACGACGTCGAGGCCGTCGAAATCCTGCGCGGGCCGCAAGGCGTGTTCTTCGGGCGCAATTCCGAAGGCGGCGCGATCAACATTCGCACCAAGAAGCCGAGCGAAGAGTTCTACGGACGCGTCGATGCCGGGATCGGCCGGTTCGACACCTATGAGCTCGGTGGCGTGATCAACGGCAAGATCGCCGACGGCCTGGCGGCCCGCGTCTCGATCAACGGCACCACCACCAAGGGTCCGATCCGCAATCTCGGCCCCGCCGGCGGTGGATCGGACGCACAGTATCTCAACGCGCGAGGCCAGTTGCGCTGGCGGCCCGATGCACGCACGACGATCGATCTCGAGGCCAATTACACGCTCGACAATTCGGGCATCCAGCCGAAGCTGTCGAGCTGCATCAACCAGGGTGCGTTCGGCCTGCCGTACAACCTCGCGACCCCGCAATTGCTCGGCGGCATCGGCTGCTACAATCCCAACGGAGCCTTCACCGACTGGGTCGCCTCGGGCCCCGGCGGCACCCAGCCGCAGCTCGGCGGCAAGCCAGTCTCGGCTTATCCCAACAACGAGCGCTACGTCTATCAGGACACACCCGACCACACCAACAACCGCACCACGCTAGCGATCGCCAAGGCCTATCGCGAGCTGGGTGATCACATCGCTCTCACCGCGATCGCCGGCTATTCGGAATCGAGCCAGGACCAGTTCCTCGACCTCGACCGATCCGGGATCAACGCGATCAACCGGCTCGGCAAGTTCAAGACCAAATCGTGGAGCGTGGAAGGCCGGTTGTCGTCGATCGGCAAGGACAACCCGGTCGATTGGACGGTCGGCGGGATCGTCTATCGCGAGCAATTCGACGCCATCAACCAGATCCTGATCGAGCAGGTGCTGGGCCCCTGGGCGCCCGGCGACAAGGCTAATGAAAATCGTATCCGCAACAAGGTCAATGGCTGGGCAGGCTTCGCCAACGCCGAATGGCATATGACCCATCGGCTCTCGCTGATCGTGGGCGGGCGCTTTTCGTACGACAAGGGCGTCAACCGCTGGAGCGATGTCTATGCCGCCTGCGCGCGGCGGCTGCCGGGCGATCCGCTCGACACGTCGCAAGTTGCGGCCGGCAATGGTCCTTGTAAGCTCACGCCAGCGCAGCAGCTGCTCGCCGATCGCGGCGGATTGCCGCAATATTGGGACGCGGGCCAGGGCGCTTACGTGGTGACTGGGGGCCGCTACGAGCAGTTGACGGGGCGCTATGCCGAAGGGTCTGCGCACGATTTCTCGCCGCGCATCGCGCTCAACTGGAAGCCGAACAGCGACAGCTCGCTCTATGCCAGCGTGTCGAAGGGGTACAAGCCTGCCGGTGGGCAGGCCAACCCGGATAGTGGCATTGGCGGATCGTCGACCTTCGGCCGCGAGCAATTGTGGAACTTCGAGATCGGCGGCAACGCCTACATGCTCGACCGCCACCTGCTCGTCCAGGCTGCCGTGTTCGACATGGAATGGAAGGATTATCAGTTCCTCGTTCGACAGACGCTCTGCCAGCTGGCTTCGGGTGCGCTCATTCCGGTGACGGCGTCGCTCGACCTGTCGACCTGCAAGCAGCAGTTCCAGGTCGATTCGGTGACCAACCTGCCAAAGGCGCGATCACGAGGCTTCGAACTGTCCGCTAGTGCGCGGCCGGGCGGCGGTCTCACGATCGGCGGTTCGGTCGGCTATCTGGACGCGAAATATATCAAGGGGTCCGGCCTCGTCGGGGGGGCGCCCACGAACCTCGCGGGCATCCGCATCGGCAACGCGCCGCCGTGGACGGCCTCGGCGAATGTCGACGAGACTTTTGCGTTCCTCGGCGGCGAAGGATCGATCGGGCTGAACTGGAGCTATCGCGGCGGCACCTCGCTTGGCGTCGTTGAGCAATCCAGCCAGACTTTCCCGGCCAAGGTCGCGGCGATCAGCCTCTTCAACCTCCGGCTGTCGCAGACCTGGGGCAAGAATCGCCTGATCGTCACAGTCAACAACCTCCTTAACAACAAATACTATACCGCGAGCGAGGGCTTCAGCTTCGTAGGTCCCCAGCTCACCTACAATCCGCGGACCTGGGCGGTCCATTGGACGACCGAGTTCTGAACCAAGTTCCCAGACCGTTAGCCTCTCTGACGGTCCTCTCCCTTGGCCCGCCCCCTACCGGGGGCGGGCCACTTTTCGTCAGTAAGGATCGTGCTGGTGGCGATGGGCGGTCAGCGCATGATGGTGGCGCGACCGACAACCTTGGCAAGTCTTGAGCGCGGCCCGCGCAATGGCGGTGACCGGTAGGGACTAGCCGCCACCCAATTGCTCTACTTCAGCGGCACGCACAGCTCTGCCATCGCCTCCTGCCCGAGAACTTCGGGAAAGAAGGCGAGGCGCGGATAAACGCGCAGAAAGGCGCGGGCTTTCGCGCCGCTCCCCGCAAGCAAGTCTTGATAAAGGTAGAGCGCGGGACACTCCAAATGGCCGGAGTTGCCGACAATGCGCGACGCCGCGCAGCACCCGCCAGGGATGCCGGCCTCGATGCACGCGCCGATCGGCAGGATCGGCCGATCAGAAGAGTTTGAAGGTCGCGCTTGCCTTCGGGAGCGACCGGTCGCCTTGCGGCAAGCGATAAACGACCGGATCGTAGTGCCGATTGTTGCGGGGTTGCCGCCCCCCCCATGCTCGCCGTCGGCGGCGCACCAATCGCCGAACGCGGGGCCGATACCACCCAGCGCGCGCCGTCCCTCCTGAGAGTGCGGCGCCGACTAGGGCTGCGCGGTCGGCCAGTCGGCCTTGTCGAGTCGATAGACAGCGGTATCCCGACAATAGCCGGTCCAGGTCGTCATGTCGCGCTGACGCACAGTCACCAGCGACGCGCCGAGTTTTTCAACGGCGCGCCTTGAGCGGCCGTTTCGCGTGTCGACCTTGAATTCGACAGCGTCATGGTCGAGCGCAAAGGCGCGATCGATCATCAGCTGCTTGACGATCCTGTTGCATCCGGTCCCCCGCAGCGACGGGTCGAGAAAGGTCGCGCCGATCTCGAGATGGCGGCCGGTCGTGGGCAGGATGAAGCTGGTCATGCCGAGCGTTCGGCCTTCCCATTGGACCGCCATGAGGGCCCAATGATCGAACCCGCGAAGCATCGCCAACGTGGGTGCGAAATGCTCGCCCGCCAGGCAAACCGGATAGATCGTCCAAATGTGCGGATCTGCCGCGCAGGCTTGGCGCAGGGCGTCGACATGGGTGTCGTCGAAGGCGCAGAGGGAGACGGGCGATGAGCGGAGCGACGCGCGCAACTGTGCGAGCCGCTCCGCGATCGACGGAAGGTCAGGGGACTCGTTCACGACAGCAGATGGAACACCGCGACGCCAAAGAAGTTGGCGATCGCCTTGCCGAGCATGCCGGTCGCGATTGCCGGAGTGACGAGCGATTTCCATCCCTTCGAGGTGGCGATACCGGCAGCGGCGGCCGCGCCGACGATATTGGCGCCCGAGCCAATGATCGCCTCGGCAAGGTCGGCCCGCAACAGCCGTGCGGCGACCAGCACGACCGCGACATGGACCAGGATGACGACGAGTCCCAGGACGAAATAGATCGGCGCGGTCGTCAGGAACGCGGTCATGTCGGTGCCGGCGCCGATCATCGCGAAGAAGAGGTACATGATGAACATGCCGAGTTCGAAATCGCCCTTGAGCGCGCGCATCGGGCCGGGGACGAGGTTAGCGAGCACGACAGTCAAGAGCGTGACGACGAACAGGCTGTAGTTTTCGTGGCCGGTGATCCGGGTCAAGGCGAGCGCCGCCCAGCAGATCGCCGCGCTGAGCGCGAGCCCGCCTGCCATGTGCGCGATGTTGAGTTCGGCTGCCGCCGGCGCGTCGAGGTTGTGCGCCGCCTCCTCGCCGTCGGCGATAGGCGAGGGGATCAGGCGGCGCACCAGCGGGATATTGGGCAGGGACACGAGGATCATCAGCCCGATGATGCTGACCGGGGCGCTTGCGCTCACCGCAACCGCGAATTCGTCCTTGGGCAGCCCGGTAATCTCGGCCATCGACACCATGTCGGTCATCCCGCCAATCCAGGCAGCGGCGTAAGTCGCCGCGACATGCGGTCCATGCGCGCCGACCCCAGGCAGGTGCGCGGCGACCAGCGCACCGAGGCAGACGCCGACCGCACCGATGAAGAACAATGGCAGCACGCGCCCACTTTCGCCGAGGATCTTCGCGAACGTCGCCTTGTAGAGGAGCAGCGGGATGGCGATCGGCATGACGTAGCCGCCGATCGCGCCATAGAGCGGCGAGGCGTGCGGGATGAGCCCAAAATTGGACAGCAGGGTGCCGCCGCCGAGAATCCAGACGACCCCCGGAATCCGGCACGCGATCGGATTCCGCTCGCTCCAGAAGCCGAGCCAGACGAGGCCTAGCAGGATGGCGAGAAGCGCTGGGTAATTGTCAGGTGCGATAGCCATGTCGATTCCCGTTCCGGCCGGTCATTGTCCGGCTCCCCCTTAGGCTTGGTGCCCGACTGTCGCGCGACGCGCCACACCTTGCGCCACTATGGCGGCCCGCGTGCCGTCGTCGACACCCAGTGCCGCGGTGACCTCGCGCGCTATCGCCCCGATCGGATTGCGGAACGGCGTGTCGCGACGGTCGATCAGCGCGGCAATATCCTCGGCGACCGTCTCGGGCGCCTCGCCCCCGCTTGCGCCGGGGAATTCCCGGTCGACCCGGCCGGGTTCGAATACAAGCACACGGAAGCCGAGCGGCGCGAGTTCCGCGGCAAGGCTTTGGCTCATGCCCTCGAGCGCGAACTTGCTGGCGGCGTATGCGCCGTCATCCGGCAGGCCCACCAGCCCCGATAGCGAGGAAATCATGGCAATCGTGCCGCCGGGACGGAGATGCGGCAGGGCTGCTTTGCTTAGCCGCCACGCGCCGAGCAGGTTGATGTCGAGCGTTTCCTTGAACGCATCCTGGTCCAATGTCGCGAGCGGACCGTGCAAATGCATGCTGGCAGTGTTGACCACGATATCAATGCCGCCGGCGTTGCGAGCAATCTCGTCGACCGCTTTGGCGACGCTGTCGGGCCAGCGCACGTTGAGATGCACGTCGTCGGGCATCCCCTCGCGCCGCGTACCAACCCCGCTGAAGACGCGGTCGCCGCGCCGTACAAATGCGCTCGCCAATGCCGCGCCGAGCGCGCTCGAGGCGCCGCTGATGAGGATGGATCGCACGGTCTCTCCTTTTGGGCGTCGCGCCGGCACGGGCGTCGGCGTCCTTATTCTTGTGAGCCCTGTGGGATAGGCTCGAAAGACCGGCTTACGCAGATGACTTTTCCTAATCCATCACCCCACTTCCGCTAATTTTTCAGGGCCCGGTCGCCGCGATACGGTCCCAGCCGAACGAGACGAAAGGGATCGACCAGGCATGACGGAGTTTGACGTCGTTGTAGCGGGCGGGGGGGTTAACGGCCTTGCGTGCGCGGCGACCCTGGCGCGCAAGGGGCTGAGCGTGTGCGTCGTCGAACGCAACCCGTGGGTGGGCGGTGGCGCGGTGACGCGGGAAGTGACGCTGCCGGGCTTCAAGCACGACCTCTACGGCTCGTCGCACGTCTGGATCCAGTGCAATCCCGACTTCCAGCAAATGCGCCCCGAACTCGAGGCGCTCGGCCTAACCTATATCGAGCCGACAGATCATATCACCGGGCATCCCGACAAGAGTGGCGGTCCCGGGATCGTCATCTACAAGTCGATCGAGAAGACCTGCACGTCGATCGCCGCCTATTCGCTGAAGGATGCCGAACGCTACCGAGCGGTTTATGCCGATTTCGAGCAAGTGCGCGAAGGCTTCATCAAGGCGTTCTTCTCGCCGCCATCGGCCCCGTCGGCGCTGGCCAGCGCGCTCGAGACCAGCGAGGCGGGGCTTCGTCGCCTGCGCGAGTTCTCGATGTCCGCGCGCGCCTGGGTCGAGGCGAACTTCGAAAACGATTTCGTCAAGGCGGTGATGCTCAACTGGGCGCTCGCGCCGCAGATACTGCCCGACCAGGAAGGCGCCGGCCAGTCCTTCTACATCATGATCCCGGCGATCCATTATTACGGGCAGGCGATTCCCCAGGGGGGCAGCATGGAATTGCCCAAGGCGATGGCCCGCTTTGTCGAGGCGAAAGGCGGCGTCGTGCGATGCGAGGCGCCGGTCGCGAGGTTCATCATTTCCGATGGGCGTGCCACCGGTGTGGAACTCGAGAATGGCGAACGCATCGCCGCAAAGCGTGCCGTGGTGTCGTCGCTCGAACCAAAACAGACCTTCTTGAACTTCGTCGGCGAGGAACATCTCGACCCCGGATTTGCCGCAATGGTCAGGGGTTTCTCGTTCGGCAAGATCAGCATCTGCCGGGCGCAGCTCGCGCTGAGCGAGGCGCCCGAATTCCTCAACGGCGCCGACATGAGCGCCTGCCCCTTCCACCGCATCGTCGATTCGATGGATCAGATGATCAACTTCTATGCCGAGCTCGCGACAGGCAAGCCGCCGAGCGACCCGTTCCTGTGGTCGGCCTGCTGGACCAAGCTAGATCCGACGCGCGCCCCTTCCGGGCAGCACACGCTGATCGTCGACACCTATGTCTCCAACTGGCTCGCCGACGGGCGCACTTGGGCCGAGATCGGTGAGGATTATGCGCGCAACGTCATCCTCCCCAAGCTGCGGCAATATGCGCCCAACATCACCGACGAGACGATCCTCGGCATGTACGTCCAGCACCGCCATACGCTGGAAGAAGCGAATCCGAGCTTCGTCGACGGGACGACCAACGGCGGCGAACGCATCGCCGCCCAGCTCGGCGCATTCCGGCCATTTCCCGGGTTCGCCCATTACCGCTCGCCAATCCGCGATCTCTACATGGCCGGCCCGCATTGCCACCCGGGCGGAGGCATCTCCGCCGCCGGCACGATCACGGCTCGCGTAATGCTCGACGACATGGGCATCGAGCCTGCCGACTTCTGGTGACGATTACCATCGAGGAACGAACAATGACTGCTGCCAATCGAATCGACAAATACACCGCCCTCGTCGTGCAGCCGCACGTCCATGTCGCCGAGGATCGCGACGACATTACCCGCAACCTCGACCGCGCGCTCAACATGATCGATTTCGGGGTGGGGTATTTCTGGGAGCTTCCGGCCAAGCTCGCGGTCTTCCCGGAATATTTCATGCAAGGGGTGACCACGCCGGGCAAGGGCGAGCACGGCATCGACAGCTTCATGAAGAAGGCGATCACGCTCGATGGCCCCGAAATGCAACGGCTCGGCGACAAGGCGCGCGAATACGGCATGTATATCGCAGGCGGCGGCGTGATCGAGCGCGTCCCCGAATTCCCCGACCGCTGGTTCAATACCGCCTTCATCATCGGTCCGAGCGGCGAGGTCGTGCTCAAATACCATAAGTGGCATATCCCGGCCTCGATCGGCCTGGGAACCAGCCCGCACGACATTTTCGACGAATATCGCGAGGTGTTCGGCGGCGACATCAGCCAGTTGTTCCCGGTGATCGACACCGAGATCGGCAAGCTCGGCACGATGACCTGCCACGACGGCTGCACGCCCGAAGTCTCGCGTGCGCTCGGTTATAACGGGGCCGAGGTGATCTGCCATCCGGTCGCGCTCCAGGAAGTCGAGGGCGTGTCCCAGCCTTGGGATTTCTGGATGTTCACGCGCCGCACCCGCGCGCATGACAACATGGCTTATGTGCTGGGGTCCAACTGGGGCACGGTCGATTACTCTTATTATCCGCGGGCCTTTTGCCCGGGCGGCAGCTTCGGGATCGACTATACCGGCATGGTGCTGCGCCATGCGCCCTATCCGCAAGAGCAGGTACTCGGCGTGACGATCGATATCGAAGGCCTGCGCGAGCATCGTTCGCGCTGCAATCACAATACCTGGGTCGACGTCCGGACCGAAGGGTTCCGCCAGATCTACGAAAAGCCGATCTATCCAGCCAACCAGTTCCCCAGCGGCCGGCCGCCGCGCACGCTCGCCGACAAGATGGGCCCGGTAAAGGAAGTGTTCCGCGATCTTTACGGCCGCGGTCAGTTCACGCCGCCTGCGGGAATGACGGTCGATGACATGGCCAACCAGCATGAGCGGCGCGTCAAGGCCGCCCAGGCGATTGGCACGCTCAAGCGTGACGACTGATCGGAGCCGTTAGAGATGCGTGTCGTCAGTTCGCTCGCCGATATCGATTTCGCGATCGGCCGGATCGCCCGGGCAGGGCGCGACCTCGTCGTCGAGAGCGCGCCCGACAGCACCATCGCGACGAAGGTCACGGTGACGCCGCGCGATGCGCGGCGCTCGCTCCGTGTCCTGCTCACCAGCCCGTCGGTTTGGGTATTCGTCCTGACCCTGCCGCTCGCATCCTTGGGGGGCGCGAGGCCCGCCTCCGGCGGCGCTTGGGAAGAGCGTCGCCGGCGGATCGGTCTTAACAAGCCCTGGTGAGCCGGGTCGGTCACGCCGTGCCGTCGTTGCTCAAGCCCGTCGTCAGCTTCGGCGAGATGCTGTTGCGCTACTCGCCGGCCGGTGCCGGGGGACTGCACGACAGCAAAGCCTTCGCGGTGCATGTCGCCGGCGCCGAGGCCAATGTCGCGATCGGCCTTGCCTCGCTCGGCTGCCCAGCCCGGATGGCGACCGTGCTGCCAGACGACGTCCTGGGCGATCGCGCGGCGGCGGCGCTCGCCGCCCACGGCGTAGCCATGTCGGGCTGCGCGCGCGTGCCTGGACGGATCGGCACCTTGTATCTCGAATCGCCGCGCCACGGCCGCGAGGGAGGATTCTTCTACGATCGCGCCGGTTCGGCGTTTGCCCTGGCCGATGCCGCAGCGATCGACTGGGATGCGGTGCTGCCGGGGGCGGCATGGCTGCACGTCTCGGGGATCACCGCCGCGCTTGGCGTCGGGCCGGTTGCGCAACTGCGCCGCGCGGTTGCCGCGGCGGCCCGCCTGGGTGTGGCGATATCGTTCGATTGCAATTACCGCCCGGCATTGTGGCGCGGGCGCGAGGCCGAGGCACCAGCCTTGCTGCGCGAGTTCGTCGCGTCCGCATCCCTCGTCTTCGCCGGTGACGCGGATGCGCGCCTGTTGCTCGGCGCCGGCACGACCGCCGATCTCCTTGCCCGGTTCGAGACGGTGCAGACGGTGGCGACGACGCTTCGTGAGGACAATGGTGCTACCGCCAGACTGGCGGCGCGGATCACCACCCGGCGTCGATCCTGCCTGGTCGAGGCCGAGGTAATCGAGCCTTTCGTCGACCGTGTCGGCGCCGGCGACGCGTTCGCCGCGGGCATATTGTACGGCCTAGGCTCGGGATGGGACACCGCGCGGGCGGCGCGGTTCGCGCATCGCGTCTGCCTGATGAAGCATGGCATCGTCGGCGATTTCGCGACGTTTCGCGCCGCCGAGGTTATCGCCGTGCTGGGCTCGCGAAACAGCAGCTGACTGCCCGAGCCTTCGCTCAATCCTGTGGCCTGGGGGGCGGTCGGTGTGATCGCCTACACTGACGAGGGATGAAGAACGCCGCAAAACTCTCGTGCCGTTCCCTCGACCTGAGAGGGCACGCGACCTAAGGGGTTGTGCCGTGCCCGACGCTCCAGTGACCATCCCGCTCGGTATGGACGAGATTCGAGCGATCGCTCGCTTCGCTGCGGCCTGTGCATGTCCTGTATTGCCGATCTTTGAAGACGAGCACCGTGGGGACCAGCGTCCGCGGGCCGCCGTGCGGGCGGCGCTTACTTTTGGGCAAGGCGCTGCGCGAAGCAAATCGATCCGGGATTGCGCCTGGCCGGCACTTCGGGCCGCGCACGACGCGCGAGATGCTGGGCGTATTGCCGCCAGCCATGCCGCCTGGGCAGCGATGTCGGCCGCGGGAGCCGCCTTTCTCCATCCAATCGCGCACGCCACGCAGGTCAAGCACATCCTTGGGGCGGCAGCCCATGCCGCACGAGCGGTCGAGTGTGCCGCCGGGGGCGGGGGCACCGATCAGGTCGACCGTTGGGTGGACCTCGCGGACCCGGCAGTCGTGGACGTCCTCAGGCGCTATCCGCCGGCATCGCCTGGTGGAGGCCGGATCGGAGAGCTGACGCGTCGGCTCGATGCAGCGCTGCGTCGGGCGCGATGATCGCCCGGCCAATGCGGTCATTTGCCGCGACGGCCGCCATCGGGCAACCTCAGCCAAGCGTTACGGCGCGTGGTGTCCCGGTCGTTCGCGGCGCGAACAGGAACAAGGCGGCGCCGACGAGCGCGGTCCCGCACAATGCCGCGGCGACGGCGCGTTCCTCGCCGAGAGCGAGCAGCGGCCCGAGCAATCTCGCCCCCGCCGCCATGGTGAGGTTGCCGCACACCATGGTGAAGGAGAATTGGGTGGCGGCGATGGTCCGGCTGCATTGCTGCATGGTGGCGGCAAAGAAGGCGATGAAGGCGAACACCAAAAGGCACTCGAAGACGATCAGATATGCCATGGCAACCAGCGGCGTGAATGCCAGCGCGAGGATGAGATTGGCGGCGGCGATGCCGCCGAGCGACAGCAAGAGGATCGAGCGAAACCCGAGCCGATCGATCAGCCAGCCGCCGACGGTCATGCCGGCGATGCCCGACAGGAGCTTGAGCATGGCGCGGAACTGCGAATAGTCGCCCGGCGCCCAGGAGAATCTCTGTACCATCATCACCGGCGCCATGGCGCTGGCAAGGCCCAGCAGGACACCGATCACGAGCGAGAGGCCGATCAGCCTGGCGGCGCCGCGCTCGCGCAGCGCGACGATCAATTGGCGCGCAATCACCCCAACATTTTCCGCGCGTGTCTGCTCGCCATGCCGCGCCGCCTCTCCACACGTCCAGGGCAGGAGCCGTTCGCCCGGGCGTTCGCGGACAACCGCGACCACTCCGAGGACGGTCAGCATGATCGCCAGCGCAGCCACCACCATCGCCGCGAAACCGGCGCGATCGAGAACCATCGCGCCGAGGGTCGCGAACGCCGCGGTCCCCACGGTCTTCGCCCCCCACATCACGCCGTTCGCACGGCCTTGTTCATCTGCCGGAATAAGGTCCATCGCGGTGGCATCCGTCGCGACATCCTGGACGGCAGTCGCGAGCGTTACACAGAACGCGCCGAGGGTGAATAGCGGCAGCTGGGCTGCCGGGTCGACGAGCAGGGCGAGCGCGCCAAAGCCCGTCGCAATACCCAGTTCGCCGGCCATGAGCCACGGCTTGCGGCGGCCCATCGGCAAAAAGGCCCATCGGTCGACCGTCGGTCCGATGATCAGCTTGGCGGCGTTCGGGAGCATGGCGATGGCGAGAAACGTGCCGATGCTCGCCGGTGTGACGCCGCGCGCTGCGAGATAGGCGGGGAACACGATCAGCACCATCGCGTCGGGAATGCCCTGCGCTGCATAGAGCAAGGCGAGGATCGCGAACCGCAGCCGGCGATCGTCGCTGAGCGCGCGCGTGGTCATCGTCCGCCTTTCCCCGCGGGGAGGGTTCACCAATGCCAGAGCGTGCCGTCTTCGAGCCGGTTCACCGGCAGATAAGCCGGCGCATAGGGATATTTCGCCGCAAGGGCTTCATCGATATCGACACCGTGCCCGGGTTGCTCGCCAGGATGGAGCATCCCTGCGCGGAAGCTATAGGCATGCGGGAAGACCGCGTCGGTCTCCTCGGTGTGGCGCATATATTCCTGGATGCCGAAGTTCGGGACCCAGAGGTCGAAATGCAGCGCCGCCCCCATGCAGACGGGCGACAGATCGGTCGCGCCATGGCTGCCGGTGCGTACCTGATAGAGCGACGCGAGATCGGCGATGCGGCGCAGATGCGTGATACCGCCGGCATGGACGACGGTGGTCCGGATATAGTCGATCAGCTGGTTCTGGATGAGATCCTTGCAGTCCCAGATCGTGTTGAACACCTCGCCCACGGCAAGCGGGGTCACCGTGTGCTGGCGGATCAGGCGGAACGCTTCCTGGTTTTCGGCCGGGGTCGCGTCCTCCATCCAGAACAGGCGATAGGGCTCGAGCGATTTTCCCAGCCGCGCGGCCTCGATCGGGGTCAGGCGATGGTGCACGTCGTGCAGCAAGTGATGGTCGAAGCCGAACCGCGATCGCGCCTGGTCAAACAATTTGGGGGTGTGGTCGAGATACTTTTCGGTCGACCACACGTTCTCGCTGGGAAGCGCGGCATCGGCGGGCTCGTAATACATCTTGTCGCCCGACACCCCATAGGTCGAAGCGAGACCCGGAATCCCCGCCTGGACCCGGATCGCCTTGTAGCCCAGCTCGATATAGCGCGCGACTTCGTCGCACGCCTCCTCGATATCGCGCCCATTGGCATGGCCGTAGACCATGACACCCTCGCGACTCTGGCCGCCGAGCAGCTGGTAGAGCGGGAGACCTGCCGCCTTTGCCTTGATGTCCCACAAGGCGGTATCGACGGCGGCGATCGCCGACATGGTGACCGGGCCGCGGCGCCAATAAGCGCCGCGATAGAGATACTGCCAGATGTCCTCGATGCTATGCGCGTCGCGGCCGATCAGGCACGGAATGACATGGTCCTGGAGATAGGACGCGACCGCCAGCTCGCGGCCGTTCAACGTCGCATCGCCGATCCCGTAGACGCCCTCATCGGTCTCGATTTTCAGTGTGACAAAATTGCGCCCCGGGCAGGTGATTATGACGCGCGCGGCGATTATTTTCATGGCGGAACGAGCTCGCTTATGTAAGGACTGCGGCAAGCCTATGGGGCGGCAGGTGCGGTGACAAACGGGCCTTGATTATGACCCCGATAAGCCGCTCTCATCCGGTGCCAGATCGATGTCGCGTAAACTTCCTCCGCTACTTGCCCTCCGCGTTTTCGAATGCGCCGCGAGGCATTTGAGCTTTACCCGCGCCGCCGACGAATTGTGCGTGACGCAAGCTGCCGTGAGCCATCAGATCCGTGCGCTCGAGGATTGGTTCGGCAAGCCGCTGTTCAGGCGCCTCAATCGCTCGCTCAAGCTGACCGAGGCCGGCGAGCGTCTGCTCCAGCCGCTCACCGACGCCTTCGACATCATGGCCGACGTGACCACCGACGTCGCCGCCGACGAAGGGCGCCAGGTGCTCAACGTCTCGATGCTCGACTCCTTCGCCAGCGTCTGGGTGATCCCGCGGCTGGCGAGTTTCCACGAGCGTTTTCCCGATATCGACCTGCGCTTCTTGTCGCGTCCGCTCGAGGAAGACGTGCTCGGGAGCGGCGATGCCGATGTCGAGATCCGCTATGGCGACGGCAATTGGCCGGGCATGCACGTCTATGAATTCCTCAAGGAAGACCTCTTCCCGGCTTGCAGCCCGTCGTTGCTCGAAGGCGTGCCACCGGTCGAGGGCCTTGAGGACCTGCAACGCTTTAACCTGCTCCACGACGTGCTGTCGCTCGGCTGGGAGGATTTCCTCGCCCATCACGGTGTCAAGTCGGTGAGCACGCGGCGCGGTTTCGGCTTCAACCATTCGCATCTGGTGATGCAGGCCTGTACCGCCGGGAACGGAATGGCGTTGGGGCGAAGCGCGCTGGTCATGCCGGCGCTGGCAAACGGTACCCTGGTCCGGCCGTTTAGCGAGACGATGCCGGCGGATCAGGCATATTACATCGTCTGCCGCACGGTCGACGCCGATGCCGCTCCGGTCAAAGCCTTCGCTTATTGGCTGATGGACGAACTGGAATCGTCCGGGCTGGAGGTCATCAAAGCCGCAGCATGACCGAGCGTGTCTCGGTGAAGGCGCGCAGGCCCTCCAGCCCGTGCTCGCGGCCGATGCCCGATTGCTTGACCCCGCCGATCGGCATCGCCAGCTCCGGAATGCCGTGATCGTTGATCCAGATGATACCGGCTTCGAGATCTTCGGCGAGCCGCAGCGCGCGCGCCGCGTCGCGCGTCCAGATGCTCGCCGCGAGCCCGTAGCGGCTGTTATTGGCAAGACCCAGCGCCGCGCGCTCGTCGTCGAACGCGCTGACCGTCACGACTGGTCCGAACACTTCCTCCTGGATAATGGCCGAAGCCTGCTCCGCGCCCGTGATCACGGTGGGCGCGTAGAAGAAGCCCTGGTCGCCGACCGTGGTTCCACCGGTGACGATGTCGGCACCGGCTGCGCGCGCGGTATCGACCATCGCCGCGACGCGGCCGCGATGCGCTGCGCTGATCAACGGGCCCATCGTGCTCGCTTGGTCGCGGCCGGGCCCCAGTCGGTGCGCGCGCGCGTGATCTGCCAGCCCGGCGACGACGCGGTCATATATGCCGCGCTGGGCGTAGACGCGCGAGCCCGCGACGCAGACCTGACCGGCATTGGCGAA
>Ga0105238_10001206_pt1 | contig 26069 bp, 6 predicted proteins | sample KBSC34metaG_FD_81526 | JGI IMG/M metagenome (GOLD analysis project Ga0105238, IMG submission 81526) | Corn rhizosphere microbial communities from Kellogg Biological Station, Michigan, USA - KBS C3-4 metaG | ecosystem: Host-associated > Plants > Roots > Rhizosphere > Soil | place: Michigan, USA...
GATCCTCGTCATCAAAGCAATTCCGGCCGCGATTTGGTCAGACAACGGCGCCTGCGCTATATTCAACGAGCCCACACCGCGGAGGGGTCGCATAATGGTAGTGCAGCGGTCTTGAAAACCGCCGGCCGAAAGGCTATGCAGGTTCGAGTCCTGTCCCCTCCGCCACTCAGGACAAGGGTCGCTGGAAGAGGAGGTAGTAGTATTTGGTGTAACTTGAACCATTACTTTGCCGCTCCGGCAACTTATTGGTTCCAATAGCTCGAAAACCTGCAAAGAGATTTTGTGTTGACTACTAAGTGTTGACTACTATTAAGAGCAGGTTTAGACTCTGCCCGTTACCGCTGTCAACGAAGTCGGTGCCCGGAGCTTCTATGAGGACGCTCCTCTCACGCAAGCTTTCAATTTAAGGTTTACGCAAAGCCAAACGGCAAAGAGATTTCCTCGTTTCTCTTTTCCTGACATTCTTGTCAGCATTTCCAACCTGAATTACTTGCGGGTTTAAGCCTGCTCTTTCGCACACTTCCTACTCGTTGAGGTGGAGGCCGGTGTCCAGAAATCTCGAGCGTTCCAACGCGTCGTCATCGGCAAGTGACGATTCAAATCATCGAGAAGCGCAAGGCGGCAGGGCGCCAAGCAATGACAAAACACTGCGGATTCCTTCTATTGCGCTTCCTAAAGGCGGTGGAGCAATCCAGGGAATCGGCGAGAAATTCACTGCCAATCCCACGACAGGGACAGGTGCGCTTAACGTACCTTTGGCCACGAGCCCCGGACGGTCAGGCTTTGGACCTCAACTCTCGCTCTCTTACGACTCTGGCGCGGGCAATGGCTCTTTCGGCTTTGGCTGGACCCTTTCGCTCCCAAACATCACTCGCAAAACGGCTAAAGGACTACCCAAATACCGCGACGCCGAGGAGTCGGATGTTTTCATATTATCGGGTGCTGAAGACCTGGTTCCGGTGCTGGTTGAAGCAAGGGGCCAGTGGGAGCCTGAGCCAGTACCACCCCAGACAGTCGATGGGCAGAGCTATCTGATCAAACGCTATCGTCCACGCATTGAAGGCCTGTTTGCGCGCATCGAGCGTTGGACAAGTCTGTCGACAGGCGACTCGCACTGGCGCTCGATAACGTCAAATAACATCACCACCATCTACGGCCAGAACGACAATTCGCGAGTCTTCGCCCCAATCGATGAGTCTGCCGGAAACCACTCGAAGCGAATATTCACCTGGCTCATTAGTCAAAGCTACGATGACAAAGGGAATATCATTTCCTATGAGTACGCCGAAGAAAGTGATCGAAACGTAGATCGTACGAAAGTAAATGAACGCAATCGCGTGCGTTCGATAAACAGGTATCCAAAACGCATTAAGTACGGCAACCGCACTTCTCGCCTCATTCAGCCGGATCTAAGTCGCATGGAGTGGCTCTTCGAAGTGGTCTTCGATTACGACGAAGACCACTATGAAGAACTTCCCTTCGATCCCGCGCTGCCACCCGCTCAACAACATCTGAAAGCCCGGGCTGCTTCAGTCCCCGGGAAGGACTGGGCTATTCGTCCAGATCCGTTTTCCGCCAACCGGGCTGGTTACGAAATTCGAACCTATCGCCGCTGCCACCGTGTTCTAATGTTCCATCGCTTTAGTGAACTTGGCGACGAGCCGTACCTGGTGCGCTCCACCGAGTTCGACTACACGGACCTCGACTATTCACGACCCATTACGATCGAAGAGGAGATCGCCCATCAGGGCAGCACGCGCGTTGCTTCGTTTATCCGTAGTGTCACTCAGTCAGGATTCGTCCGTGATGGCGGCGAGGCAATAGTGCGAAATGGCATCCACTACTTAACCTATTTAAAGAAGTCATTGCCCTCGGTTGAGTTTGAGTACACGCGGGCGACTGTTGAAAGTGAGGTTGAAAACGTTGCGGATGAGAGTCTCGACAACCTGCCGGTCGGACTTCACGGCAATAGCAATCACTGGGTAGACCTTGATGGGGAGGCCGCGTCCGGCATCCTGGCAGAGCAAGCCGGCACCTGGTTTTACAAACGGAATTGGAGTCCGCTTCCGATTGTCAATAACGGCGAATCAAAGGTGGCAGCGCGCTTCGGAGCATTGGAGTCCCTGTCGAAGATACCGATGCCCGCCAAGCTCTCCGACGGACAAGTATTACTAGACCTTGCGGGAGATGGACAAATCGACGTCGCAGACTTTGATCTGCCTACTCCCGGCTTTTTCGAGAGGACGACAGACGAAGATTGGGAAAATTTTCGTTCATTCGAGGCGCTCCCGAATATTGACTTAATGGACCCCAATCTAAGGTTTGTCGATCTTACGGGCGACGGACTCTCGGACGTCCTGATCACGCAGGACGAAGTCTTTACGTGGTATTCCTCATTGGCAGAGCGGGGTTTTGCCCCATCCGAGAAGGTGCACCAGGCACTGGACGAGGAGACTGGTCCACGGGTTCTTTTTGCCGACGGCACTCAATCAATTTATCTTGCCGACATGACCGGCGACGGCCTCACCGACATCGTTCGCATTCGTAACGGTGAAGTATGTTACTGGGCCAATATTGGGTACGGCCGATTTGCCGCCAAAGTCACCATGGACAATGCTCCCTGGTTTGACGCGCCGGATCAATTTGCGCAGAGCCGCATCCGTCTCGCGGATATTGATGGTTCAGGCGTTATCGACATCATCTACCTAGGCCGTAAAGCTGTTCATCTTTACTTCAATCAATCCGGCAATCGTTGGAGTGACAGGTTTACTCTGAAGGCCTTCCCGGATGTCGATGACATTTCCGCTGTAAGCGTCGCAGATTTACTTGGGGATGGCACGGCGTGCCTTGTTTGGTCGTCGCCATTACCTGCCGACGAGGGCAAGCCGATGCGCTATATCCGGCTCATGCGGGATAAGCCGTATTTGCTGACGAAAGTAACTAACAATTTGGGTGCGGAAACGCGCGTTCACTATGCGCCCTCGACCAAGTTCTACTTGCAAGACAAAGCGGCTGGAAGACCGTGGGTCACAAAGATCCCCTTTCCGGTCCACGTTGTCGAACAGGTTGAGAGTTATGACTACATCAGCCGCAATCATTTTTCATCTCGTTATGCCTACCACCACGGCTACTTTGATGGCCTTGAGCGGGAGTTCCGCGGATTCGCCATGGTTGAGCAGTGGGACACGGCGGTGATGGCGGCACTTTCTCGCGAAGGCACGTTGCCGTTGGGCGACAATACAAACGACGCTTCGCACGTGCCACCGGTACACACGAAAACCTGGTTTCACACTGGCGTATATTTAGAGGGCAACCGTCTTGCACGATTCTTTGCCGGTCTACTGGACATCCGTGACCGAGGCGAATATTACCGCGAGCCCGTCTGGCGGGATGATGACGTCGAGGCCGGCAAACACCTTCTCGCCGATACTGTATTGCCCGCCGGATTGACGGTTGCAGAAGAACGTGAGGCCTACCGCTCCCTGAAGGGGGTTATGCTCCGTCAGGAAATCTACGCTGTTGATGGCACCGTCAAGGCCGAACATCCATACACGGTTACTGAGCAAAACTTCAGTGTTGTGCGCCTGCAACCTCAGAATGAAAATCGTCATGGCGTGTTTTTCACACACGCACGTGAAGCGCTCGTTTACCATTACGAGCGCAACCCAACTGATCCTCGAATCGCGCATACGCTGACGCTCCAGGCGGACGATTTCGGCAATGTGCTCCGCTCTGTTTCGGTCAGTTATGGACGTTCAAGTGTTCCCGAACGGCAGCCCGAACAAACGGAGACGCACCTTACGCTGACGCTCAATCAGGTTACTAATCGCGATGATCAATTAGGTTGGCGCCGCACCTCCGTCCCCGTAGAAACACGAACCTACGAAGTGGTGAAACCGCCTACTACGGCGCTTCGCTTTGGCTGGGAAGAACTGCGCGATCTGATTGAGGCGCTTGTTCCTCTCGTTCAAGTAGAAGCCCTTGAAGCGAAGACAATTCCTTATGAGCACTGGGATTGGAGAAAGCGTTGGGATCCGCTAACCGAGCCCGGCGGAATCTTGAACACGCGCCTGCGACTGATTGAACACATTCGCACGCTGTACCGGCCGGACGATTTGGGAGTTGCTCAGAACAATGCCCTCGCGTTGTTACCACTGGGAGCCGTGCAGTCGTTAGCGCTACCGGGCGAGAGTTATAAGCTCGCTTTTACAACGGACCTGCTGGCTGAGATCTACCAGCGCCCTCGTGACCTGGTCCAACCTCCAGGTTCACCACCGGCCGAACGGCTGCTTCCCAATGCTGCCGATGTGCTAAGTGGCGGTGGCGCCGACCGTGGTGGATACGTCGATTTGGATAATGACGGGCACTGGTGGATTCCCTCCGGGCGGGTATTCTTTTCGCCGGATACTACGGACACTGCAAACCAGGAACTGGCCCACGCCCGTCAACATTTCTTTCTCGCGTCTCGTCATCGCGATCCATTCCACACGAATGCACTCAGCACTGAAAGCTCCGTCAGCTACGACCGCTACGATCTGTTGACCGTGGAAGCACGCGACGCGCTGGGCAATCGCATCACCTCAGGTGAACGTGACGCGGCGGGCAATCTTACGGCAGCGGCGAATGACTACCGCGTTCTTCAGCCTCGACTAGTGATGGATCCAAACCGTAACCGCACCGCGGTCATGTTTGACGCGCTGGGGATGGTCGTCGGTACGGCGGTCCTGGGTAAGCCGCCTCCGATGCCAGTGGAAGGCGATTCGTTTGACAACTTCGAGGCCGATCTCACTGAAGCGGTGGTGCTTGATCATCTTGCTGATCCTCTGGCTGATCCCCAGGCCGTACTCCAGCGCGCTTCTACGCGGTTGATTTATGATCTTTTCGCCTATCAGCGAACGAAGGACCATGCCAACCCTGAGCCCGCTGCCGTTTACACGCTAGCCCGCGAAACGCATCACAGCGACCTCGCTCCGGCAGGTGAATCAAGAATTCAGCACAGCTTCTCTTATTCCGATGGGTTCGGTCGCGAGATTCAAAAGAAGATTCAGGCTGAGCCTGGACCAGTGCCCCGTCGCATTGCGGACGGAAATATCGTCACGGGCGCAGATGGCCAGCCAGAGATGACCAGCATCGATTTCAGTCCCCGTTGGGTAGGCAATGGCTGGACGATCTTTAACAACAAGGGCAAGCCAGTCCATCAGTACGAACCGTTTTTTACCGATACAGCTCGCTTCGAGTTTGATCAGCGCATCGGCGTCAGTCCGATAGTTTTCTATGACCCGATCGAGCGCGTCGTAGTCAAACTGCATCCCAATCACACTTGGGAAAAAGTAGTGTTCGATCCCTGGAAACAGGAATCGTGGGATGTCAACGACACGATCTCCCGCGCCCCGCAGAATGATCCTGATGTGAATGGCTTCTTGGTACGTGCTGACGGCACGCCACGTGTGGCTACTGCCGAGTATCTTCCAATCTGGTCCGCGCTGCGAAGAGATCCGGCCCATGCGGCTGAGGCACTTCGGCGTTGGCCGGACTCGACGCTCCGAAACAACGAGAGAGCTGCGGCCGAAAAGGCGGCCATCCATGCTGAGACGCCAACACGAGCTCACTTTGATTCGCTCGGGCGCACTTTTGTCACCGTCGCCCACAACAAGTTCAAGCACAGTGATAGTCCACCACTCGCCCCTCCTGCGGAAGAATTCTATCGGACTCGAATCCTATTCGACATCGAGGGAAACCAGCGGGAAATTGTCGATGCCAGGGATCGCGTCGTCATGCGTTATGAGTACGACATGCTCGGCAACCGCATCCACCAGGCCAGCATGGAAGCAGGAGAGCGTTGGATGCTTAATGACGCGAGCGGCAAATCCATTCGCACCTGGGATAGCCGCGCCCATGCGCTTCGCACTGAGTATGATCCACTGCGGCGACCGGTGCGCGCATTCGTCGCTGGAGCAGATCCTGCCAACCCAGGCCGGGAGCTGCTAACCGAACGGCTGGTTTACGGCGAGCAACACCCGGAAGGCGAATTGCGCAACCTGCGGGGCGTGGCTTTTATGCACTTGGATCAAGCGGGCGCGGCAACTCGCGACGCCCACGACTTCAAAGGCAACTTGTTGCGCGTGTCACGCCGGCTGGCGCGGGAATACAAACAGGCTGTGAGTTGGGTTGCGGTCGATGCGGCCTTGCCTGATGAACCCGCGGCCGAGTTCAGCATCGCAGTATTGGAGGCGGCGCTCGGGCCGCTGCTTGAAGTTGAGACTTATTTCAACCGCACAGCTTACGACGCGCTCAACCGGCCCGTGCAGATCATTGCGCCTCGCAGCGATCAGCCGGGCGCCAGGCGCAACATTACTCAGCCGAGTTACAACGAAGCCAATTTGCTGGAGCGTCTAGACGTCTGGCTGGACCACCCGACCGAACCCACCGGACTACTCGACGCGACGCTGATGCCACCTTCAACGGTTGGCGTCAACAATATCAACTACGACGCCAATGGTCAGCGCCAGAGCATCGAATACAAAAACGGGGCAAGCACGCGATACGCATATGATCCGGAAACGTTTCGTTTGATCCAGCTCTACACGCGGCGAGGCGCGACGTTTACTGACGACTGCGGCGGCGAGCCACCGCGTTTTGCCGCTCCCGATCCGCCGCCGCCCGACACGCCGTGCGGTTTGCAGAACCTTCATTACACCTATGATCCGGCGGGCAATATCACGCACATCCGCGACGCCGCGCAGCAGACGATCTACTTCAGCAACCGGCGGGTCGAGCCGAGCGCTGAATACACTTACGACGCTGTCTATCGCTTGATCGAAGCCACCGGTCGCGAGCACCTGGGCCAGGTCGGCGCAGCGCCGAGCCCCGGTTCCTACAATGACAAGCCGCGCATCGGAATCCAACTCTCCGCGAGCGACAGCAATGCCGTGGCGCGTTATCTCCAGCGCTATGTGTACGACGAGGTTGGGAACTTTGGTGCGATGGTCCATCGCGGCACGGACCCCGTGAGCCCCGGATGGACACGAACGTACACCTACAACGAAGACAGCCAGATCGAACCGGCGAAAAAGAGTAACCGCTTAACCAGCACGACCATCGGCGCAATCACTGAAACCTACAACTCCGGGGGGAACAACTACGACGCGCACGGAAATATGCTGGGCATGCCGCAGTTGGCAAACATGCAGTGGGACTTCAAAGACCAATTGCAAATGACGCAGCGCCAGTCGGTGAATGCGGACGACGAGGAAGATACCGAGCATCATGGCGAACGCACGTGGTACGTCTATGATGCTGGCGGCGAGCGCGTTCGTAAGGTTACCGAACGAGTTACGGACCAGATCAAGGAAGAGCGCATCTATCTGGGCGGTTTTGAAATCTATCGCCGGCGCGGTCTTAATCCCCTCGTGCGCGAGACGTTGCACGTCATGGATGACAAGCAGCGCATCGCTCTCGTGGAGACACGTACCGAAGGAACCGAAGCCGGACTACCCGCCCAGCTCATTCGTTATCAGTTCAGCAACCATCTCGGCTCGGCGAGTTTGGAGTTGGACCATGACGCGCAGATCATTTCTTACGAAGAGTATTACCCCTACGGCAACACGTCGTATCAAGCCGTCCGCAGCCGGACCGAAACACCAAAGCGATATCGCTACACGGGCAAAGAGAAAGATGATGAGAGCGGACTCTACTACCACGGCGCGCGGTACTACGCGCCGTGGCTGGGGAGGTGGACGAGTGCTGATCCGGCAGGTTTAATAGACGGCCTAAATGCGTTTTTTTATGTTCGTGGTAACCCCCTCAGGATGAGCGATCCTAATGGGAAGCAGGGGATCGATCATGTTTTTTCGCCCGGCCTGTTGACTCTGGACACTCGAGGGTTGTCACCCCCACGACTCGCTCCGACGAGCGTGCCGCCAATCCACCGTCAGAGAAATCTCCTTCGAGACGTATACGAAACCTTGCCACTTCATCCGCGATTCTCAACGATGCGGATGGCGACGCAATTGCGTCAGGCGGCTCGCGAGTACCGAGTAGGGTTTTCTTATCGGCAACTGAATATTGAGCAGCTAGAAAATCGAGGTTACTTGATAGGGCGAGGAGGGGAGCACATCGCAGTGAACCCACAACTGAGTTCAGTTGTATTAGCACTCGCGAGCAATGCCACTTCCGAACATGGGAGGCCCAGCTTTGAAATAATGAGTCTCATAAGACCGCAGGATCGTTCTCCAGACAGTCCACACAGACAAGGAATTGGAATCGACATAGGAAGATATGGCGGCCACAACATTGACATACGTAATCCAAGTGCCGTACAGGGGATTACGGATGTAATCATATCTCTACCGCCAGGTAACTATGGTCTGGGCCTGCCGCGTTTACCGCGAACCGAACCGGCTGGGGGCAATCAGGACCGAGAAAGACATCCTGAGTTCTACCAGGCACAGGGTGGATTTAATCAAACTGTCATCCAGCCGGCTTTAACCCCGAGAGCTGAGACTCTGAGTCAAGCCAGTTCTTTTGTTGTTCCTCAATCTGTAGGGCGATCTCCTACACGCAGAGGTGTCGAAGCTGATATTCGAGTACTCATTTCTAATCAAACTCAACAGAACAATTTGATAAATGCTATCAATCAGGCCAGGACGCGCGGTGTCAATATACGGGCGGTGTTTCCCGACGCAACAGATCATCTACATATCCAACTGATACCTCCGGCTGGCACAAGTAATCGTCGGAGTGCTCGATAGGCCAGAGAGAGGCGAAAGCACACCATTACCACGTCCTCTATGTGAAAGGACTTTACTCTCATGGCAAACACTCCAGACATCACTCTCAAAATCCTTGTCCTTGACGCGCCGGGACACTTTCGCGGCGGCACCGTAGACGTTGAATTCAAGCATCGCACGGTGAGCGACCACGGCAGGCATCGCGGGTTAGACGCGTCGCGAGAGATCAATATCGCCGGTCTGCGACGCGCGCCTACGGGTGATTATCAGATCACCGTGATACCTACTGATGTCTTCAAACCGCAGTCGCAATTCGTAAACATTCCGGCCAGCGGCTTCGCCACGATGACGGTTACCATCGAGCGCACGCCTATTCCTGATCCGCAGCCGCCTCAGCCCGATCCTAACTTTGTTGTAAAGGGAACTGTGCGCTCCGCCTCGGGAACATCGTCCACAAACCGCCTGGTGCGAGCCATTCACCAGCAAGCCGCTGGGGACGTAGTGCTGTTGGGTAAGGGCACGACGGATGATCAGGGAAACTACCTGATCAGGTATTCGTCAGAACAAGTCAGAGGCGCAATCAACTTGCGTGTGCAACTGTTTGACGGAAGCGAGACGGTGATGGCTCAATCAGAATCGCGTAACCCCGCTAAGCGCGAAGAAGTCGTTGATCTCACCGTGCAAACCCGCGTGCAAGAATTCACCGTCACCGGCGCCGTCAGACAACCGGACGGTTCCTCAAAAAAGCAACAGCGCTTAGTAGCGTTTGATCTCGACCTGCGTGGCGTGGCGGTTTATCGCACCGCGAAGACCCTCGCGGAAATTGAAGCACACGGCGGTTTTGAATTTCTTGGTGTGACCACCTCCGACAACCGTGGCGACTACAGCGTTACCTTTTTCGATTGGCAGTACCGTGGCGCCGAACGGAAGCAGGCCGAGGTCGTCGTCTACGCCGTGGATTATGACAAGGATCGGGCGATCATTGGCCGTTCTCGGATGGTCAATACTGAGGACTATTCCGACCAGGGACTCGTGAGAAATCTGAATGTGATTATCACGGAGGCGGAGAAGCGTGCGGAATATGAAGCATTGATGAGCGCTCTCAATGCTTTTCTGAAAGAGAGCGAAGTCAGCCTGCGGGAAATTGCGGCGTCTCGAGATCAACTTACCGTCACCGCGTCGGAGTTGGATCTGGACCTCGCGCATATTCAAATAGCGGCTCGCGCGGAACTCCTGCGGCGGACTGGGCAAGACCTTTCGCATGAATTGCTCTACGGTATCGGTCGTCAGAACATACGGCTTGATTGGGCAGCGCTGGCGAAAAAACATGAAGAAGACCTGCGAGCTGCAATTGCTAAATCAACTGAGGAGAAGATCATCCGCGTCATTCCCGACCCGGAGATAAAGGCATTTCTGCTTCGACTTCATGAAATTGCGACCCAGGAAACGCTGATCGATAAGCAATCCGGCAAAGGCAGCGTGCTGAATGACATGCTCTCGTATGCGTTGCCCAAAGAGTCGCAGCGCCTCTCGTTCCTGAACGCGTTCGGGACGTTCAAAGGCGCCGACTTCCGTGAATTCTGGAATGAGCATCTTCCAGCTCAGCCGGAGTTTAAAGGTAAGCCAGAGCTTGTCGCGAATCTTTTACTTACTCAACAACTCATGCTACTCACCGGCGATCATCAACCCCTCGTAAAAGAGTTGCAGGTCAACAGAAAGATCTCATCGCCCAGCGAAATGCTCGACCTTGAACATAACGATTGGGTCGCGATGATCACGAAGAGCGGGGTACCTGATTTCGTTACAGGGAGTAACGATAAAGAGAAGATAGAAGCGTATGCGGAGCGAGTGCAGAGCGTGCTCAACGCGGCCTATCCCACTCAACGCATTGCCAGGATGGTGGAAAAGAAACTGCTCCCAATCGAACAGGACCGCGTTTCGAAAGGTATCACCGGCTTTCTCGCCGCAACGAATGACTTCGACTTCAGCACCTCGCGCATCCACGACTTCGATGAGGAGATTCGCGCGGTGACAAACGACTCTTTTCCGGAAGTCAGAAGCGAGCTGATGAAGCTCCAGCGCGTTTACCAGGTCAGCATCAATCCGGAATCTATGGCCAAGCTTCTGGAGAACCAACTGTTCTCGGCCTACACCATTGCCAACATTCCGCGAGCGAGTTTTATCAAGACTTATGCTCAGGCATTGGGCGGCGAGCAAGCGGCCTTTGCCATTCACGAGCGGGCTTCCCACATTTCCACCCAAACAGAATTTTCAGCCATGGAGATGATGGAATATTCACGAGGGGACGCGCCTCGCTTTGCGTTCGCTGCGTCTGATCCAAAGACGACGAGGGCACGATTTGAAAACCTGGCGCCTGATTTCTCACAACTTTTCGGCAGCCTCGACATTTGCGAATGCGAAGAGTGTCGTTCGGTTCACAGCGCCGCTGCTTATTTTGTCGATCTGCTTCGTTTCCTTTCGCGCAGCACGCCAAACGCCGAAGGCAGAACACCGCTGCAGGTGCTGGCTGCTCGCCGGCCCGACCTGCTGCATTTACCTCTGACGTGCGAAAACACCAACACCATCATTCCTTACATCGATCTGGCTACGGAAGTGATGGAGCATTACGCCGCCAACGCGTCGCTAACCAACTTCACAGGGTTCGACACCGGCGAAACTACCACCCAGGAATTACGAGCTAACGCGCAGAACTTTAATCTAGACGCCTATCGTCGTTTAAGTAATGCGAGGTATCCCTTCACACTTCCCTATCATCAGCCACTGGACGTTATACGCATCTACAGCGATCACCTTGGCGTGAACCGCTACAGAATGATGAGAGCTGCCAATCCCAACCCGGCTTTGCCTCGTGAACGGGCTATTGACGCGGAGTCACTGCTCCTGTCTGAAGAAGAATTCAAAATTCTAACCGGCGAACCGTTTGCCGGCGGCGCTGACACGACGCGATTGCCCAATTATTTCGGTTTCGATAGAGACGACCAGTTAGAGAACCTGAGCCGCGTACCTGAATTTCTGCAACGATCAGGCATGGCTTACGTCGATCTGGTGGAACTTCTCAAGACCAAATTTATCAACCCTCATCAAAGCAAGCTCGACTTCCTGGAGAGGTTCCTTGCCGAAGTTTCTCTCGCCCACGGAACTACAGTCGAGACTATTTATGCGCAACTGGTCCAGGTGGAAGCGGGAACGCTCGACCCGGCGGCGGATCGCCACTTAACGGCGGCGCTCAACGCTTACAATGCCAGGCACGGGACAACTCTTTCCAGCGCCGATTTCGCTCAGTGGATCACTCTACATTTGCGCGACGTGCGTCAGGTCATCACTCTGTTTGAACCACATTCCGCGTGCAGTTTGGACACCACCGCGCTGCGCACAATTCAAAGCATATACGAACATCTGCCGGTCTCCGGGCTGGCACGGAGCTGGTCCAGGATACATCGCTTCATCCGGCTCTGGCGGAAACTCGGCTGCACCGTTCATGAGACTGATTTGCTGCTTGCCGCAATTGGGGGTGACATTACCGCCGCAGCAATCCATAACTTGAGCGCCGTGTCTCTTTTGGCCCAGGCCACCCGCCTCCCCTATAACAAACTGGCGGTGCTGTGGGCCGACATCGATACCTATGGAAATAAGTCGCTCTACAAAGCACTCTTCCTCAACAAGGCCGTGCAACAAAATGATGAAGTCTTTCGCCTTGACGCTTCGGACGACTACTTGCGGCGAGGCGCCCTGATTTTCCCTCATCAATCCGCGATCCTCGCTGCGTTTCGCATAACAGAGGACGAACTCAACGCGATCCTCCGAGTCGCCCGGGTGATCGACGGCGGCGGTGTTCAGCGTCAAATCCATCCAACGACAGACGCTTTGAACCTTCTGAACCTCAGCGCTATCTACCGTCACGTGCTATTAGCAAAAGCCTTAAACATGCGAATCATTGATCTGTGCACGCTGATCGACGTCTTCGACGGTTCACCCTTCATCGTCCCTCTTCCTCCGGCTGCGCCTCCGGAGAGGTTTACCAATGTCGCGCCGTGGGCCACCTACGAGTTCTACAATCGCGCAACCTCGGTGAAGGAAGCCGGCTTCGAGGCGCCGGTGCTCGAATACATCCTGCGGGGCACGCTGCCGCCGGATTCTAGGATTGGTCTCAGCGAAGACAAGTCGCGGCAAACAGCCCGGGTGATTCGAGAGAGTTTCGCTGCCATTGAACAGGACCATCCGTCAGTCGCGCCTACTCCGCTGACGCCGGAAATCATTACCGCGAAATTGGCGCTGACGTTCCAGCCTGAGATCGTCAGTCGTTTCATGGGAATACTGCAGAACAAATCTTCATTTGAAACCCGCACTGAACCCGACCTAGACATCGTTATTCCCAACGATGAGGACGCGGCCGCGATCGCTGGCCTGATCGCCGCTGGTTACACTGCGAAGGACGCGGTGGCCTTCCTGAGAACACTGTCCACGAAATACACCTACGTGAAACACAGCGCACCGCTGAGCGGAAGGCTGACTTGCGCAGGCACCATGACAGATCGGGAACGCGATTTTTTGAAGGCGCTCCTTCCTGGCAACGCCCGTTTCGCAAATGCCATCGACGAACTTTACGACGGGCCCGAAAAGTTTATCAGCAAGAATTTCAAAGGCGTCTTCGCAAATCTCGCTGGGGCCGCCGCAACGATTCCTCCTGAGACTTTCACCATCCTGCTTGACCACCCGGCCACGGCCGTGGCGGGAACTCTTGATGACAAGCTGAATTATGTCTATCGAAGATTTATTCCGCTTCTGAAGAGTAAGTTGCGCCGTGACGCGATAACGCAGCACATCGCCGCGCTGATCGGGTTGAGCAATGAAGCGACCGCCCTGCTGATTGCGGAAGACGTCGACACCATCCTCACTGATCTTTCCACCGCTGGCTTCTCGGCCAACTATTTTGATGACGCGACCCATACGCATCTCGTCCATTCCAGAACCGACGAGGCTGTCGATTTCGCCTGGGGCAATGGGGCTCCTTCTCCATCAGTGCCCGCTGATAATTTCAGTGTGCGTTGGGAGACTTTTATTGTTCCGCCTGCCAGTGGGGAATACACGTTGGTGGTAGAGGTTGGGGAGGCGGATGAAGTTTTCAGACTTTACCTGGACGACACGTTGCTTTGGGAGAAGACCGCCGCTGATGTAAACACCTCGAAGGAAGTTTTGGTCTCGCTCAACGCTTCACGCATGCACTCGCTAAAACTCGAGTACGCTGAAATTTCCAACAACGCGAGCGTGCGGTTGCAATGGAAGACCAACACAAAGGCGCTCGAAGTTATTCCGTCGTCCGCGGCTTATCCTGCTGCCGTTCTCGATTCATTTGCCGCCCGGGCTAGGCTCTACCACCGCGCTGCGAGCTTTATCCTCGGGTTCAAGCTGACCGAAACTGAGCTTAACCATTTCATTTCCCACGCGGCTGACTTCGGTGACATTGATTTCAAAGCGTTGACGGCGAAGCACTGGCGACGCATCTCTGATTACACGGCGTTGCGAAATGCGGTGCCGCAGGCGCTCGCGTTGCTTACGGATGTTTTTGCGCTCGCGAACCGGCGCCGTCCTGCTCCTACCGTGCCGGAGTTGCGTGCACTGCTCCACCGCGCCACCGCCTGGGATCTTGCCAACCTCGACGTTCTTATTACCCGTTTCGGATCAAGTGCTGACAACTTCAAGAACGAGATCTCGCTGAAGCACCTGCGCGAGGTGATGAGCATTGTCCAGAAGACCGGGCTTACGGCGGCGACCGTTCTCGCTTGGGGCACTGCGGAAACGAGTTTTGACGCTCTGCATGTTACGGCCCAGTCAGTCAAGAATCGGCTGAAGTCGAAGTATGAAGCCGAGGACTGGCTGGACGTCGCCGGCAACCTCAGCAACAGAATCCGTGAAAATCAAAAGCAAGCGCTGGTTGCTTATTTGTTGACGCTGCCTTCCGTTCAAGCGGCGGGCGCCAAAGATGCCGATGGATTGTTCGAGTATCTGCTGATTGATGTGCAGATGGGCGCCTGTATGGATACCTCGCGGATCGTGCAGGCAAATTCGTCGGTGCAGATGTTCGTCAACCGCTGTCTACTCAATCTTGAAAGTGAAACAACGAGCGGTTCGGAGAGAGGCGTTTCACCCGGAGCGATCGACACGCAACGCTGGGAGTGGATGAAGAACTACCGCGTCTGGGAAGCGAACCGCAAAGTCTTTCTTTATCCGGAAAACTGGTTGGAGCCGGAGTGGCGCAACGATCGCAGCGATTTTTTCAAGGATCTGGAATCCTACCTGGTGCAGAACGACATCACCGATCGCAGCGTGGAACAAGCCTTCCGCAACTATCTCGGGAGCCTGAGCGAGGTCGCTAACCTTGAAGTTTGCGGGATAGAGGAAGAAACAAACGCCGAAGGGCAAGTCGAGCTCTTGCACATCTTCGCGCGGACACACAATGCACCTTACAAATTCTTCTATCGCACCTGGAACAACTCCCCGAAGTTCAGCGCCTGGCAAAAGGTTCCGGTCGACATCCGTTGCGTCGAGGACGGCGCCACCAGCGGTGTGCATTTGCTGCCGGTGGTTTGGAAAAAACGGCTGTTTCTGTTTTGGCCGGAGTTTGTGCCCATCCAGGACTCGCCTCCAATGCCTTCTGGTCAGTCGACAACGGACGCAGCCGCTCAACCCATGTCTCGACTCGCAGCAACCCAGCACTGGGAAATCCGCCTGGCCTGGAGTGAGTATGTGGAAGGAAAGTGGAGCCCGAAACAACTGAGTAAGGAATTCATCACCCAAAGCGTGGATTCTTTAACGCCAAACGAAGCTAGCATCAGACTCGTTCAGCAGATCGATTCCCACGATCGACTGCAGATTGCATTAACTATCAACTTCTCGGGTTGGTTCGATCTCGACACGTTCATCGATTCCGGTTGGAGCGAGCTCAACAGTTTCATCCTCTCGGACATTGCCTCTAAAATTGAAACCGGGACCACCAACTTGATCGCTCAAAACGCTTGGACCGACTACAGCCCATCTTTCCTGCGTTTAACTAAGTCTGGTCCGCTCCATCTGCTTGACGACGACTATCTACTGGCGCCGGTAGATCACCAACTGCTTGTTTCACCACTGCGAAAGAATTTTGTTCCCACCCTCAAAGATCCCTTTTTCTTCAGCGACGCGCTGCGTACTTATTTTGTGCGTCCGGTGGAGATTTCTGTTACTGAGGCCCTGGTAAACACCTACCAGTACACGCCCTATCTGGCGGGACTGTCCGACAACAGGAAATATCAGGTGCCTTTTGTCGTGCCGATTCCCGCGCCCGGACCTGACGACTATTTGCCGCCAGGTATCCAGCCGGATTTTGCTGTTGCGATCCCACGTCAATATTTCGGTACCAACCGCAACGCTAAAGACCTGGCGGCGCTTGGCATCTCGGAAAATTCGATCCTGGCAAGCGGCAGTAATGTGGCGATTGCGTTTACCAAAGAGACGCGGTCAGCAGGTTCGAGCATCTCTTCGCCGGCAGCCGGGGCCAACCGCATGCTCAGCTTCAACACACCCGCGTCTTTTTCTAATGTGCACCTTGTTAAAGGCGGTGAACGACAATCGACGTCGTCCGCCAACGAGGTCACCTACATCAATAGAGCGTTTGCGGGAGGTCAGTATTACGTCAACTGGGGAATCAGAACCGATCGCGGTCTCGAGTTTCATACCTTCTACCATCCATACTCCGCCGAGTTCGTCACGAGGCTGAATGAAAAAGGGTTGCCTGGCTTGATGAAGTGCGACACAACGATTCGGTCAGACAACGGCACTACATTTGAGACCAACTACGGGCCGAATTTCACCAACGGTTTGGTCCAGAAGCCGCCGGCTGATTTTGCGACCCGCACCTATTACAAGGAAAACGTCTGCTTCGATGATTGCGGAGCCAATAGCTTGTACAACTGGGAGTTGTTCTTCCACGCGCCACTCTATATTGCGAACCGCCTCAGCAAGAACGGCAAGTACCGGGAAGCCATGGACTGGTTCCACTATATTTTCGATCCGACGACTGATGAACTGCCCGGCCCGGGCGAGTCGGAGATCTCTCGCTACTGGAAAGTGGTTCCATTCAAGACGACGACAGCCACCACCCTCGAAGAGTGGTTCCGGACCCTGGCACCCAGCACGAGCGTGGAAAGCCCGATCATAAAGGAGTGGCGCAAACATCCGTTTGACCCGCATCTCGTGGCTTCCCGCCGGCCGTTGGCTTACATGAAAAATGTTGTGATCAAGTACGTGGAGAACCTGGTCGCCTGGGGCGATTCGTTGTTCCGGCAAGACACGATGGAGAGTGCCAATGAGGCGCTCCAGCTTTACGTGATCGCCAATCACATTTTGGGTCCCCGTCCCCAGTTTGTTCCCAAGCGCGGCGAGATCAAGGCTCAGTCGTACGAGAGTCTCAAAGATAAGTGGGACGACTTTTCCAACGCTCTCGTCGAACTTGAAAACATTTTTCCTTATAGCAGCACGGCGAGCGTCAGTAACTCTTCCACGGGTACGAGTCTGCTTGGACTCGGCCCGGCTTTGTATTTCTGCATTCCCCCCAACAAAAAACTCGTTGAGTATTGGGACCTGGTCGCGGACCGCTTGTTCAAAATTCGCCACTGCCAGAATATCGATGGAGTTGAACGGCACCTCGCCCTATTTGCGCCGCCTATAGATCCGGCCGCGCTAATTCAAGCCACGTCTCAGGGCCTGAGCCTGGGCAGCATCCTTGCGGATCTCAGTAGCCCTCCCCCAATTCACCGTTTTTCGTTCCTTCTTCAGAAGGCCAATGAGTTTTGCGCGGATGTGAAAGGGTTGGGAGCCGCACTGCTTTCCGTGCTCGAGAAAAAGGACGCGGAAGAACTCAGCCGCCTGCGGGCCGCACACGAGACGCAGATGCTCGAACTGATGACGGCGATTCGGGAACGTCAGGTGCTCGACGCGAAAGCTGGTAAGGACAGCCTGCTGAAAGCAAGAGAGACCGCTACCTTCCGTCTTCAGCATTACATCGATCTGCTCGGAAATGATTCCGTTACCATTCCGGACGCGCCGGCGATTAGCGCCACCTTGACGGCTCACAGTCAATTGCCGGCGGACACAAATATTCCAGGTATCGAGACAGATGTGGACGATTCGCTGGCCGCCGGCTCCGAGCGCGGCGTCAAGCTGATTCCGAGGGAGGCCGACGCAATTGCACGGAGTATGCAAGCCGCCCGCGACTTATCCGCCAGCACAAGCGCTGAGATTCTTTCCGGGTTCCTGGGACTGATACCTGATATGGTCGGTCGGGGAACGCCGGTAGGTATAGGGGCCGGTTTCAATTTTGGGGGGCGAGCTCTAAGTTGGTTTGCCGGAGCAATGGCCAAGCAGCACTCGCTTTCGAGTCAGCTTAATTCAATGGCCGCCGCAAGCTCGGTCACAATAGCCTCTTACATTCGTCGCGAACAGGACTGGACTCTCCAGGCAAATTTGGCCGCTCGGGAAATCGTCCAACTCGATAAGCAAATCACCTCCGCTGAGATAAAAGTTCAGGTCGCCGAAAAGGAGCTGCGGAATCACAAGCAACAGATTGAAAATTCAAAGGACGTGGAATTGTTTCTGCAAGGGAAGTTTAGCAATCAAGAGCTCTACCAGTGGATGAAAGAGCAGCTTTTTGCCGTGTGCAAACAGAGCTACGACCTGGCGTACGATATGGCCAAAAAAGCTGAGAAGGCCTACAAGTATGAACTCGGAACGGAAACAGCGAGCTTCATCCGCTACGGTTATTGGGACAACTCGACACAGGGACTAGTGTCGGGCGAGAAGCTCCAACTGGCTCTGCGACAACTGGAAAAATCCTATCTTGAGGAGAATCGGAGAGAACTCGAGCTGACGAAAAATGTTTCGCTCGCTCGCCTAAACCCGCTAGCCCTTATCCAACTGCGCGAGACCGGCAAGTGTTTCGTGTCTGTGCCTGAAGAACTATTTGATCTCGACTTCCGCGGACACTACTTTCGCCGTCTCAAAGCGGTGCGCCTCTCCATCCCCTGCGTCGCCGGGCCCTATACATCTGTGAGCTGTTCGTTGCGGTTGCTGAATAATTCCGTTCGCATCAACACGGCGATGAACAGCGAGACAAAATACGAGCACGAACACGACTTGGGAGTATTCATTGACGATGACCGCTTCCGCACGCAATATGCGCCGGTAACCGCCATTGCCACCAGCCAAGCGCAAAACGACTCAGGGATGTTTGAATTCAACTTCCGCGATGAGCGTTTTTTGCCATTCGAACGCGCCGGCGCGATCAGCGAGTGGCAGATCGCGCTTTCGGAGGAAAAAGAGCTAAGGCAATTCAACTACTCGACGATCTCCGACGTGATTCTTCATCTGAATTACACAGCGAGAGAAAGTGGTGGATTGTTCAAGGAGAAGGCGACGACCCATATGCGAGATTTCCTCTTGAACGCTTCCAATCTCGCGGACCAGCCCTTGTTGCAAATGTTCAACCTGAAACACGACTTCTCCACCGAGTGGTACAAGTTTCTGCACCCCGGCACCGCCGAAGCAGCACAGGAACTGAAGTTCACCGTTGGCAAGGAGCGCTTCCCGTTCTTTGTGCAAGACCGCGGAATCACAATCATGAAGATTGAACTGTTTGCCAGGTGCACTCACGCTGGAGATTATTTCGGGGTCTTGTCATACAACGATTTTGGTGGGCATCCCGCTAGCTTCCCAGAGATCACCATGGGCCAAAGCGACGCTTATGGCGGTCTGAACAAGGGAACCATAGCTGGTGCTGGACTCAATCCTGATCAACTCGACATCACGAAGGAGTTGACGCTAAGAGTCAACCGCCATTCGGCGTCGGAAACTCCTCCGGTAGTCACGCCGCTTGCAACGAACCCCGATGAGATTGAAGAGTTTTTTATGGTATTTCATTACAAGCTGACACGATTGGCAGTGTAGTACGCGAAAGCGAGCATACGGTAACAGATGACCGTTTGAACTTTCGGCAGGGCTTAACTTCCAATTTGCACTTTCGGCAATAGGAGGTTCCAAAATTCGCAAACTAGCAGAAAATTGAAGTGAGAAATTGCCCGATTATTGTGAACTTGCGGCAAGTAATTGGTTCCAGCGGCGGCAAAGAATTGCTTCAAGTCACAGAATTTGGAAACCCGCGATGGAAGAAGGCCGCCGGAACAGAGTCCTGCGGCCTTTCTCGTTTTACGGGGAACAGTGGCGCTACTTCGACCTCGAAACTTTTCTCGAAAGGACATCGAGACGTCGAGCGGCGGTTGAAAGGCGCTGCGCCATCATTGTGGTGTAGGACTGCGTTGCCGCTTCTTTCAAATACTTCACCCCTCCCGGCAAGTCGTCCCTAAAGATCGACTCCACAGCGTAAGTCGCGTTTTGGCTCTCAACGGAATCACTCTCGGATACTTCGATGACCTTCACCAACGCGGGGAGGGCCGGCTTGCCAATCTGAAACAACGCGCTTACTGCCGGATAACGGTTGCCCGGCGTGATTGGCTGGAGCTCGTGCGTGATCCCGTCGGTCCTCTCCCATTTAAAGGTGCGCTTGAACCCGATGAGTTGAATCAGATCGTCAACTGCGGCGGTAGCTTTCAGATCGCCCAGGCGCTCAATTGCCTTAATCACTCGTTCGGGATCGTCCTCGCGCAACCGAGAGTCGCGGAGATCCGAGATTAGTGTCGAGATCTCAGTGTCTTGCGGAACCACTGACTGTGATCCGGCGACATCCGTCATTGATATTCCTGTCGCGAAGAGAATCATCATGACAGGAAAACCGATCGCTGTAATAAGGTTTTTCATTGGTTCTCCTTATGAAACTCACTGTCATTGCAGGTTCCAACTGAGATTGGTAGTGCCGCTGCCGGCCACATTATCTCCTGGAACACTGGTTTCAAGAATTTCCCCAATCAGGGTTTTCTTGATCGAGAGCCGCGAAAACCACATCAGATCGTCCGAGCATTTTGCTCCGTCTATCGTGGCCCATTGGCGAAAGTTTGTACGGATACGCGCGATACTATCCAGGGGAGCGTTAGGATCCAGACCGAGCGTGTGGCCGGGAGCATCAGAGTCATAAACTTTGCCTCCCGAACCGCCAGACTGTGGATCGTCATCGCGAAATTGTGGCTGGGATGGATCCGGATTGTTGCTACATCCCAATGGAAGCGTATCGTTGAATTTGCAAAACCCAATGGCGTCTCGGGTGAGTACAATTGGAGAGGAAAAGTTCGCGGGAAGTACTGTGGCTACAATCTCAACATTTGTTCGCCACATTTGAAACGTACTACCGGTGCTAAAGCGAGTCTGGAGGATGTCTGATCCTATAGCACTTATGTACGCTGCTCGAGCCGAGTTGTCGGATGAGATTGACCCACTTGTGCGCAAGCTCAACGTAACCTGCACAACCGTAAAGTTAAAGGATCCCAGCGAAAGAGTGTTTCTTTTTGCTTCCAGCTTGATATTGCCGGCGGTGCTGCTTTCTGTCACACCACGGATCAGGACGGGTCCGCTAGTGCTAACCGTCATTGTTGATTGACCGTTAGCATCAAAAACAGCCGAGCCGGTGCCGCTCGTAGTGCTCAAGCTTAGAGTCACAGAGGTAGCGCTTGGCGAAGGATTTAGCGAGACTTGGACCGTGTTGGTGAAGCCCTTGCCGACACCGGTTATATTGGTCATATTCACCTGTGGCCCAATATCGCAATTTGCGCTAGCGTTTCCAAAACCATATATAGGACAGCAACCGCACATGAACATGTTGTATGCCATCACTGATTGCCACTTAGCGGTGACGCTTGGGGTGCCTGGAGCCACGCACGTTTCAACACCTGAATTGGTGACCGTAATCTGACTGGAGTTACTCGTAAACCACTCGTTTGCCGTCATGACATACGGTCCCCACTGAATGAAATTACAGTCTTGCCTCATCTCGCGTGGCTGATACATAAAGCCAACAGCCCCTACAGCGGCTGTACTACCAGTGGGATTCATTGAGCCGCTGCGATAGGTCATTCCACACTGGCAATTGCCAGGGCAGCTAAAAGAACTGGCAATGCCGGCCTCGGTGTTCCTGACTTCGGCGCGTCCGATGAGTGAGCCGTCTTCCGATTCATACCAGGCAACTTGACCACTCTCGACGTCTTCGGGCATTACGGACTCGCGCACATCTTTCTGCTGAGCATCTCTCAGTGAGCGGATGTCGATAGCGATCGTCTGGTAAGGCTTGAGCTTGATCAACTCCGGATTATATGACCCACCTTCATATCTGATTTGCACTGCCGCTTCTACTTCCTTGTCCATCGTGTTCTTCAGATGAACAACTGTCGTATAACCATTGTCGAGTCGCCACGGATAACGACCATTGCCACGATTGATTCCCGCCCGCGGATCCTTGACCGGCACATCGAATGAGTAATCTCCTTTTGTATCGTAGCTTGTCAGGCGAGCAATCACAGTGCCCGGCATACCATCATAATTAATATCGACGCCCGCCTCGTCGACTGGTCCAGTTACGCCTTTGCGGATCATCTCAGTAGATAATTCAACGTCTTGTACTTCGCGGGCAGCGAGCACGATTGGATTCAGTTCAACTCGCTTTGCTGCGCCGGCAATCGTGTAATCAACTGAGATTCGCGCCTCGGTCGGTTTATCCATCGTATTCGCTAAGAGTAAGGGCGCGCGAAAAACTGTTCCGGAAGGAAATCCATCGTCACGTTTTGACCGTCCGAAACGCACATGCGCCGCCGCCAGCGTCATTGATTTGACAGTCCCGCAATCAACGAAGCTCAAATTCGAGGAAAAGCCGCTCTTCTTATTGAGAACAAAAGCAGTGGGTATGAGACTGCCCGGAACGCCACTATGTTCTAAACTCATTAGCGTCGCTCGCGCGCCGCCCTTGTTACTCTTCTTCAGAAAGTCTTGCAGGTCAACTAACCTGGTTTCTCGTGGGCCGAGCGAAAGCTGTTTTTCTTCCTGCTCAGAGCGAATGGTGACGCTTAAAATGCTTGACGATTGCGCGTTTGTGAGGGCAACGGCTGCTTCAGACTTGGGGTCGGGTGTCCAAACTATTCCGTCCAGCCGCGTGGTAGCAAAGTTCTTCATGCCTAGTTCATAAGATTCGAACGAAATGCGTGTGTCTGGGGAACTTATGGTGACTTGCGACGTCACATCCATTGGTGCTCCGAAGTGCGAAAGCTGAATATTACCAGTGTGAAAACTGGCTGGAGCGTCTTTCAGCAGGTCCCGCAGTTTGATTCGAGTGACAGTCAACGGCTGTAAGATGATGGGTTGCGGCGCCAATGCAGTTCCATTGCTGCTAAAAATTGTGACTGAAACCGTGTTCACCCCGGTTTGGCCGTTGTTTAGTGTAAGTGTAGATTGCAGCTCTTCCGATTCGACGAAATAAGGAATGTTGCCGATTTGTTCTTCTAGCTGGAGAGGTCGCAGTATGTTGACGAATTGAGGTCCCGTTTTGGTCGAGTCAGCCCGAGATCGAAAGGTCGAGAAAGAGGAATAGCCGACCAGGAAAAGCACAACGATAGTTGCAATCAGGAAAGTTAGACGAGCTGGTGTGTACGACGTCTTTATTTTATTCATTTGTCCCTCTCTTTGCGGATGCAGTGCCGCAATGTGTGCGGAGTCAACTCCGACGAGTTGCGTCGGGCGTAGAGAACCGAGGAACCCCAAGTCGGGAGTTGTGGGGAAATAGGTTGTTTAGATGTAGTTCACGGATCAAAACCGATACTGGGACCGATTCAATCCGGATGAGCAATGCAGAAGTTTGCCGGGAGAGACTTTTTCTATATCAGCTGCGAGGGGGGCTAACTTTATTCCTCACTCGTCGAGTTGTCAACAACAATTTTCACGAGTGTTACTGCTCAATTAAATGTCCGCTTAACCGTCCTATGCTGGCTTATTAGCATGCGGACATTTTCACTGAGCAGCCGCTGCGGCAACTTAATGGTCCAATAGCGCGCGGCAATTACTTCAAGTTACACTCCTTAATCAGGCCGCGCTCTTGAATTGCAGTTTTACCTGCACACCTAGCGAAGCCAATACCCGGAGCATGAGATCAGTTGATATGTCGTGCGTGTTGCGATTCAAGATGGCAGTGACGCGTGTTCGCGAAGTGTGAGCAAGCCGCGCGACATCAGAATGTGTCAATCCCTTTTTTGCAACTACCTCAATAATCTTGTTATTCAGATTACTCCTAAATTCAATTTCCATTCCGTCCGCAGGCGATAGCCCTAAAACTTTTGCGAGTTCTCGAGCGTTGCGGGCGACAACTGGTTTAACTTTTTTCATCGAGTAGCTCCTTAAGTCTTTGCTGCGCTAAAGCAATCTCATGCTGTGGCGTCTTCTGGGTTTTCTTTACAAAAGCATGAAAGATCAGGACCGAATCCTCCAGCTTAGTGTAATAAAACATGCGATAAATTCCGGATCGATCCCGAATGCGCAATTCATTGACGCCAGCCGCCACCGACGACATCGATCGCGACAAAAGGCATTGTGAGGCGCACACCTGTCTGTAAATCAAAGATCGCTTTCCCGAGTTCCCGTCGCACCTCATTTGGAAAATCCCTAATAGTATCCCTTGCTTTCGGGTGAAATATCGCAAGCTTCACGGCTCGGAGTGTCTCAGGTCTGGGACATTCAGGTCAAGATGTTAGGCAAAGGCGGATTCTAATGCAGTTATCGCATACCAACACGGGCGCTCTTCTGATTCAGCACTGAGCGCGCAATCGCGATGGTGGCGTTGGTGCGAGGCGCTTCGCCCTGGAAGGCTCGGGCTAGTTGGACCGCGCCGTCGTAATCGTCGTTTGCCAGGGCAGCGAAGATTTCTGCGATGTCGAAGTCTGGGACGTCCTGAGGAATTACGCTGATCACGTTTTTGCTATTCATTGTCTGTGTGATCATTCCCCCTTCACCTACGAACCCGTCGGCTGAGTTTGCTGCTTTAACGGCTTCAAGGATTGCTTCTGAGACTCGCGCACGTTCGACCACTCTCAAGGCGTTGGCGATCGCGAATAGCGCGCGCGGACGATCGAGATCGCCTCCGGAAATACGTCGCGCTTCGGCGGTTGCGGTCTCAAGCAAGGTTAAAGATTTTTCGCGATCAGTTTTTGCCAGCAGTTTCGCCGTTTGAGTCAAGACCCACACTCGTTGAATGTGCGTCAACTCTCCAATGCGATTGAGCTCCAAAGCCAGTTCGGCTTTCTGATTCTTGACGGCGCTGACGGCCAATCCCCAGTCAACCCACGCTTGTGCTTGTTTGCGAAATTCGCTCTCTTCAATCTTGCTTACATAGTCGCGGGCCTTCAGGTCGTCGTTCTTGAGCGCGAGCAAGGCAAGTTTGAAATAAAGCTGATCGCGCTCGTCCGAAGTCTCCGCACGATCAATCTGGTCGAGGAGCGCAGATTCTTGAGCGGCATATGGTTCTTCAGGAGTGATCCCTTTTTCTACCGACTCAGTTTCTCCACCACGAACGCTGTCGCTCACTAAGGAATTGAACGCCTCGAATTGAGCCCGCATTGACGCAACCATTTCAGGCGGTGCGTACTGCTCAAACAGCGGCAGCAGACGCTTGATCACCATATACTTTCCGGCAATTCCCGCGGTGCTTTGGTCCTGATCCGGCGGTGGTTGGGGCCGCAATAGAATCGCACTGGCGGTTTGGAAGAAAGCGAGGCGCAGTTGCGGGCTGACGTTTGCGGGCGTCACAGGCATAAAAGAGCCTGTAGCAACGCCGTCTGAGTTGAAGATAACGTAGGTGTTAGGCGTAAAAATATATGACGAGAGCAGCGAGACCGTATTTGCGTCGGCCAACATATTGTTACTGGTGCCGGCGAGCATGGCCGCATAACGCTGGTCGGCAGCCGCGGCATCCCTCATGCGCAACAGCGTGAGGAAATCCAGAGTCGCGCCCGTTACGTTACCCAAAGCAGGCTCAGCCAATTGCAGCGCACGTTCGGTATTGCCCGTGCGCAACAGAGTTTCGGCGAGGTTCAATCTCTGTCGCACTGCGTCGGGTACGTCCCACAAACCAGTGCTCGGCTTTTCAGATTTGGTCTCCTCAGACTGGCTCTCCTTTAACTTTTCCAGAAACTCCTCTGACAACGCTCGATCGTGTAGGGCAACAAGCCTCAAGACTTCTTTGCGTATGTCAGGATTCGAGACCATTGAAGACAGTGTCGCCGAGTTCATTTCTTCCGGCTTTATCGATACGACACCATCGCGGATATTAAGTCGCTCATTGGCCTCGCGGTTAGCTATCTCCGCGGC
>Ga0105238_10001213_pt1 | contig 25955 bp, 23 predicted proteins | sample KBSC34metaG_FD_81526 | JGI IMG/M metagenome (GOLD analysis project Ga0105238, IMG submission 81526) | Corn rhizosphere microbial communities from Kellogg Biological Station, Michigan, USA - KBS C3-4 metaG | ecosystem: Host-associated > Plants > Roots > Rhizosphere > Soil | place: Michigan, USA...
CCGACTCTAAGGGCCTGTAGGTCAATCAGAGCAAATGCCACTTTCAGGCGAGAAAGATAGGATGGTCAGCCATTCTGAAAGCATTCGTGTCAAGATCTGAAGAGACAGTCTCTTGATAAGCGCCCTTCAAGGCGGATCGAGGAGAATCCATCACCTAAGCTGAAAGTTAGTCGAGAAGTTCACTTCCCCTTCTGCGATAGATCAATTGTTGGAGAAGACCTGCTGGTGCACAGCCCAGTCTCGAGCAGCGAAATTGTTGAGAAGCTCATTCACCTTCGGGACCTATTCCGCCAAGCTGAACCTGGAGGCGAACGCGGAATTCTGCAGTCGGAAAGGCGCGAAGCGGCGATCAGAGATCTGTTGTCGAACATCCCAAGGATAAGCAAGCACCCCACGCTAAGGACGGTGCTCGAGATTGCCGACATCTTTTCGCTTACTCTCGGGAGCGCGCACAGCCTCTTCGGGTACAACCTCGACAAGATGCGCGATTACGATCGCAATCTGAACAGCGGCCGGACGCACATTGTTGAGTCGTATTCGTTCAACCGTGATTTGCTCGTTGATCTGCCCTCACAGCTAGCTCCAGAGAAGGCGTTCACAGTCGACGCGCTCCTGCGCGATCTGGTACTCGAATGGAGGAGCGCCGTTCCGATTCGCGCTCTTCAACAAGAGGGCTGGGAGCGGCCCGGCACCTTTTACGTGCAGGTTGGAACCGAAGACAGCCTGGGATCCAGTATTCCCCCGGGAGCTCTTGCATTAGTCGAGCCAGCCAACGCGAGCGAGGCAATGCTCCCGAATCCTCGTGCCATCTATCTACTGCAGTTTGCGAATGGATATCGATGCAGTCATTGCGTCGTTACTGGAGGCAAGCTCATTCTGTTCAGCACCGGAAAGACCTTTCTCGGACGCGAGCAATTTGCCTACCCGGGATCCGTGCGAGTGGCCGGGCGAATTCGAATGTTCGCCTTGCATCTTCCGATGCGGGAGTACCCTCTCCTCAGACCGTTGCCGCCTGCGACGCGAGGCGCTGAACTCACCTTGCCGTGGGAGCATCTCTCGCGCGATCTGTTGCTCGCGACCAAGCATAAACGGTTCAGGCGGACGGCAGACGATGCAATTCTGGTGCGTGAGGTGCTAGAAGAGCACCTCCACGCAAACCTGAGCGGAAGGACAGAACGCCGCTATCGCGGGACCACATCTTCGAGCCCGCACGTGAATGTGCTGATGCATCTTGCCCTCACTCACATGGCGCGCTATACGGACCTGATGCGAACCGCGGATTCCTGGCACTCGGACCAGAACCGGTTTTCGCTCGAGGCGCTTCTCAGCGCCAGATCGATGCCGGAGACGGGACCTCGCGGAAGAGCACCTCTTCCCACGCCGAAGGAGGTCTGGGAAGCGCGTCGAAAGGAGTTCGGCGGATGGCCTTCACTACTCTCGGTAAAATTTCCCAATCTGAGGCAATTGGGAGAAAAAGTGGTCAGATTAGCTCAAGGTAGTCCAGTGAGAGACCTCAACCCTAAGCTCGGCCCGGGATCCCTGTTGTTGCTTGATCAAGACCATTCTGAGCACGATCCTGCGAGCGAAGCATCCAGATCGGGATGGGCGCGGTCTCTTTATATCGCGCAAAGAGGAACCGAAATCATATGCGGTCGTGTTGAAAGGTACGGTAGCGATTATGTTTTGCTGGAAGATGGCAGCAGCTCGGTCAAAGCCTCCTTCCAAAAGAAAGATCTAGGTTCGCTGAAGCGGGTGATCGGAGCCGCTGTTCCAGTGTGAAATCGGTTATTCTCGCGTTGAAAATTCAAAACTCTCGCCGACGCATACTCACAAGAGCATTCCTGCCAGTCGTGAGCAGAATAATCGGCACGGGCAGGCTTTGGGCAGGCAGGTAAACGATAAACACTTCACGATGTCACCGCGCCACCAACGAAAGATAAACACGTGCCCGGAAAATAGTTGTTGTGGCAGAACGGTCGGCACATGTGCGCTCAGACCGTCGAACCCGCGACGGATATGGGGCTTCGCGCCAGGGATCCTGGATTTAGTTCCGTTCAGAATTGCTGGAGGTGGGCCGACCTTTCGACACAAACAGGTTAGATGAGCGACTCGGCGATAATCGAACCCGAATCACTGTTTTCCGAACCAGCATTGGCGACGATGATGTCGGGATTCCGATCATGATTCACATCGGTTACGGCGATCCATCTCGGTTCAGGCCCCGTAGGAATAGTCACTTCTCGAAAGTGTTGACCCAGAACGGTGGAGGCACCGCATGTGAGAAGCAATGCGAGATTGATAATCATACGCATATCAACGCCGCCACCTGAGTTTGAACAGAAGGCAGATCAACGATCTGCACACATGGTAGACGACAGATTGGCGTGATGCGATTTCATCGAAATCACCGCTACCGCGGCGAAGGTAACCCCCGAAAAATCGGCTTGGATCGACAATGGCTGTCTCGATTGCTGCATCCAGGTGAATGCACATTTCGAGGGCAAGAGAAGCTGAAAACGTGAGTTGGCGATAATGCGCCAATGACGACAAGCCGGTTTTCGGCCACTCATCTGTGAAACAGTCGAAGCTTGCGGCAATGAGTGGTTTAACCCGAGCAGCGATCCGCACAAGCGCCAGGGTTGACTCGAACTCATAGATCCTATCGCGGCCCGGGTCATTCGCTACTCGCGTCTGAGCGCAACCATGGGATCCACTCGTGCAGCTCGTCGTGCGGGGATCCAGGACGCCAACACGCCTGTTACGAGTAACACCAAAATTGTGCTGACAAGGGTCACCGGATCATATGGCTTCACTCCAGGCCATAACTCAGCCTGAACGGCCCTTCCGAGCACCAGGCTGACAGCCAGTCCAATGGCAACTCCGGCTACCACCAGGCGAATTCCTTTGCTGACAATCAGGCGAAGCACATTCTTGCGTTCCGCGCCCAGAGCCATGCGGATTCCGATCTCATGGGTCTTCTGCTCCGTCGTGTACGCCAGCACGCTGTAAACTCCCACTGTCACAAGAGTCAGGCCCACGCCTCCGAAGATCGCCATCATCAGGAATATGAATCGAGGACCCGCGTACCACCGACGGCTAATCATCTGCTCCAAAGCGTCGGGATACATGAGAGCTACACCCGAATCGCCTGCCCACACGGCTCGTTGCACGTCTGTGATCAGCGACATAGGGGCCTGCGAAGATCGCACGATCAGGCTCCGCTGTCCCGAGCCTGTCACCGTATATGGCACCCAAACCTGCGGCTCGATCGCAGCTTGCAATCCGCCTCTTCCATATCCGGGTGCACCCTGATTGGAAACATCATCAACTACTCCCACTATCTGGAAGAATTGCTCCTGGGGCGAATCTTGAATGGAGTCAAGTTCCAGGAGCTTAACCCGGCGACCGATCGGTTCTTCGCCGGATAGATATGTCGAAACGAACTTCCTGTTCACCACAGCTACTTTTCTAGCGTCATTGATTTCACTTGTTGTGAATCCTCGTCCCATCTCAAGCGGAATATGGAGGGCACGGAAGTATTCCTCGCTGATATTCTGTACCTGCGCACGCCATTGTTTCTCGGGCGGCTTCCCGGCGATCTCGATCCTCGAATCGCGGCTGTTGTTGGGTGGCACTGAACTGGATTCCGCAGCATCCGTGACACCAGGAATTGACTTCAAGCGTGTAAGCAACGGTGCAATGAACTCGCGGACCTGCCCCGCCGTCTTGTAGCGGTCTGGCGGCAGCAGTAACGTCGTGTTGAAGATGTGATCTGCTTCGATGCCCAGACGTACCTGACGCATTGCCAAAAAGCTATGCATCAAAAGCCCGGCACCCACCAGCAGCATCAGGGACACCGCAACTTCCACCACCACCGCCGCATCGCGCAGGCGCGCCGTGCGGAATCCGCCAATTACACCTCTTCCCGCATCACGCAGGGGATCGTTCAGATCGCGACGTGCTGCCTGCACCGCCGGTGCTAAGCCAAAGATCAGAGGAGTCAAAATCGCCAGCACCATCGTGAACGCCAGCACCTGCGCGTTCAATCCAATAACTGATTCTGCAGGAATCGAATCCGGTGGCATCGTAGCGACTATGAATTTAAGCGCGCCCCACGCAACCAATACGCCTAACCCGGCTCCGGCAAACGCCAATACCAGACTCTCAACCAAAAGGAGTCGCACGAGCCTTGTACGGCCTGCTCCGAGAACCGCGCGCAACGCAAACTCTTTTTCCCGCGAAGTGGCTCGCGCGAGCATCAGGTTGGCCACATTCACGCAGGCGATCACCAGGAGTAATCCCACAGCGGCCAGAACGGTGTATAGAGTGGATTCAAGATGCTCCCCGCCCGAGTGACCGAATGGTACGGCGAACAATTGAAACTGAGCGGGATAATCTTGGGGACGCAATTTCGACAGCGGATTGACGATTCCCGTCAGATCAGCCGAAGCCTGTGCCACCGAAACGCCGTGCCTCAGCCTCCCAAGAATGAACCAGCGCTCTGGCAAACCCGCAAAGCCAAGCGACATCCCGGCATGAGGCATCTTGGGAATCCACACATCTGCGTCATACCAGCCGAAGCGCGGCGGCATGATTCCGACCAGCGTTCGCGCTGTCCCATTCAGCACAAACACCTTATTCAAAACATTTAGATCACCATTGAAGTGTGCTTTCCACGTCTTGTAGCGCAACACAAAGACGGGTGGTGCTCCGGGGTTGTAGTCGGCAGCTTGGAGTACACGACCGTATAGAGCAGGCATTCCGAAAAACTCAAAGGAGCCGGGCGTCATGTCGGCTCCGTAAAGCCATTCCACGCCGTCATCGTGTTTGAAGAGTACGGGGTCATCGGCGGTTCCGATCACGCCATCGAGAGAGTGGTTCTCTCCGGCAAACGCCAGCAGCTCATCGGAGCTGAATCCCTGGCGCCCCTCGTCAGGACCTTGAGAAGCTCCGTGAATTCGTGGATAGATGATGTGTCCTGCATCCTTATAGGGAAATGGTTCGAGCAGCACGTTATCGATAACGCTGAAAATTGCAGTGCTGGCGCCGATCCCGAGCCCCAACGTGACTATCGCCACCAGGGCGAACCCAGGGTTGCGCCGAAGCTGGCGAAGCGCATAGCGCGCGTCCTGGACCAGGTTCGCAAGGAAGCCATTCTTGCCGCCACGAGGTGCTGCTGAATTGATGGGTTTGTTGCCCGTGTTTTCTTCTTGGATCTGCTCTGGAATCCTGTCGGAATTGAGTTCCCGCAGCACTGTCTGGCGAGCATCAGCATCGGTCGCCCCAGCCGCAATCAACTCATGGTAACGATCATCCAGATGCTGCGACAGTTCCTCGACGACCTCGATCTCACGAGACGACTCCACCTTAACCGAAGAGAGGCATCTTGCAATTTCTCCGCTCCAATCAGGCATGTTCCGCCTCCGTGATCCGGTTGACTGCCTCCACAAATGCCTTCCAGCCACGGCGCTGCGCAGCCAAAACCTTGTGGCCAGCCGGCGTTAGGCGATAGTAGCGTCTGCGGCGCTGCCCGCTCTTCTCCACCCATCGGCCCTGGATCCACCCGCGCTTTTCCAGGCGGTAAAGCAGCGGGTACAGGGAGGCGACGTAGAAAGTGACAGCTCCGCCGGATCGCTGTTCGATGAGCTTCGAGATTTCGTAGCCATGCCTCGGTCGAGCCTCGATCAGCGACAGGATAAGAAGCTCCGCACTTACTTTCTTCCACTCCAATTCCGGCGTCACAGATGTACCCTCCACATGTGGCGTATCCACATAATTGCGAAGACCGATGCCGAAGTCAATCGACAAGTGACGAGTCACGGATTCGCCATTCACCGATTACGATCGGGGCCGGTAAGTCGGCCAGTATCAAAGGATTCAACCGTTCGGTTGCCGATTGGCGATTGCAGACCAACGCGCTCATCGACCGAGCGTTGAGCGGTCTTCCTAGGATTGGTGACGGGAACGCCGTTCTCATTGAACGGCCTCAGCGCGCTCCAAATCGCCATATCGCCTCATTCAGCCCACGTGGGGATGGGAACCTGGCTCTTGGTCATGAATCTGGCCTATGACGTTCTTCATTACTCGACCAATTCCGCAACCAACGGACTTGGAACCGCTGAACTCGTTTCCCTAACGATTGGTGCTCGCCGATAGTCGGAAACGCTTTAAGAGACACAGTTTGATCAAAAATGCGAATCGACTCGGGAAGTTTTTGTCTTCTCATTCGCAATACCAAAGAGAGTAGTGCCTCCTCAAAGGTGCGAAGGCGCCTGGTTCCGTAAGAATCAGCAACGGTTCTCCTTGTCAGTGGCCACGAGTTTGTGGTGCATTGGGCGGCCATTCTGCGCGCGTTGGGCGACTCTCATGGAGCGAATGGGAAGATGCCAGGTCTTCAAACTGACTCGAAGCGTAAATTGCAGATTTCTTTGTCGCTGGTTTGGCACAGCGCAGCTTGGATTACGCTCTGCGTATACGCTCTCAGTGCCTACGGACAATCGTCGAATCGAATCTCTCAAATCATCGATTTGGCACAGACAGGGCCGCTTCAAGGCAGTGTCGCACCTTTCGCTCGTCCCGAGAATGACATTGGGCGAATCAGCGCCGAGACTCGACTGAGTGGCATCACAATCCATTTCAAACCAACCGCACAACAACAGGCCGGCCTCGATGCGCTGGTTCAGGCGCAACAAGCTCCGGGCTCCGCCCAATATCACCAATGGCTCACGCCCGCGGAATTTGCGCGCCGCTTCGGAATGAGTGACAACGATCTAGAAAAAGTCCGAATGTGGCTCGAATTGCAGGGTCTCACCGTCGATCGTATTTCCGACAGCCACACCAGCATCAGCTTCTCCGGAACCGTGCGCCAAGTAGAGCTGGCATTCCAGACTGAGGTTCATCGGTACAAGGTCGATGACAAAACGCACTTCGCCAATGCGACCCAGCTCGCCATTCCCGTGGCTCTGGCAAGCGTAATTCAATCAGTGCGGAATCTGAATGACTTCCGGCCAAGACCGCAGGTGCGGGTTCGCAACACCACGCCCGCCTTTACTTCATCACAATCGGGAAACCACTATCTGACTCCAAAGGATGTCGCAACGATCTATGACGTCAATGCTGCCTATAGCTCCGGTTACAACGGAACTGGGCAATCCATCGCGATCGTGGGTCAATCACAGATCAATGTATTGGACATCGAGCATTTCCAGAGTGCGGCAGGGTTGACGGTGAAAGATCCGACATTGGTTTTGGTGCCGGGATCTGGGACTACCCAAAACTCTTCTGGAGATCAGGCGGAGTCGGACCTTGACCTTGAGTACTCGGGAGCGATGGGCACGGGCGCGACGATCTACTTCGTCTATGTGGGAAACAATCAAAACTATAGCGTGTTTGATTCGGTTCAGTACGCCGTGGACACGCGAATCGCTCCCATCATAAGCATCAGCTACGGAGCATGCGAGACCGAATTAAGCGCCAGTGACTTTTCGACTTTGGAAGCAATCATGGAGCAGGGGGCGAGCCAGGGCCAAAGCATCATTTCGGCTTCCGGTGATGACGGCTCAACCTCCTGCTATGGAGATAAGAACCTGACAACTGCGCAGCGGCAAGCGCTCGTAGTCGATTACCCCGCCAGCAGCGCCTATGTAACCGGGGTGGGGGGAACGGAGTTTGCCACCTCTGACGTTTCCTCATCAAACACAACCTACTGGCAGTCGGCCACCGGGAGCGATGTAATCAGCTCTGCCAAATCCTATATTCCCGAACAGACATGGAACGATGATTCTTCGCAGTACGGCCTAGCGGCCGGCGGTGGAGGAATCAGTTTGCTCACGGCTCGGCCGAGCTGGCAAAAGGGGGTCGCAGGAATACCGTCCGGCAATTATCGTCTCGTGCCGGACATTTCTCTGGACTCCTCGCCAGCAAATGCCGGATATCTTTATTGCACGAGCGACACATCGGCGTGGAGCCAAGGCCAGCAAGGGAGCTGCACTAGCGGGTTTCGAGATTCGAGCACCAACGACCTCAACGTCGCTGGTGGTACAAGTTTCGCTGCTCCGATCTTTGCCGGGATGCTTTCTATCATCAATCAGAGAGAGAACTCGACAGGGCAGGGACTCGTCAATTCGACGCTTTACACTCTGGCCTCAAACTCATCCATCTACGCTTCGGCTTTCCACGACATTACCAGTGGTGGAAATCAGTGCTCCGCTGGATCACAGTACTGCTCGTCGGCCGGTCAGTCGGGATATCCTGCCGCGACCGGTTACGACACGGCTACCGGTCTCGGCTCTTTCGACCTGTATAACCTGCTAGGTTCATGGCCCGCCGGTTCTTCGTCCGGGCTGCAGGCAACAACGACAGTCCTGTCGTCCGCAACCGCTACTCCCGCCTCGGGCGCGAACGACACGATCACAATCATCGTAACGCCCGAGTCGAAATCGATCTCTACGACCCCAACGGGCGCCCTGGCGATAGTTGTAGATGGCGTCACAGCGACCTCATCTCTTGCCCTTTCGAACGGCTCTGCGACCTACACGTTCTCCTCGACGACCGCCGGAGCACACGTAATTGAAGCAACGTACTTGGGAGATTCCGCGTTTGCCTCCTCGACAGGTTCCCTCACTGTCAACGTAGGGGGTTCTGGCGGCGGGGCCTCCGTTGGGTCCTTCACATTAGCGGCAACGAATGTCACGGTCTCCCAGGGAAGCTCAGGAGATTCAACAATTACTGTCACTTCACAAAGTTCCTACTCAGGAACAGTCGGTTTCACTCTGTCGACGACCAGCACTTCTCTTCAGCAAAACGGCTGCTACAAGGCGGCGAATGTCGCAGTAGTAGCGAACAAGACTGCCACCGGAACCCTTACGATCTACACCGTGAAGAGTGCGTGTAGTTCGGGATCGATCAGGAATGGAGTGCGATTCTTCGCTAATGCGAGTACGAAGCCATTCGTGGCGCAAAGCGCTCCCATCTCGCGTCGGGAAATTCCCATCAGCTCGCTCATTGCACTTGCGGGATTGCTACTACTTGGCGTTCGCAAGCATGGAAGTTGGATTCGTGCTGGCCTGAGTTGTGTCTTCCTGATTGGAATAGTGGGCGTGGTAACCAGTTGTGGAGGAACCGACAGTGGCGGTTCCAACGATAGTGATGTAGCGAAAGGGAAGTACACGCTCACGCTGGATGGAGCCGACACATCCAATTCGAGCATCGCAGCCTCGGCCACTCTCAACCTCACAGTACAGTGAGGGTCGGTTCCTTCCCGAGCCGGACCCCGTGCACCGAGATCCGGACGTGCCCGGGATTTTAATCGGCTCCAGAATGAACCGGGTCAGAAACATGAGAATCGAAGACACACAACAGCCGAGTGCGGCAATGCAAGCCGAGGATAACTTTTCCAGTCACCTCGAGCTGCAGGTGCCTGTCATTTTTCGGTTCCTGTTGGCATCGCTCAGGGACCGTGAAGTCGCAGAGACGTTAACTCAAGAATGTTTCTTGAAAGCATATCGAAATCGATCCAGCTTTCGCGGAGAGTCATCTCCAAGGACTTGGTTGATGCGTATTGCCATCAACCTGCAGAAGGACTATTGGCGCGATCGGCGGATGCAATTCTGGCGCGAGACCCAGGCGAATGCTATAGATTTCGACCTTGCGAGTGAGAGCCTGCCGAGCGGAGAGCGGTCCCCCGAGTCGCAAATGCTCATTCGTGAACAAGCGGCAATGGTATGGGAGGTAGTCGACAACCTCAGCATGCGCGAACGAAGCGTCTTTCTGCTGCGTTATATGGATGAGCTTCAGTTGAACGAGATTGGGCGACGTACCGGACTGAAAGTGGGAGCGGTGAAGGTGTACATGAGACGGGCTCTTCTAAAGGTCCGGAAAGGACTGGAAGAAGTCGATAGGCTTCGAAAATAGAGGTATATAGGCAGCCAAGCCTGATTCCATCCGGAAGCCCCTCCCCACGGTGAAAAATAAATTTCCAATAAACGCGAGCGAAATGGAAGTTTCTGCGTCGCGAATTCCAATACAAGGCAGGAAAGACATTGCAGTGGTCATGGATTGGTAGAAAAAGGGAAGGCCCGAAGGGCAGTACTGCTTGGTCTGATGCTGAGGTTGCCAACCGGCTAAAGCAGAGGGATGAGAACGCCTTCTTGCATCTCTATGACCTGCATCGTTCTTCGGTTTTTCGATTCCTGATGCACATGACCGGGTCAATCGTCGTTGCGGAAGAGCTTACACAGGAAGTGTTTGTCGTGATTCTCGATTCCATGTGCGCCGGAACCATCGGACAGTTCGATCCCGCAAGAGGGACCTGGGAGGGCTACCTGCTTGGAATTGCGCGCAATCTCGCAAGAGCAGAACAACGGAAGGTGCGGCGCTTGGTGTCGTTGGACAATCTCATTGAAACTCCCGAATGGGAGCAGCAACTGAACACGCTTTTCCAAGACAGACGGGCTTCGGATGCGGTGGCTCTGATTGCGGCGCGCTCAGAATTGAGGTTGCTTTATCGCGGGATACTAGAGTTACCCGAGCACTATCGAGAGGCTATCGTGCTCTGCGGCATCCAGGAGAAGAGCTACAAGGATGCGGCGATAATCTTGAAATGCACTGAAGGGACAATTGCTTCGAGGATGAATCGAGCCAAATCATTATTGGCGGCCAAGATGCGCCAGTCGGGATTCCATACCACGAATGAATCGAGCGTTCTGCGAGGAAAGGAGGAGAGTGATGGCGCCACAGCAATCAAACCCTACAGAAACTAGTGATGCCTCGCGCGTCGATCACCTGTTGAGGCTGCTTGGCAATCTTTCGCAGCGGTATCCTTCTCCATCTGTCGAAGAGCGGCTTCGTGGACTCGCTTCGCAGCGCTTGAAAGAGACTCCAGTTCATTTCTGGTCACTTGGAAACCAAAATCGCGGGCTCCGGGTCTGGCTCAAGCCAGCTTTGGCGGCCGCCTTTCTCCTCGTCATCGGGCTAACGGCAGCGCTGATGATTGGTTCTCGGCGTCAACAGCGCCTGCAATCCGATAGAACCGCCAACTTGAGTCATCCCGGCGCTCCTTCAAGCTTCAATGATCACACTGCATCAACTCCAAGCTCCATCACTAGCAAACGGCAAGGGGTCCATCATTCGCAGCCAGCGCGTCCACGCTTCGGCACCCGGCAAATGACTTTGCGCCTTCCATACTCCAATAGCGCAATTGAAACTGGAACGGATGCGACCATTCGAGTATCTGTGTCTCAATCCGAGCTTCTGTCATTAGGATTTCCCATCAACACAACCGCTCAGGATCACCGTATTGTTGCCGAGCTTACGCTTGGCGACGATGGCTTGCCGCGTGCGATCAGCGTACCTCTACCACTCGAGGTCATGAAGGAGAAGAAATGAACTTGTCGATTCGTCAAAAGGCGCTCTACGGTTTGGCGACGGTGCTCTTCGGCATCACCAGTATAAGCTTCGCCCAAGAACCGAGTCTGATCATGTCCACGCCCGCACCACCCTGCGCAGTGGATAACAGTTGCGGAGGCCCTCAGATCTCCGTCGCCGCTCTCGGTGCTCCTCCGGATGGGCTCGCACAGGTTGGGGTCATCTCGACCGGCGGCGGAATGGGCTTCGCTACACAGGAAAGTGTCCAGGTTGTGAAGAACCAGCCATATCAAGCCCAGGCAGTGACGGAAATCAAGCAAACTCTTGGGAATGGATCGCATATCGCGCAAACCACAACCGCCACCGTAGCCCGCGACAGTGACGGGCGGACCGTCCGCATTCAGCAACTGAGTACGATCGGTCCATGGAGATCGGGTTCGGATTCTTCTCAGGCAAGCGGACCGACACTGACTACCATTTTTGATCCGGTGGCAAAGACCCACACAGACTTCACATCGGATAACAAGGTTGCCCACGTGGTGCCGATGCCACCGCCGCTACCGGGCGCCAGCACACGAAGCGGTGAGAGTGGACTTGTTTCGGTCTTCTCGGGCGTTCCTGCGGGGGGCTCGACCGGTGGGAAGGTCGGAGAATCGACATTTGCAGTCCAGGGTCCGTTCAACTCTTCTCAGGTTGGACCGTTTGAAGGAGCTACTGATGCCAAAACCGAATCGCTCGGCGCGAAGACTCTGGATGGCATTGCCGTCACGGGCACCAGGACGACCACGACTATTCCCGTAGGCACGATTGGCAACGACAAAGACCTGGTAATCACGCGCGAGAGTTGGTATTCGCCTGAGCTTAAGTTGGTCGTCGAGAGTACTCAGACCGACCCGCGGTTTGGTGAAACGAGTTACTCGTTAAGCAACATCAAGCGGAGCGAACCCGATCCTACGATCTTCCAGATCCCTGCTGGGTACGCGATCGACAAAGTTCCAGTTTTCATTCATCAACGCTGAAGGATATGCTCGATCAGTTCCAGACGGTTCGAATGTTCTCGAGCAGCCTCTCACCCAAGTTTTTACCGAGGATTCTCAGTTTGATTGTACCGATCGGCGTGCGGGCGCTCAGGCAACTTTTCTTGTTTCCGGCACTTCTTGCACAATTTGCCCGGCAAGGACTTTCTGGACAAATCGGGCAGCCGCCTCGCGAACTTCGATCAACTTCGATAGGAGATGCCTCCATAAGAAAATGCGCGCCTTTCTCGTAACCACTTGCTGGTTCGGCCATTTACGGCAAAAATCACGCTGGCCTTTGATTAAGAGGCCCGCCGGATCAGTGTCGATGAAGAGTTTGGTATCAGGCTGGTTGACAATCATCGTCCGTACGATTCAACCACCTCCACAACATCCTTGGGTTCGCCTTCGATTGGTAACTCGCGAGTCCAAGCCAGCATCGGTAAGCGCGAAGGCCCCGGAATGCTCCAATACCTGCGATACACATCAATCGCATCCTGGGGCAGGCCGTGCAGAGGCGGGAGATATTCGATGGACAGATTCTTTTGGAGAATCATATCCTCCCCCGAGGGCGAACGTTGTGCCTGAAAGAAGGCTTTCGTACTGTCCGGCCAATCGTCCCACGAGCAGAAGGGGCGGACGATCGATTCCATATACACGAGCGCCTTGACCTGATCGGCACGTCTTTGCGCCCAATTGAATCCGGGTGCAGACCCCCAATCGTGAAGAAGGAGGATCACGTTGTCTTTGACCCCATCACGTCGAGCCAAGAGTCGAGATCATGTTGATGATCGAGTAGACGATAAGACCCGTTCGGAGCAGGAGCAGAATAGCCCATACCAACAAAGTCGGGCCCGAGGCAGCGCCCTAATGGCAGCAGATGAGGGATGATGTTTCTCCAAAGATAGGAAGGGGAAGGTTGCCATGCAGGAACACGATTGGCTCACCAGTCCCCACGTCAACAAAGGCCATTGGCTGTCGAGCACCGGTAGGTATTTCCGATAGGAGAGGTCTTCAGTTGAGATGCCTTGGTTCATCATTACCAAACTCCTTTTTCCAACAGATGCATCCGAGTACGATTCGGTGCTGATGAGTTCAGAAAAAGGCATGGATGCAGGCCGGCAAATGGATTGGAAAATGCTTGTTCTGATCGAATCGAGAGCAGCGCAAGCAAACGCCAACTCTCGGCTGATCTGCTCACCAACCCGAGGAATCGGAGGCTCTTTCGATGCGGGGCTGCGAAGAGAAAAGAGGGTACAGACGAGCACGATGAACGGCATTCAGAGAGAGCCGGAAAACCAGCAGGTGTTAGACAGTTATCGACAAACATGTATACGCGCGCCAAATGCGTAAACAACTTCGGCAATGAATTTTATCAGCGTTTCTTCGATCGAGCTGTGCCGCGAGCAGGCCCTTCGGTAGGAGCGTCCGCGTCTGTCGCCTGGGCTTGCAGGCCGAGACCGGTCAGCATAAGGTCACACCACGCACGGTGGAACCTTTGATCGTTGACAGGGATGGTTTTTTCTCCCCATAGGGCTTCGAACACTTTGAACATCGTCAGACTGCCCAGAAGTACAGCGGCAACGGCATCACTGTCATGCCTCCGGATCTCGCCTTGCACGGCGCGGTCGCGCAGCCAGTCGGAAAGGGCACGGTATGAATCTTGCATAATCTCACGTCGGACCTTCACCTGAATTTTTGGGAATTGCTCCAGATCGCGCCAAAAAATCCTGAGCTCATTCTGACGTGTAGCGAGGATATCAAGTGTCTGATGCGCCATCGCAGAGAGGGCTTCCGCGGGTGCAATTTTTACCGCATGAAGTTGAGATCTGGCTCGCTGTGCTTCAGCGATATAGGGTTGAAGGCCCGCCCGCAAAACTTCTTCTTTGGAGGCAAAGTGTTTGTACAAGGCGCCGGAGCCCGGCGCAAGGCCCGCAGCTGCTTGTATGTCTGCTACGCTGGTTCGCTCATAGCCTTTTTGGGAAAACAAACGCATCGCTTCACGGATGATGCGTTCACGAGCAGTGAGTCGATCAGACGTCATGTAAACCTCCAGCGGCAGGCACTCGATCCCTGCAAATCAGTTAGGGCAGGGGTTTACTCCATTGTGTCATTTGCATGCGCTGCCTCTGCCGCGAAGCAAGATTCCCAGTCCGGGTGACCCCAAAAATCAATTTGCGACGAAGTAGGTGAGAGAGTACTCTCTCACCCAGGAGGTCTCGAACATGAAAATATTCGTAGCTGGAGGTACGGGGGCAGTTGGTAAGAGGCTTGTCCCTTTGCTTGTGGCGCGAGGTCATTCTGTCGTTGCCACAACGAGGAGCAACACCAAAATCGAGGAACTGCATCGGACTGGCGCCGAAGCGGTAATGCTGGATGGATTAAACCGAGCTGCCGTAATGGAGGTAATTGATGCCGTTCGGCCGGACGTCATTGTGCACCAGATGACGGCGCTCGCAAGCATGAAGAGTCTCAAGAAGTTCGACGATGAATTTAAGACAACAAATCGGCTTCGGACCACGGGCACGGAATATCTCATCGATGCCGCACGCCGTGTCGGAACGAGAAAACTCGTCGTCCAAAGCTATGCTGGTTGGCCTGCCATCCGACAAGGGGGCCGTGTCAAGACAGAAGAAGACCCCCTGGACCCTCAACCGCCAAACTCGATGAGCCGTACGTTGGAGGGAATACGGAGACTTGAAGCGATCGTCGCCGCAGCTTCGGACCTGACAGGCATCGTGCTGCGTTACGGCAGTTTCTACGGCCCGGGAACTTGCTTTGCGCCAGGTGGGGAAATCATTGAGGCGATCCGGGGCCGCAAGTTTCCTGTCGTTGGTGACGGACAAGGCGTCTGGTCTTTCATACACATGGACGACGTGGCAATGGCGACGTGCCTCGCAATCGAACGAGGTACGCAGGGCGTCTACAACATCGTTGATGACGAACCTGCCGAGGTCTCTGTCTGGTTGCCGTACCTGGCGAAGGTTCTAGGTGCGAAGCCACCAAGATACGTACCGACATGGTTGGGCCGCCTCGTCATCGGTGATGCGGGCGTTTCCATGATGACCAAGATTCGCGGCGCTTCAAATGCGAAGGCGAAGGATCGTCTCGCCTGGCAACCGCTCTATTCGAGTTGGAGAGAAGGATTTCTCGGAAGTCTCAAATTCCCCACAGAAAAGAAACCCGGTCCTGCTATGTCCTCTGTTCGATGAGCCAATGCTGCGACAAGGGCTTGGGCTGAGCCTGCGTTCGGCATCGGCCCTGCATTGGATTTGCTTGACTCCTATTTCAGAAAGCGACAGAGGTGTAAGACGGTCTACAACTTCCTTTCCGAGTCTCAGAAGGAGTCAGAATGAAATTCGTCAATCTGGGCCGTTCCGGTCTCAAGGTTTCACGGATAGCATTGGGTTGTATGAGTTTCAGCCTTGAAGCAAGAGACTGGCGGATTGACGAGTCAGCCAGCTTCTCCATCATCCGCCAAGCTCTCGAATCTGGTATCAACTTCTTCGATACGGCGGACATGTACGGCGAAGGAGAAAGTGAGATGGTCCTTGGTCGAGCCATTAAGCGATACGCGAAACGGGACGAGGTCGTACTCGCAACCAAGGTCTATTATCCGGTGCGTCCTGACGTGAATGGCAGGGGTCTTTCTCGAAAGGCCATTTTCGCATCGATCGATGCCAGCCTGCAACGATTCGGGTGCGATTTTGTTGACCTCTATCAAATCCACCGATGGGACAGTAATACGCCAATCGACGAGACCCTGGAAGCGCTCCACGATGTTATCAGGGCAGGAAAGGTGCGATACATAGGCGCGTCGTCGATATTTGCCTGGCAATTCTGCAAGGCGCTTTATCTGGCCGATATTCGAGGTTGGACAAGGTTCATTTCTGTTCAACCGCATTACAACCTGCTCAACCGCGAAGAGGAAAGGGAAATGCTGCCTTTGTGCCGTGCAGAGGGAATCGGCGTGATTCCCTATAGTCCACTCGCGAGAGGCCGGTTAGCAAGGCCATGGGCAGCTTCCTCGAGTTCGGATCGTGTAAGGCACGACCGTACGGCGGAGATGCTTTATACCTCGACGATGGACGCAGACCGCCGAGTCGTCGACGCGTTAGGGCGCGTTGCTGTACGAAAGGGAGTCGATATGGCCCAGGTTGCGTTGGCATGGACACTTATGCAATCCGGTATTGTCGCACCCATCGTCGGTGCTGCGAAGGCAAAACACCTCTCTGACGCCATTGCAGCCGTCGATCTTCAGCTCGACGACTCCGATTGCGCCGAACTGGAAAGCGACTATGTTCCGCATCCATTCTCCTTCAATCAGGAACTGCCCGGCAGCGAGCAGGATCGATAGGATGCGAACAAGGCGATTTCGGCAGCGAAACGCGCGTTTACACCGACTTCGCGGGATTGTGAGCGCGCGATGGCAATCGGTTGTACTGATTGTCGGTTATCAGCCCGGAACAAGCTCCCTCTTTCAGACTTGCGACTTCAGCCAACCGCCCACGTACAGAGAAAGTAGGGCTTGGCCTCGACCAGAATCCTCCATCATTGCAAGGGCTGCCCTTTCCACATAGACGCTTTCATGTGAACCATCGCGGCCCAAAGAATCTTGAGCGAACGAGCTTCACCTTGCGTCCTTAGGATCACGGCCAGAGACTCGTTCGTTTCCCACGATCGGAGTTGCGCGCTTGGGGCAGCGACACGCTACCTTCATCGCCATTCCTTGATAGTTCTCCGCGTCTAGCCACTTGCTTCTTCTACACGTAAAAAATAAAGCCAAGCTGGAAGTTTTCTTGACCCTCGGAACAATCCCCGTTAGGGGTGTTTCTCTGTGAAGACTTCGCAACGCGCAACAGCGCAAATCCTTATTAGCTCTCTGATCTTCATTGCCACTGGTGCTCAACTCAATGCCGGCGACCTTGGCAAGTCCCTTTATAAGCAAGGGCAAGCCGCCGAGGCTCGTGAGGATTATGATGCCGCGTTCAACGCCTACCGGAAGGCGACGTTCGACGATCGCGAGAATCTCAAGTACAAGACTGCATGTGAACGAATCAGACCGCTTGCTTCGGCGCAGCACGTCAAACGTGGAAAAGAGCTTCAAGGGAGTGGCAAGATCACGGGGGCTTTGACGGAGTTTCTACGCGCCTCGGTCATCGACCCATCAAACGAGGCTGCTGAACAAGCGATTGCTGGCTTGAGAAGCGAGATTTCTCCAAGTCTACAAAAGAGCGATTTGCCGCAACTGCCCAATGAGCGAAAGAGATTCGCCTCGTTAGCGAGCCCGGTTGATCTCAAACCGATCTCCAATGAACCGATCACTCTTCACATGGCCGAGGACGGGAAGATCGTCTATCAAAGCCTCGCCAAAGCAGCAGGCATCAACGTCCTGTTCGATCCTGATTACAATTCGAAACGGATCTCTATCGAACTGACCAACACGAGCCTGGAAGATGCGCTGCGAATCGTCGCGACCGCCTCCGAGACATTTTGGAAACCAATCACCAAGGGCACAATCTTTGTTGCCGCCGATACGCGCGCTAAAAGGGCGCAATTGGAACAGCAGGCAATTCGAGTCCTTTATCTGGCAAACGCAACTCAACAGAACGACCTGAATGACATCCAGACCGCGCTGCGCAATGTTCTTCCAAACTCGAAGCTGTACGGGGTGCAGAGCCAGAACGCGATCGTCATGCGCGGCACGCCTGACGAACTCCTCTTAGCTTCGCAACTCATTGATGATCTCGATAAAGCCAGACCAGAGGTTATGATCGACGTCGCGGTGATGCAGGTTGATCGAGACAAAGTGCGGAAGATCGGCTTGCAATGGCCGCAGACACTCAGTGCGAGCCTGAAGACCACCAGCACGGAATCCGATGCCACCTTGACGCTGAACGATCTTGCGAATTTGAACGCGAAGAACTTTTCGCTCACGGTCGGAACTGCTGAAGCCAATATGTTGCTGACCGACACCGATACGCAGGTCCTCCAAAATCCGCGCATGCGCGCCGCCGACGGCCAAAAGGCAACGATGAAGATCGGTGAAAGGATCCCGATTGCGACCGGTTCGTACACCGTGCCGACATCAACGACTGCAGCCGCGGCGCAAACCCAGTTTCAGTACATCGATGTTGGCGTGAACTTGGAAATGACGCCCAGTATTCACTATGACGGCGACGTGACTCTTAAGCTGAAAGTCGAGATCTCCTCAGAGACCGGCACCACTACCATTAGCGGTGTTACCGAACCGATCATTGGTCAGCAAAGCGTCGAGGAGATGATCCGTCTCAAGGAAGGCGAAAGCAACATTCTGGGTGGGCTGCTTCAGGAACGGAACAATCGAAGCATAAGCGGAACTCCTGGTCTCGGAGAGATTCCCGGTTTGAAGTACCTCTTCAGTACTCAGAATCGTGAAGTGGGTCATCAAGAGATCGTCTTTCTCATCACGCCACATCTCGTTCGGAGAATGCAGATCGATCCGCTCAATCTGAGGCAAATCGATACCGGAACAAACAGCGCGATCCAGTTGCGGGAGGTGCGCACGGCCCCTTCCGATGGCACCACTTCGACTTCCTTTCCTCAATGAACCGAGGCACAACGGAATCCCGCGCCGATAAAGGATCAATTCACAAGGAAGTGGAATAGGGGTGGTAGACATGAGCCGGAAATCAACATGCAGTGCGGCATCGTTCTTTGGCTTTCTTGGGCTCGGCGTACTGGTAATTGCGGGCTGCAAAAACTTCTTCATCGGTCCTACCTTGACCACGGTTACGTTGTCTCCGTCAACCCCGTCAATAGCGGTCTCTAAAACGCAGCAGTTGGTAGCCACAGGCACCTACGACAACGGCACCACGGATACGGTTACGGACTCCGCTAGTTGGTCCACGTCTAACAGCAGCATAGCAACGGTGAATTCGACCGGGCTGGTCACCGGTGTGGCATTGGGAACTGCAACGATCAGTGCCTCGTTGAATGGATTGAGCGGCTCAACTACAGTGACGGTAACCGTAGCGAACCTATCTTCCATCACCATAAAATCGACAAGTCAGTCGCTTTCATCAGGCCAGACTGCACAGTTCACGGCAACGGGCGTCCTCCAGAACGGAAACACACTGGATCTGACCGATTCGGTGACCTGGACCTCGTCGAACACGGCGGCAGCGACAATTGACAGTTCCGGGCTGGCAACGGCGCAAACAGTAACCAGTACGGAAACCACGCACGTCACGGCCAAATCTGGAAGCATCACCAGCAATGCCATCACACTGACGGTTTCAGCTTCATCCTAAGGCGGAGCTCCACACGTATGAATTCGAAGCGGAAGATATGCATGGCTCTCTGTGTTGTAACGTTCGCCCCGAGGATTTGCACGCAGCCGGCTCCGAATAGCCTCACAGTCTCAGCGCGAGGAATCAGCATCTCTGAAATCGGCGCAGAACGAAACATGAATGGACACGAAACAGCTGAGCCGCTCGCTCTTACACCGCAAGACTTTCCTCACAGCTTTCACCTGCGCACGGACAAACGAAGTTTGATCTCTCAAGTCTTAGGTGCCTACGGCCTCCGGACAAGCGTTGATCAGTCGGTCAACGCTGAGAGCATACGTTTTGACACCGATGAGGTTGGCTTTGCTGATGCGGCAGAATTACTCGCCCTCGCCACCCACACGTTCTTCGTGCCGCTCGATCCCAAAAGCGTGATTGTCGTCAGCGATGATAAGAATGATCGCAACAAATTTGAGCACGAGGTATTGAAGACGTTTTATTTCCCTGGTCTGGGTTCCAAGGAACTGACCGACATGGCCAATATCGCGCGCAACGTTATGGGCATCCAGCAAATCGCGACGCAACCCATGAAGAGCACACTGACTATTCGTGGGACAGTGTCTGAACTGGATATTTTAGATCAGATCTATGCGGAATTGCTAGGGGGTCGAAGCGCGCTTCAACTCGAAGTGCGCCTATACGAGATTGACAAAACCAAGGCCACGAATATCGGGGTGGTCCTTCCATCATCGACAGCCGTATTCAATGTGCCCTCTGAGGTTAGCAACATCCTCAAAAACAACGCGAGCCTCGTGGATCAACTCTTGAAGGAGGATCCTTCGCTCGCCGGCAACTATGAAGCGATTCTTGCCGCCCTGATTGCCTCTGGACTGCTTAGCGGTACGGTCTTTAATAATCCATTCGCGGTATTCGGGGGTGGGCTGACCGAGACAGGTCTCGATTTGAGCGGCGTGAGCGTCAACATGCTACTGAACTCCTCGGACGCACGCTCGTTCAGTCAACAGATTTTGCGCGTACTGGACCAGGAGGAAGCGACGATCCGCAGCGGACAGCGATACCCAATCATGACTGCGAGCTATTCGAATCTTACAAGCAAATCTTCTTCGAAGGGCACGATTCCTCAGTTTCAATACGAAGATCTCGGGCTGACGTTAAAAGTGACGCCTCATGTCGAAATGAGCGGCGAAGTGTCGCTCAACCTGGAAATGAAGGTATCGTCGCTAGCCGGAGTCAATCTGAACAACATTCCCGTACTCGCCAATCGTCAATATTCAGGTGTCATCTCATTGCGACTCGGGGACAGCGCACTCCTAGTCAGTGATTTGTCGCAGCAGGAATCGCGGAATATCACCGGCGTTCCCGGGTTGAGTGATTTGCCGGGCCTCTCTCAAACGGCTAACCGACAGGACACGAAAGACATCATGGAATTGGCAATCATGATCACACCGCATCTTGTCCGAACGGCTCACCAAGGAACGGAAGGGCCGACTCTACTCCTGCCCCGACGATAAGCGGCGTCCTTTGACCCAACAAAGCTATTGAAAAGCGCGCACACTCCAGCCTCGTCATAGATGGGTCCCTTACGAATAATCGCCGAAGCACCACCCCTAACCAACGAGGGCGTACCAAGCGTGTTTTTCGCGGACGTCCAAATCTCTGGCACCAAAAAGGGTCCGTAGATTTGAGCTAGACTCGTATTGTTATGGCGCACCGGTCTTGGAATGAGAGTTATGCTTCGGGGCAACTGCCCTGGGACAGCGGCCAGCCAGAACCTCTATTAGAGGAATTCGTCAGTTCGGGCCGGATCACACCAGGCCCGGCGCTCGACATCGGTGCTGGCACTGGCACAAATGCGATATGGATGGCGGAGCGCGGTTTTGAAGTTCTAGGGGTGGACGTCGCTCCGCTCGCAGTAGAGAGAGCCCAGGCCAAAATTGAAGGACGCGCTCTAAGCTGCCGCTTTGCTGTATTGGATTTCCTCGCCGCGCTACCGTCCGGCGGCCCGGTTCAGTTCGTGTTCGACCGGGGTTGTTTTCACGTCTTCGATGAAGCGGTCGAGAGGCAGAAGTTCGCGGCTCAGGTCGCCGCCGTACTGGCACCCGGAGGCTGGTGGCTGAGTTTGATTGGCAGCACTGAGGGTACGCAGCGCGACGTTGGTCCGCCGCGTCGCTCAGCGCGGGAAGTAACCCTCGCCATCGAACCCGCGCTCGAGATCATTGAGCTGCGATCAACTGAGTTCCGCGATGCCAACGCTAAGGCGTGGTTCTGTCTGTCTCGGAAGCGTACGATGCCGGCGCAGCCCTCCACGCGGCATGGTTAGCGACATATGACCGCTGTCCCCTTGTCTCGCTCGCTATAAGAGCGGCGCACGCTCGTTGTTCAATGCAGGCGTTGAGGCTCAACATCGGGGAGTTCAACCGGGAAGCAGAAACTCATCACGGTTCCCGAAGGTGATGTGTTTCGGCTACGAACCTGCAACTTGCCGCCGCGCTTATCGATCAGGGACTTTGTGACCCAAAGCCCAAGCCCAGTCCCGACAAATTCCTTCGTCGTGAAGAATGGCTCGAAGATGGCAGCTTGGTGCTCCCGAGGAATGCCGACGCCGTTGTCGGCAACGGTGAACCGCAGGGCAGGCGAACTGGTGGGGCGGATCTGGGTCAAACGCATTCGAATGGTCACGACTCCGCCATGGCGGCAAGCATCGAACGCGTTGGATATCAGGTTGGATAGTATCTGTTTGAACTCGCCTGCCCAGGTAACAATACTCAGGGCCGGATCCAACCGTGTATCGACGCGCAAGTTCTTTGAGACGAACCGGCGCTCATACAAAGCGAGCACGGTTCCAAGCGTTTCGGCTAGATTGACTCGGCTCGGATAGGAAGGCGAACGCTGGAATCCCAAGGTCTGTTGAGCAATGTCTGCGGCTCGGCGGAGTTCCTTTTCGGCTACGGTCAAGTATTCCTTGGTTGCTGCAGGGGTGCCAGGGTGCGCTTGGACCAGGTAGATCAGGTTTGTTACGGATTCCAAGGGATTATTAATCTCATGGGCTATGGTTGCGGCCAGGCGGCCCACGGCCGCGAGCCGGTCACTCGTGTGAAGAGCTTCCATCAGACGTTTTTTCTGGGTGATGTCGCGAAGGGTCTTCGCTACGCCGATCACGGTCCCAGACGCGTCCCGAATAGGCGAGACGGTGAGCGCGATGTGGAGCGGATCACCCGTCTTCGGAAATCGGACGGTTTCGAGGTGCTCAATGCTCTCGCCGTTCCGAATCCTTGCGATCATCCTATGTTCGTCGGCCATTAATTCCGGCGGGATGATGGTGGAAACTGGCTTGCCAAGTATCTCGTCAGAACGGTAGCCAAGCATTCGTTCTGCACTCCGATTCCAACTGAGAATAGTGCCGTTCAGATCCGTGCTGAAGATGGCATCCTCGGAGCATTCAACGATAGCCGCGAGATGCGCCTGGTCCTTTTGCGCCTGTTTGAGCTCTGTGACGTCTACGGTGAAACAGCGGGTATGGATGAACCTGCCGCTCCGTGTATAGACATTCGAATGGATGCGCACTTCTCGAATGGACCCATCTTTACGCCGCAACCGCGCTTCATAGCCATGCAGTTCTTCACGACGACTCAAGCGGCGCATAATGTCATCGATTACAGACTGATCAGCATGGAAATCCGCGATGTGCCGACCGATGTACTCGCTTCGGTCGTACCCTAGCATTCGGAGCTCGGCGTCGTTCGCCCACAGAATCTCTCCTGTCGAAGAGACCCAGTGCATGCCGATCAGCCCATTCTCGACATAGTCGCGGAGCTCTGCCTCCCGACTCTCGACAGCTTCCTGAAGTTCCTGGCGCCGCCGCACTTCCGTTTCAAGTGCGCGAGCTTTCTGCTGCAATTCCAGGATGGTCCGTAGCCGATCATTTTCGGTGGGCTGGGCTGTGTATCCCTCTGTCGGTACGATGTGCGAGTGTTCCGCGCAGACCTGCGCTATGGCCCGCTGGTCCTGAATATCCGCAAACAAGTGCATCGGGTAGGCACAGTGCAGCTGGAAGGAATGAGTCCGGGCAAGTTCGTTCCACAACTGCTCCAGAAGAAGAGCGGCTCGCTGATTACCACTCTCCCAGAGGAGCGCCACCATCTCTCCAAATGCAGCGACGCGATTTCCGAGGCGGGATACCTGATCGATCAGAGCGCCGATGGCATTTCTGAAGAGAGTTGGGTCGGGCTCGCCCGCGACCATGAAGTGCGCCAGGCATTCACTCGCGTCCAGCGAGAGGAATCGGCCCTGCTGAGTGGCGAGCCGCCAATCGATGCCCTGGTCACCGAGGCGGTTCATGAGACCGTCCCGGTGCGGTGGGGTCGCGATAACGATGGCGGAATCACCCGATCCCAGGGCGGCGCCTACATATCTGCCGACTTCATTGAGCAGGTACGAATCTTCTTCATAGAACTGGACACTATGTCCGCTCAACCGAGGAGCATTCCAAGGAGCGGCCGCGAGCGCGCCATTACTGTCATTAAACGTAGTAGGGGCTATCTCGCTCATTGTCTGGCAATCCTCGTGTATCTAGTGAGATGCCAACGAACCGTCGAAACGGCACTCCACGGTAAAGAATTATAACGCCACCCATTGGCAGATCTGGACTTCAGACGTGCTCAGGCCAAACCTCGTACGGATTGCACGCAGGTTTGTTCGGAAATCGGCCAAATGAATTATGAACATCGACTCTCACACCACGTTGGTTTTTCCGGATGTTAAGCCGGGATGACAGGGTGCAGCCTCTCTTTCAAGGCAAGTCAGCATCGCAAGCGGGGGCGTATCTGAGTTCAAATATCAATTGGTACTTGAGGCCTGGCCCACAAAGGGCGCACAGACCATTCCGCTTCTTGAGCGATGGCCCGAGCAACAAAGCAAAGATCCTTAAAAACCCTGGCTTCAAACATGCTCGCGGCGTCAGCCACCTGCATCACTTCATCGACCTTGGCGCGGACACGAAGGTAAGTACGAAGCATCTGCGGCACTCCAGGCTGCGGCCCTCGGCGGATGAAGGCATTGCACAACTCCCGCATGACTCCTTCCACTGTGCCGCCCTGGATGTTTGCGTTCCTGCCGTTGAGATCGCTCAAAGACTTCTGGAGACGGCGATTTTGTGCCTCAGACATAAACCAGGTGTGTCGAGCAGGTTTGAGTTGCTGCCACGTGATGCTCATGCTCTAGTTCGCAAGGCATGTTGAAGCGAGGAGTCGGAGGTGGGGTCCGATCGACTTCGATTCGGGAAAGATCGTGTATCGAATAACGGCAGCTTTGGATGAGAGCTAGGATGCGGTTCAGACGACGTTCGCCACCTGGAATTCCGTTGCGCGGGGTTCCAGGCCAAGCTCCGTTAGCCCGACGATGAAGGCCAGATAAAGACGGCTAAAACGCCTGTGATAGGAATGTTGAGGAAGACAGCACAGGAGGGAGGAGCATCTATTGTCCAGATCTCTATTTTTTCTTGGTACTAAGAACCGTGCCCTCCACCTTTGTATCTGGTGAGTCTGCACGTCGCTGGACAAACCGACCCGACCTGGAGTCGCGATGCACGAGACGGAGAAGGGAGCGCTGTCGGCTCTTGCTGATACCGAGGCTGTTCCCGAACTCTTCGAGCGTCGGAACTGGGGTGGATATGGTAACGGAGTGAGAGTGCCTATTGTATGAGATGTTCAGCGGCTCCTCCAGATATTCGGAATCGTCGATTGCATCGCACTCGAGGTTGTGCTCTCGACTCTCAGGTTCACGGTTTGCCTCCGTGGGTCATAATCAGGAGCGGGATGGCGGCAATGGCTGCCGACGCAATGAGCACGAGGAAAATAGCACCAAGAACGTTTACGAATCTGCTATTCACATGCTTCCCCATCACAGTTGAATCAGCAGCGGTCCGCAGAATTGGATAGTACGTCAAAGGCATGACTACCATGCCGAAAACGATGGCGATGTTCACAAGCGTTAAAGGTTGCACTCCGGTGATCGCGATGATGAGCGCCAAAGCAAGCATTCCGAGCCACGCTGCTGTGAAGACCGGAACCTCTCTGGCCGGGCGATTCTTTCCCCACTCCAGGTTGTAGAACTGACAAATATTGTAGGCACCCGAGAGAGCCGTCTCGACGGTCGCGCCGCCTATGCAGGCGAGAGCGCCAACCAGCGCAACTATGAGCGCTTGACTCGCGAAAGGAAATGCTCCAGCCATGATGGCTGTGCTGAGCAGTTGAGGAAACAGGTGCTGCGGCAGGAACAAAATGGCGCC
>Ga0105238_10001214_pt1 | contig 25952 bp, 39 predicted proteins | sample KBSC34metaG_FD_81526 | JGI IMG/M metagenome (GOLD analysis project Ga0105238, IMG submission 81526) | Corn rhizosphere microbial communities from Kellogg Biological Station, Michigan, USA - KBS C3-4 metaG | ecosystem: Host-associated > Plants > Roots > Rhizosphere > Soil | place: Michigan, USA...
CGGGCAACGTCTGCCGAACAAAACAAAATGAAAAACAGAGAAGCATTGAAACTCGTCGAAGAAACCTCGCGAGCGTTGAACGATATCATCGAAAACGGATACAAGCGACGTGGGAAATATGAGGATTACCACGTTCACCCCGAAGTATTCGAGCGTGGTAAAAAGGTGATAGAGAAAATCAAACTATCCAGCGGAATTACCCATGAAAGCAACTAAAAACCCCCACGCCGTAGCGCTTGGCAAAATCGGAGGAAAAGCCACCGGCCCGCGCAAGGCGAGAACCTCGGAGCAAGCCCGCGCGGCGGTCAATGCGCGGTGGGCGAAACGTAAGGAAACGAAATGATCACCGTCACCCTAACCGAAGAACAGGCGCAGTATCTGCGCGAGGAAATGCTTGCGTCGTCCATGCGTCACAGCGTGGATATTGAGAACGACAGGGAATGGCGCGAAGGTAAGAAACGGATTGCGCTGAAAATTCGGTTATTCGTGACTTTGGCAATGGAAGCTGGAGTCACGACGCCGCCGCGTTGAAATCCTTTTCCAATTCCGCCGCTGATTTGTCCAAATAATATTGCATCGCCGCTCGGCCTTCCCTGTCGATTGCGGCTTGCAGTATTGGCGCTCCAATCGTCTGTTGAGCGCGGTCCATGCTCGCACGATTCTTTCCCTCCGTCCCCACGTCGCTCGCGATGACGCAGGTCGCCACCGGCCCGCCAGCCTTCGCAGGGTCGGCGTGTCCGAGGTTTCCGCCCAAATATTGCTTATTCCCGTCCGATGGATCTCCTGACCCGGGCGGACTGTAACGGCTCGAAACGTATCGCTTGAGCGTTTTGACCGGCTGCACCCATGTAGCCTTCAGAAAGCTCACAGACGACCGACGGCCTTTCGCCATCTTATCGACTAATGCCCTCATTGCAGCCCGTCCCGCTGCCCTGGTGACGCCCGCGAACGGATTCCGACTCAGAGCATACCTCGCGTTTGTCAGCGTGTTGTAGCGGCTCCCAGGCTTCGCGCGCGCGGCGACGATCAGCGCAGCCAACGGCACGTCGCGCGGACCGATGGCCCCGCCGTCAAGCTGGTTCGCCGTCCCTGCACTGCCCGAATAAGCTTTCCCGCGCTTCAACGGCCGTCCGCGCTTCCCAATTTTCGGCACAACTACAAGCGAAAGCTGACTATCGACCGTCCCCACATTAACAGCGGGCATCGCGTTTTTCGTGTTCACCGCTACCCAATAACCGGCCGTGTTGCAGGCTTCCGCCGGCGATCTCCGGGAATACTGTTGCGCAATCTCGATGCCCCGGTTCAAACCGGTCATGTCGATTTTGACGGTGGGGTTAAAATCAGGCATTTTGATTTGAATCGTCTACGGTTAGTTCCCAAGCGAAAATGCAATCTCGCACACCTTCATTGGCCACCTTCAACGCTCTCGAGGTGCCGTTGCCATCGGTCACAGTTATTGGCTGGCCCGTTTTCGGAATTCCCGTGAACACAGATTTGCGAATCACAACCGTTTGCTCCGCATTCGGCGAGAATCCGCCGGCAACGAATCGCGAGCCTACGCCAATACTCCCTGGGCTGCACGGCACGTCCTGCTTTTGCAGAATACAACGCCCACCGAAATCGCTGGACTCGAAAGCCATCAGCGCAATTTCCATCAAATCAGATTCACCCATAATTATCCTCGAAAATAAAACCGCCGCAATCGTGCGTGAGCGACTGCGGCGGTAACCCTAACCCAAAAGTGTGATTACCGTCGCGCAGGCTCGGTATAAACCCGTCGGTTCGGCATGACGAAATTAACCAGCAAGTTGGTAACATCTTGCGCTGCCGCTGAACCAGTGTTTCCGATGCCGACTATTCCCAGGTGAGTAGCGACGCTGTTGGTCAGCAAAAACAACTGACAACGGTTGGTGAACCCGTTGACACCGTTCAAGCTCTGCTCGACTGCGGTCGGGAGTGCGGCAGTAAGGACAATTGACGGCTTAGTTTCAAACGTGGTGCCGTTGTCGTAACTCTGCGCAATCAGCAGGACAATGTTGCAGTTCGTTGCGGCCGGATTGGCGTCGGAATAGTTCAACTCGATGCCAATGGCGTCATGCTCGAAAACGGAAATGGTGTTGTTTGGGAAATTGACGATGTTCGTATTTCCGGCATACGTGTTAGTCGTCAATGTGCTGTAGGTGTTGGTGACACCGTGAACCACGCCGTTTGTTCCGCCGATGAGCAGTGTCGAATAAACACCCGCCTGTTGGGCGGACGCAGGGAATCCAACCAGCGCAAGCACAAGCGCAATCGCAATCGCGGTAAAGGATTGAAAAATGGAATTAAGCGGTTTCATTGGTTTCGTCGGTTTTCGTGGTCAGTGTTTCAATTTGAGATTTGAGATTGTCGATGTATCCCTTGAGCATCGGATGTTGGCGGCAGAGATCGTCAACCAACATCTGTTGAGCTAGATTATTTTGAGCATCGGACAACGGGCGAAAGTTTGCCGACGTAATTGCAGGCGAAGGCGGACCTTGCTGAATCGCGTGCAGATGTTGCGCGATGTGCGTGATTGTTCGATGACGCTTGATTTGGTTTTCCTTCGTGTCAGAAGGCAGATTGTGCGCCTCGGCTAAAAGTGCCAGGACCTCTTTTGCGTCGCCCGGTAATTGGGGGGCGTCAAACTCAAACGTCGAATCGTCTGGCACGTCGCCATCCGGAACGCGGACATTTGCGAGAGCTGCGGTAAGCCGCTTTAGCGCGGCGTCCCGGCGATCTGGGATTTCTTTTGGTTCGCCCATAATCTTATCCGTTCGACCTGAGACATGCGATGCCGACACGGTCAGCTGTGGCGTAATCCAAGGTCCAATTCGCAGCCGTGGCCAATTCCGTGTTGCTGGCCGATTGACCCGCCGGGACGCCACCCCATCTCAGCCCATTCGGATGCAGGATGAAACGCGTGCGGTCGTAGATTTCGCCGACGTTGGTCTGCGCTGCGGCCCAGTAATTGAGACTGGCCACGTCGACGACGGGTTGATTCAGAGGACCGCCGACCTGCGGCTTCTCACCCCAGGCGAACACACCCGGCGCGAAAATGTAGGTGTCAAACACAAGCCCACTAACAGCGCCCGCGCGGACCAAGCTGTTGGAAACGAACACGCGATACCCCTTATAGGTTTCGAGCACGGTGCCGTCCTGCTGACTGTATTGCTTGAAGCTGATTTGATCCTGCTTCAGCAATGCGCCACGGATTGTCGGGTGCATCATGATTCCGCCGCCCAATGTGGTATCAGCCAACTCGCCCAATAGCGCGATGGTGTCGACGATTGAAAACGTCGAAATAATGTTGTTCGCGGAAGGATTCGCGCCCGTCTCGCTGAACGTATCGTTACGAACTGCGGACATTGCGCCCGCGCCCGCCGGCGCATTCGAGAATCCGAAAATTCCGCGCAATATTGCCACCATGGTCGTTTGCCGCTGCTTCTGCTTGCGAACGGCGAGCTGTCCGACGATTTCCTCAACCGGCTCGGAGCCGGACACGGCGGCAGCTAGTGCCGTTGCGCTATTCGCGGTCTCGCGATTCATGATCGGCGCAATTTGCTTTCCGCTGCCGATGATTTGCCGCGTCGGCTGAGTTGCCTCAACCTGGGGCGCGTCCGACTGGTCGCTGATGTCGCGAAAATACGGAAGATTGACAGTGATGCCACCGCCGGTAGCGATGGCGTCAAATTCCCCGGTTCGCTTGACGATGGGGGATGAAATCAGCGACGGGAAAGAACGAACCTTTTCCGCCATACCTCGAATCCAAATGTCCGGCGTCCAGAGATCAGAAATGCGTGTATCAGCCATAAATCAGGTGTGTGTTTTTTTTGTTGGTTGCGGAATTACTTGGTTGCGGCGGCCTGCTTACGAGCGGCGATCTCCTCGTCAAGGGACATTTTCTTTCCGGCGGGTTTTCCGCTGGCAGTCGTCGGCGCGGGATTAGGGATGTTGGCAGCGGAAACGTTCAGCTTCGCGAGCGTCGAGGCTACGCCATTGGACAGCGCGTCAATCATTTCGGCATTCGTCGCGCCGTCCTTAATTTCCAACTTGAGAGCAGCGCACGCGGCTTTCAGCTTGCCACCCAGGGCATTGACCTCGCCTTGCGCTTTTTCAGTGGCCGCATTCGCGTTGCTGATCGTGGTTTTTGCCTCAACTAACGCGTTCGTTGCGGTTTCCAATTCCTTCGCGGTGCCGGATTCGAGCGCGGTGAGCTTGGATTGGAAACCGGCAACGGCGGATTCAGTGGCCTTGGTTTTGTCGGAAAGGTAACCCGTCAAGGTTTCCTTCATCGACTTAAGTTCAGCAACAATTTCGGAAAGTTTCATCGGTTTGTAAGTGCGTTAGTCCGCATTTACAAAACTGAGCGAAGTCAACCGGGGATCATTCCCGACTTGTATGTGCGCTCATTTCAAGAACGAAATAACCGAATCCAAATCAGGCATCAGGTCGTCAATCAAACCAGCTTCCAACGCCTGTTGACCTTTGAAAGTTTGACCTTGCATATCAGCGTCGGAGATTTCCCCGCGCATCGCGCGAACGTGATCGTAGAACACATTGGCCAGTTGCTTGACGCGTGCCTGTAAATGAATTTCCTGCTGTGCTGTCAAGCTGGTTCCCGGCGTCCCCATTCCCTTGTAATCACCAGACCCGAAAACTTTCACTTTGATTCCCGCCATGTCCGCCATTTTTGACAGGTCCATGAACGACATACAGACGCCGATACAGCCGACATCGCTGGACGGTGTCGCGAATACGTAATCGCAGGCGGAACCAAGCCAGTAGCCAGCGGAACACATTTGACCACGCGTGAAAGCCGCAATCGGTTTTTCAACCTGCAGAATCCGTTGTCCAAGTTCGGGAGTGCCAGTCACCATGCCGCCTGGCGTGTCGAAATTCAGGATTATGCTTTCGACGGAATCATCATCTTCTGCGTCGTCCAGTTCCGCGCGAATGTCGTCGGTGTCCACGGCGCCGGCACCTTTCTCGAATCCACCAAGCCCCTGGCCGATAGGACCGCCGACAGGTATAATCGCGCAACCGTCGCGAATCTCCATGTCTTCAACGTCAAGCTCCTGGCCGGACCGCGCCATGCCTTGCCGTTTCGATTTGAAGTCCGCACGCTCGAGCTCGTCGTGTTGCTGGAACAATTCGAGCAGCGTGAACCGATAACCGTCGGCGCAATAAAGCGGCTGGCTTTTCAGGACCGATAAAATTCGTGCGAGGTTCATTTGGTTGCGACTTTCGGCGGTTCGGATTCTGGTTTTTCAGGCGCAGCCTGAACGGAACTATTCGGATTCGGCTGATAGAAAAATTCCATGGCTTTCTCGAAAGGAAATTCCTCCCCGCGTCCCAAGCTGGCGGCGAATTTACAAGCGCGGTCGGCGGCAAGTAGCTTTGCCTGCAATTCTTTTTCGCGCTGCCTCAAGATGTGTTTCGCGACGTGACCATCTTTCGACGCTTCAATGCGCTCGTTTGTCAGCCCCATTTTGAGCCGATTCAACGAAGCGGTAACGTCATTCCCAGAATCGACGGTAAGCGAGGCAGGGAATCCAATTCCCCACTTGAAAGGATCTGTTCCGTTGCGATTGCGCGAGATACGCCCGTTTTCCATCCCCTTGGAAATCGCGTATTGGAAAAACCGGATACTGCGCGATTCCTGCCCTGATTGCCGCTCGCAAATCGAGTTATTCGCCTTTTGCGTTTCCAACCGGGTCGGCGCTCCGCTTGTGCCGTCACTGGCCAATAGCTTATAGCTCCATCCCAAGTCACCTAGGCATTCAACCATGACGCGCACGGCGAAAGCTTCCGCGTTAGGATGTGGATTCTCGAAATCTATGCCACCTAACTCCTCGTCAGCGCCGATATAGGCCACGTTGCCGTCTTGCGTGTATTCTACAAAAACAGTCCGTTCCTCAGTCGTCCCATCAGATAGCGGAACGCTTACGGTCGTTTCCTGAATCGCGTTCCCGAGTGCCATCGAGGCGTCTTTACCGGGTGGCAACTTGTGAATAACGGCCCGTTGCGCGGCATTGGCGAGGCCTTTCAAGAATTGATCGTCAATCTCTTCTTTCTTCATCCAATGCAGGATGCTTGCGGCCGGCCGGGGAAGCCCGCGCCCTTGTCCCAAAAACTCCATCTCGCACGCATAGTGCGCAGAGCTGCCAAGGTCGATGTCGGTAAACGTCGGGTTTCCGTTCGAGTCATACCCGAGCACGCGGCAGGCAACGGGTATGCCATTGCGCCGTATCACACCGTTGTAGATGCCACAGCCGGCAAATCGACCTTCCGTAATCAGCCCTTGCCCGTCCGGTCGAATGCCGGTCATCGAACCGCTTAAAACCGTCGTCACATACTGGTAACCATTCGTTCCGCTGCCAATGCGCGGCCCGGGAATGATGTCGATTTTCGGATTGTGTTGCTCGTCCTCAGTAAAAACGGCCAGGTCGTCGCCGTGAATGTCGAGGCCCATACCGCTAACGCGCATTAGCCAAGCGTAATCCCGGCGAAGTTCGCGAAAGGCGGCATTCGGGAGGACCTCGTCAATCAAATACTCTTCCGCTTCTTCGCCCCATTTCTCATCGTCACCCAAAAATATCGGCAACCAATTAGCGAAAGCCCATGAGTTTTTGTCTCGAATCGCGCCTCGCAAAGCGGGAATTCGGCAGCAAATCGACGTGGAAATACTGACTAATTCCGCGTGATCATATTGCGAGATGCTGCGCTTTACCTCGCGAGAAATCAGCGGACGCGGTCGATGTTTGCCGGGCGATTCACGCGGCGTCGGGTATATTTGTTGGCCGGATGGCCCGTAAAGAAATCCGTTGTAGGCGCTCATAATGTCGAGCACGGGAACGGCGGGAATGGATAGCAACCGTGAACCGATTCGACCCGCATGATTTTCTCTTTACGCGGGTCGGGCCAAGCAAGAACGGCTTGATCCTTGTCCGGACCGGCTTGCATGGCTTGCGCGACGCGATAGCCTTCCATTCGGCAGTCGGCAATCAAAGCGCGACGATCTTCGTTGCTTACCGTCCCGGAGTGGGTGCGAATCCCGGAGACTTGCAGGTCAGTTACGCCGCCGCTCGCGAGTCCGCCGCGCAGGCTTTCCAGAATCGCCTTTAATTCGGCGAGGTTTTTTCCAAAGTAGATTCGTTCCGGCATCTACCGGAATGCGGCAAGTCTACGCGGCTTCTTGGATTTGCTCCGCAGTAGCGGGCATGCCTAACTTGCCAGCCATGTCGAAAAGAACCAAACATTCGCACTCGCAATCCCGATAGTGGACATTGGGATTGTATTCCAGCCACTTATCACGCCCGCGCTCTCGCCCGCGATACTCAGAATCCATCTGCGCGGAATACGTCAATCCGTCGCGCTCTTTTTGCTGCGTCACCGCTGGAAGGCTCTCCCGAGGCAACACCAAAAGCTTAGGCAGATTTGGACCGCCTAACCGCAGCCGGTGAAGGTGATCTTTAACGCTCAAATTCGACCAGATGTAAACCGGGATTCCGATTTGCATCTGTTTTCCTTCGTAATTTATCACGCGCCGGTGAAACGACGGGACGGAAAATGACCGCATGATTTTTCCTCCATCGTTCAGCGGATGAGGGAACGAGGATCGGTTTAATTTATCGCCGCAGAGGATTTGCCAGACCTTGAACACCTTGAATTTCTTGCGCCCGCGAATTTCTTCGACCCATTCCCCGCACTCCGCAGCCTTATCAAGGATTTCGTCAAGGTAATTGCCACCGTCAAAAGCGCAATTTGCATTCGGGATTTTTAGCCCGCGCTGAACGTCGATAATTTCTTTCCAGCTTTCGGCGTAACCTCTGCCAAGCTGCCGTAATTCTTTTCCGTCCTTATCGATGGCCCGCGCAATCCACCAGAATTTGCCGGTCTTAAATTGAACCTCGCCCTGCTGGCAATCGACAGACAACACGCGGAAAGCTTCGTTCGGATTGTCGCTTTCGTTAGAGGCGACAAACGAAACCGACACCGGCGATTGCACAAGTCGCGGATGCCAGGATTTCGCGCGGTCGGATTTATACCAATCGGCCAGCGGCGTGGTATTGCCGTTCCGTTGCGCTTCTTTCGCGCTCAAATATCGACGGACGGATTTTTCAAATGTGTTCCCCGGATGCGATTCCTTTGGCAGCGTGAAACAAACCTCTACCGGCGAAAACCTCAATCCATTTTTGCCGACGATCTGATAGTCTTGCTGGTAACTATCCATGATCGCCTTGCGAATCGCTGGCGTATCACGGATTTGTTCGCCGCAATGGTAACACTCCCAAGTTGCGGTCCTGGCCTTTTCGTCAATCGACAAATCCGCGCCATTATCCCATTTCATTCCCGCGTAAGTGCCCGGTTTGGCTTTTTCGGTCGCCGGGAAGTCGTCCGGCCTGAGAATGGCCAACTCGTGAGTGCATTCCCACGATTGCCGACCTCCACAGTGCGGGCAAGCCCATGTCAGCGGCACCTGATGCGCCGTTTTGGATAACCTGTGCGCGTCCTCGCCTTCATCGCCGCATTGAGATTCGTCAAGAATCTTCGAGGATTTGTCGAAACGGTCTGCCCGTTTCATGGCCTTTTCCTCCTGACCATCGGACTTGTGTTGCCAGGCTTCCGAGATCCAGATGTATTGATACGAAATCGTAGACGTGTTGCCTTCGTTCAAGCCGCAAATTTGAAGGCTCATTCCCGGTAATTGTAGTGTCGTCGTCGTCGCCGCGTAGGTGTCAGCAGCTTTGATTTGAGTTTTGATGATAGGATGATTTTCTAGTGTCGGCATTAGTCGCTCCCGGGCGAACGTCTTGCCTTTCGGATCGTCCTCGAAATAAACGATCATGCTGCCGGGGAAATGTTCGACAATAAACGGAATCCACACGTCGCCGACGACCGACTTGCCAACTTGCGTAGCACCTCGAATGAACACGACGCGAACGTTCGGGTCGAGCAATGCGCGTAACGGCCCTTCGCAATGCCGCATGAATTCTATGCTGAAATACCGATTCAAATGTGGCGGCATCGAATTGTAGCCGACGCCGCACAACTGGAATCGTGCGCAGTTCTCCCAGATTTGACCGCGAAAAGTATTGCCTATGCTGGCAAGGCCTTCGCGAATTAGTTGGTCTTCTGGTGACATTGATTGGCCCCTTGGAGAGCAGCTTGCTCGGCCACGCGAAGATCAGCCTCTTCTTCAGTTTTAATAATTTCCTCTTTTGTCATATCTCTGACTTTCCCTGTTCCGCGCATTCTTTTTCAACCGCATCAATAAACGCCCGCGATTGCGTCAAATCGAATTCGTAAAAGTTGGCAACGATCTCGGGCGCCACTCCATGCGTTTGCAGCCAGTCGCGACGCGCCGCCGTCAGGTGAACCTCGATCTTTGTCCGCACGATGTTGTGATACGATTTGGCGACGCCGATAACGGCCCGGCGAGCCGCGTCTTTGTCGATGAGCTTACCAAGTTCCGACTCGTGTTCGCGCTTGGCTTCCGCCGCCTTCGTAATCTTCAGTTCCGCTTCCGCGATCTTCGACCGCTGAAACAAATCCGCTTCGACTGCGTTTGTCGGTTTCGGCATCCGATTCTCGACAAACCATTCTTCGCACTCGGCTTTGTTGTAGCGGCCGGACGCGTCCGGCGCGGGGAACGGTGGTGAAAGTTTCTTCCAATCGACGATGTTTTTCCGGCTCACCCCGGAGTGATATTTTTCGCACAGGTGAGCCGCAATAGCCGTCGCGTTTTGGGATTGATGTGGGGGGCATTTCATGTCGATTCCCCCCCAATTGCGACAACTTCGAACGTTGGAATTCCGTCTTTGTCCATCGTAAACGGACGCACTTTCATTTTGGTTTTCTTCATAACATCACTCTGCCAAAAGCTTCTGAACCTTCTCGCGCTCAATTTGCAACCAGTCCGTTGCGTCGATGAACTCCTCGCGCTCGGTTCGCGTCCAGTTCTCCGGCGGCGCGTCGCTGATGGCTTTCGTGAACAGACCGCGAATCGTCGTCGCTTGTTTCAGGAATTTCTGAATCAGCGGGAAGTTGCTCGGGTTTTGAGGTTCACCCCGCGCCGGCGCCGCGATCATGCCGACCGCCTGGAATCCTGGCAGGAATATCTCGACCGCCTGACCGACCTCCGTAATCGCTTTCGGCTGGGAATTAGCGACCGACACATACCACTTGGAGAGCTCGAAATCGAACGGCACCTTGCCCTTGAGATGCGCGGCGAAATAATCCGCGTCCATGTGCTTATGACCGCACATCGTCTGAAGGATGATGCCCAGCGCCCGGGCTTTGTTCCCTGCCTTGACACCGATCTTGCCAAGCTCTTTGAGCATGGCCGTGAATTCACCATGGCCCGCGATGAGTTGCGCGATCTCGCTGCGTTCCGCATCCTTTCGCAGCATGATGCCGGATTCAGCGTTATTGGGATCTGATAGCTTTCGGCTGATAACGTCAAGACTGCTCAAGTCGGCAGACATCTCGATTGTCGTTTCTTCTCCTTCGTGTTTCCACGAGCCGACGACCAACGCCTCCGCAACCGCGATAACGGAGCGGTTGCTGTCGATTACGCCGGCAGTCTCAAGTTGTGCGAGGACGGTTACCGCGGTATCTCCGCCGATTTTCAATTCGTTGCGCAAGAGCCGGACGCTCGCTTTGTTTTTCTTTCGGACAAGTTCGGTCGCTTCGGCGACTAAATTTCTATTTTGGGTTTTCATTTTTGGGGTTTTTCAAATAGTCGGATTCGCTGATAAAACTGATCCTATTGCCTCGCAATCGATTGAACACGTCACGTCCATTAGCCGATTCAACTCGCGCCGAAATACTTCATTCTGCGCACGCAACCTGGCAATAAGCGCAACCTGGCAATAAGCGCGTCTTTGATTGTCAGCTAGGTTCGCGGCGTGATCTTTCGCGGCTTGCTGGATTGAGTCGAGGGTGGTCATTTTTGGATTTATTGTAACCTTGCTTCCGAAATTTTGGTTCACTGATTTCCTTTCAATTGTTTCTTCCGCGCAACTTTCATCGCTTTCCGTCCGATCTCACTCCGCTGGCCGGTGCACGGTGGCAAGCCAAGCTGCGAACGAAACTCTTCAACGCATTTGTTCACGGTCTGTTTCGGCAAACGAAAGTGCGTCGCCATCTCGCGCACGGTTTTGAATCCCGTTTCTTCAATCTCTCCCATGGCCACAAAGAACGCGCTGAGTGCCATTAGGCGGTTTCCGTCGTATTGCAGGACCAATCGAAGCCCGCGCTTCCAAAATCGGTCCAGGCGTCCAATGGCTGCGTCCCTTACGGCTTGCATCTCGGGGTCCATTGCAGATTCATGGGCCAGTTCTTCGCACTCTTCATCCGGCTCTAAATTTTCGTTAATCTGCATTAAATCGATGTAGATTGTGTAACTTTGTAAAGAAAACCGACATTGTGTGCGAGTTTAAGAGTTCGGCAACCTTTTGGCATAAAAATTGCTTTCAAAAGATTCCTTATGGGGTGGGGTGTCCGCGATTGGCACGCCGTTTGCTTAGCGTTTATTGGCATGGCTATTGCTTAGCTGCCATATCCGCTCCGATTAGTGCGATGGCCATCGGGCCTTCGTCGTCTGGTAATTCCTTCATCATGGATTGGATTTTGCCGACCAGCGCGAAGATTCGATCTTGGCTTGGTTGCGGAAGCTGTGATACCAGCCCACGGATTGCGAGTGCGGTTAGTTGTTCTTCAGTCATTTCGCGTATTTGGTTTTGATTGCGTTGGAGCATTCGACCGTGAACAGGTGAGTCTTGCCTTGGCGATATGGTGCTACGACCTCACCGCAGGCTATGAGCTTGGCGAACCGTGGCCCTGGCAGATTGGCCGCTCGTGCTACCTCGCTGGCACTGTATAGGGTTATCACGTTCGCTTGTTGGTTCGTTGTTCCGTTCATTCGTTATTTCGCTCTGAGTCAACCGTCTCCTCCTCTGTGCCCGGTTCTTCCCCACTCATTCCACACCAGTTCGTTGACGCTCCGTCGTATCGGTAATGGGCCTCGAAAGTTCCGGCTTTGGAGAGTCGAACCAAGCCGTTACATTCTGGACAAATTTGGGCTATGAATTCGTGCATGTTTTTTTCTTTCCGAATTTCTCTCGCAACTTCCGAGTCCGCGCCAAGTCCGCGTTTGCTGTTCCGCAACAACCCCTCTAAAGGGGGTTGCGAACATGCGAACAGGTCGATTTTGGAGACTTGCGAACAGCTATGGAACCATTGATAATAAAGGCCCAAATAGCTGTTCGCAAAGAGCTGTTCGCAATAGCTGTTCGCACGATTTGCGAACAGCTCTGAAACGTGTCGGGATTCTTTACAAAAGCTGTTCGCAAAACACATGCGAACAGCTCTGCGAACAGCTCCTGATTTTAGGCTTTGATTTTGACGAAAAATTGTCACTTTAGGTTGTTACTTTTTTGGAAGGATTTTCCGCCAAAGATTGTCGGTTTTTGAGAGGTGGATTTTGTTGTCAGCTGACAGCCTGGCGCGATGACCTTCGAGCGTGCGTTTCCCCATCTCCAGATTCGTGCTGGCAAGCTCACTGAGCGCCGCCGCGGTAATCCCGCTGCCGTCGGGCGGGAATAGCGCCAGGACGTCGCCAGCGGTCGCTTTAGCTTTTTTGGTCTGATTGTCCGGCTCCTTGAGCGTCGACGCGTCCAGAGACGAATCTAGGCGCATCAATGGGTATTCCCAGCGGACCACAAAGGATTGCACAGGCGGCATCTCGCGAAGGATTGCCTCAATCGCGAACGCGCCATCTTCTTTGTGCGCGGTCATGGTGAGCATCGCATCCGGGTCGCGGAGGAGGACGCCGGATCCTGATACGCGATCTCCGGAGAATTTCGACGACTGGTTGCCCTTCGAGAAGTGTGCAGAAATGACCAGCGCACATTTTACGCGCATCGAAATTTCCTCGAACGAGTTCATAATCTGCGTCATGCAAGCCGATGAATTTTCGTCTGATCCTCCCCCGAGCAACTTGTAAAACGGGTCCAGAATTACCAGGTCAAACTCGCGATTACCAATTTTCGAGATTAGCTCGGGAATCATGGTTTCGAAGCTGGCAGCGTAACCGCGCAGGTTCAAAATTGTGAGCCAACCTTTCTGAATTTCGGACGATTCGAGCCAAGCCTCGTCGAATTTTATTCGCGAGACCTTTTTGAGCCGGCGTTGCAACCCGAACGGCTGTAGCTCGAGGTTAACAAATAGCACGCGCCCGCGGGTGACCGGGAACGATAACCACGGGATGCCGTGTGACACGCTCAAAGCGAGGTCCAGCAATACCCACGTTTTGCAAGTTTTGCTGCCACCACCCAGGATCATTCGAGCGCCCTTGTGCAGGATGCCATGGATAATCTGAGTCGGCTCGGGAATTTCGACTGCCACAAAGTCCGCGGCATCGATCATCGGCGGGAGATAACTCGCAGCCGACTTGCAAATCAGTTCCCAATCGGTCCAGCTTGCGGCGCCATGGGCCAATGTCAGCAACTCTTGCCGACCGTTCCCGCGCGTGCAGCCTGGTAACCGGGAGAGTCGCGACGGGTTTTTGTTCTTCGGGTCGATGCCGTAACTCGCGAAATGCTCATGGAGCAGCTTCACCCGGTCGGCGTATTCCTTCGCGTCTTTGGCATCGATCTTTACGAGCGCATGAATCGATTTTCCGCCCGACGTATAGACGGCAGCGCAAGGGATTTGGGACTGCTCGTAAATGCTCCACTGTTCCGCCATGGGACGCCCGTCGAATTCGAGCAGGGTATAACGCCAATCTGTGACATCGGCGTCCCTGGAGCCGTCCGGCTTCATCGGGTTGACCCGGAAATAGACGCCTGTCCGGTCGTCGCTCCAAATCATTCCGCCTTGCGTGTCGTTAAAATCGCCGCCCTTGGCTTCGATTTTCTCAATCCACGTTTCGAGCGGCCACACGACACCGTTGCCGTCGGGCACCTCGCGGCCCTCTTCATTCAGCACCGCCGGGCAAATGGCGACATTCTCGCCCGGCCGGAACACCGCGCGAAGGAAAGTCACCGTCGGATTATCCTTCATCGCCGGCGGAATCGCGGCATCCGGCTTAGGGGTGTAATGGGCTTTCGCTACAGGGGTCACAGCAGGCTTTGCGCTCATCGATGACGGTCGGTAATCTGGACGCGACTGAGACGAGCCTAGGAGATGCCCGGCGGCCTTGTCGTGAGGCGTCGCGACTGCCTGTCTGATTTTGTGCTCAAGCTCGGCTTCCGTCCAGGGCGGGGAGCATCGGCTATTGTATTCGCGTAGGACCGTCAGCGCGTCAACTTCGGATAATCGGAATCCGTTCGTCAGTGCGACGGCCGTAGAAAACGTTTGAGAGTGGCCGTTACTCCCCGACACCGCGCCGGGAATCGCCGCAACGTAAGCGCGGGCTTGGTCAATTGGACTCATATAAATCACCGCCGCCGTCATTTGAGAGAACACCCAGATTCTCCGGTCTGTAATTCGCTGATTTCCAATCTTCCCAAGAGAATCTTTTGTCGTAAGCTCCAATAACCCACCGTTGAAAACCTACTAGTTCTGGGGTTCGCTTGAACGGCATTGGGTATGGTCTCGCTCCGAATTCACGAAGCTTAGCTTGTCGAAAGATACGATCTTGTTCGGTCTCTCCGGGCCAATAACCGATCAGCATGTAAACCATTATATGATCCGGCTTCACGCCGTATTTAACCAAGCGATCCAAGCCAGCAAAGAGACGGCTTTCGTCTTTGCGATTATCCCAAGCTGTGTAAATCCTTTTAGATTTCATCGAGTCGTCTCGATAATCAATCGAGGCGATCGCTTCCGCTGCCTCGTCGGTTAAGAATCTCGCATTTATTCCCTGATTGAATGACACCTTGAACTTGCCGTCTCGGATTTCAGAGATTCGCGCTTTCCAATTCGGCTGTCCGAAAAAGTCATTGTCCAGTAATAGCAGTTCGCGCGGCCACGTATCGCCGCGCCAGATATCAGATATGGAAGATTCCTCGCGCATCTCGCCTTCCTTTTTAGGAACCACACAAAACGAACATTTCAAACGGCAACCACGCTGGGTGAAACCAATGCTTTGCCGCCATTTCGGGTAAATAGAATAATCCTGACGAGTCGTAACAATTCCAAACTGTTCAAGGTTTACTTTGAGATCTATACCAGTGCCGCCAATTATTGCGTTTGGGTATGCAAGTTTAAGCTTTTCGGCGGATGGTGTTGATTTTTCAAATATAAGAGAACCATATACAATGTCCGGATTGTCCCACAGTTCACGCTCCGGATTCCCTGTCCAACGGAATGAAACCTCATCTCCTAGCGATTTGTGATGCGCACTGATTCGCATCAACGCAATGTTTGGAATCTTTCCGTCTAATTGGAATATGAGCACCTTAGCCACGACAATTAATATTCGTGCAAACACCGCGCCCGTTTGGGGTGTAATTCAGAACGCCCCGACACCGATGGCAACGCCCAAAGAAATTGAGAATCAATCGACGGTAATAAGCGAGCCGATAGCGTAAGGTTTGGAAGGTCATGTCTGCTTTGGTTTGCAGATTTCGTTGTTATCTGTCTGCCAATATGGCTTCCAATAATGACCGACTGTCCGGTGCTTTGGAAATGACCCGTCAGGATTTACGGCAATGGTTCTACCGCAATTCTTGCATTTTCTTCGCTTAGGATTTGATTTCACACTTTCGCTTTCTCCACCACATACGCCGCGAGCGCGAAGGCCTGCCAGACGTCGGCGGAAAATCCGTAGAAGAAACCCAGCGCGGCTTTTGTTCCCTTGACTCCGTATTTATCGCGCAGAGCTTGCGCAACTTCCCCGTCCTTTGCGCGTGCTTGGCCGCAGTGATGCAACTTTACGTCGCGCCGATACACCAGTGAATGACGGCCCTTGAACGCTTCGCAGAATTTTCCAATCCATACGCAGGTCTCGAATACCTCTTTTCCGACTGCCATTCCGTAGGACGCGATCATTTCAATATGGAGTTCGCAGAGTTCAGGTTGCGGGATCATTCGGACCATGCGAAGCATCTCGTCATTGGGCATCTTGCGAGCCAAATCGATTCTTGTTCCGCCATCCCAAATAACGACTCCGCTTTCCGCAGTCCCTGGGTCGATTGCAATTATGGTTTTCATTTCTTATTAGGATTTTTCTCGCTGTCCAATTTTGCTTCGAGCCATCCAACCTTGAAACATTTCTTCGCGAATGATTCAAGCGCGGGCATGGTTATGGGTGACGTTTCGGTTTTCTCGTGATCCTTGCGAAGGCTGGCGATCATTGCCTTTTCGGCGATTGCGTATGCGGTCATGTTGTTATCACTTTCGCCCCGTAGTCAGCCAAGTCGAACAGTGTGGGCGCGTGACGCTGGTTTTCTGCCATCTCGCAGTAACCCACAGCATCGGCCCAGTAGTCAGGATTCAACTCGCAACCCCAACCTTTTCGGTCCATGTGGATTGCGTGATATGCCACGCTGCCGATGCCGAGGAACGGGTCGAACACGACTTCGCCTTTGTTGCTGAATCGTTCGATTAACCGTTTTATGATGTCCTCTTGCAATGGGCAAACGTGCTTTTCCTCGTTGCGCTGGCTCTGCTGAGTGTTAAGCGTGCGCATCCGAATGATGTCAGACCAGATGCCAGGATGATTACTAATCGGAGGAAACAGCATGAAATCCGACGGCAAGACTCCTTTATCATCCAGCGCGACAGACACCGAGGTATGCTCGTTGTATTCGTAACGGTGGGTCGCGCAATGTTGCTTCCACAGTCGCAACACGTTTGAGTGTCCCATGTTCGCGAGCAGTTCCGGATCCGGCAACCGATTCCCGCTCGACTTCCAAAATCCTGCCGCGTCTATTTGCCACAGCCCGCGCGGATACTTCACCTTGTCATGCTCAACCGGCATGTCCGCGTAACCCTTGTCAAGATTCGTTTGCGGCTTGCGAAACAACAGGACGTATTCGCAGCAGCCTACGCCCATCTTGCTCATGTCCTTGCAAGCTTCGGTCCACCCGAGCCGATAGGTTTGATTGTTCTCGCGGACGACGTCGGTATCGATTGCAATTCGACCGATGAAATTAAATCCGTGCTTCTCAAAAGCATCGGCGGTTTGGTCTGAGAACCTGTCAATGGTTGGAACGCCCTTCCCGGTGACGTTCGCGAATCGGACGCGGTCCTTTGTGTGAATTGCAGCTACGCGCCCCGGTTTAAGCACGCGAAACAAATTCGGCAGCATGTAATCAAACTGCTGAAAGAATGCGACGTTGTCAGGATTGTGGCCCATGTCATTGACGCTGGGCGAATATTCGTATTGATTGCCGAACGGAATCGACGTGACTATGGCGTCAATGCAGTTATCCGGCCACGGTTCCGGCGCGTCCAGCATCAGTTCAAGCGTGGTGTCATTGTGGATTGCGCGGAAGCAATCGTGATTTCCAACCGCTTCCTTGCGGTCGCATCCGAGGGTTCTTTTGAGTTGCATATCTGGTTTTAGGGAGAGCTTGTATTTGCGGAGCAATCCGGCCATCTTCGCGACTAACACATCGTGTTGCGCCCATTTCTTTTTGAGGGATGCGATAACCGGGTCTTCCGACTCGGTATAGACAATGTGAATGTTTACCTCGTGAAGCTGGCCGAAGCGGTAGATGCGGTGAACGGCTTGAATGAAGTCGTTGAATTTGTAAGTCGACCCCATGAAGATCGCATCCGAGCAATGCCGTTGAAAATTGCAACCACTTCCCGCAATGCTTGGTTTCGTGGCGAGGTTTTGAAACAGGCCGTTACCAAAGTCGAGAATGATTTCCTCGCGCAGGTCCAGCGGCATTGAGCCGTAAGCAGTCTTGAGCTTGTCGCGGTCTGGGAATGCCTTTTCGATGTAATGCCGCTCAAGTTCCAGGTCATGCCACAACAACCAATGCGCGTCCGGTTTACTGGCCATGATCTCGCGAGCTTTATCGAGTCGCGTGAATATAGTTTCACGTTTGATCTCTGCTCCCTCTTTCAACCCGGAAGTCTTATCCTGAATTAGTTGCGCCTGGCCCCATGAGTCGTAAATCTTCCAAGCTTTCTTGTGATCGACCGGGACGCAATGCCAATGCACCTTCATCGGCGGCAAATCGTATCCGGTAGAGTCGTATCCAAGGTCGGACGGCGATTGCATGAACACGGCCCAGGATGAGAGCCACAACCAGAATTGCTCTTCCATGTGCGGATAGAGTGTGAGGTTATTCGCCTGCGTCGAATCGCGCTTAAAGAACCGGGTGAGAGCGTCGCCGGTATCCATCACGCCAAGGAAACCGCCGTAATGGATTAGTTCCTTGTGCTTGTTTGGTGATGGCGTAGCCGTGAAAACGAATCGGTATTTTACGGCCGCAAACAAGCCAAGGAACGTCTGATAGGTCTTGCTACCGTAGGAGCGCAACACGCTCGCCTCGTCAAGGCCCGCGCCGATAAAACGATCATCGATCTTTATCCCGCCATCTCGCACGCGTTCGTAATTGGTGATGACGAATTGACCGGCTGCGTTGATCTCTGCGTCATTGGTGCAATAGACAAAGTCGCAACCCATCTGCGGACCCTGTTCGTGGACGAATTCATGCTTTACGCCAAGGGGGCAGATGATTAGATATTTCTTGCTGGGATTCGCTTCACAAACCCATTTTGCGACTTGCAGATTGATGCGCGTCTTTCCCATTCCGAACGCTGCAAAGCACGCGCGTTGACCGCCACGACACATCCAAGCGGCGATGTCGGATTGATGCGGCTTATTTGTCGAGACCGGCGGCGACAGTGGTTCAAAGCCGCGATCTTCCGCGCGTGGGATTTTGGCGAGTAGGAATTCTTGGTAGGTCATCGCAGTTGCTCCTTCACAATCGCCTTTAGATTCGCCGGTGAATACGAAGGGCCTTTTACCCATTTACCATCGGCGCGACGGTGACCGTCGATGAACTTGGAAAGGTTCGACCGCTGAACCTCGTTCCATCCTGGCTCGATTTCCAATCCCATCGCCGACGCCGCGCCTACCGTGACATACAACAGGTCGATGATTGCGTCATAAGCTTCAACCATGTCACCTTGCTTGAAAGCCTCTTCAAGCTCGACAAGCTCTTCGAGAATCAGATTGACGTGAAGATCGCGAGCACTCGGCGAAGGCATGACTGGGCGCGCGGGCAAGCCTTGCTGTGCAAGCTGCATGAATATTTCAACCTCTCTTTGTTCTTTTCTCATTGTTTCAACCTTTCTTTTTCAGATAATCCGTGACCATTGCCGCGCCGACCGCGATAAAGCAAAATTCGATTCTGATCCAGTGCGGGATTACGAGTGACGCAGTCCCGAGCACGATTAGTAGATAGCCGATGGTGAGTTTCATGGCAGTTCTTGAAGGTCTGCCAGTATGACTACTCCATCACAATCTCCGCTCTTTCCTGCTACCTTTGTAGCTTCAAATATCACGTCAAATTCTTCGGCATGATGGATTATCAAGGCTTCCGCCTCTTGATCTTCATCCAGCAATTGCGCAATCAGTTCTTTTACTTTCATGCTGCGATCCTCCTGTTCCTGTTTGCTTGAATTTTCTCCCCGATAATCTTCGACGCTTCGGCCTTTGTCATCCCGGTAGGGTCGATTCCGAACTGGATAATCAACTTCCGTTGCGCAAGCGAATGCGGACCATTCGGCCCGTCATTACCCCACTGCGAAACCGCTTGCTCGGTTGCGGATTTCATCAGCGCATCCGCGCGTTCCTGTTTCTTCCGCTTCCGTTCCAACTCGCGAGCGAGTGCGTTTTCCCGTTGTTCCTGCACCGTGTTGCAGATGTCTTTCAGGTCAAGCTCTTCATCGGAACCATGACCCGCCGTTGCCTCGCTGACTGCCGCCGCAAGTTCTTCATCTTCACATAGCAGGCTCGCCGGCCGGCAAATGTTGTGCTTGCCGTGCTGCCAGAGGAAATCGAGCACTAGCAGGTTTTCTTTTCCGGGATAGAGCCGTGTCCCGCGCCCGATGATTTGCGAGTAAAGCGACTCTGACTTTGTGAGTCGCAAATTCACCACGCAATCGACCGCCGGGCAGTCATAGCCCTCGGTGAGCAGCATCGCGTTGCACAGCACTTCCGTATAGCCGCTCGCAAATCGCTTCAAGATCTCGCCACGATCGTCGCTCTCCCCGCTGACGTGCTCGCTTACGAAACCCTCTTTCAGCATCGCCTGATTCATTTTCTGCGAGGTCGCGATGAGCGGCAGGAAAATCAGGATTCGACGGAAGGGTGCCCGCGCTTTAATGGCCCGCGCAATCTCCGGCAAATAGGGGTCCAGGGCGGTCGCCAGTTGTTTGGTGTCCCAATCGCCCTTTTCGATTCCGACGTTGCCTACCTCAATCTTGAGCGGAATTGAGCGCACCGTGATAGGTGACAGGTATTTCTGATCGATCAATTCCGAAAGGCTGATCTCATAGGCCAGATGCTCGAAATAGGTCATTAGACTTTTCTTGTCCGTCCGGTTGGGTGTCGCTGTCACCCCGAGTATTTTCGCGCCCGTAAAGTGACGGAGAGTTGTCTGCCAGCCCGGCGAAAGCGCATGGTGACATTCGTCCGCGATCACCAACCCGAAATGATTCTGGGGCCATTTGGCGAGCCTGCTGCCCTTTAGCGTCTGGACGCTGCCGACTATGACGGGAGAGTGGCGACTGCCGCGCATTTCAGCTTTCTCGACACTGGCCATTATCCCCGTCGTTTTGTGAAGCTTCTCGACCGCCTGTTTTACCAACTCGTCCCGGTGAGCCAGGATAAGCGTCCGTTCCCCGCGCTGCTCGTAATCATGCGCAATCTGCGAGAACACAACCGTCTTGCCCCCGCCAGTCGGAAGGACGCCGAACACGCGTTGGACGCGGGTGAACGCCTCATGCACGGCGCGGCGGAAATCCAACTGGTAGGGGCGAGCGTCCATGTCAATTCCAATGCAGCATTTTCGCGATGTCTTGATTTTCTTCGATGGCTTGCCGCAGGTAGCAGGCGAGGTCTAACGCTTCTTGATAGGCATCAACCAGCGCGTTTCGTCCGTTGTGTGGCTTGAGCCGCGTGCCGTATTTCTTACGGCCTGTCCTCGCCCGCGCTTCCAAGTCACGCTTCACAAGGTTGGTTATGTCGCGCCCGTGCGAGCAATTTACCGCGGTAATTGATTTCGCCGGGTCCATGTTACTTCCAAGGATCGTTTTCCGGTGCCACCTTAGCGCGAAGCTTTTCGGTCTCAGGCGTGCAAGGCAGTTTCGGTGCGATTTCCGGGAAAACGATTTGATTGTAAACGTTCGACGGCTTGTTCGGGTCGGGACGATGTTCGATCTCGACCGCCGCCCGAAGTCCGACGCACGCCGCCGGGTCAACGAAAATCCATCCGTCGTTTTGCTGAACAACGTCGGCGTCGAAGGACCATCCTTGGTCAAGGCCGATGCCGAAATGTTCCGTGATGCGGAAGCCATTGGCGAAATCGTTCATTTTCCACGCGAGGCTTTCGCACTCAGTGAGGCGCTCTTGAATGTGTGAGCCAGTGCCCTCGTGTTTGAGTTCAAAAATAAACAGAGACGCGCCGGCGTGTCTGGTGTCAAGGCCTTTGGTAATCAGCCTGGTGATTTGCAGGACAGCTTTCCCTTTCGGGAGTAATGTGAATTTCTTCGGAGGTTCGAATTTAGGCATTTGTATTTTGTTTGTGTTAACTGTTTTGGAAATTGTCCCGGCGCTCGTCAGATAGTCTGATAAAAACCAAACTCACGCCGGGTTTTCTCCGTTCTCCCAATCCTCAACGAGAGGCGGCCGGAAAATTATTCTGATTCGTCGTCAGCATCGCCGACCTTAACCAGCTTCGGCGACGGATTTCCGCGCGACAACACTCCCGCAAGCTTCGCGGTCAGTTCTTTCTTGGCTCTCGATTTGGGGATGTTATTCGCGGTCGCGTAAGAATCCACGAGTCCAACGCGATCCATGTATTTCTTGCTCGTATTCATTCGGAGCGTGCAACTTCCGAGGAATATGTTTTGCGGGAGACCGGCCAGCGTGAAGGCTTGCGTTACGTCGGAGCAATGAATCTTGCCTTGCGTCTCTTTCAACTCGTAACCAGGTATCACGCCGCCTTTCATCGCGAAATCTTTGGCGTGAAATTCCCAGCTTTCCGCCCACTTGCGAACGATCTTTGCGACGTCCAGACCGATGGCCAATTCTTTGCCGTCGGTGACTTGCGACGGATGCCACTGCGTTAGGTCAATCGTCGGTTCGCTGTAGCCCATGGCGACTTGTTTCGCTGGGCCAACGTTCGCTGGGCATGTGAGTTGATGCTTACACCAGCAACAATACTCGCAGGCGGTTGGCTTCAGGGGAATCCATTGGTATTCCCCGTTTACTCCGCTCCCGACCGGGACTAAATCCAATTCACCTTTGGTCGCCCTCGTGGTTATGCTTTCGACGATATCCATCGCATCTTCCCGCGTGATCTCGTAAACCTCTACCGTCTGACCGATGGCGAACAGGATATGCACGCGGACGAATTGAAACTCGGGATGTTCCTCGAAAATCATCAACGCATAAGCCGCCATCTGCGAACGGTAATCCCGGCGGCGCGACTTCAAATCGAATAGCTGATTACCGCAAACAGCATCCGGCGTTCCTTCCATCGCCGAAAAGTCTGGCAATAGAAAACTCATCTTGTGCTCACTGAACCACGGGTAATCCGACAACGGCGCGTGCAGCATGAAATAATCTGCGGCCCATTCGCAGGCTTCAACGTCGTCCGGATTCAGCAGCGCATCTAGGGCGCGTATTGCATCAGATGATCGCATTGCAGACGTGTCGTGTAACATCCTGACCCGGTCCGCAATCATTGACGCGAAAAGCTTATGCCGCTTCGTCCCGTCGCTAAGATCGAGATCGTTCGACTCGTTGCGCGTGTTGTCGGATTCCCAGCAGGGACACGCGGCGAGCATGGGGAGTGATGATGGGCGGATCATAACGAGGCGATAAGGCTCGCTTTGTCGGCAAACACAAATTGAGTCTCGAACGATGTAACGGATTCGTTGAAAGGAAGTTCAAGGCGATATTCAATCTTAACCCTGCCGCGCTCCGTCTGGAAGGTCTTCACCAGAAGAACAGTGAAGCATTGCGCCTTGTTGTCCCGCATCGTCCAGACCTTATCGCCTGGTTCAAATATTGTGTCAATTTTCATACAATCTCTCCTTTCAAAATCTTGCTCACTACGCTTTTCGTGTTGCTCGTGAATTGGTTGCGCAATATCCAATGTCCGAATCCAGCATCATCAACCACAGGGACACCTTTCGCTTTCCCGAAATTGTAGACGGGTTGCCGCGCCTCGTTGCGCACGATTTTACCGGCCAGATCAACGCGATTGTCGAATTGCGAATATTTTCCAAGGTCCGAAATCGACATGCCGCGCAAGTCTTCATAACGGCGCAACTGGCCCGTTAGAACGTTCGCCGTCGCCCGTGTGTCAGCTAGCGCGTTGTGCGCGTCTTCTAACACCGGAGTCCCGTAGAAATGACAGGCTGCGCTAAGCGTGCGCGGTTCCTTGAGCTTGAAAATGTTCCCCGCGTCCACGATGGTTACGCCTGTCAAATCCCATTCAATCCCGGCCCGAGAAAATTCTTCCCACAGCAACGGAACGTCGAAATTGATGCAGTTGAAACCGGCGATGTCGCAGCCTGCTAGGAGCGCGATAAGTTCCGGCGCGTGATGGCTAAACGGCGGGCATCGCTTGACCATCTCATCGGTGATGCCATGAACCTTGCTCGACTCTGCCGGGATAGGAATTCCCGGATCGACGAGAATCGAAACTTCTTGCGGATCAGAGAACTCAATATCCGGGAAATGTTTGACGACAGCGAGCGAGATAACGCGGTCGGCGGCGACGTCCGTCCCGGTGGATTCGATGTCGAAAAACGCTAATGGTCGAACAAGGTTCATGGGTGTGATTACGATTAGTTTAGGATGCGAACGCTTTAAGGAATCCGGCTTGATCGCCGAACACGCGCTGAATGCGGCCTAGCGGAATTGACGCAATATCGCCGTTTGTGAACCAACCTTTGGCTTCGAGCTTCGGAATGATTGTGTCCGCTTGTTTACCCATGATCTTGCCGAATTCAGACAAGGTCTCAGCAGTGAGCTTGCCGGCACCCTTATGGCCTTCCGGGTAGACGGCGGGAACGAATCCGACCGGCGCAAGTCCCTGTTTCGAAAGTTCCGGTTCGTCGCTTTTCGGCTCGACTGACGACGCTGGCTTGACCGCTGTTGCGTCCGGGATAACTTCCGCGTCGACAACCTTCGACGGTTGCGCGGCGGGCGTAGCGACTGCGGCAGGCTGTTCCACTGTGACGCTGCCGGGCTTGGCTTTCGCTGACGCATCCGGAACGGCGCCCGTGGCGAGATCCAGCGCAACGCCCGGACCGTCGTCATCCATCTCCCCGAAGAAAATCGACGGCTCGATAATCGGGAGAGCATTCGTGTAAACGCGGGAACGACACATCGACCCTGGCCGTTTCGTCCATCGCGAGTCCGTCTTCACAAGGCCCTCGCGCTTTGCGTCCGCGATGGAGTAGCTGTAGACGATGCTACGACCGGATTTGCTCTCGAATTTGAAAGTCGCCTTGCGGTCGTCTTCTTTCGCGTAAACGCCGTCGCCGGTTTCGAGGCACTCAAACTTGCCGCCCATTGCCTCGAATTCCGCAAGGGCCGCACCAGCCTTGAGCGAGACCGCACCATTCGGCATGGTGTGAAATTTCCGCATGTAAGTCAGCGGAGTCATGTTCTCCGTGACCATGATTGTCAGCGCAGTGACGCCCTGCTCCTGGCGCGTGAACCCGAACATCCCAGATTTGCCGAGCAACATTCCGTGCTTTTCCAGCGCAGCTTGATCTTTCGACAGCGTCGAATAGAGTGCAATTTCAGTGGACATAATCAGGCCTCGGCGGGGACGTAGGTGTTGAGTTTTGAATTTTGGAAAGGCGAATGACCGAAAGCACCTTTGATTGACGTGTCGCGTCCAGTTCGTCGGATGACGCGATGTTTGCTCATACGAGCGATTCGCGCTCGCCGCGACTTGCGATTGAACTGCCAGAATGGAAAAGGTTTCATGTTTTAGAAAGCCGCGCGGATTCTTAGGTCCGCGCAGCGTTGCGGATGTTGGCGGGATTACTTCTTTTTCGCAGGCTGCGGCGCGGCGGCAGCTTCTTTTGCGGCTTTCGCTGCGGCCTTTTCCTCGGGTGTCTTCACATTGCGCTTGGTGACCGGGCGGAGCAAAGCGAATGCGGTGTCAATCTTCGCGCGGTCGGCGAGGATTGCTGGCGTGATGCGATCTACGATTTCGGAAGCGCTCTGCGGGACAACACCGTCCAATGCGCGATTTATCGACAGCTTGATTTCATGCGCTGCCAGCAACTGCGGGTCAAGGAAAAGCGAGTTATCACTTGCGACTAATGCCAATACTTTATTTGCGTTTTTCATACTGATGTTTTGTTTTTTTTTGTTGAGGTTAAATTTTCGGAGCGCGGTAAAACTCGTAAACGAGCCAACCGAATCCGACGGTAATTGCGGCCAGGCCGATGGCGTAGATTGCGGTCATTTGCGGTTATCCTTGGTTGCTTTAATGGTGTCCCCGAGTAGCCCGTTGAAATATTTAGAAATCTCGCTGAGCGTCCCGCCCCGCATCGCGCTGAGCGTCCCGCCCCGCATCGCGCTGAGCGTCCCGCCCCGCATCTCGCTGAGCGTCCCGCCACACATCTCGCTGAGCGTCCCGCCATACATCGCGCTGAGCGTCCCGCCCCGCATCGCGCTGAGCGTCCCGCCCCGCATCGCGCTGAGCGTCCCGCCCCGCATCTCGCTGAGCGTCCCGCCACACATCGCGCTGAGCGTCCCGCCA
>Ga0105238_10001217_pt1 | contig 25923 bp, 24 predicted proteins | sample KBSC34metaG_FD_81526 | JGI IMG/M metagenome (GOLD analysis project Ga0105238, IMG submission 81526) | Corn rhizosphere microbial communities from Kellogg Biological Station, Michigan, USA - KBS C3-4 metaG | ecosystem: Host-associated > Plants > Roots > Rhizosphere > Soil | place: Michigan, USA...
CGCGAGACAATCTCTACTGAACTCATCAGCCCTCCTTCTGGAGCTACAGAGGGAGACTCCAGAGGACAGTAAGATCAGCGATCGAGGTGCTCCGCGCTACACGGGCCAGACCGGGCGCTTACGTTCATTCCAGAATCCTACTACGAGAGTCTGGGAAATCATGACGTAGAGGCAGGTGATTTGCTAATAGCTGGGTTAGGGGATCCGAAAAATCCCGTTGGCCGAGCTTGCGTCGCCCCCAGCGATCTGGGACCAGCAATGGTTAAAGCCGATTGTTTTCGTGTTCGCCTTGATGAGAGGGTGTTCCTTCATCAGTTTCTTGCTTGCTATCTGAGTTCACCACGAGGCACGGAGCTCATTGCGAGGGAAGCAAAAGGGGTTACTCGCGACCGGATAAATCTCTCGATTCTTGCAAGCATTCGGGTTCCCCTCCTTCCCATCCAAGTGCAACAGGAGATTGCCCACGAAGCGCAAGCTGTAGATCGAGCTGTCCGCAATGCTTCCAGCGCAATAGTGCATTCTATAGAAACCCTCAGAGAGCACCGTGCCGCCCTCATCACCGCAGCGGTCGCGAGCCAGATCGACATCCGCGAATATCTGCCGGCCGCCACATCCACATCCGATCGGGACAGGTTCCGCCTCGTCGTCGGAGCGGAGATCATCCATCAACATCGGAAGAATCCGAAGTTCGGGCGGGTGAAGCTGCAAAAGGAACTTTATCTCGCCGAAGCCCATCTCGGCATCAGCGAACTCCAGGGGAATTACTTCCGTCAGGCGGCGGGACCGCTCGATCGAACCTTGATCGAGGAGACAGAGCGCGTGGTCGAGGCGGCAGGCTTCTACAGGGCGAGCCAGGCAGACGGGGCGGGAACGACCGTCACCTATACCCCGCTGGTGAACGCCGGGCTGCACAAAGCCGAACTCAAAAGCCTACTGGGGCCGCGCGCCGAAGCGCTTGGCGGCCTCATCGGCCTCCTGCGCGATTTCGGCACCGAAGCGGTCGAGGCCATCACCACCCTCTATGCCGTGTGGAATGACGCGCTGATGGATGCTCGGCAGCCCGACGACTCCACGATCGTCAACGGCGTCCTGACCGAATGGCACGAAGAGAAGGGGAAGAAGTTCAAGGACAGCGACCTTCGCCGTTGGCTGGACTGGATGAAGCGCAACGACCTCACGCCACGCGGCCAAGGTCCGCGCACAGCCCACACCATGACGCGGGATATGTTCGCCTGATGCGCACCGATGTCTTTACCGAAGAGGCCATGACGCGGCCGCTCTTTGAAGAGCTTACCGTCGAACATGCCCGCGAGAATGAATGGTCCGGCCCACATGGCTTTGCCCTCGGCGGGATGATGCAAGCCAACGCCGCGTCGCTTGCGGAGGAATATTTCATCGCCGCCAATGAGCTGGTGGATGCGATCAATGACAAGCGCATTGCCGATCATCGGGTCGGCAACGCAGCTCTGTTTCTCTATCGCCACTCCTGCGAACTCATTCTTAAGGCCGCGATGCCCGGTGCGAAGCGAGTTCACGACCTGATCGCCCTCACCGACAGCTTCGTGGCGATGGTGAAGGAGCGATACGGGCAGGACGTTCCCAGCTGGATTGTGAGGCGCATGAAAGAATTGGCCGCGATCGATCCCGGCTCGACCGCGTTCCGATATGGCGCCTATGGAACACCGATAGACGCGGCCGACAAGCCTATCGAGTTTGAAGCCTATGTCAGCCTGTCGCACCTGCAAGCGGCAATGCTGGCGCTCAATACAGCCCTGGTTTCAGCGGTTGGGGAGATCACGATGGCGCGAGGGGGAAGGCCGTGAATTACGAACAGCCATCGGCCTCCCACCCCTACGCCAAGGGCTTTTCCGAAGGCACCGTTCACCGGGAAGAAGTGCTGGAGGTTCATCTGTGCAGGGCGCTGGTGGACGGCCAAGGGTATCGCCCCCGCCGGCCCGAGCACTATGACCGTGCGGCCGCGCTCGACAAAGCCTTGGTGATCGAGTTCGTCAAGACGACGCAGCCCGATGAATGGGCGAAGCTGGAAAGCAATTATGGCCCTTCCGCCGAAGCCGAGTTCTTCAAGCAACTGGAACAGGGATTGAAGCAGCGCGGCACCCTGGACGTGCTGCGCAATGGGCTGAAGCTGGTTCCGAATCTGAAATTCTTCCTTGCCGCCTTCCAGCCGGCATCCGGCGTCAACCCGGCTCTGGTGATGCTGTTCGAGAGTAATATCCTCAGCGTCATCAATCAGCTTCGCTACAGCACGAAGAATGAGAACGCCATCGACGTGGGGTTATTCATCAATGGGCTGCCCGTGGCGACGCTGGAACTGAAGAATACCCTTACCGGCCAGAATTTTCGTCACGCCGAACGACAGTATCGGCATGATCGGGCGCCCGTGAATGAGCCGCTGCTGACGTTCAAGCGAGGGGCCTTGGTCCATTTCGCGGTGGATCAGGACAACGTGTCCATGACCACCCGCTTACAGAATGGCAAGACCCGCTTTCTGCCCTTCAACCGCGGGCACGGCGGCGGTGCGGGCAACCCGGATATAAAAGGGGAGTTTCGCGTCGCCTACCTCTGGGCCGACCAGCCCGCAGGACGGGCGATTTTCTCCCGCGATATCCTTCTCGACGTCATCGGGCGGTTTCTCCACCTCGACAGCACGGACGGTAAGGAAGCGCTGATCTTTCCGCGTTTCCATCAGATTGACGCGGTTCTGAAGATGCTTGCCCATGCCCGCGCCAATGGCAGCGGGAACAATTATCTGATCCAGCATTCGGCGGGGTCGGGAAAATCCAACACGATCGCATGGACGGCGCATCGGCTAGTGACACTGCACGATCCGTTCGACCAGCCGATTTTTGACACCGCGATCGTGGTGACGGATCGCGTCGTTCTCGACCGTCAGCTTCAGAACACCATTGCCCAGTTCGAGCAGACGCCCGGCGTTGTCCGCAAGATCGACGGAACCTCACGGCAGTTGAAGGCGGCGATCGAAGGGCAGGCGAAAATCATCATCACCACGATCCAGAAGTTTTCGACCGATCATCTTCGCGTGCTCAGCGGACAGGGAACGCGGAGGTTCGCCGTGCTGATCGACGAGGCGCATGGGTCTCAGTCGGGCAAGGGCGCCCAAGCATTGAGCGACGCGCTTAGCCGTGATGAGGAGGCCGGGACGCCCGGCGCGATCGAAGATTTGATCGCAGAATACCAACGCCAACGTGGCCCGCAGGCGAATATCAGCTACTTTGCTTTTACCGCGACGCCTCGCAACGTCACGCTTGAGCGCTTCGGTTCGAACGGCGCGGACGGCCTCCCGCATCCGTTTCACCTCTATTCCATGCGGCAGGCGATCGAGGAGGGTTTCATCCTCGATGTGCTTCAGAACTATATGACTTATAAGGCGTATTACGCCTTGGAAAAGACGATCGACGACGATCCGGAGCTGGATACGCGGCGCGCGCAACGGAAGGTCGCGCGGTTCGCGGCCCTGCACCCGACCGCCTTGAGCCAGAAGGTCGAGGTGATGGTCGAGCATTTCCAGCGCCATGTCAGGCCGGAACTGGATGGCCAGGCGAAGGCCATGATCGTGACCTCAAGCCGGGAAAGCGCCCTTCGCTATTATTTCGCGCTCAAGACCTACATCGAGGACAAGGGATATAGCGACCTGAAGGCGCTCGTCGCCTTCTCCGGCGAATTGCACGTCGATGGCAATACCTACACCGAGGCCGAGTTGAACGGGTTCGGCGAAAGCGAGTTGCCCAAGCGCTTCGATACCCCGGAATATCAAATCCTTATCGTCGCAGAGAAATATCAGACTGGCTTTGATCAGCCAAAATTGTCCGGGATGTATATCGACAAGAAGTTGGCGGGGTTGCAGGCCGTCCAGACCCTGTCCCGGCTGAATAGGATTTACCAGGGCAAGGAACGAACCTTCATCCTCGATTTCCAGAACACGGTGGATGATATCAAGGAAGCGTTCCGCCCCTTCTACGAGGTGTCCAGCCTCGAAGCGGTTTCCGACAAGAACCAGATCTATCAGCTGGAGACGCGCATTCGTACATTCGGCTATCTCGACAGCAGCGAGATCGAGCGATTTGCCGCGACCTTCTTCAAGGGAACGCTGTCCACTCAGGATCGCGTGACGCTGGAATCTTTGGTTCGCAATGCCGTGGCACGGTTTGAAGCCGAGGATGACGAGGGCCGGCAAGAAGAATTTCGCCAGCTTTTGAGAAGCTACAAGCGTTTCTACAGCTTCGTCGCTCAAATTGTCCGGCTGGGAGATACCAGCTTAGAAAAGCTCTACGCCTACACCGATTGGCTGGACCGGATGTTGCCCAATCGCGAACAACCGCCCGAAGTCGAGATCACGGATGAAATGTTGCGCCTGCGCGCCTTCCGCGTTCAGCAGAAAGAAGCTGGCTCCGCCTCGCTTGCGGCGGGCGACACGGTGCCGCTCACGGCGATCAATGAATTCGCGGCGAAACCCTACACCGAAGACGAGGCAAAGGCGCTTTCAGAGATTGTTCGTTCCTTCAACGACCGTCACGGCACTCAGTTCACGGAAGAGGATTTCATCCGCCTCGAACAGGTGAAGCGTAAAGCGCTCGACGAAGAGATGGCCGCAGTGTTGCGGAACAATCCGCCGGATGTTTCCCGCCCAACTTTCGTGCGCCGTCTCCTGGAAGAAACGATCAAGCAGTACCAGCGCGATAGCAGCCTTCAAAGCATCATCATGACCAACGCGGAAGATCGCGATCGTATCTTCAACCACCTCTTCAGCCGGGCGTTGCGCGAGGTGCGCGGGGAACAGCAGCCACAGCTTTAACCTTGGCCCCGGTTCTGACGCTCGGGCAATCATCTTAATCCGCAATCATTAAGAATTCTCGGAATACCTCAGAGTAATTTCACATCCAATGCACCTTTGGTGGATACAATCCGGCGCGTCAGCCACAGATTCGAGCTGCGCTTCACCCGAATATTCGTGCGACCACCACCCCAATCAGAAAGCCGACAACCAGACTGCCGCCGGTTGCGCCGAGCACCCAGTTGAACTGCACATCGGCTGTACGCGCTGAGGCGAACGACGCCGTCAGGACCCTAGTAATCTCGTCGAACCCTGAGCGTGCGCGGTCGAGCGCTTCGCGATCGGCCTGGCGTGCGGTCAGGCTGGCGGCGGCGATCTGCTCCGCCCAATTCTGCGCGGTCATGCGCAGCGCGGGAGCCTCGGCGAGCTCTTTGTTGGTCTTCAGGATCGCATTGAGGGCCTTTCCCATCTGCCCGAGCGTTTGGGAATAATCGGGGATTTCAATCGATGCGTGCTCGGCCGAAAGACCGGCAACGGCGCGCCGCATTAGCGCAATCTCCTGCCGGAGCTCTTCGAACGCGGCGGCGGCCTCGTCCCCCGGCACAGTTTCTTCGGATGTGTCGCTCATGGTTTCTTCCTCCTTACAGGCCGAGCCCGAGGCCAATTCCCAAATAGCGCATCAGCTGACGGCCAATGCCGGTATCGATTTCGGGCGCAATGCCGAGTGCGCGTGCGATTGCGCAGAACGGATTCCAATTGCGGATCGCGGTGCAGGCCCTGGGCCATTGCGGTCATGCTGTCGGCGATGCGTTTCGCGCTTCCGTGATCGCCGCGGTCGGCGAAGGTCATGCGTTGGCGGTCGAATCCGCGCCAGCGCAAGACAAAGCGCTCGGCGCGCTTATCGGGGTCGAGCCGGATCTCGGTTTCGAGCCGCATAGCGCGCATGGCGCGCTGCGTGTGTCCCTCCGCAGTCTCGCGCACCAGGCTGGAATTTTCGGCGAAGGCGCTGGCGAGATCGCGTGCCGCCTCCGGCCGGATTTGGTCGAGCCGGTCCGCGGCCTTGGCCAGGGCGTTCTTCTGGTGCGGCAGGACCGGCAGGCCGCGGTCCTGCATCCGGTCCATATCTGCGACTGCGCGGGCGTATCGTTGAACGGCGGACCCAAGGTGTGGCGGCTCGGACGTCGCCGCCTGCTCCACGACGATGGCTGGTTTGGGCTTGAAGCCTGCAAAGATCGACCGCGCCGGCGCCCGTTGGTCGGGAACGATGTCGCGACGGATACCGGGCTCATAGTCGGAGGCCATATCCTTGGCGCGTTCGCGCGACAGGACACGGCCGAGACGCTGCCGGTCGGCGAAGTCGTCCCGTCCGTAATGCAGATCGATCGATTGGCGGTGGCGTGACAGCGCCACATAGGTTGCATGACGGTCCAAGCCGGGACTGGCGAGCACATGCGTGCGTTCGACCGTAACACCCTGCGCCTTGTGGATGGTGGCGGCATAGCCGTGGTCAAGATGGTTGTAGTCCTTGAACGCCACCCTGACCCGCGCCCCGCTGTCGAGGCGCGCCGTCATGGTGGACGGCGAAATCTCTTCGACCGATCCCAACGTCCCGTTCTTGATGCCCAGGCCGCGCTCGTTCCTGAGGAACATGACCCGATCACCGGGGGCGAACTCGCGGATGCCGCGCTCGGTTTTGACCGCCACGTCCTGACCCAGTTCGCCAAGCTGCTTGAGCCTGGCGCGGGCCTGGCCATTGAGGTCGCGTACATCGTCATTGGTATGGGCCAGTATGAGCCGTGACCGATCCGGCTCGCCGAATCGATCGCGGTCCCAGCGCTCGATGAGGTCACGGCGTGCATCCTCGCGGGTCTCGGCGGCATGGATGCGATCATGATTACCGTAGGCCTCCAGCGCGTCGACCGTTCTGCCGGTCGCCAGTGCCTTCGTGGCATCGCGCTGCCAGGGTTCGGACTGGCGGCGAATGTCGCCGATCTCGACATGCGGATGCCGCTCGGCGAGCGAGCGGAAGGCCGCGCCGGCCTCGATCGATTGCAGCTGTTCGGGATCGCCGACCAGTAGGACTTTTGCGCCGCGTCTCTCGGCTTCGCTGAGCACACGCTCAAGCTGGCGCGAGCCGATCATTCCGGCCTCGTCGATGACCAGCACGTCGCGCGGACCGAGCAGATCGCGCTCTTTGCCCCAGGCATATTCGAGCGATGCGATCGTGCGCGAGGGGATGCCCGATCCTGCCTCCAGGTTCTCAGCGGCGATGCCAGACAGCGCCAGGCCCTGAACCGAATAGCCGGTCTCCCGGAAGGCCTCGGCGGCGACACCCAGCATCGCCGACTTCCCCGTTCCGGCATAGCCGACGACGACGCCGAGATCGCTCCTTCCGGTGACATGCTCGAAGGCGGCTTGCTGCTCTTCGGACAGCACCAGTCCACGCGCCGCCGCACGTTCGACAGCCCGTTCGCAGGCTGCCTCCGGCACGCTGTGGCCGGCGCGCAATGCCAGGCGTTCGCCTGCTTGGTGAAGCTGCTCCTCCACTTGCAGCATCTGCCGGGTGGTGAAGCGTTCTTCACCCCTTCCGTCGCATCCGAGGGCGATGCGCTCCGGCGAAGCTTCCACCGCGGACAGCACCGCATTGAACTGCTCGATCCCGTCCGAATGGCGATGCACTAACATCGCCAGATCGCGCTTGGTAAAGGTCGCCTGCTGGCGGGTGATCGCGTCGAGCGCGATAGTGGGATCGGCAATAATCCGCGCGCCGTTCTCGCGGGCGATCTCGCGATGCTCGTCGACCCGGTTAGCCTCCAATCCTTTGGCCGCCATGCGCGATGCCGCCGCGCCGATCTTGTCTTGCGGTTCGAGGTCGATTCCTTGCGCTTCCAGCGAGCGGTGATCGATCCGCGCCTCGATGCCGAGTTCCGCAAGCCGTTCATTGACCTGGGCACCCCATTCCTCGCGCCACCGCTCCAGGAGCTCGGTACGGTTCCAGTCCCGCACCTTGGCGCCGAAGCCGTTCCCGTCGACGCTGCGCATGGTCAGCATGATATGGGCATGTGGGCGAGCGAGACCGTCTTCGCCGATATCCCAATGGACATTGAGATCGGCGATCATACCCTGGTCGACGAAGGTCGTCCGAACGAAGTCGCGGGCAAGTTCGATGCCCTGCTCCTGACTCAGCTCGCGCGGGATGGCAAACTCGACTTCGCGGGCGAGTTGGGCGTCCTTGCGTACTTCCCCAGCCTCGACGGCGTTCCACAAACGCTCGCGGTCGGCGAGTTCCGGCGGCGCGTTCTCCGGCAGCATGACTTCGGAATGCACGACGCCGGACTTGTCGGAAAAATCCTGATGCCGGCCAAGGCGCTGGTCATTCAGCCGCGACGCCGAGCGATAGGCGGCCGAGGCGACTACGCTCGATCCGGCGGCCCGGCTGATGACTTTGGCGCTGAAATGGAAGATGGCCATGAGCGCCACATAGCGATTCCGAAGGGACGTCGGAACGACGTATAAGCGCGCCCTCACCAGAAAGATTCCGGTGCGGGATCGTGCCGTCCCATGCAGTCCTGCTCACCCCGGAGCCTTCGGCGCTGCCCAACGCTATCATGACGCGTCGACCATGAATGGAGGCCCCGATGCGTAAACCGCGTGATTATGATGCCGAGTTGAAGGCGCTCACCGACAAGGCCAAAGCGCTCAAGGAGGACAAGCTGCGCCGCCTCGGCGAATTGGTCGTCGCCACCGGCGCCGACGCATTGCCGATGGAGACCCTGGCCGGCGCGCTGCTCGCCGCGAAGGCCGCAACCGACATGGTGCAGATCACCGGTTGGCGCACCCGCGGTGAGGCGATGTTTTCTGGGGGCAGCCGCGGGACTCGGCCAGCAGCTCGAGGCGCTCCGGCGCGCGACGGAGCGGACAACAGCGGCAAGGCACCGGCTTGAGAACGCCATCGCCCGGCACGACACCCGCGACTGGGTCGTGAAGCGCCGCGAACGCACCCGTCACTTGATCGAGCTCGGCGGGCTTGTCGTCAAGTCCGGGCTGGTCGAGCTTGCCGACGACGATCGCGCGTTGCTCTACGGAGCGTTCCTCGAAATCGCCGACTTGCTCCAGGGCGAGGAGCAAAAGCAGCACGCGATGTTATGGCGGCGGCGAGGGAGTCGGACATTCAGAGAGGAGGCCGAGGCGCGGAGGTCCGAGTAGGGATGCGACGGCGTCGGTCGGCACCGCTCGCTCAAGTCCAATGGGGAGCGCCGCATGGGACAGCGATACGCAAGCGGACGTTCAAGTTTCCAGTGGGAATGGTCTCAGGTTGACCCATAGCGGCCGTCCGCCGGCAGCCTGCACGGGCGGGAGGATGGTCACGTGTTGGTACCCGTCTGATTGCCGTATCAATAATCGCCTCGGTCGACCGCCCCCCGGGGCTTTCATCATTCCTTTTGATCAATGCGAAAGAGCCGCGCCGGCCGCTAGGAGGTTAAGCGGCCCGGCGTCGAGTGGCACACCGTCGCGAGGGCCGGCAATCACCGAGACCGAAACACAATAATCGCCCCAATCTGGTGCGTTAGGCGGTGTGACGTATCGCTTAACTGGGGTCGCGAACGCGCTCGTGACTCACACTTCCGGGCCCGCCAATTTCCCGTGTAGCAAAAAAGTTATCAGAATTTCGTTTTTGTAAGAATGGCGCGGCGCGCGGCCGAAACAAAGCCAGCAAGCAGAGTGCCGGCCGGTCGTGCTACCCCTATGGATACGGGCACCGGCTCTGACCGGCGCCCGTATCTGAAGCGGATTAGTGCTTCTCGTCCTTGTTGTTGGCCGGACGCTGGTCCGGCACGGCGGCCGGGCGAGGAGCCGCCGGGCGCGGCGCAGCCTGGTGCGGTGCCGCGTGGCGAGCCGCCGGATGTTCGGCTGAAGCCGCGCCCTCCGGATGGCGAGCCGGGGCACGACGGGTCGCGGCATGCCGGGCCGCCGCGGATTTCTCGCCCTCAGGCTTCCGGCTCTCCGATGCCACGCCAGGCTTCTCGGGTGCCGGCTTGGCAGCGTGCCTTGCCGCCGGCTTCTCGCCGGCAGTCTTGCCCTGGGGCTTCTCGGCGGCGGTCTTTTCCGCACCGGCCCTCCCCCTGGCTTCCGCGCCGCCGTTCGGCCCCCGGATGGCCGCCGAATGTTCGGCGCCCGGACCAGCCGACTTGGCCGCTACCACGCCGGAACCCTTGAAGTCACCGGGCTTCGCGGTCGCGGCCACTGCCGGCTTGCCGTGGTTGGTGGAGGCACGCAGCTCCGGATTGCTCTTGGCAGCTTCCGCATGTTGCGTCTGCTCGGCCGTACGCTCCTGATGCTGCTCCTTCGCCGCGGCTTCTTCCGCCGCAGTCGGCTTGGCTTCGACGCCACCGGCGCCGTTGAAGGCCGCTCCGCCCGGCCGGCTGTTCACCACCGTCTTGTTATAGACGTTGGTGATGTGGGTGTTGCTGATATTGGTCACAGAGCGGTTGTAGGACAGCACGCCGCCGTTCCAGACCGCGCCCTCAAAGCCGACGCCGCCATAGCCGAAGCCATAATTCACGCCACCGTAGAAGCCGATATGCGGGCCCCAATAGCCGGCGTGAAAGCCGTAGACGCCGCCTTCAAAACCCCAGTAGGGAGGAGTCCAGAGGAGGCCGACAGCCGGCGGCCGCACCCAGGTACCGGGCACCCAGTAGTAGCCGGTCACCGCATCCCAGGCCCAGTAACCGGGGGTCCAAAGGTACCCCTCGGCCGGAATCGGCGGCTGCGCGTAAACTGGAATCGGGGGCGGCGCAATATTCACGCTGATACCGACCGCGACTTGCGCCGAAGCCGGATGCATAGCCGGCGCGGTCATTGTCAAGCCAAGAATCACGGGAATGAAATAGGGAGATAAGCGCATTTCGATCTCCATATGTTTGGGGACGGCGGAATTGTCGTCCGACGACCGCTAAACAATTGAGCAAGCTGATTTCCTCCTTTCTGCTACATTAAATTTATGTAATACAACGTATAGGTCGGAAACGGTGCAAAAGGCCGTCGGGCACTGGCGGCATTCGGGGCGCGAGGCATCGCGGACCGAGCCCCAATTTCGGAAACCAAATTCGACTAAGCGCGTTTATTTAAACGGTGAAAACGCATCACCGAGTCTCGAACTGGCCCTGCCGGCCGACTATCGGCCGGAGGGCCCTTTTTATTCTATCTCTCAGAGAGACTCCGAATTCGGTCTGCGCGCCGCCGGCACTGGCTAAATGGCCGCGCGTCCGGGGACAGCTCACGCTCTTTCACGGCTGAGCCGATGTGAACAATAGAGTACGAATACTTCTGCGATAGAATACCAAGCTTGCGAACTGCCTGGTGTTCTTGCGGGAATTACAGTCTTGCCCGGAGAGCCGGAACCGAGGCAGAAGAGCCCCTAGTATTCCTCCCTAGACGACACTATAGGGGGCAATGCTCTTCGACGGATTGGGACTTTTCGTCATCTGTTTTGAGGCATGTCTAGCTTTGCCAAGCTGCCCAGAACATCGTCAATATGAACGGGCGCTTCGGTTCCGGGGAGCCATCGCAGGTCGGGCCGATCTTCGACAGCCGATGCATCCGATGCCCAAGAGGCAAGAATCGCTCGCTTCTCTGCTATTTCAAGGATTGGATTATCCAGCACGTCTCTGGGATGGCGGAATACGATCGCAGGCCTGAGCGAGCGCTCCTGCGTATGGTTCATTCTCTCGACTGCCTGGGCTCGATTGAACATTGCCAGCATGGTTGTTCTACAAGTTTCATCCCTCGGCTCTGTGCCGATTTGGGAACGGTCCTCGTCAGGACGCCGTTGCGGAATTTGGCCTGAACACGATCTTCGTCGATGCCCTCCAAGGCCAAGTGGCGGTCGAAACGGCCATAAGTCCGCTCTCTGAAAGCGCGGGCACAAGATCATGCATATTCATGCTTTTCCTCCTTTCTCGCATGCGTGCGAACCGGCGCCAAACGAGATGGCGCCGGTTCTAGACGCGGGTCAGGCTGCGCGGCGTTCGGATTTGCTCTGTTCGAGCTGGGTAACGGATCTGGCAGGCGCTTGTCCGGTCGAGATTTCGACGCGGCGCGGCCTTAGCGCCTCTGGAACTTCCCGGACCAGGTCGATCGACAGAAGCCCGTTGGTGAAGTCGGCCGACTTCACAACGACATAGTCGGCGAGCTCGAAGCGACGCTCGAAATTGCGGCCAGCGATTCCACGGTGAAGATACGTCTTGTCCTCGGAGTCGTTGTCCGCCTTCTTGCGCCCGGCGACGATCAGCAGGTTCGGCTGCGCAGTGAGCTCAAGCTCCTCCGGCGAGAAGCCGGCAGCGGCGAGCCTAACGCGGTAGGCGTCTTCACCGGTCTTCTGGATATCGTAAGGCGGGTAGGTGTCGCCCCCCTCCGTCTTCATTGCGGTCTCGATGAGGTTAGCCATCCGGTCGACCCCGATCATCGAGCGATAGAGCGGGGAGAAATCATATGCGGTTCTCATTTCCATCTCCTCAAATGAGCTAGTTGGATCTGAGGGCGCCCGGCGGCGCGAGCGCCCCTGACAAAATCGAATCCTTACGGCATCCGACGAGATCGAATTAGAAATTGCGATAAACGGGTTCAAGAGGGTCTATGAAAATTTTGTTTAAAGACCTGAGGGGGACGCCATACGCCTGATATAGACAACGCCGACGCGCCGAAGAAACGCGGCTCGGCCAGTCCAGCTGGCGCCGCTGTATGTCCTGCTCGCCTCCGACGAATCAAGTTATTCAACCGGTCAAGTCTTCGGCGCCATCGGCGGCTACGTAGGACTATAAGCCACAACGGTTAACAAAGCGCTTTGCCAACGCTCTATCGCTAACGTGCTTGCATCCTTTGATCAGGGATGGGGCGCGCATGTATCCATGCTGGCTCTGCTAATTTTTCCTTAAAAGCGTCTTGCGATGCTCCTGGTTGCTACCTACCTCACGACCGATTCAACAGAAGGCTGCCGAAAGGCACCATGATTTCGGATCGAAAGGGGGCACACATGAATTTCAAGCCGCTTTCCGACCGCGTTCTTGCCCGGCGAATGGACGCCGAGGACAAAACCGCAGGCGGAATCATCATTCCCGATACTGCAAAAGAGAAGCCCCAACAGGGCGAGGTTCTTGCCGTTGGGCCCGGTACAAGGGACCAACAGGGGCAATTGCATCCCCTCGATCTTCAAGTCGGCGACCGCATCCTCTTTGGCAAATGGTCGGGCACCGAGATCAAGATCGATGGCGAAGACCTGGTTGTCATGAAGGAAGCGGATATTTTGGGTGTTCTGGCCGGACCGGCGGGTTCGGTTGGGCAGGCTGCCTAATTGAGAGGAGACGAATAATGGCTGCAAAGGAGGTCAAGTTCAGCACGGAAGCACGCGAGAAGCTGCTTCACGGCGTCGATATACTAGCCGACGCAGTAAAGGTTACATTGGGTCCGAAAGGCCGAAATGTTGTGATCGACAAATCCTTCGGCGCGCCACGCATCACCAAGGACGGCGTGACCGTGGCCAAAGAGGTAGAGCTTTCGGACAAGTTCGAGAACATGGGCGCACAGATGGTGCGTGAGGTTGCCTCAAAGACCAGCACGACGGCCGGCGACGGGACTACCACCGCGACGGTGCTCGCCCAGGCGATTGTCAAGGAAGGGGCGAAGGCGGTCGCCGCAGGCATGAATGCGATGGACCTCAAACGAGGCATCGACCTCGCAGTCAATGCCGTGGTCCGGGAACTTCAGGCCCGCTCGCGGAAAATCACGGCGAACAACGAAATCGCGCAGATCGGAACGATATCTGCCAATGGCGACACGGAAATCGGCGAGATTCTCGCAAGGGCGATGGAAAAAGTCGGCAACGAGGGGGTGATCACGGTCGAAGAGGCCAAATCGCTGACGACCGAGCTCGACGTCGTCGAGGGTATGCAATTCGATCGCGGCTACCTTTCGCCCTACTTCGTGACCGATCCGGAAAAGATGATAGCTGAGATTGAAGACGCATACATCCTGATCCACGAAAAGAAGCTCTCATCTCTGCAGCCGCTCTTGCCGCTGCTGGAGGCGGTGGTTCAAAGTGGTCGTCCGCTGCTGGTGATCGCAGAAGAGGTCGAGGGTGAGGCGCTCGCCACGCTTGTCGTCAATAAGCTGCGAGGCGGTTTGAAGATCGCGGCGGTGAAGGCGCCCGGCTTTGGCGATCGCCGCAAGGCGATGCTCGAAGATATCGCTGTGCTCACGGGTGGTCAGGTAATCAGCGAGGACCTCGGCATCAAGCTCGAAAGCGTGACGATCGGAATGCTCGGGAAGGCGAAGAAGATTCGCATCGATAAAGATACGACGACAATCGTCGAAGGCGCAGGCGCGAAAAAAGACATCGACGGCCGGATTCAGCAGATCCGAGCTCAGATTGAGGAAACCACCTCCGACTACGATCGCGAAAAGCTACAGGAGCGGCTGGCGAAACTTGCAGGCGGTGTCGCGGTTGTCCGCGTCGGCGGCGCAACCGAAGTCGAGGTAAAGGAGCGCAAGGATCGCGTCGACGATGCGATGCATGCCACGCGCGCGGCGGTCGAGGAGGGAATTCTTCCTGGCGGGGGCGTCGCCCTTTTGCGCGCCGTTCAGGCGCTCGAAGCGCTGACGCCGGCGAACGATGATCAGCGCAAGGGCATCGATATTGTCCGTCGGGCTTTGGAAGCGCCGGTGAGACAGATCGTTGCGAATGCCGGCGTGGACGGTTCAGTCGTGGTCGGCAAGCTGACCGAGACGCCAGATTATAACTGGGGCTACGATGCCCAGTCTGGGGAATATCGCAATCTGGTCGTTGCGGGCATCATCGACCCGACCAAGGTGGTCCGGACCGCGTTGCAGGATGCGGCCTCGGTCGCCGGCCTGATGATAACCACCGAAGCCATGGTCGCCGAAGCCCCCAAGAAGGAAATGGCGCCGACCGATTTGGCGGCCTGATCACAGGCGGCCGCGATTGACCGCAACCCGGCCCAAATCCTGGAGCAAGGGCCCGGCTCCTCAGATAGGAGCCGGGCCTCTCATTCGAGATCAGCACGGTATGCGGCTCGTGCAGCTCGCGCGGGCGTTCATTAATCAATTGCCAGGCTGATACACGGCGTACTTAAGTGGAGCGGCCGGCGTTGATCCATTCGGCCAGGCATTGATCGGTACCGTCCGGGGGACGGGCCGATCATGCGAGATCGAAGACGACTCGCCTTTACCCGCTTGTGCCCTCGAGCCGCAACTACCCCATTTATGCGAGATCATCTTCGGGCGTTGCCCGTTTCCCGTGCCGGTGACCTCCGTCGTGCGCGTGCAAACATCGCCATTTTCAGAGACAGTCGAAACCAGGGAGTACTCCGCAAATCCTGGCGCGGCGCTACGAAGATCACCCTCAACTATTGGATCTAAACTGGGAAACGGCATGGCCATCAGGTCCGCGTGATGCATCAATGCACTTAACCGGTCCATTTCCGCCGAGATCCGGTCCATTGCCACGAAGGGTGAAGTGGGTTCAAAGAATTCGGCGGTGAGCGGACTCGGCTCCAGGAAGACTTTCGGCGCGACATTTCCCGTATATTGAATCTGAACAGTCCCGCCATCGGGGAGTTGGACCGCCATCGTGTGGACCGCGGGCCCATTCGCCAGAGCCATTCCCGCACTGCCGGCCATTCCGAGGGCAATGACGCCGGCTGTAAGAACATTTCGAGCAGTTCGCATGGTTGCCTCCTCTTGTTGAAGACAAGTCGAATCTATGATCCATGATCCGCATATTGTAGACCCGCGATGCAAATTTTTTCAGGTAGCGTAAACAATTGGTTTGGTTATCGAAAATAGGGTCTGTCCGCCGCCCGATAACTCAATCTCGCGTGTACCGAAACGGCGCTGGAAGAAGCTCGAAGAGCGGCCGTCTTAGGCTCTGCCGAAGCCTACACCGGGGCGCGGGTATCGAGCCACTTACGAGATTGCTTGCCGGCGGCGTCGGCACCCGTATCCTCACGCGAGCGACATTCCTCTCGCGCAAGAGTGCGAGGGCGCCGTAAGCAGAAGCAGCAACTTGAAAGTAAAAGGCCCTTCCCGGCCTGATGTAGCGACCGCCACGAGTCTGGCGAAGGTGGGGGCCGGGCGGCCTGAGTTGGGTCGGCAAGCGGCCGGAACCTGATTGCGCCCTCCTTCGATCAAAAATCCGCAACCCGGCGTCCGGCCGCCCTCACTTAATCGGCGATGAAATATGAAGCGGCGACGGAATTGCGACAGATTTCGGGCGCTATAAACTCGCCTCGGGGACGGCCCGCATTGCGCCCTTGACGGCCGCATTCCCGTTCCTAAATCAAAGCTCGCCGGACGCCCTCAAAGGGTCTTGGCGGGGAACGATAGTCGGATCAATCACAGCCGACTGCGGCCGCGTCGCTCAGTTGCGAGGATGTGCGTCGCCTCTTACGCACTCCTCCCTCGCTCGCGCGAGCTAGGCGAGCCGCGGGAATCTGTGGTCGGCCTGATTGAACCGATCCCTCCAGCTCCGAGTATTGGCGAGCGTCCGGCGAGACACAACCAATGTCGGCCGGCGCGCAGGCGTTTGTACTTTCACGTCGGCCACGATCGAGAAGGAGGTACAGGCATGTGGCCATCGCAGGAATTCCGCCGGTGGGCGTTCGATCCCTTTCCGGCGTTCGACCCTTTGACTGGGTTCAGGCGGATGCAGCGGGAGATGAGCCGGGCGCTTTCCGAGCTTCCGGCTATCGCTACGGGAAATTTTCCGCCGGTCAATCTCTGGCTCGGCGAGAACAGCATCGTGGTCACCGCGGAACTGCCGGGACTTACCACCGACGACGTTGACATAACGCTCAATCAGGATGCGCTGACGCTACGCGGCGAGCGGCATCCGTCGGCGGAGGAGAATGCCGGCTGGCATAGACGGGAGCGATCCTATGGCCGGTTCTCGCGGGCGGTCCGGCTGCCGTTCCGCGTGGATCCTGACAGGGTTCAGGCGCGCTTCACTGATGGCATTCTCGAAATCGAGCTGGTCCGGCCCGACGCCGATCGCCCGAAGAAGATTACAGTACACGCCGGCTAAATCGACGAGGATCTAGAGGAGGACAATCATGGCGAACGAACAACAAGGCACCCAACTCCAAACCGCGAAGGGCCAACTGCCGGCATCGGCCGATGGTGAGCGAACCAGCACGCGTCAGGTCTTCATACCGGTCACTGATATCTACGAGACCGCAGACCGCATCGTGGTCCTGGCCGAAATGCCCGGGGTTCCGCCCGATGGGGTCGACATCACGCTCGAAAGGCGTGTGCTGACCATTCGCGGACGGCTCGCAACGCGAGAGCACGGCGGCTATCGGCAGATCTACAGCGAGTACGGCGAAGGCGACTACGAGCGGGTCTTCACGCTCTCGGAGGACATTGATCGCGACCGCATTGAGGCGAGTCACAAGAACGGCGTTCTCCATTTGATTTTGCCGAAGGCGGAATCGGCAAAGACCCGGAAGATCGAGCTCAAGGCCGCCTGACCGGTCAATTGCCCAACCCTGAGTCCAAACTTCGAAAGGAGGTTTCAAATGGCAGTGAGAGATCTGATCCCGTGGGGTCGTTCGAGTGCCCCGGCCCCACGAAGCGAGAGCACCCATCCATTCCTGGCGTTGCATCACGAGATGAACCGCCTGTTCGATGACTTCTGGCGCGACTTCAGCCCGCCTTCATTCGAGGCCAACTCCTTTGGCTGGCCGAACGTCGAACTCTGGGAAACAGACAAGGAGGTGAAGGTCGAAGCCGAACTGCCGGGTCTCGACGACAAGGACATTGAGCTCCTGCTCAACAACGGAATCCTCACCATCCGTGGTGAGAAGAAAAGCGAGAGCGAAGACAAGAACCGCCACATGAGCGAACGATTCTACGGACGGTTCGAGCGACAAATCGCGCTTCCGACCGAGGTCCAGGAGGATAAGATCGCAGCGTCCTTCAAAAAGGGTGTGCTCACCGTAACGCTACCCAAATCCCCTGAAGCAGCGAGGAAAGTAACCCGAATTCCGGTCAGAGCAAACTGATGTGTTGCTGGGGTCCGGCGGCCGGTCGCTGCCGGACCCGCTATTTTCTTCAGGAGATGGCAGATGCCGTTCGACAGTGCGAATTTCCACGACCTTCCGGTTGGCGGGGAACGTGTCGTTGAACGAGACCGCGGCGCGCCGGAAGTTCGGATTTTTCGGCGGTCGCGTTCGGTCATACAAGCCGGAGGCGCGAACTCGCGGTGCTGGATTATCGAGTTCGAGCCTGTCAGCAAGCCATTCATCGAGCCGCTGATGGGCTGGACGGGTTCTGAAGACCCCACAGCCCACTTGCGCCTCACTTTCGGGACCAAGGAACAGGCGGTCGCCTTCGCTCGTCGTCAGGGTTGGAACTATAGTGTTCATGAACCTCCTCCCAACAGGCCGGCCACCCATCCGGGCGTCAGTCTCCAACCTTCGAGCTCGACAAGTATTTGGCCCTAGAGCGTCGGAGCGAGGCCAAGCCGATCGATTAGGAAGGGACGCCGCTGCCGACTTGTCCCCGCTCTGCGCGGGATCTGAGGCCCACAGGACGGCATGGACTACCTGACACGCGCGAGCGCAGCAGAGTGGAACGAGCGGCGGTTCAGACGCAGTATTGATGACAATCTAGGCAAGAGAGAATGACTGATCTCAAGTCACGCAAAGAGATCACCATTAGCGATCACTCTCGTAATCATGCCGACGTGTCAACGGGCAGCGGGCCCAGGACGGCGCGCTCAGCCTACCAGACCGCATCATCGACACGCAATCAACCACAACTGTATGATAGCAAACCCGGCCTTCACCCGAATATTCGTACGATGGCCGTGCCGATCAGGACTCCCACGGCCAGACCGCTGCTGGCGGCGCCGAGCACCCAGACGAACTGCTTGTCGGCTGTTCGGGCGGAGGCGAAAGATGCTGAAAGGACGCGCGTGATCTCGTCGAATCCTGAGCGTGCCTGATCGAGTGCTTCGCGATCGGCCTGGCGCGCGGAGCGGCTGGCGGCGGCGATCTGCTCCGCCCAAATCTGGGCGGTCATCCGCAAGGCAGGCGCCTCGGCGAGCTCTTTGTTTGTCCGCAGGATCGCGTTGAGCGCCTTTCCCATCTGGACGAGGGTTTGGGAGTAGTCTGGAATTTCGATCGACGCGTGTTCGGCAGAAAGACCGGCAACGGCGCGCCGCATCAGGGCGATCTCCTGACGGAGCTCTTCGAACGCGGCGGCTGCCTCGTCCACCGGCACAGTGTCTTCGGATGTGTCGCTCATAATCACCTCCTCCCTACAGGCCGATCCCAAGACCGCGCCCCAGATAGCGCATCAGCTGGCGGCCGATGCCGGTATCCATCGCCATTCCGACGCCGAGCTGCCGCGTGCGATTGTGCAGAACGGATTCCAATTGCGGATCGCGGTGCAGCCCTTGGGCCCTTGCGCTCATGCTGTCGGCGATGCGTTTCGCGCTTCCGTGATCGCCGCTGTCGGCGAAGCTTAGGCGTTGCTGGTGGAGGCCACGCCAGCGCGTGACGAAGCGCTCGGCGCGCTTGTCGGGATCGAGGCGGACCTCGGTCTCGAGCCGCATTGCGCGAATGGCGCGCTGCGTACGGCCCTCCGCGGTCTCGCGCACCAGGCTTGGATTTTCAGCGAAGGCGCTGGCGAGATCGCGTGCGGCCTCTGGCCGGATTTGATCGAGCCAATCCGCGGCTTTGGCCAGGGCCATCTCCTGGTGTGGCAGGACCGGCAAGCCAACCGTTCGGGCCGCCTCCGAAGATCGTGATCTTTCGCCCGTCGCGATCGGTCATGCAGGCCGGCCGGGCCCGCACGAAGCGCTGGATGCTGAGTTCGAGCCGACGGCGAGCCCCTTTATCGAACCGTTGATGGGGTGGACCGGATCGGAGGATCCGTTCGCTCACCTGAGTTTCGCGACCAAGGAGCAAGCGGTCGCTCTCGCGGAACGGCAGGGCTGGGATTATATGGTCATCGAGCCGTACGCGGCGGATACAGTCGGACGCGCCGCTCACATGAACCTGGTTCGGGATGGAGGGGCGACCTTCCCGCCGAACATGGTGGTCGCTGGAGGGCAGGCTAAGGAAGAGCCGTGACCGCACGTGTTACTCTCGCTGGCGGGCGAAGTGCGGATCCTGGCTGCCTCAACATTTTCAATACGAACAGGCCCTTCCCTGAAGAGGTCGACCGGGCGACTGAAGACGATTTTTCGCGGGATGGGTTGCGGGAAACCGGTTCGTTTGTTGGTGCTTGATGACGTGCTTACCTCCGGATAGCGAGTGCGGATCATCAAGGCGCAGCAGCGGTTCCTATTGGGAAGGTGATCGTCAGTTCCGTTCCGCTCTCGGTTCTCCATTGAGCTTCGCCGCCCACCTGCCGAGCCAGCCCCTCGATGATGCGCAAGCCGGTGCCGCCACTCGTACCATTGCCCATCCCCCGACCATTGTCGGCGACCACGAGACGGCCCTGGCTCTTGGTCGGACAGTGAAGGCGGATCGATATCGTACCGCCGCTGTGGAAGGCATGCTTGACGCTGTTTGTGATGAACTCGGTGACAATCAGGCCGAGCGGGATGGCAATATCTGTCGGGACAGTCAGCGGCCGCAGGTCCGAGGTGAAGCCGATTTCCGCGTCATCGGTGCGATGGAAACGGAGCAGGCTGGCGCCCAATTCGCCGATATAGGAAGCGAGCTCGACCCGATCGAATTTCCCGGAGGCGTAAATCTTCTCATGGATCAGTCTAAGCGCATCTATTCTCACTGAGAGATTCTGTAGATCTTTTTTCCCCGACGGGGTTTCCGCCTGACTCAGCGCCATGCTGACGAACGATGAAACCGATTGGAGGTTGTTCTTCAGCCGATGCTGCAGCTCTTGTAGAAGCTGCGCTTGCTTTTCGGCGAGGTCGCGAAGATCTTCTATATTCCGGAGGCGCTCGACCGCGGCCGCCAGCATGTTCGCATAGGTGCGGAGGAAAGAGATATCGTCTTGGGTAAACTGGCGCGGCGATCTGCTGTCGACTTCCAGGATACCGATTGGCGGTCGGTGATCCCCGCCGATGATCGGTACATTTACGAAAGCCTGCACACCCTCCTCAAGCAGGAACGCCGCGACCTTAAACCGTTTTTCCTCCAATGGGTTGGTGGCGATGGTGGGCTCCCCGGTCTCGAGCGCGAAACGGTCCGCGGAATCGTCGTCCAGCGTCAGTTGCTGGCCTACGATCCCCGGCCGCCAGCCTACGCCGGCGCGAACAAGGAGATTTCGCCCACCGTCCTCGCACGTGATGATTTTCGCAAGATCGGTTCCTAGCGCTTCGCCCACCAGGCGGCACGCCTCCTGAAGAATGGCATTCAAATCGTGCGTCTTCAGCGCCAGCTCGCCGAATTGCGCGAGCGCTCTCTGCTGCCGAAGCAAAGCGTCGTGTTTCGCGGGTTTCGACGGATGCCGACGGGAGCTGGTGTCGCGGACGGCCTTTGTCTTGGAAACCATGGATCAGGTCCGAATGTTGGCGAACCTGCGATCGTCTCGCCCTTTGCGACGTTGCGATCGCCTGATGGTCCGCAGCAAGAGTGGATTTTAGGCCCTTTGCCGATGACAACCCGGCACCCTGCCGAATGTTGCTTTCGACATACAGCTCCCAGAAAACCCCGCCTCCCCAGGCTTCTTTCCAGGGGGTGAGCACCTCGTCTACTGGTGTGAGGACCCCAAGCGGTGCCGATAGACGTCGGGAGCGGCAGTCAGTCTAGTTTCGTTTACGTTTCACATTGGTCAGGGTCGAAGAAGCGCCCCCAAGCCGCTGGGCGTACCTCATCGCTCGGATACGGCGGCTGAACCTCATCGGCTCTGCATTCAGGCTTGAAATCCGCCCTTGCAGCAGAATGCATGTCGGCCGTCCGGGCCGCCATGGAGGCAATGACTGCTAATGGCGCAACCGCGACGCACAGCTTCTCGGTTGCGATGTCTGCTGTCGAGAATGGCGACGCCGGCCCGCGACATGCCGCATTGCTGGCTCTCAGCCGGATGCACTTTCTGCAGGAGGAGCCGGATGAACAAAGCTGCCAGCGTCTAGCGGCAAACCTACCTTTATACCGTCTCTCGTATGCTCTTGTACTACTTAGAGAATCCCGCCCTTGTAGTCGTTGCCAAGCGTGCAAATGTCGACTCAAAAAGCACAGCAGCGGCGGTCGAAATATGCCCGAAACAGACAGATTTCTGCGCATGCGATCCGTATTGGAGCGGGTCGGTTTCAGCCGATCCACGCTCTACCGGAAAATGCAGGAAGGAACGTTTCCGCGACAGGTGCAGATCAGCGACTATTGTCGCGGCTGGCGCGAGTCGGCGGTCAACCGTTGGATGGCCAACCCCGCGGCCTACCGAGAACCCGATGACCCGCGGACCGACGGGACATGACGGACCATAGAGCGCCCCGCCCTGGCCGGGTGATAGTGACTGCGGAGCCGCGAGCTCTGCCTAACTTTTTGATCTGTCTTTTTTCAAGCGCACACCCGGTTCATCATCATTGAGAAACTGAACACCAGCTGTCTCTAGGGCAGCTTGCACAGCCTGGATGTTCGCAACCCGGCCGGGGATCGGCGTTTCTCCTGAACTTTCCATGTGGCGGATCGTGTTGACGTTCAAACCGGCACGCTCGGCAAGCTCTGCCTGATGCATGCCAAGCAGCGCCCGCCCTGCCTTGAGTTGATTTCCCGTTAGCATGCGATCGCTCCGGAAATTATCATTCTAGTTTTAATACCCAAATTAGCTTGACGAAAAGCGAAACCGTAACTAGTTTCTATAACTAGTTTTGCGGCGCAGATGAACTCTACGCAGCCGACCCCAACCCATGCTCGGCGGGAACTTGGATCATGGCTGATGCCCACCATACCACGAGTCTGCCTTCCGTCAGCCGTCGCGCGTTGCTGGCTAGCACGGCTGCGGCACCGATAGCTGCAGCGCCCCGATTTCTCTCGTCAGCCGAAAGTGCGCCGGATCCCGTAGTTCCCCTGTGGCGCGAATGGCAACGCCTGCACGCGCGCGCATCCGAGCTTTGCAACCACTGGCAAGAAATCGAAAGCCGCCTGGTACACGCGTTTGGCTTTCCGCAAGTGTTCATTCCGGCGGCCGATGGCGTTCGGGGTATTTGCGCCCAATCCCACTCGGACATAGATCAGGCCATCGCAGGAGGCGACTGTTCGCAGGAAGTAGGCGCCGACCTGCACGCCGAGCTTGCCGTGCGACGGGCGCGCTGGGATGCCGAGGCGAAAGCGCTCGGATTTGACGAAGCCAATCGGCAGGAACTGGAGGCTTGGCGCGAGGAAGAGGAAGCTGTACGGGCTGTCTTCCGGACAAGAGCCGCAACTCTGGCCGGTGTCGAGATCAAGCTCGCGCTGATGATCCAGCTTTGCACTACCTTTTCCGATGATCCGGATTTTCCGCTGCCTCAGTTGCGTTCGACCCTGTCTGACGTGAAACGCCTCCGGTCCACGCTTGCCGCATTGCGGTGCTGACTGGCCGCCGGTGCTGATGGCGACCTCATGCCGGGCCGAATGAGGCGGGCGGTCAAGGCCGAAGCCGCGCAGCGGTGGCGCGCAGCGCCAGCCTTGAGGGACCGCCGCGGCCCGGCATTCTGCGCCGGCAGCACCGGCGGAGAGTTCCGGGGCCGGGCATGCGGGCGCCATGCAGCCGAAGGACGGATTTCGGGGGTTGCCGGAATCGAGACGGCATGAAATTTTTTTTGGAGTTCCGTGGGTAGCCTTATACGCGCTTTAGGGTGCTTTATACCGCCTCCAGTACGCCGGAGTAGTCGTAAGCCACTGATAGGACAGGATTTATGCCGTTAATCCTGAGCTTGGCAACGCCACTTCTCGATCTCGGGGATTCTCTCGATCGGGAGGCGGCGGTCATGATTCAGGATCAAGATTGCGCGGGCGGAGTACTGCCGGCCGCGAACGATAATGCCGACGGGGAGAAAGCGGCCCGGATAGACGAGGCGGTACTGCGCATCGCCCGGCTCATCGGACGCCAGATGGCGCGGGAGCAGTTCGAACGCGCCTGTCCGGCCAACGACAATCGCCCGCCAGATGGGCACCATGACTGAAACGGAGATCCCCGCATGACCCGTGTCGCGCTCTACGCCCGCTACTCCGACGACAAGCAGAATGCCGCGTCGATCGAGGATCAATTCCGCATCTGCCGCGAGCAAGCCTCGCGAGAGCAATGGCGGGTGGTCGGCACCTATCAGGATGCTGCCATATCCGGCGCGAGCATCGTACTGCGGCCTGGGATTCAGTCCCTTTTGCGGGATGCCCAACAGGGCAAGTTCGAGATGGTGATGGCGGAAGCTCTCGATCGCGTCAGCCGCGATCAGGCCGACGTGGCGACATTGTTCAAGCATCTGCGCTTCGCGGGGGTGGAGATCGTAACACTGGCCGAAGGCCAGATCAGCGAACTTCACGTCGGCCTCAAGGGCACCATGAACGCCCTGTTCCTCAAGGACCTCGCGGCCAAGACGCACCGCGGACTTCGCGGCCGGGTCGAAAGCGGAAAATCTGGCGGGGGACTCTGCTACGGCTATTCGGCCCTGAAACAGATCGACGACCGAGGCGAGCCAATCCGGGGCGAGCGCACCATCAATGAGCCGGAAGCTGAAGTTGTTCGCCAGGTCTTTCGCGACTTCGCCGCTGGCATCAGCCCACGCGCGATCGCGCGCCGGCTCAATGCCGAAAGCATCCGCGGGCCGCATGATAAGCTTTGGACCGACTCCACGATCCGAGGCCATGTCACCCGGGGCACGGGGCTTCTGAACAACGAGCTCTACGTCGGCCGACTGGTCTGGAACCGCCTCCGCTACGTCAAGGACCCGGCCACGGGCAAGCGGGTCTCACGCCTGAATCCGAGCGAGAAGTGGATCACAACCGAGGTTTCTGAACTGCGGATCATAGACGATGTCTTGTGGCAGGCGGTAAAGCGCCGCCAGGCGGAGATCGAGGGCAAGTATGCCAATGCGATCAGCGCCACGCGCGCCGCGTTCGCCAACCGGCTGAACGGCATGCATCGTCCGCGCTCCCTTCTCTCCGGTCTTTTGTTTTGCGGTTGCTGCGGCGGTCCCTATTCGCTGCGCGGTCAGGATCGTTATGCCTGTTCCAACCACGTCATGAATGGATCGTGCAGCAACAGTCGGACTATCGCCCGCGAAAGCCTGGAGGCCCGCATGCTGGCAGGCTTGCGGGAACGGCTGATGGCCCCGGAAGTCGCGGCCGAGGCGATGCGTGCCTACACCGAAGAGACCAACCGGCTCAACTGGGAGCGGCGCGCCTCACAGGAGGCCGATCGTCGTGACCTGGAGAAGGTCAAGAAATCGATCAAGGAAATCGTCGCCATGATCGAGGACGGCAATGGCAATCGCACGCTGATTGCTCGCCTGAGCGAGCTTGAGGCGAAGGAAGATGGAATCCAGGCGCGTCTCGACCAAAAAGCGGTCGACGTGCCGGATATCCATCCAAATGTCGCCGGCATTTACCGGCGCAAGGTGGAGCGGTTAGCGGAAGCGCTGGCGAACCCGAATGAGCGGGAGGAGGCGGCGGAAGCAATTCGGTCGCTTATCGAACGGATCACTCTCACGCCCGGCGCCGAGCGTGGGCAGATCGATGCAACGCTTCACGGCGATTTCGGGACAATTCTACGGTGGACAGCCCACCAACAAAAAACTCCCGGCGCCGGGGCATCGGGAGTGTCGGTTTCGGTGGTTGCGGGGGCAGGATTTGAACCTGCGACCTTCAGGTTATGAGCCTGACGAGCTACCGGGCTGCTCCACCCCGCGTCACCGAGAACAGGTGGACCCAGACCGCGGAGGGTCCGCCCATAATAGGAATATGCGAACGAAATAGGGTTTTGAAAAGGCTTGGATCCATATGCTTGGAAGACCTGGCAGCGACCGACTCTCCCGCGTCTTGAGACGAAGTACCATTGGCGCTGAGAGGTTTCACGGCCGAGTTCGGGATGGGATCGGGTGTGTCTCTCTCGCTAGAGCCACCAGGTCGTCGAAGCATATGGCGCCA
>Ga0105238_10001222_pt1 | contig 25866 bp, 19 predicted proteins | sample KBSC34metaG_FD_81526 | JGI IMG/M metagenome (GOLD analysis project Ga0105238, IMG submission 81526) | Corn rhizosphere microbial communities from Kellogg Biological Station, Michigan, USA - KBS C3-4 metaG | ecosystem: Host-associated > Plants > Roots > Rhizosphere > Soil | place: Michigan, USA...
CAGCGGCAGATCGGCCGCTGTCGTCGCCACGACCGCCGTGTAAGCGAGGCCCGACGGCGCCAGCGCCTTGTCGACCCCGGCGATGTAGGCGTCGACCGCGCCCTGCGTGGTCGGATCGCCCGCGATGGTGTCGTCGATGTTCTGCAGCGTGTAGCTGTCGACCGTCACGGAGACCGGGGGCGAGCCCGGCGTCCCGGAAGGGGTCACCGTCAAGGCGAGCGCGCCGAGGTAAGCGGTGTAGGCCCCGGCGGTGACGATGAGCGTCTTCCCGACCAGGGCGGGCTGGACGAGCGTGTCGTGCGTGTGGCCGCTGACGATGACGTCGATCCCCGGCACCTTGCCGGCGAGCACCGCGTCCTCGCCCTGGCCGGTGTGGTCGATCCCCGAGTGCGACAGGGCGACGGCCAGATCGACCTTGTCGATCTCCCGCAGCTCCTTGACCATGCGCGCCGCCGCGACGTCGATCGGGTCGAAGGTGAGCGGCGCCGCCTGAGGGGTCACCTGCGCGGCGTTCGCGCCGAGGAGGCCGAAGAACCCCACCTTGAGCCCGCCCACCATCTTGACCAGCTTCGGCTGGATGACGCCGGCGTTCGCCAGCAGCTCGAGCTCGTCGTCGGCGGGGTCGGTGGCCGAGAACTTCATGTTACTGGAGAGGATCGGGAAGGCGGCGTTGTTCGTGACCGCCGCCTGCAGAATCCCCGCCAGCCCGTGCGGCGTCCAGTCGAGCTCGTGATTGCCGATCGTCGTCGCGTCGTAGCCGAGCGCACGCATCATCGCCAGCTCCGGGCTGGCCGCGGTGGCCAGCAGCTCGAACGGCGTCCCCATCATGAAGTCACCGCCGTCGAGCAACAGCACCGGCGTCCCGACGGCGGCGGCGGACGCCTTGGCGGCGCCGATCGCCGACGCCAGACGGGCCATCCCGCCCCGGGTGGCATCGTCGCCAGGCGTGGCGGGCGTGTAGTCGCCCTCCGGGGCGAAGCCCATCAGATGCGAGTGGATATCGTTCGTGTGAAGGATCAGTAACTTCTGCGGCGCCCCCGGCGGGGGACCGCCGTCGCCAGCGTCGGGTGGACTAGCGGCCTGATCGCTGCAAGCGACGGCGTGGACGGCGGCGACGACCAGCAGCGGCAACCACATCTCGCGCAGGCATCGGCCGAGATCGCGTCCTCTACATCTGGGTTCCAGCATGTCGCAGGCCCTTTCGCCAGAGTGACGAGTTCAGGCCCCAGAACGTATACCCCGGCCGATTTTTCACAAGGGGTTGGTCGGACTGCCTCCCGAAGCAACTGGCGGCGGTATCTCCGTCTGGGATGCGTTCCTCCGCTCTTTCTCCTGTTCGAAAAGCTCGTGAACGTGATCCACGAGAAGGCGCCGCAAGCCAAGATATGCTTCAACACGGCCCCAGAGGACACGGCGGTCTCGGTTCAGCGCTGGGTCTGACGAAGGGAAGCTCTGCTGATGTCGAACAGTGAGAAGACCGTCCTGGTCCTGGGCGCGACGGGACGTCAGGGTGGCGCGACAGCACGTGCGCTCGCCGCGCGCGGCTTTGCCGTGAGGGCCTTGACCCGCGATTCCGCCAAGCCCGCGGCCAGGGCGCTCGTCGGGATCGGGGCGGCGATCGTGAAGGGCGATCTGGACGATGTCCGTTCCCTGCGGATAGCGATGGAAGGCGTGCAGGGCGTATTCAGCGTACAGACGCCATACGGTCCCGGAGGCACCGAGCGTGAGACCCGAGAAGGCATCGCCGTGGCCGAAGCAGCCAAGGACGCTGGCGTGGAACACCTCGTCTATTCGTCGGTGGGCGGCGCGGAGCGCAGCACCGGCATCCCCCACTTCGAGAGCAAGTACCGAACCGAACAGCACGTTCGTGCCACTGGTATTCACGCGACGATCCTCCGGCCGGTGTTCTTCATGGAGAACTTCGCCAGCGCCGGCCCTCGGGAAGTCGCCGGTGCGCTGGTCCTTCGGATGGCCCTGTCGGCCGGGACACGACTCCAGATGATCGCCGCGGAGGATATTGGTGTCTTCGCGGCGCTCGCGTTCGAGGGTCGCGACGGCATCGCCGGCCAGTCGATCGAGATCGCCGGCGACGAGCTCACGATGACCGAGGTGTCGGCCGCGTTCGGCGCAGTGACGGGACGAAATGTACGCTACGAGCGCCAGCCCCTCGCAGAGCTCGAGGCGAAGAGCGCCGAGACAGCCAAGATGTTTGCCTGGTTCGAAGCGGGCGGCTATCAGGCCGACATCGCCGCGCTGAAGCGCCGGAATCCCGGCCTCACGACCCTGGCCGCTTGGCTCGCCGCCGGCAACTGGAAGCCCGCCCCGTCATAGCCGAGTGGGGCTCGGCTGCGCCGCTTCGACGACCTCCGTGAGTGGGTCTGTCTGCCACGGGACCCCTGGCCGCGAGGCCTCCTTGATGAAGTCCACGAACGCTCGAACGACCGGTGCCAGCTTGCGGTTGGTCGGGAACAAGACGCTGACGTCGACCGATGGCAATTGCCACTCGGGGAACAGGCGAATCAGGCGCCCGGCCGCGATGTCCGGACCGCAAACGTAAGCCGAGAGTACTCCGATGCCCGCGCCTTTGAGGACCAGGCGGTGAACCGTCAGCGCTTCATTCACGCTGATGCGGGGAGATGGCTCCACGCACTCCGACTCACCTCGCGGCCCCGCAAATGTCCAGCTGCGGGGCCTCCCGTCAGCGCCTGGCATCTCGATCGCGTCATGATTGCGTAGGTCCGCGATGGTACGGGGAGTTCCCTTTCGGGCGACGTAGGAAGGCGCTACACAAACATATCGGTGCAGCGTTCCGAGTCGGTTGGCGACCACCTCCGAGTCCCTGAGGGGTCCCATTCGAATCGCGACGTCGACTCCGCACGACACGAGGTCCACGGCTTGGCTCGACAGGTCGAGCGAGACGTCAACCTCTGGGTACCGTTCGATGAAGTCTGGAAGCAGTTCAGAGAGGACGTTGATACCGAAGCCGATCCCGGCGCTTATGCGCAGACGTCCTCGCGGAGTGCCGGCCAAGCCGCTGATGTAGTTCACCGTTTCCTCGACCCGGGCGCATGGTCGGAGATCGCGCTGATCCCTACCCACCACCGCCGGTGACCGTCGTCACCTGTCCGTTTTTACCTTGAATAAACCCTCAGGAAACGCACGCGCAACAACATGAAGGCAACATAGGCGCATCGGGGAGAGCGGCCAAAGGCATCTCCCCGTTTCTTCTACGGAAATGCTCAGGAGGCAATGACGCGCCATGTGGGACCACTACAAGAGGAACTTCCTAGCCACGCAGATTTTCATCGTGGGGATCGTCGCGCTTCTGTTCTTCAAGCTCGGCCACAACGTGCTCATGAGCGCGACCTTCCTGGCCACCATGGAGGCCGGCGCGGTCGCCGGGGCGGCCTGGGCGAGCCGGCTGAAACGAATTCTCCGGTCGCGCTGAGGGACTTGGGGAACGGGGCAGAAAAACAACCGAGGAGGAGATACGAATGTTCAAGATCAGTCGAATGAAACACCCGGGCCGGTGGCTCGGGATCGTCGCCTTGGCTGCGACGTTGTTGGGCTTACCAGCCACGCGGGCCTTCGCCGACGACCCGGTACCCGACAAGACCGGTGCGTTCCAGACGACACCCACCGCCTACTCGGTGCCTGGTTACACGAAGCCAGACCCCGCGAAGGCCACCATCAAGGACCTGGCCGTGGCTGTCGACGCGACGGCTCAGGCAGCCTCTCACGCGCTCTTCTCGGTGAACTTCGTCTGGACGCTGATCGCCGGCTTCTTGGTCATGTTCATGCAAGCCGGCTTCGCCCTGGTAGAGACGGGGTTGATCCGGGCCAAGAACGCCTCTCACACGTTCTCGATGAACTTCATGGTGTACGCGCTCGGCATGTTCGGCTTCTTCGTGTGCGGCTTCGCCTTCATGTGCGGCGGTCTCAACGGCACGGCCATCGGCGGTCCGGTCACCCTGGGTGGCGTCCCAACGCTACATTCGATGCTGACCGTCGGTGGCGCCGTCAACGGCGACCACGGATGGGGCCTGCTGGGCACCACCGGCTTCTTCCTGAGCGGGAACGGTTATGACGGCGCGGTGGTCGTCCTCTTCCTGTTCATGATGGTCTTCATGGACACCACGGCCACCATCGTCACCGGCGCCTGCGCGGAGCGGTGGAGCTTCAAGAGCTTCTTCATCTTCAGCATCATCGTCGGGGCGTTCATCTACCCGGTGTTCGGTTGCTGGGTGTGGGGCGGCGGCTGGCTAGCCCAGATCGGCTATCGCCTGGGGCTGGGACACGGGGCAGTCGACTACGCCGGCTCCGGCGTCGTCCACTTGCAGGGTGGTGCGCTGGCCTTCATCACGGCGTACCTGATCGGTCCGCGCATCGGGAAGTACGGCAAGGACGGCAAGGTCAACCCCATCCTTCCCCACGACATCCCCATGGTGCAGGTGGGCACGTTCATCCTCGCCTTCGGCTGGTTCGGCTTCAACGCCGGCAGCTCGCTGGCGGGTGGCGACGGCCGCATCGGCATCGTGGCCGCGAACACCATGATCGCCGGCATGTCGGCGACCATGAGCGGCGTCCTTTACATGTGGCTGCGCTACGGGAAGCCCGACCCCAGCATGATGTGCAACAGCATGCTGGCGGGCCTGGTCGCCATCACGTCGCCCTGCGCCTTCGTCACTCCGGTCGGAGCCTTCATCATCGGCGCGGTCGCCGGAGTGCTGGTCGTCGTCAGCGTGTTCTTCTGGGACAAGCTGAAGATCGATGATCCGGTCGGCGCCATCAGCGTCCACGGGGTCAACGGCGCCTGGGGCCTCATCGCGGTCGGTCTGTTCTCGGACGGAAGCTATGGGCAAGGATGGAACGGCGTGGGCGCCACGGACTACCTCGGCGTGGCGGGCCGCGGCGTCACGGGCCTGTTCTACGGCGACTCCAAGCAGCTGGTCGCTCAGCTCATCGAGACGGGCGTGGGCGTGGCCTGGAACGTCATCGTGGGTGGCATCGCGTTCTTCGTGATCGGGAAGGTCCTGGGCTCGAACCGCGTCTCGCCGGAAGTAGAGATCGCCGGTCTCGACGTCCCGGAGATGGGCCTGCCCGGTTACCCGGAGTTCGTGAAGAGCATGGCACCGGAAGAGGTCCCCGCCGCCGACGTCGAAGAGGCGAAGAAGGCCATTCCGGCTCTCGCCACGGCCAGCCGCTGAACGGCTACGACCCGCACGGCCATTGCGCCATCTGGAACCGGGCCTCGCGGCTCTCGCCACGAGGCCCGGTTTCTTTCTAGAGTGGCTTCATGAAAAAAGACATCCTCGTGTGCCTCGAAGGATCATCCAGCGCCGAGTCCGCCACTCGGCTGGCCATCGACGTGGCCCGTACCTGCGGCGCGGGCCTGGCCGGTCTGGCCATCGTCGACGAACCCGACATCCGCGCGGGCGCCGCCATGGGAATCGGGGGAAGCGCGTTCAAGCACGAGCGCGACGAGGCGCTGGTGGCGGACGCGCACAAGCACACTGCCGACTGGATCGCCCTGTTCGAGCGGCGCTGCCGGGAAGCGGGGCTGTCCGGGCGAGGGATCGAGATGGTGGGCAGGCCCTCGGACGCCATCCTGGAAGAGATGGAAGGGCACGACCTGGCCGTCATCGGACGAGACGCGAACTTCCGTTTCGAGACGGAGCGCGAGGATCTGAAGACCCTCGACGTCGTCCTGCACAAGGCCAGCCGCCCTGTCCTTCTGGTTCCCGACGTGGCCGATACGGCGCTCGGGTCGATCGTTCTCATCGCCTACGACGGCAGCAACGCGGCCAAGCGGGCGTTGAACAGCTTCGCGACCAGCGGCCTAGCGCCGGGGCGGACCATTCACGTCGCGACCGTCGATGACAACGGGGCCCGCGCCTGGGAGATGGCCGACCGTGGCGTGCAGATCCTCGCCGCGATGAAGATCCCCGCCACCGTCCACAGCGTCGTCTCCGTGCAATCCAACGTCGACGCCCTGTTCACCCTGGCCGAGCAACTGCAGGCCGGCCTGATGGTGATGGGGGCGTTCGCGCACTCGCGACTCAGGCACCTGTTCTCTGGTTCGGCCATGCGTGGCCTGGTCGAACGCTCCACCATTCCGCTTTACCTACAGCACTAGGATGAAATGACCGGAGCGACGCCATCGTGGGCCGTGGGCCCGTTTGTGTTGTACCTGCTGTTGATCGCCAGTCTGCCGCTATTTCTCGGTCGCTTCTGGGAACACAACCGGAACAAGCTACTGGTGGCGGCGGTGCTGTCGCTGCCCGTGCTGGTCTATCTGTTCGGCAGCAAGGGCGGGGAAGGCGCCACCGAGGTCTTGCACACAGCCTTCGACTACGCGTCGTTCATGGCCCTGCTGGGGGCGCTGTTCACCATCTCTGGCGGGATCTGTCTGCGGGGTTCGCTGACCGGTTCGCCGTTCATCAACCTGACCTTTCTGTCGATCGGCGCGCTGCTGGGCAGCTTGATCGGGACCACCGGGGCCTCGGTGCTGCTCATCCGGCCTTTGCTGCGGGCCAACACTCGCCGCGCGTACAGCACGCACGTGGTGGTGTTCTTCATCTTCATCGTCTCCAACGCGGCGGGTTTGTTGACGCCGCTCGGCGATCCGCCCTTGTTCCTCGGCTTCCTGCGCGGCGTGCCGTTCACCTGGACGCTGCGGCTCTTCAAGCAGTGGGCCTTCGTCAACGGAGTTCTGCTGACGGTGTTCACGGTCATCGACCGGTTCCTGCTGGCGCGCGAGAGGCGCCGCCCCCGGCGGACCGACGATCTGTTCCCGCCCGACGGCGACGACGGGCCGCTGCGTCTCGAGGGACAGCTCAATCTCGTTTGGCTACTGGGGATCGTGGCCTTCGTGTTCGCCATTGGCTCGTTCGGGGGCACTCTGCTCGGCGAGTCGTACCTCCGTTCGCTCGTCGAGATCCTCGGGCTGGTGGGGCTGGCGGCGTTGTCGTTCTTCACGACGGCGCGCACCGTTCATGAGCGCAACCGCTATTCCTGGGCCCCCATCATCGAGGTGGCGGTAGTGTTCGTTGGTGTCTTCATCACCATGATCCCGGCGCTGTCGTACCTCGCCGAGCGGGGCGCGTCGCTGGGCATCGTGCGACCGGCGCAGTTCTTCTGGGCATCCGGCGCGCTGTCCAGCGTGCTCGACAACGCGCCGACGTATCTGACGTTCGCGTCACTGGCCACCGGCGTGGCCAACGCCGGATCCGGCCTGCTGTCGGCGGCGAACCTGGGTGGCCTGGCCGCCCATCCCTTCGGCGAGAAGCTGCTGGTGGCCGTCTCGTGCGGCTCGGTCATGATGGGCGCCATCACCTACATCGGGAACGGCCCCAACTTCATGGTGAAGGCCATCGCCGAGCAGCATCACGTGCGCATGCCCGGCTTCTTCGGCTACGTCCTGTGGTCGTTCGCCATTCTGGTACCTCTTTTCGGAATTGTTTCGGCGATGTTCTTCTGAGCCCACACCGTGGGGAAACGGCGCGTGTGGCCTAAACTAGGAGCCATGCGCCGGCGCTCGCTGCTACCCATCGTGCTCCTGAGCGTCGGGGCGGTGCTGACCTTCTCGCTGGGCGTGCTTCAGGACGGGCAACTCTCTATCCTGCGTGACTTCCGGACAGCGCAAGCAAAACTGGCCCAGCAGGCCGCCGGCGATCTGCGCGCCTATCTCGAATCGTTCGACCGCGACACTCGTCTGGCGGCGGCCCTGGCGGAGCAGACCCGGCGACAGGTGACCATCGATCACGCCGCGCAAGATCGGGTCATCCAGGCCGCCTACGCCGCCCAGGTCACCGTCGTGGAGCACTACCGCACCATCGCGCTCTTCGGAGGCGCCAAGGCGCCCCCGATCGTCACCGTCGATCCGACCGAGGATCCCATCACCGTCGCGCCGGCGCTGCTCGCCTCCAGCGGTGAGGTGGCCCAGGACGTCCTTCGGCAACGGCGCCCGGTGTTCCGGGGCCCGATCACGATCGGCGCGCGATCCTTCTATCTGTATGGCGCAACGGCGGGGCCAGGGGAAGCTGCCGTGGTCAGCGCCGACGCTGCTCTGATGCTTCAGGTCGCCGGACGGAGCCGGGGTGGGTCGCAGACGATGATCGTTATCGATCCCGATTCGGCGGTATGGCTGGGGTGCGAAGCGCGCGCCACCTGTCGCCTGTACCCGGCAGGGTCGGCCGAGCAACTGCGCGCCATCGACCTGATGCATCCACCGGCGCGGACACACTCGCGGTCTCCGCCCCCGACGGTCACCTTGAACCTGCCCCCCAGGGCCGTGATCGGGACAGCCTCGCCCGTCTCGACGCCCTTCGGTGCGTGGTCGGTGGCCCTGGCGGCTTCGGCGGCCGAGATCGACGAGTTCCAGGCGAAGCTGGTCCGCCAGACCCTGCTCACCAGCATTGCCGTCATCGTCGCAATGCTGACGGTGGGATTCTTCATCGTTCGCCAGCACGCCACCGCGGTCGCCCTGGCGACGAAGCTGCAGAGCGCCCAGGAGATCGCAGACCTGCGCGAGCGGAGCGAGCGGATCCTCGAGAACGTTCCCGCGGGCATCGTGGGTGTGACGCCCGAGGGCAGGCTGACCATGACCAACCGCTTCTTCGTGGAGCGCATTCAGTCCCACCAGTCGATCGACAGGGTGGAGCAACCGGACTGGACGCGGCGCCTGCGCGGCCACATCGAGCGCGCCCTGGCGACGCGGCGCACTCAGATCGTCGCCGATCCCCACCTGGACCTGGGCGCTGCCCAGCTGCGAGACTATGACGTGCGCGTCATCCCCCTCGACCGGCCCGCGGACGACGTGGCGGCCCTGGTGATGGTCGAGGATCTGTCCGAACTACATGATCTGCAGCGCCAGCTGGTCCGGGCGGAGAAGCTCGTCACCGTGGGCGTGCTGTCGGCCGGAATTGCGCACGAGGTGGGAACCCCGCTGGCCGTCATTCGTGGTCGGGCCGAGTACCTGAGAGAGATCAACCCGGACGAGCTGGGCGCCGAGGCGGTACGCGCCATCATCGAGCAGATCGATCACATCTCGTCGACGATCCAGCGAATCCTCGAGTTCTGCCGCATCGGGCCCGTGGAGATCGGCGTGGCCGACGCCTCACAGATCGCCGACCGCGCCATCAAGTTGCTGGAATGGCGATTCGCCGAAAGACGAATCACGGTCAAACAAGGAATCATCCCTGGACTTCCCTTGATAGCTGCCGACCCAAATCAATTCGAGCAGATGATGATAAACTTGCTGTCGAATGCGTACGACGCTTCACCCGAGGGGTCGGTGATCGAAGTCGTCGGAGAGATCCACCAGACACGCCCAGATCTCCTTCACCTGGAGATCGTCGATCACGGCAGCGGCATCGCGGATGAGAACATCAACGCGGTCTTCGATCCCTACTTCACCACCAAGAAGCGGGGGGAAGGCACCGGACTTGGGCTGGCCATCGTCGCCCACATCGCGCGCCTTCACTCGGCCGAAGTATCGCTGACCAGCATGGCAGGGATAGGCACGACGGCCACGGTGCTGTGGCCGCTGGCCCGCCAGGAGGTCGCCGCCCTTGCGTAAGGCTACGGTGCTGATCGTCGATGATGGCAAGGCGATGGTGGACATGCTGAGCCGCTATCTCGGCCTGCACGGATTTCGGGTGCAGACAGCTACCAGCGGCGAAGCCGCCTTGAAGCACTTCGAGGCGGGCGGCTGCGACGCGGTGCTGACCGACCTGCGCATGCCCGGCTTCGACGGGATGGACGTGCTGGAGGAGATGCGGAAGATCGACCCGCAGGTTCCCGTCATCATCATGACGGCCTTCGGCAACATCGCCAGCGCCGTCGAGGCAATTCAGCGTGGCGCCTACCACTACATCACCAAGCCGTTCGAGATGACGGCCGTCCGGGCGCTGTTGCAACGTGCGCTGCGCGAGCGGCTGATGCGCGAAGAGAACGCGCAGCTACGCGCGGCCATAGAGGAACGTTTCTCTTCGCACGGCCTGGTCGGCCAAAGCGCCCTCATGCGCGAGCTGCGGGAGACGATCAGGCGGGCGGCGAGCGCGCCCAGCCCGGTGCTGATCCAGGGCGAGATCGGCAGCGGTAAGGAGACGGTCGCCCGGGCCATTCACCTGGAGAGCGACCGGCGCGACGGGCCCTTCGTGGTCGTCAATGGCGCCGCCTTGTCGAGCACGCTGCTGGACAGCGAACTTTTTGGACACGTGGCCGGGGCGTTCCCGGGAGCCAAGCGCGGTCACCGTGGCCTGCTGGGCGAAGCCGATGGCGGCACCGTCTTCCTCGATGAGGTAGGAGACATGCCGCCCGAGGTGCAAGTGAAGCTGGTACGGGTGATTCAGCACGGCGAGTTCCGTCCCGTGGGAAGCGAGACGCCGCTGCGTGTGAGCGTTCGTTTCATCGCCGCCAGCCGTCAGGATCTGTTCGGCTTGGTCCACGACGGGAAGATCAGGGAAGACCTCTACTACCGGTTGGATGTCGTCCCCATCCGGATTCCCGCTCTACGCGAACGCCAGGAGGACATTGCCCTGTTGGCCCGCTATTTCCTCGCTCGCAACGCAGAGGCGAGCGGGCGAATCCTGCCCGTCATCACCCCCGATGCCTTGCGGGTCCTCGAGTCCCACTCCTGGCCGGGAAACGTCCGCGAGCTCAAGAACTTGATCGAGCGCTTGATGGTGATGATCTCCGGCGACACGCTCGACGCGAGTGCGATCCGCCCCGAGCTGAATCCCATCTATCCCGGCGATCCCATCCAGTCACTGGCCAGCGCGCACCTCCCCCTCGAGACGCTGGAAAGCCGCTACATCGCGGCGGTGCTGCGCCACACCGGTGGGAACAAGCCGAAGGCGGCCGCCATCCTGAAGATCGACCTGTCGACGCTGTACCGGCGCGAACGCCAGCGCTCGTAGTGCAGGGCCCGTCGGGCACAGCGTTGCGTGAGGCAAGGCACGCCCGTGCGGCGTTTTGCATTGTGCAAAGCGTGGCCCGAATGCGGCGCTCTGGCAGGGAAAGGCCCTGATAGCCGGCTGGGGGTCTGTCATCTTCGACGGCAAAACCAGGGCCTACCATTCACCGAAGCATCGTTCGCCGGAAACACACAGGAAACAATATTTCGGCATAATGCTAATGATGTCGTCGCCTCGGTCCGACTTTTCGGCGAACGGGCAGACGGTCGCCCCGGGCGAGCGCCTGCTGGCGAAGATGGCCATCGCGTTCGTCGACTGCTTTCCGCTGGGCCTGCGTGAGATGCGCGCGCTGCTGGCCAGCGATGGATGCCCGATCGACTGCGACGAGCTGAAGGACATCGTCCGCTACTACCAAGCTCGCGGTGCCCGGGCGCCTTTCCACATAGTCCGGTTCGGTGGAATGGAGATCGCTGTCGCGCCGAGCCAGGTGCGGCTGACGGCGCAGATCGGCGCGGCGGCGATACGGATGGTGCAGCACTGGGGCATCGCGAGCGTGTGCGCCCTGACGGACCGGGCCCAAGTCGTCTCTGGCGGTCACGTGCCTAGTGAGTTCGTCCGCAAGATCCTTGCCGCCCTGCCGGCGACAAGGTGGCTGGATGGTTCGACGAAAGAATGGTTCTCCTTCGCCGATCGGGGCAGCCGTCTCGCCGAGGCGGTGGACAAGATCCTGGCGCTCGGACGGCTGGTTTCGTTGGTCGATGTGCGCGCCGCGCTGGCACGGACGTCGGCGTCGGTGACGGATGCCCCGCCGTCGGTCTTGGAACGCTACCTGATGGAAGTGGCCGGCTGCCTTCTTGAGGACGACCACCTGAAGCCCCCCGCCCTCGGGATGACCGCGGCGCTATCGCGCCCCGAGGCGGTGCTGGTGGGCATTCTGGACGCGTCAGGGGGCCGGCTCGATCCATCGACGCTGCGCCGTCGCGCCGCCCAGGCTGACTTGGCGAACGCCACGCTGACTCGTTTGCTGCGCTTCTCGCCACTGGTGACGCGGAACGAGCGCGACGAGGTGCAGTTACTCGGCGCCGTCGCCGCTCCGCAAGCGTCGGACGCGTCCGCCGCTGCGTGACTCGAGCCCCAGTGCCCTCAGGTCGTGGGGGGCGACGTGGGAAGTCACCCCGGGTGGCTTCAGAACGGGTGGCGCCAGCCCGGGATTCGACGGCTACTGGTGGACCAGCACTATGCTGCCGCTGCTCTGACCGCCACCGTCTCCCACGGCCTGCATCAGGTACATCGTGTTTCCTTGGACGCAGTACGGCGTGCTCGACGTGGTTCCATTGAGCGAGGTGGTGACCGTCGAGTCGGCGATGACGTAGCTGCCACGGTAGAGTCGCGACGGACCTCGAGCGCGCCGACACCGATATGGGCAGTGAAAGACGGTTTGCCCCCAGCGTTCTCCCGAGCCCGGAACTGCCGGCAACTCGTCGACGTCTTTGCCGGGCATCGCGCCGCCCTCCCCTTCCCGGCCGAGATCTGGCTGTCGGTGAGAGCCGGCGCGCCTAGCCGCTGCTTCCTGCGCCGGACCGCGGGAGAATGACGCCGAGGAAGTCGGCGATCCGGCCCGCCCCTTCGGCGATCTTGGCGATGGATTCGAGCGTGTTCTTCGCACCTCCGCCCTGCACCTCACCCTTGGTGGTCAGGTTCACCGCCATGGCGGAGGCCGGCGTCGGCCCAAGGTGCGGCATCGTCCCCCGGAACGCCTGCGTCGGATCGGCGGCGGGGACATTCGCGAACGCGTTCGGGCCCGAGCCAGGCCATCCCGGCATCTGCGGCGGGAGGAGCTGCTGGCCCACAATCGGCCCGGTCATCGGATTGAACATGTCCGCCCGGCCTGTCTGAAGGTTCAACCACACCGCCACCGGGATCGTGATGAAGCCCGAGAACACGTTCCCCAGCTGGAACGGCACGGGGACACAGGCGTAGCCCATGGAGGCTCGCACACCTTGCGCGAAGCTATTGACCTCGTCGGGCGGAAAGTTCGGGATGTCGAAGAGCTGGCCGCCGATGTTGAGAAGCCACTCCGCTCCGGTCAGTACCTCGCCGATCCGCCCGCTCAGCTGAAAGAACTTCACCAGGTCGGGGCTGGCGGCGGGAAACGCGAACGCGAACTGCGGCGGTGTAATCCGATCCCACTGCACCATCCCTCCGTTCCAGCACTCGAATAGCGTGATCATTGCTCGTCCTCCATTGTTCCTGGCCCCCAGGATCCCCGCCGGACTCCATCGGACCTCCCTTCTTGGCGCGTCCGCTCCCGGCTCGACGCACCAGACGGGAAAGGCTCAGGCGACATTTCCCCTGAACAAACGATCGCGGGCCAGGTTCTTCCCGATCAAGAAGCGAAACCAGCTTTACGCCTTTCCGGCTCGCTCGAAGGTCGGGATCATCAAGCCGAAACGAGCGCGACGGAGGTGAGCCGCGGATCGATCCAGCGCTGATTTTGGACCACTTCAGCGACCGCTGACCACTGCGGCGGCGATGAGAACCGGACCTGGACCGAACAGCCTGACCGGCCTGATGATCGCGGGGCTATTGGCGATGACCGTGGGCGGTTGCGGCAGTTCCGGTGGTCACGGCCGGGCAACGGGCGGCGACACGGGTCATCCCGTGAACGATGGCGGGACGATGACCTCCGATGGCTCCAGCGGAAGCGGCGGACCCCCCGCCACGGGAGGCGCCACATCGGGAGAGGACGCCGGCCTCGACTCGAGCGGCTCGGGCGGGCGCACGGGCAGCGGTGGTGGCACGGCCTCAGGGGGCATGACCGCGACGGGAGGGCGCGGGGGCAGCGGCGGGAGCGCGGCGCCAGGTTCGGGAGGCGGCAGTGCGTCGGGCGGCGCCCCGGGCAGCGGCGGGATGACCGACGGCGGCGCGCAACTCGACGCTGCCGCCGACGCCGTGAGCGACGCCGCTGTGGATTCCACCGACGCCGCCGGGGACGCAGCCGGTGATGGCGGCGTCCTTCAGGATGCTGCGACGAACGACGCCACCATGCCGGCGTGCACCGGCTCGCAGGCCGCGCTGAAGGCGGGCGACTCGACGGTGACGCTGCAAAGCGGGGGACGCGCGCGCAGCTACATCCGCCACGTCCCGTCGGGGCTGGCGGCCGGGACCGCTGTTCCCGTGGTCATCGACCTCCACGGGGCGGGCGGCAACGGCAAGCAGCAGCAGGGGCTGAGCGGCTTCAGCGCGCTCGCCGACAAGGAGAAGTTCCTGGCCATCTTCCCCGACGGGGTCGACGGCTACTGGAACGTGGACGACACCTGCTGCGGCACCGCCGGCGAGCAGAAGATCGACGACGTGGGCTTCCTGCGCGCGATCATCACCAAGCTGAGCGACGAGACGTGTGTGGACGGAAACCGCGTCTATGTCACGGGGTTCTCCAACGGCGGCGGTCTTGCCCATCGGATGGGGTGCGATGCTGCGGACGTCGTCGCCGCCATCGCGCCCAACGCCACCGATCTCAGAACGCAGCCTTGCAAAGCGACGCGTCCCATCTCAATGATGGAGGTCAAAGGAATGGCCGACTCCCTGGAGCCCTACGACGGTGGGCTGGTGGGGCCGGACGGCGGGCAGTACGTGGCGGTCGGCGCCAAGGCCTCGCAGAAGCTCTGGGCCGACATCGACAAGTGCACCGGCGCGACGACCCAGAGCGACAAGTACTGCGACGACTTCACCCAGTGCGCCGCCGGTGTCGAGGTGGATCTGTGCTCGCTACCGAACACCGACCACAGCACCTACGCCAACAACCTCGGCTTCAACGTCGCGAGCGTGGTCTGGAGCATGTTCAAGCGCCAGCCCATGAGGTAGGTCGGGCAGAGCATCCGGGAAGACTCGAGAAGGAAGGGCTTCGCGCCCACCAGGCTGGTCGGGCAAGCGCCCGCGCAGCCTCCCGTGACTTTCCCTACTTGACCACGCCGCAGGCGATCCGCTCGCCGCCGCCGCCGAGCGGCTTGGGGGTATCGCTGTAGTTGTCGCCGCCCGCGTGAATGACCAGCGCCTTCCCCGGGAAGTCGGTCAGCTTCATCCCCTTGATCTGGAGGGGAGTCTTCGCTTCCCCCTTCTCGGAGACGACGAGCCGGGGGAGATCGCCGTCGTGCCCACCGCCCCCCGGACCCTTGTGGGAGTCGGTGGCGTCGGGATCGAAGTGTCCACCGGCCGCCAGGCCCGCGACCTTCTTCCCGTCCTTGTCGGCCGGGGCGCAGCTCGGGAGCTCGTGCAGGTGAAAGCCGTGCTCGCCCGGAGGCAGCCCCTTGAGGTTGGGGATGAGGGCCACCGTCTCGCCAGCTTGCTGGAGCGTGATGGTGCCAACCGATTTTCCGACGCCGTCGGCGCTGATCAGGTTCATAGTCACCCGGAGCGGCTTGGCGACCGCCGGGACCGTGGCCGCCAGCGCGAAGGTCGCTACCAGCGTGATTCGCGTCAGCGTTCGCCTTCCTGTTCTCATCGGTTCGCCTCGCTGGTCATGTGGCCATCGAGATAATCACAGAATCGGGCACCGCGCCCGTCCGGTGCGAGCAGCAGCCGTTACGGCACGACCGGATCCGGTGCCGCTACGACGGGCCCGTAGGGTCCCAGGTGGACCGGGATGTGCTTGAGACACTCCTCGGGCGCCTGGGCGCAGGCCTGGGTGGACGTCGCTCCCGGCGAGCCGAGCGAGAAGGCCGCGGTCAGCTGGTCCGACGCGCAGGTACACGACCACGGACGGCCTCGTTGCGACCGGGCGCACCGGACCAGGACTCGCCCGTCCGCGATGACATCGTGACCGTCCACGGTTGCCGGTTGCGTACACGACAGATCCGCCTCGCAGGCATCGGAGGTGGCTGACTGCGATGCCGGTTGGCACGTCACATCACCGGTGGCTTCGATGTCGGCAGTCGGCTCGCAGCTGGTGATGCCGGCCGCGCACGCGGCGTCATCTGGGGCAGAGGCGACCTGGAACATGAACAAGGACTCTTGCGCGGAGCAGTAGCAGTCGGCGCCGCCGCCGGCGCCGGGCTGGCAGGCCGCGTACCGGGCTTCGATGCTCGGAAACCCCTCCGCCGCCGTCGAGGGCGAAGGTAGAGAGCATAGGTCGGAGCGCTGGCAGCCGTCGGGCGTCGAGGTTGCCTGGGTCACGATGCAGCTCCGCGGACCGCCGAAACCAGGTGCCGTGGTGTCCATGCAGAACTCCAGAAGGGAACGGCACGCGAAGGAGTCGCTGAACACGCTCAGGTCGTCTTTCGTCGACGTTTCGCCGAAGCGAAGACCGCAGTTGATCGCGGCGGGGGAGGTCATCGGCGCGCACTCCACGAAGCCGTAGCGGGCCACCCTGACGCGGGCGTTGGGAGCGAAGTCGACGGCGACGAAGGGCCCGCAAACCAGCTCGGCCGAGCAATAGTCGCTTCCTGTCGACTCCTGCACCGTCTGGCAACTGTCGTCGCCCTGTTCGAGCTGGTCTTTCGCGCTGAGCCCGGTGATCACCGCGCAGGCCTGGATTCCGGTGACCCCTTCCACTTCGTATACCCGCTCCGGATAGCGAGGTTCGGAGCCGCAGCGCCAACGCCCGGAGTCGAGCCGCTCGCAGTTCGTCACGTAGGGGAACGAATCGCAGAAGGCGTCGAGCATGCAGCTATCGTCGGTGGCCATCTGCGTGACCGCTCTGCAGGATGACGGCAGCAACAGTCCTTGCCCGGGATCCCCAGCGGGGCTCTGGCCTCCGGCGCCTCCGCCGCCGGGTGGAGGCGTGACGACGCTGCCACCAGAACCACTGCCGCCGCTCGCGACGCCGCCACCCAGGCCGCCGGGCCCGGATCCTCCGGCGACGCCTCCAGCGCCCGCGGCGATCCCGTCGGCTCCGCCCTTCCCTGTCCTTCCCCCGACCGGGGCGCCCCCGCTTGCTGCACCCGTTGCGGCCCCTGCTGCGGCCCCGTCTGCCACGTCGTTCGCGGCGTCACCTGCGATATGGCTACCACCCGTGCCCCCGCCGGGATGCACTTGTCCCGACGCACTCTGCGAGGATCCGCAGCCCTGAACAGCAGCCAGCAACAACAGGCCGAACACCGAGGCGCGTTTGGGGGCCATGAACTCTCCCAAGTTGCAGCGAGGTAGAACGCCAGCGTCGCACGAAGCGCCCTCGTGGTCCAACGGCCGCGGTGTTCGAGTTTGGACGGACGAAGGCGCTGGCGGCCATCGAACAAAGGTGCCCCCGTGATTTTGTTAAACACGGGGCCTCCCCCCGGCAGTTGTAGCCGAGGAGAGTGGGGAATTGAGGACCTACGGCGGCATCGCTCGCATCGCTGCTGCCGGCTTTCTGGCCGCGGCATGTCAGGGGAGGGGCTCGCTCGGTCAATCAGGGGTGGCGGGGACCGGGGGACAGCCCCATCCTGGCACCGGCGGCACCGGCGGCACCGGCGGCACCGGCGGCACCGGCGGCACCGGCGGCACCGGCGGTGCTAACAGCGACGCTGGCGTGGGCAGCGACGCTGGCGCGGGCAGGGATACTGGCATGGGCAGCGACGCCGGCACGGGCGGCGACGCCGGCATGTCGCCCGACGCGGGCGGCGCACCCGGGTGTACGCCCCTGGGCGCGATTCCGCGGCGGTTGTGGCGGCTGTCCAGCGAGCAGTGGGGTAACGCCGTTCAGTCCCTGTTGAATCTGCCGAGCGCCCCCGTCCTGATGTCCCGCGGGGGTGAGCCTATGTACGCTCCCTTCAGTGACGCATCCCTGGCTGTCGACGCCGCGATGCTTTACGACATCTACAGCGCGGCTGACGGTGCGACGAACCAGATCGATCCGATGGTCGCGACCACGATCGCCCCCTGTACCGGCACGACCGCGGAGGCGCAGACCGGCTGCGCGATGAGCTTCGTGCAAACGTTCGCCGGGCGGGCGTACCGGCGGCCCATCACGGCTGACGAGCTGTCGGATCTGATGACCGTCTACCAGGACGGCGCGACGGCGAGCTACAACGCCGGTATCGAACTGGTGATGAAGGCAATTTTCGCCTCACCTTCGTTCCTGTTCAGGACCGAGCTGGGACCGGCGACGTTGACCGCCGATGCGAACGGCGACTATCCCGACACGACGCTCATCCCCTACGAGGTCGCCAGTCAGCTCTCCTTCACCTTGCTCGGCACGATCCCTGACGGCCCGCTCACGGCCGCCGCAGCAGACGGCAGCCTGGCCACCAAAGCCGGCATCGCCGCGCAGATCGACCGGTTGGTGGCGCTGCCCGCAGCTCAGGCTCATCTCACCGACGTCGTTCTCGAGGAGCTGGGAGTGGGCATGCTGTTCGACAAGACGAAGGACCCTGCCCTGCTGTCAGCGCTCTCCGCGAGCGCTTCGGCCGCCGACATCTCCGCCGTCCAGAGCGACCTGTGGACGTCGGCCCAGCGGTTCGTCGGCTCGATTCTGTGGGGCGCGTCGGGGAGCATCCACGATCTCTTCACCTCCCAGACCGTCTACGTGAACGATCGGTTGGCCGCGCTGTATCCAGACGCGGTCGTCCCGCAGCCGCCCGCCGATGGCGCGACGTTCGTGGCTGCGACGTGGCCAGCGTCGCAAGGACGCAGCGGCATCTTGACCCAGCCGAGCTACCTGTGGGCGCTTTCCGATCCCGCCACGAACTCCATCGTCATACGGGGCAAGGCCATTCACGACAGCGTCGTTTGCCAGGATCTGGTCGGCCCGCCCATCGACCTCACGGACAAGGGCACCATGAACGTCCTCGCCTGCACATCGCCGGACGGAACCCAGACCCTCTCGGCCTGCGACAGCGAAGCTCAGCGGTCGGACGCCCGCGTCACGTTCCAGCCTTGCCGGGTCTGCCACGAGCAGATCGACCCCTACGCGCGGGTGCTGCAGAACTTCGGTCCCATCGGCAACTACCGGACGCTGGACGAGGCCGGCCGAGCAATTGATCCGGTGGCGACGTTCTCTTCGGCAGAGCCCCCGATCTCCGTCGCGGGCCTGCCGGGCCCCTTGTCGGTTCCCGGCTCGCCCCTGGCGCCCCAGACGCTGACCGGCGCGCAAGGTCTGGCCTCCGCGCTCATCTCGACCGGTGTCCTCGACGGGTGCGCGGTCCAGCAGATGGTCGGCAACGCCATCGGCTCACGCATCTGGACGTACGACACGTGCGAACTCGGGCCCATTCGCGCGGCGAACGACGGAACGATCAGGTCGCTGCTCGTCAACGTCCTGCTGGCGGATTTCATGCGGGCACGCGCCGGAGGACGCCAATGATGTCCTACAAGTTCGCCCGAAGAGCGTTCCTGCGCGGCGCGGGCGGTCTCGCTCCCCTGATGCTTCCCCTCTTGCGCTCGATCGAGGCCCGGGCCGCCGGCGCAGCGGCTCCCCTGCGCCTTCTGATCATCCAGCATCCGCTGGGAACGAACCCGGGCCTGACGAACTGGCGTCCCGACGCAAGCGCGACGACCACCACCTTCACCCTTCCCTACGAGAGCGCCCCGTTCGCCCCGCTTCAGAAGTCGATGGTCATGATCGACGGCCTTAACCTGCTCGCCGTCGGCGGAGGGACGTCCACCTACGGCGGCCAAAATACCGCCGAGGGGGGCATGGTGGCGTTGATGACCGGCGTTCCCACCATCGGCCGGGTGGGCCAGCAGGATCACTGCGCGGGCGGACCTTCCATCGATCAGCTGCTGCTGCAGCGATCGCCGATGCTGGGCGGACCCGGCTTCGCCAGCCCGACGCCTTTCGGCTCGTTGCAACTGGCCGCCGACATCCGGTCGGACCGGGACGAGGTGGGCCCGCGCGTGCTGTCGTACCTGGCGTCCAAGGCAGGGGTGACCGACCCGTCCCTCGCGCGCCAGCCGCTCTACCCGGAGACGTCACCGCTCAACACGTACAACCGCCTGTTCGCAGCGGCGTCCCCTTCGGCAGGCGGCAACGCCGGGCGCCTGTCGCGTGAGCTCAGCGCGCTCAACTACATGAGACGTGATCTGGCTCGTTTGAGGTCCATCGCTCCGGCCAGTGAAAAGGACAAGCTGGACGCCTACGCGCAGGCCATCGTCCAGCTCGAAGCGAGCCTACGGGCCAAATATGGGAATACGAGCGGCGTCTGCCTGACCCCCGCCGTGCCTCCGAGCTTTTCTCTGGTCACCGGCAAGGAAAGCTACCCGGGCGTCTATACCGACCTTTCGGGCGTGGACTACTACCAGTCTGGGCAGCCGACCAGTCACCCCCATCTGGATCTCGGTCAGACACAGCTGAGGTTGATCAAAGCGGCCTTCACCTGCGATCTGGTCCGGGTGGCGACGTTCATGTGGGCATCGGGGACCAGCTGGGTGCAGTTCCCCGGCACGTTCCAGGGCGCGACGGTCCAGGGCAACTTGACGTCGGCGCCTCACCACGCCGTCGCGCAGTCCATGGACCCCGCGACGCAGGGCTGGCTGAATCAGATCGACCAGTTCTACTCGGCGGCGACGTCGACGGTGTTGCAAGAGTTCGCGACGACGCCGGACATCGACGGCAACATGCTGCTGGACAACACCGTCATCGTGTACGTGACCGAGGTGGCGCGTGCCTACGATTCGAACCAGCAGAACATGCCGGTCATCGTGTTCGGCGGAAAGAACACCAAGTTGAACGGTGGAACGTTCCTGAAGGTTCAGGGCGGAGCGTTGCCCACCCAGCTCGGCGGCAGCGGAAATCGGCCGTTCAACGATCTGTGGCTGGCCCTGGCGCAGGTGTTCGGCGTGCCGCTGGCCAGCCTGGGCGACAAGACGCAGTCCACCGGCCCCCTGCCTGGGGTTTTCTCGGCCGGGTAGCAGGCAGGCCGCCTCGAGAAGCGCGGCGAGACGCGCCCAGGAGCGTCGGCCCGCAGCGCCTACGATCTGGAACTCCCCCGGCGTCGCGCTGTCATGAGTGGACGGATCGTCGCGTCGTCAGGCTTCCAGGCCTTGCAGGGCGAGGATGGCCTCGTCGTGGTACGCGCCGATGACGCCCGGAAGGCTCGCCAGGAGGCTGGGAAGGAGCGCCCTGCCGCGGGTGAGCAGACGGGACTCGTGGAACTCGAAGGCCTTCAGGCCTCTGTGGAAGATCGACTTCACCTGGGCGATGGCTTCTTCCGACAATCGCTCGAGGGTCTGGCAGGTCTCGACGAGCCGGGGCGACGCGTTCTCACCGTCGGTCGCCCCCGGAGCGATCGCCTCCTTCAGTGTATTCGCGGCACCCGAGAGCGCGCCGCGGTTCTCCTCGCTCGTGGCCGCCGCCAGAGCATGGGGTAGGAAGCCGGTGGCCTGCCCGAGGCAGAGCGTCTCGGTATCGAGCCAGAGCTCCTGAACCAGCTTACCGGTGCAGGTGGCAAGGTAACTGCCAACGAAGCGCTCATGCGTCTCCACCGCCCGTTGCAGCTTGTAGCGGGAGCGGTCGGTGGCGCCTTCGTTGCGAGCCGTCACCGCCGTCTGCAAGCTGATGTCCAGGTGAAGCGCGTTCTGCATCTCCACCACGAGATACGCGAAGAGGAGCCATCGTCGATAGAGGGCCGCCGCCCGCGCATCGAGGTTGGGCACTCGAAGCGGCCCCATGCAGTAGCGCTCGCGCAGCGCGGAAGCGGGGCCGGCTCCACGATGCGCGCGCTCGAAGGCGTGGGTGCCGTCCATCCCCGCATACAGCCGGAACACGTGAGCGCCGCCGGGATGAAGGTCCAGGAACGCCGTGAGGTCATAGACGTGCCCGTCGAACGCGATCCAGCAATCGCCCGTGTCGCCGTTCCTCAGGATCAGCTCCGACGCATCGTAGGAGCGCCGGAGAGCGGGCGAGGAGGCTGGTGACGCTGCTGGCTTCGGCGTCCTCGCGGGCGGAGCGCCGTCCTCGCCCTCCGCCGGGGGACGCTCACGGCGCGCGGCCTCGAGCTCGGCGTCGACCTGATTCCACGTCCGGTCGTGAAAATGACCGGAGAACCCCCCGATGGTGATCGAGCGCCCCACCTTGAAGGCCGTCTCCAGGTAGCCGTAGACCTTGCGGCGATGCCGGCCCAGAAATCCTTCGCTCCCGGCGTACGCGTCTCGCAGGGCCGCAAGCAGCCTGGTCGTCTCCGGCTCGTTTCGCGCGGCCACGTAGGCGGGCACCGAGATCTGCCCGACGGCCGCGAGAAACTCCCGCCAGAACCGCGGGTACCCCTGACGCAGCTCCCGGATCTCGCGTCCCAGGAACGTCTGGTGCTGCGCGCGCCCCAGGAACACGTCGAGCAGGTTGAAGACGGGCGAGGAGGTGCCGCTCGGACCCTGGACGTTGGGGACCATGGGCACGGCGAACGGCGCCACCGTCTTGGCCCAAACCACAGGGTTCACATGGGTGGGGGCCCCGGCGCGTGGCTCGATCTTGCGCAGCGAGCGCCGCATGGTCTCCAGACTCGACAGCACGACGCCGAGCTCGCTGGCAAGGGCGCCGGGGTCATCGGCGACGACGGCTTGCTGAGCGCGCACCACGGCCGAGACGATCGGCGTGGCGCGGGCGAGGATCTCGGTCTGGGTCAGGTAGAAGACACGCTCCTCCGGCGTGTCGACGGTCGGCGTGAGGAGGCGCATGTTCTCGACCTGAAACGGGTCGGGCGCGCCAGGGTCGATCAGGCGAAAGTTGTAGACGATGAGATCGACGTAGCTCAGGACGACGCCGGGGCGGCCCAATCGGTCACGGACCTGCGCCCATGGTTTCGTGATCGCCTCGGGCAACGCGCCTGGCGATGTCGTCTCGACGTAGTAGTAGGCATGCGCCAGCATCGCCAGCACGTGTGCGGCTCTGAGGAGGGCCGCGTCCGGCAGGTGTTCGACCTCTGCCGAGATGACCGGCAGCTGATCCAAGGCGCGACGCAAACCCAGGGAGCTGTGCAGCTCCGGCAGGGCGGCGGCGGCGAAGTCCCACGGTTCGAAGAGGGGCGGCAACCGCTCCCGCGGTAAGGCCGAGGGCATGAACCCGTGCTCGGCGGAGAGAAATCCCAGGTTCTCGTGCCCCAAGCTGCCGTTCGTCGCCTCCGCGAGGCCAAGAACCATCTGCGCGGCCGTCGAACGGCCGATCTCATCGCCCTTGCACATGATCGGACGGCTCCCTTTCGTGGGGCCGTTTCACGCTTACCAGCGGGGGCGAAGTGACGACTTGTAGAATTGGCTACAAAACGACAGGGCGTCCCGGTCGCTGGTCTCGCCGGGCGAGTGAGCCAACTCAGACGCCGCGCGTTCCGCGTCGATACTGCCCTGGGGTGAACCCCACCTGCTTGCGAAACACGCTCGTCATGTGAGCCTGGTCCACGAAGCCCACCGCCGCCGCGGCATCAGCCGCCGTGGAACCTCGAGACATGAGCGCCAGGGCTCGCGCCACCCGGATGCTTCTCACGTACTGGTGGACCGGCACCCCCACCATTTGCGTGAAGCTTCGTTCCAGGTAGCTCCGCGACACTCCGACCTGCCCAGCGATGCTCGCCAGCGTCAGGCGGCTGGCGAACTGGTCTCGCACCAGATCGAGCGCCCTGCGGACCGCACGCGCGCATCCCAGCGCCGGGATACGAGGTCGCTCTTCTCCCATCGTCGTGAACGCGGCCCTGATGAGGGTTCTTGCCTGGTGCTCGGTGTCCAGGAGATCCGCTCTCGGATCTCGCAAAAGGCAGGCCAGCCGATCGAGCAGAGGATGAAGGGCGCCCTCTGACTCGAGGACGGCCTTCAGATGAATGGGCTTGTCGGAGCCGTCGTCGCTGACCACGTCTCGGACGTACTCCGGGGTCACCGTCACCAGCGTCAGTCGCATCGGACCGCTGGAGGCGAGCTGACGAATGGGTTCGTCCGGTTCCAGCATGGCCACGTCATCGCCGCGCGCCTGCCCTCGGTTGGCCCGGTATCTAAACTCCATCCATCGCCGAGCAGGACCGGCCGAGCTGGTGAGCGCATACCCTGGAAACACCACGGTCATGAGCTCGGCAGTCTGTGGGGTACACCAGACCTCGACGCCAGGGAGCTCCTGCTTTCGCCAGAACGTCGCCGTGTTCGGTGGCGGTCCCACTGCCCGCGGTCTGCTCATGTTCGTCCCAGTCTCCGACGCCGAGATCGTGCCTGAATGCTAAAGGATCCGCTTCTCGAGGAGCAGCAGCGTGCGAGGATCGCGGACGCGCCGACGGAGGCCGGCGAGCCCTCCGTGCAGATCGCTGTCGCCGAATCGTCTCGAATGACCCTGGTCGACGTCACGCACGCGCTCCAGCACGGCCTGGGCGAGCGGCGCATCGTCCACCAGCACGACCAGCTCGAAGTCGTTGTCATCCTCGAGGCTGCGGCAGTTGAGGTTGGTCGAGCCGTGAATCGAGTAACGGCCGTCGAACACGGCCATCTTCAGGTGAGTGAAGTGGTTCTGGTATTCGTACAGCTCGATGCCGCAGGAGAGGTAGCGCTGGTACTCGTGCTCCTGGGCATCCTGACTGAACGAGTTGTCGTTGTGACGTCCGGCAGGAAGGATCAGCACCACGGAAAGCGAGGGGTTCGCCGTCTTGGCGGAGCACAGCGCGGCGGCGATGTCCGGATGATAGAGGTAAGGGTTCTCGATGAAGATCGAAGAACGCGCCTCGCGAATCAGCCGCAGATACAGCTCGCGGACGCCGTTCGGATGATTGTTGGGCTCGTTGGAGTGAACCTCCGCATGCTTCAGCGGCTGGCCGCGGGGCGCGGCGCTCTGCGGTGAAGTCGTGGGCTCGGGGTAGTCCTCTCCGCCATCCAGCACCCACCGATCGTGAAATGCGGAATCCAGGTCGAGCGCTATCGGCCCTTCGAAACGGGTCAGGCTGTCGTGCCACTTCCACCACGGCTCGGGCAAGCCCGCCCGCTTTCGCTCGCTGCCCTCTTCCCGGGCATCCTTGCCCGCGTCGAACGGAACGTGAAAAAGGTATTGAGCGCCGATGTTGGCGCCGCCACACCAGGCGATCCGGTTGTCGATGATGACGATCTTGCGATGATCGATGTGCATCGCGTCGATCGCGATGGTGCTGCGAATCTGCTCCGCCATCGAACGCAAGCGGGGGTTCGTCAGGTGAACTTCCGCGTCGTAGTCGATGTTCGTATCCCTCACGAGCGCCCCGGCCGCGGTGAGCAGCTCACAGAGCGGCCTGGTGTCGGTCGGGTCGTAGTCGACGCCGGGATCGTGCTTCATCATCTCCTTCTCGCCCGTGGAGAAGGGATCGCCCATGGCCGTCTTCTCCATGTTCAGCAGGACGCGAACATCCACACCCGCGCGCGCCCTCTCCGCCAGCGCCTCGGCGACCTCCCAGCCGATGGGATCGCGAAAGAACAGGAAGATCGACAGATGGATCACGTGCTCCGCGGAGGCGATGTCCGCCAGCAGCGCGGGCAGGATCTCGTGCCCGTCGACGTGCAACTCGGCGAAGTTCTGCTCCATGCGAGGCTCAGGATAGCCCGCAATCGCCCCCGGAGCGGGCTCTCCCGAGCCAGTCGCTGCAGGTTTGTGCATCCCACCTGCAAGGACTTGCATACCGTGCAGCGTCCGATGGGTATCCGGCGGTCGCACCCGCCCTCACCGCCGCCGAGGGGCGGCGCGCGTGTGGGCTGCTCAGCTTGAGCAGGTCGAGGAGAGGTCGGGGTGCCCGAATGGCGCAGCCTGAGCACGATCCGTCTCGGACGCTCTCCGGTCGACGCAAACGTCGCTCGCGGTCCGGGCCTTGCTGTTCTCGGGCTCAGGAGGATCACGAACATGCCGACCCAGATCCAGAGCCTGATCCGAGCACGCACGTCACGGTTGATACTGGCCGCCCTTCCCTTCACCTTGGTCGCCTGCGGCCAGGGGGCCGGGAACGCACCAGCCGAGGTTGCGCCGTCACGCACCAGCGCGGCGCTCACGGTGTCGGCCGCTCCGACGCCGGCGGCGCAGCAGGCCGCCGCTGCCCAGCTGTTCGTGCAA
>Ga0105238_10001226_pt1 | contig 25773 bp, 18 predicted proteins | sample KBSC34metaG_FD_81526 | JGI IMG/M metagenome (GOLD analysis project Ga0105238, IMG submission 81526) | Corn rhizosphere microbial communities from Kellogg Biological Station, Michigan, USA - KBS C3-4 metaG | ecosystem: Host-associated > Plants > Roots > Rhizosphere > Soil | place: Michigan, USA...
CAACTGCACCGAGGCGTGCCCGCGCGGGATCCAGATCACGCAGGCCATCGCCGAGGTGAAGCGGGCGCTGATCACTCGCAGGGTCATCTGACATATAGGTGACCTGATATGTGAACGATGTGCGGGGAAGACCCGCCGGAGAGTGATTCCGGCGGGTCTTCCCCTTTTGCGCACCCGATTCGGGGGACGCTGGACTCCCCGCCAGCCGATCCCGCGGCCGGCGGTCCCCCGAACGAAGGGATCGATGATGCGCCGTCTCACAGCCGTCACCGTCACCGCGCTCCTGTCCGCCGCCGCGCTCGCCGCCGGGGCCGACGCCGCCCAGGCCTCCGATGCCGGACGGGCTTCCGGCCCCCGGCACGTCTCTGGCGTCCGTCTGCTCGGCGCCCTGCACCTCAAGCGCGTGGACACCCTGCACGGCCAGACGCACGTCACCTACCTGGTGTGCACCTCGACGGCCGGCAGGCACGGCGCTGCGCCGGTGATCCACGGCTTCGGCGGCCTGAAGGACGCGACCTCGGCGTGCGAGGAGCTGGCCGCGGTGCACGGCGACCTCGACGTGCTGTCCGTGCACCCGGCCTGGCTGCCGCCGGCGCTGGAGGCCCCGGTGGAGGTCAGGGCGGCCGGGACGTGGGAGGGCGTCAAGGTGGCGTGGACCCACCGGTACTCGAACGACGGCTGGCTGGCCAAGCGCACCGGGGACGTGTTCGCGTTCTGACGCAACCCTGCGCGTCCGCCGCTTCGTCAGTGGGGTGACCACGGAGGGAGCGGCGGATGCGGGAAGCACGCGAGCGGGAGTTCGACGAGTTCGTCCTCGCGCGGCAGCAACGGATGCTGCGAACCGCGTATCTGCTGTGCGGGGACTGGCATCTCGCCGAGGACCTGACGCAGAACGCGCTGGCGAACGTGTACGTCGGCTGGGCGCGGATCCAGCGGGTCGACAACGTCGACGCGTACGTACACCGGATGCTGTTCCGCACGTACGTCGACACGTATCGGCGGCGGCGCAAGCAGGAGATTCTGAGCGCTGCCGTGCCGGATGTCGCGGACAATGCGGGCGGTGCGGACATCGCGAACCGCGGGGAGGTCCGGATGGCGCTGCTCGCGGCGCTGGCCCGGGTGACCCCGCGCTATCGCGCGGTCCTCGTTCTGCGGTTCTGGGAGGACCGCAGCATCGGTGAGGCCGCCGAGGCGCTCGGGATCTCCGAGGGGTCGGTGAAGTCGCACACCCACCGTGGTCTCCACCAGTTGCGCTCGGTCCTCGGGGACCAGGCGCTGGATCTCATCGGCAACTGAGGAGGCCGTGATGGAGGAGACGGATATGGGGCGGGTGTTCGCCGAGGCGGCGCCTGACACGGTGCCGGCGGTCGGGGACCTGTCGCAGCGGGCCCGGGCGCTGGGCAGGCGAAGGCGGGCTCGGCGCGCGGTCATGATGAGCGGCGGGACGGGGATCGCCGTGGCCGGAGTGGTGGGGGTGGTGGTCAGCCTCGGCGGGGCCGGGGCGGGGTCGCGGACCGGGACGGCCGGGCCGGACGTACGGCCGGCCGGCGTACCGGCCACCGCGACCAGCAGCGCGCAGAACGGCACGGTTCCGGTCACGAACCCGCCGTCCTCGGCGCCGACGTCTGCGCCGCACCCGTCGATGCCGTCGACCAAGGTGACCGACGACCCGGTCGCGGACCAGAAGGTCCTCGCCGCGGTCAAGGCGGCGCTGCCGAGCGGGGACGGCGCCAAGCTGAAGCTTTACCGGGCGGCCGGCAATGCGAACAACGGTTACGGCGCGGAGTTCAACATGGGCCAGACGGTCTTCAGCGTTTCTGTCGCGCGCTACGGAAACGAACAGAAGAGCGGCTCGCCGACCTTCTGCGCGTCCGACTCGCAGCACTGCACGAAGGGCACTTCGACCCTGCGGGGGCATCAGGTGCGGTGGGAGTACTACTACGGCGCCTTGGGCACACGGAGCCTGGACGTCTATGACGATCTGGGCGGGATCGACTATCTGGTCACGGCGGACGGACAGAACCCGTCGCAGCTGCCGGGGCTGACGGAAATGAAGGGGGTCGGGCTGAACGAGGCTGTGGCCTCGGCGCTGGTGGCCGCGTGGCCCGGGCACTGACCCGGCGGCGGTGATCCGCTACAACCACCCGCGCTGCTGCGCCGCCCGGACCGCCTCAGTGCGGTTCCGGGCGGCGGTCTTCTGGATGCACGCCGAGAGGTAGTTGCGCACCGTGCCCTCCGACAGGTGCAGCCGCCGGGCGATGTCGGCGATGGTGGAGCCGTCGGCGGAGGCCGCGAGGACGTCGCGCTCGCGGGGCGTCAGCGGGTTCTCCCCGGCGGCCAGCGCGGCGGCGGCCAGATCCGGGTCGATGACGCGCTCGCCCCGCAGCACCTTGCGGATCGCCGCGACCAGTTCGGCCACCGGCGCGTCCTTGACCAGGAACGCCGACGCCCCGGACGCCATCGCGCGCCGCAGGAAACCGGGACGGCCGAAGGTGGTCAGGATGATGATGCGCACCTCGGGCAGCGCGCGGTGCAGCGCGTCGGCGGCGTCGAGGCCCGACATGCCGGGCATCTCGATGTCCAGCAGCGCGACCTGCACATCGGCGGCCTTCGCGGCGGCCAGGACCTCGTCGCCGCGGCCGACCTCGGCGACGACCGACAGGTCGTCCTCGAGGTTCAGCAACGTCGCCAGGGCGCCGCGCACCATGGCCTGGTCCTCGGCGAGCAGGAGGCGGACGACCCCGGGCGTGGCGTCCGGCGCGGCGTCGGGCGTGGCGGCGGTCATGGGGCCAACCTACCGGTGGTGGGGGTGCCGAGGCGGGGTGCGGTTGCTCTGGGGTTTCTCAGGCCTTTTACGGCTTCGTACATGGTTTGACGCCCCTCACGGGCGACCCGGTTCGGGGGAGCCTCACCCCGCGATCCCCCGCACCGGCGCGGCCGCCACCAACCGGAAGTCCCCGTCGTTCCCGCCCACCGACAGCCGGCCCCCGACCGCGTCCAGCCGCTCCCGCAGCCCGGTCAGCCCGTGGCCCCCGCAATCGTCCGTGCTCCCGACCGTCGCGGCCAGGCCGCGCCCGTCGTTGCGCACCGTGAGCACCATCTCCTCACCGCTGCGCGTCAGGGTGACCTCCACGTGCTCGGCCCCGCTGTGGCGGATCGCGTTCGTCACCGCCTCGCGCAGGCTCCAGGCCAGGGCGGCTTCGCTCTGCGCGTCGAACTCGCCGGTGGCGGCGATCACCTCGGGCGCCGCGTCGAGCTTGATCCCGGCCGCCTCGAGAGCCGCGTAGGCCGAGGCCACCTCGACCGCGAGCGTCGCCCTGCGGTAGCCGCTGACCGCCTGGCGGATGTCGGTCAGCGTCTGGCGCGACACCTGCTCGATCTCCTCGACCTCCTTCAGCGCCGCGTCCAGGCGCGGCGTCGGGCCTTCGGGGGCGGCGTCGCGGGCCTTGGCCAGCATGCGCTGCGCCAGCTCGGCCTTCAGCGTGATCGTCGCCAGCGAGTGGCCGGTCAGATCGTGCAGGTCGCGGGCCAGGCGCAGCCGCTCCTCGTTCGCGGCCAGATGCGCGACCTGCCGTCGGGCCTCACGAAGCTGGCCGATCAGGATCGCCATCTGCCGGATGCCGGTCGTGGACAGTCCCGCGAAGAACGTCGGCAGGGCCAGGAGCAGCCAATCGGTGGAGTTGGTGCCCGAGATCACCTCGCACAGCGTCATCAGGACGACCGCCGTCATGACGCCCTTGAACGCCTGCCGGTTCTCCAGCGACAGGCCGAGCCCCGCGCCGGTCCCGACGTAGATCCACATCCCGGCCAGGTCCGGGTTGACCCATATGCAGGTGACGAAGGCCACGGCGCTCATGGCCCCGAGAACCGGCAGCACAACACCGGTGTGCCTCACCGGCGTGCCCATCTCCCCGGTCTTCGGCCAGACGGCGAACGACAAGCCGCCGTACAGCAGCACGAACACGCCGACCAGCACGTAGTTCGCCAGCTTCCAGCCGGCCGCGTGATCGGAGCCGGCCGCCTTGCCGATCGGCTCGATCAGGTAGATCAGCCAGATCGCGGAGAACAGCCACTTGTACCGCCCGGGCTGTCCCACCCGGGGCGTGGTCGGGTCGATCGGCATCGACTCCGGATACGCCACGGCGTAGGCCGAGCGGTCAGCCCATTCCGCCGCGCCGGCCATCCCCTCCTCGGCCGTCGCCGACGGCCCCTCGGCCGACCGCTCGCTCTGCACGTCTGTCACCTCCGTATCGTGCATCCCCTATCGGGTCCCTCCGCAATTCGGCGGGTCCGCCGGCCTGCCGGCCGCAGCCGGTGCCGCGGACCGCCGGTCACGTCACTGTTCCTTCGCCGACCGGTACGAGGCGACCGCGAGCAGGGCGAACAGCACGCCCCAGGCCGCGACCACGCCGATCGAGGTGGCCGAGATCTTGCCGGTGGCCAGGATGTCCGTGCCCAGCTTGTGGGCCTGGTAGGTCGGGAACCACTTCCCGATCTTCTCCAGCGTGCCGCCGAGCGGGAACCACAGGCCGCCCAGGATCGCCATCGGGAAGAAGGTCAGCATCACCGCCGGCTGCGCCGTCTCCGGGTCGAAGCGGTAGCCGATCGCCACCGCCAGCGAGACGAAGGTCATCGAGACCAGCCACAGGATCACCGCGTTCGCGACCCACTTCCAGGCCGGCATCTCCACGTGGTTCAGGAAGGCGCCGATGCCGAACACCACCAGCACCGACGGGATCGTCGTGGCCAGCGAGGTGACCACCTTGGCGAAGACGTAGCCCCAGCCCGGCAGCGAGGTCAGCCGCAGCTGCCGGGTCCAGCCGGACTTGCGCTCGGTGGCGATCCGGATGGAGTTGTTCATCAGGGCGCCGGCGAACGCGCCGTAGGTGGCCATGGCGAGCATGTAGTAGGCCTTGAAGTCGACCCCGTCGGCCTGGGTGTTCTGCTTACCGATGATCAGGTACAGCGCCGCCGGCATCGCGATGGCGAAGATCAGGTAGCGGCCGTTGCGCAGGACCCGCAGCACGTCCAGCTTGGTGAGCGTCAGTGTCGCGTTCATCGCGCCGCCTCCAAAGTCCCGTGGTTGTTGTCCTCGGCGGTGATCGCCAGGAAGGCCTGCTCCAGGCCCAGGGCCTGGATCTCTATGTCGGCCGGCCGGTAGCCGGCGTCCAGCAGCGCGTAGAGCGTGGCGTCGGAGTCGGAGGTCTGCAGGCGCACGATGTCCGCCTGCCGCTCGACGTGGACCAGGTTCGGCAGCCGGTGCAGCACCGCGTCCTGCACGCCGGGCAGCCGGAACGACAGCCGCTTGGCGCCCGCGCTGGCCTTGATCTCCGAGGCCGAGCCGTCGGCGAGCAGCCGGCCCTTGTTGATGACGATGACCCGCTCGGCGAACTGGTCGGCTTCCTCCAGGTAGTGCGTGGCGAACAGCACCGTCTTGCCCTCGTAGGCGCGCTCGCGCATGGTCGCCCAGAACGCCTGGCGGTTCTCCACGTCCATCCCGGTCGTGGGCTCGTCCAGGACGATCAGCGGACTGTCTCCGATGATCGCCATGGCGAACTGCACGCGCTGCTGCTGGCCGCCGGAGAGCTTGTCGACCCGGCGGTCGGCCAGGTCGGCGATGTTCGCCCGCTTGAGCGCGTCGGCGACCGGGATCGGCCGCGGGTGCAGCTTGGCCCACAGCTCCACCTGCTCGCGCACCGTCACGTCGCTCATCAGTCCGCCGGACTGGAGCATCGCGCCGACCATGCCGTGCTTGATGGCCTCGGCGGCGGTGCCGCCGAACAGCGCCACCCGGCCGGAGTCGGGCCGGCTCAGACCCAGCAGCATGTTCAGCGAGGTCGACTTCCCGGCGCCGTTCGGGCCGAGGAAGGCGATGGTCTGGCCGGGTTGCAGGACCATGGTCAGGCCGTTGACGGCGTGGACCGGGCCCTTGGGCGAGTGGAAGGTCTTGCTCACGTTCTCGAACTCGACTACCGCCCCGTCCGGGCTTCGAGTGTCTCGTGGCATCTTCAGGCATCCTTGGTCGTGTGGCGGGTGTGGCGTTCGTCGCCGGGATCCATGACACCACCGCGACCTGGCCCGCAACCATGGTGAAAGCTCGTGAAAACCGCATGACAGCTGTCATGGGCGGCAGGGTGAAAACCTCATGGGGCGCCCGGGACGATCGGCACCGGGCGCCCGTTCCGGCTATCCGGTCAGCACGGATCTGTACAACTCGCTGACATGCGCGGCCTGGTCGGTCACGCCGTACCGCTCCAGTGCGACCGGCGGCGTGGACCGGTCGACCGGCTTCAGGTCGGCCGCGCCTCGCAGAGCGGCGGCGAACGCGTCCGGCCGGGACGGCACGCGCGTCGCCCGGGCCCCCAGCCCCGGCAGGCCGTCCAGCGCCGGGGAGTCGGAGTAGACCGCGGGCAGCCCGCAGGCCACCGCCTCCAGCGGCGCCAGCCCGAAGGTCTCCGACGGCGAGGGCGAGGCGAACACGTCCATCGCCGACAGCAGATCCTTGATCTCCAGCATGCCGCCGCCGACGTCGCCGGTGAAGTGCACGCGGCCCGGCATCAGCTCGTTCGCCAGCCGCTGCAGCCGGGCCCGGTCCGGGCCGGCCCCGACGATCAGCCCGATCGCGCCGTCGATCCGGCCGGCCGCCTCGATGAGCACCTCGAAGTGCTTGTCCGGATCCAACCGACCGACCCCGCCGATCACCAGCGCGCCGGCGTCGATGCCGAGGATCTTGCGGACCAGGGTGCGCGCGTTCGGGTCGAAGCGGAACTCGCGGAAGTCGATGCCGTTCTCGATCACCTCGACCCGGTCGATCCGCCAGGCCCGCAGGTAGTCGGCGACGGCCTGGGAGACCGCTATCGTCACCCGGCCCATGCGCTCGGAGGCCCGGTACATCGCGCGCACGCCCAGCCGGTCCTTCGGCCGGCCCTCGATGAGCTCGCGGCCCAGCGAGTGCTCGGTCGCCACGATGGCGCGGACCCCGGCCATCCGGGCGGCGAGCCGGCCGTACAGGTGGGCGCGGTACAGATGGGTGTGCACGAGGTCGAAGCCGCCGTCGCGGATGAGCTGCACCAGGTGCATCAGCGAGGCCATGTCGCGGTTGGACGGCATGCGCAGGTCGTGCACCCGGAACCCGTGGGCCCGGATCCGCTCCCCGACGCGGCCGCCCTCGGTCAGGCACGCCACCTCGCACTCCTCGGGCAGGTGCTGCAGCAGGGTGTCCAGCTGGCGTTCGGCGCCGCCGGAGGCCAGGCCGGTGATGACGTGCAGGATTCTGGTCATACGGGGCCGCCTTCCTTGCCCGGCGCGCCGGCGCGCGGGCAGGCGGGGCAAGCCGACGGGCCTGCGCCGTCGCGGGCGCCGACGCCGGGCCGGGCCGTGGGCTGAGGTCCGGGCCGGCCCCGGACCAGGGGTGGAGGCACCCGCGGCGAGATCGGAGGTTTGATCCGAGGATAGGCGGCGATATCGGATAAGACCCCCTGTCGGCCGTGCGCACACACGGCTGAGCTCGCCCCTGCCATCGATTCCCCCCGGGATCCGCGCGTCGGTCCGCTTCGGATTCCGCCGTCGGCCGTCCCCATAGCCGGATCCTAAGAGCCCTCATTTATGTTGACAACGGCGTCGGCGGGCGACTGGTTCGTCTCCGTCCGATGTTCGGTGCATGTCAACCGTTTCCGGGTGGCCTGAATCAGCGGGCGATCACCGCCACGAGCGAGGCGATCGCGAACGCTTCGAAGGCGGCGGGGAAGGCGATGGTGAAGAAGACCTTGCTCCGGACGTGCGCCACGAGCGCGCCGAGGAAGAACAGCACCAGTCCGACGGCGGCGGCGATCCCGAGCACACGCGCTCCGAACAGGCCGAACAGCAGCCCGACGGCGCCTGCGCCCTTGAGCAACCCCAGCATCGGCAGCCACGAGTCCGGCACGCCGACCAGCTCGGCGTTCTTCTTCACGAACGCGGCGCCGGCCAAGTCCGCGACGGCTTCGGCACCGTTGGCAAGGATGGTGACGACGAGGACGAGGACATCAGCGATGGTCATGTTTCCAGCGTCGCGAGGACAGCTGATGCGCCGCCAATACCTGCTTCTATAACTTGTGTGAATACAGGACGCGTAGCGTCTCCATAACGGGCGGTGGCGGGAGACGGGCGGGGGGCATGGACATCGACACCCGGCTGTTGCGGTACTTCGCGGTGGTCGCGGAAGAGGGGACGCTGACGCGTGCGGCGCAGCGGCTGTACGTGTCACAGCCCGCGCTGACCAAGCAGATCCGGCAGCTCGAAACACAGCTGGACGTGGAGCTTTTCACCCGGTCGCGGGCCGGGATGACACTGACGGCCGCGGGTCGTGCGCTTGCCGCACGCGTTCCGGACTTGCTGGCGGCATGGGATGCGGCGGCGCGATTCACTCAGGCGGCCGCGCGGAAGGCAGAGAAAACTCTGCACGTGGGTTTCCTCGCAGCCGCCGCCAATGAGGCCACGCCGGAGATCGTCGCCGCGTTCGTCCAGCGGCGCCCCGGCTGGAAGGTGCGGATGCGGCAGTCGGACTGGGGCGATCCGACGGCGGGACTGGCCGACGGCCTGGTCGAGGCGGCGTTCCTGCGGCTGCCGATCCCCGACACGACGGGACTGCGTATCAGAGAGCTGTTCAGCGAGCCGCGCTGCGTGATCCTGAACGCGGGGCACCGGCTGGCCGGCCGGACCCGCATCACGGCGGCCGAGCTGCGCGACGAGTCCTTCGTCGCGGCCCCGGCCCGCACCGGGGCCTGGCGCGACTACTGGCTCGGCGGCGACGAGGTGGGCGGCCCGCACAGACCGCCGGTGCGCATCGGCGCGGTCACGTCGCAGCCCGACGAATGGCTCGCCGCGATCGGCAACGGCGACGGGATCGCCCTGGCCCCGGAGTCCGCGGCGCGGTTCTACCAGCGGCCCGGCCTGGTGTTCCGGCCGGTCGACGGGATCAGCGCGAGCACGGTCGCGGTGGCGTGGCCGGCTGCGCAGGACTCGGATCCGGTGGTGCGGGACTTCGTGGCCTGCTGTGTGAATGTCATCGCAAAGAATTGAGAAACCTCAGCGAGACGGCGGCTCGGGCGGCCGAACGGCGGGTTCGATCCACCGCTCCGGGGCGCTCCGGGGCGCTCCGGTCCGCTCCGAGGCGCTCAGGGCGCTCCGGTCCGCCCCGAGCCGCCCCGCGACTTCAATGCCGGGAAGACGGTCCCCCCAGCAATCCGCCCAGCAACGACCCGTCCGAACCCGCCGTGCTCGTCGTCTCCGACGGTGCCCCGGACGGGCCACCACCGGTCGGGGTGCCGCTCGGGGCCGCCGGGCCGCCCGTCGTCGAGTCGTGCGTGGGCGTGTTCTGCGCTCCGGTCGGAGTGCCCGTCGGATCGGCGCCGGAACCGCCGGCCGAGGGGCCGGAGCCCGCAGTGCCGCAGACCACCTTGTCCTGCGCGGCATACGAACTGTGGAACACCTCGCGGACCGGGTTCTGGCCGGCCTTGGTGAGCGTGCGGGTGACGTCCACCTGGAAGCCGGGCACGCCGTCGCCGGCGACACACGTGCTCGCCGCGGAGTACGTGGTCTTCGGCTGCACCGGCGCGTAGTGCGGCGAAGTCTCGGTCTGCACCGCGTCATACGCCTTCTGCCCCAGCACCGCGACGGTCACGGCGTTGTCCGTAACGCTCGTCCAGAGGTAGAGCGGCGCGCCGGAATCGTTCTGGAACTTCAGGTCCACATCCGGGTACGCCACCGCCGCCTCCATTCCGGGCGGGAAGTGGTCGGTCACCGTCGCGTGCGGGTGGTGTTCCACGTCCTTGAGCCCGGCCAGATACTCGGCGTTGAACAGCGCGGTCGCGACCAGCGAGGTGCCGGAACCGGCGTCCTGTCCCGAGGCCGAGGCCGAACCGGAGCTCGACGCCGAACCCGACGAACTCGACGAACTCGACGAACTCGACGACCCGGACTGGCCACCGCCCGCCGGAACGAACCCGTTCGCCGCCGTCCGCGCACCGAGCACCTGGTTCAGGCTGAAGGTCTGCCCCGGCTGCACGATCTGGCCGTGCACCAGATCCGCCGCGCGCTTGACGTTCGCGGTCCGCTGCGTCGCAGCCGTGAACGGCGCGGTGTACGAGCCCATCACGTCGCGAATCCCCAGCGCCTGCGCGGCCTCGGTCGTCAGCGCCGGCGGCAGCGGGCCGATCGGCACCGTCGCCACGCGCTGCGACGAAGACGTCTTCGTCAGCACCGGCAGCACCGCGTTCTGAATCGCCGTCGGCGAGTACCCGACCCCGTTCTTCCCCGGCACCAGCACCGGCCGGCCCCCGGAGACGGTGAACGAAGCGTCCGCCGGCGGCTGCTCCAGCTTGGCCAGCGCGTCGTGATCGAGCTCGGTCCGGATCCCGGCCCCGTCGAGCTTGGGCGCCAAGCCTCCGTGGCCATCCGGCTCGATCGCCAGATGACGCCCCAGGATCGTGGGCTTCAGCACGGTCTTCACACTGCCGGTGATCAGCGTGACCGACCCCGACATGGCCGGACGCGCGAAGTCCTGCATCGCCTGCGCGACAGCCGCCGGCGTCACGGTCGGCTGCACGTCGTGGACGGTCAACGCGACGGGAGGAGCGGGGAAGACACCGGCAGCGGCCGGTACCGGAGCAGGCGCCGCGGCAGGCATCGAAGCCGACGGCAGCGCATAGGCGGCCAGAGTCATCGGCGAACCCGCGTCGCCGGACTTCTCATGCGCCATGGCCGCCACATGCACCGCCGCCACACCGTTGTCGAACGCCGAAACCACGGCGGCGACCGCGGCGTCGACGTCGACCTCCCGGCCCGGACGCGGCGCGATCGGCGTCGGCACACCGCCGGGGAAGATCACGCTCCCGTCCACCATCGGCTTGGTGAACCCGGCAGTCAGATTCGTCAGCGCGGCCTTCAACACCGCGCGGTCGACGGTCACCCGTAGTGGCACATCACGACCGCTCCCGGCGAGCGCCGGAATCGCGACCGCCGGATCGGTGCGACCGGCCGCCGCGGCGGCGATCGTCCCGGCGTAGTCGATGTCCAGTCCGGCCTTGTCCGGCGGCAGCTGGAACGTGGTCCCTTCGGCGGTCAGCCGGATCGGCGCGTCCAGCACCGGGGCCAGCGCCGTCGAGAGCTTGGTCTCGGCAGCCGTCCGCGACATGCCGCCGATGGCGACGCCGTCCACGACCGTGCCCTGGGGCACCTGTCCCTCGAAGGCGAGCGCCGCGCCGTACAACGTGCCGAAGGCGAGCGTCACCGACACCGCCGACACCAGCGCCACCCGGCCGCGCCGACGCCCACGCCGGTGATGGTCGGGGTGGTGGTCGGACCAGTGTTCCCTCGGCAGCACCTTGGTCTCGTCGTCGCCGGGGTACTCGGTGTAGCCGGTGTGGCCGCCGCGCGCCGGGGTCGGCACAGTGGCCGCTCGCGGCGCGGCCGCGGCTGGGGCAGCGACAGAAGCCGCCGCGGCAGCGCCCTCACGCGCCGGCGGCACGGGACGCGGACTCGCCGTGCGCGGCGGCAGGACGGGCCGCGTGATCGCCGGCGCCGCCCGCCGGAAGTCCGAGGCCGAGATCGCCGCGGCGCCCATGGGCACCAGCGAGTCCGTCGACGGATCGTAGAACGACGACTCCCCCGACGAGTCGTGGAAGATCCCGCCGAGGTACCGCATCCCCACCGGACTGCGCCGCGCGGCGTCGTAGCCGGGAACCTGTGTCGGCACGCCGTACCGCCCCGCGGGCGGAGCGCTCGGCGTGTACTGCCCGGGCATCATCGGAGGCTGCGAGGCCTCGGCCGCACCGGCCGGACCGCCCTGCGAGGACACCGTCGGCACCGAACCCGGTACCGAAGCCGGCCTCGAAGCCGACCTCGAAGCCGACCTCGGAGCCGGCCTCGAAGCCGCCCCGGCCGGGACTCCGGCGGACCGCTGGGCCTCCAGCTCGCGCCCGATGGCGTCGAAGTCGCCGAAGAACTGCTCGACGGTGTCCGACAGCAGATCCGCCTCGGCCCGGCTGGCGAGGTCCGGCGGCACCGACGCGGTGAGCCGCGCCGACCGCTGCAGCGTCCGCACCCCGCCGAACGCCGCGCCCGGCATCGGCACGACCATCGTCGCGGTGGTCAGCGCCAGCACGTCGCCGGGCAGCGCGGTCGCCTTCGCCGGGCTCACCCGGTGCAGCATCTGCGAGGCCTCGACGACGTCCTCGATCAGGGCGTCGCCGCGCAGCGTGGTCGACGGGACCGGCGGGGTCTCCGGAAGCTTGATCCGCAGCAGCGCACTGGCCTGCTCGGCGGGCACCACGCGCAGCGGCCCCTCGTTCGGCACCCACTGCGGGTCCGCGCCGGGAGCGGCGGCCGGAGGAACGGCCGAAGAAGCGGACACACCGCCGCTGAACGCGTTCGGCCCGGTGTGGGAGAAGGTGCCCGGACCCGGCGTCCCGTCCGCGCCGCCGGGTCCGGCGAGACGCTGTGCCGGGAAACTGCCCGAGCTGCTCAGTATGTCGGCGCCGCCACCGAAGCCGGACATGATTCCGGTCCCGTAGTCGCCGCCGGAGCCGTAGTCGAGCCCGCGCACGTCCGCGGGCGCGCCGGCGGGACCGGCCGGGTCGCGAAAGAGCGACGCGTCGTGGAACCCGGTCGCTCCGGGGTTGCCGACCGCACCAAGCCCGCCGGCCGGCGGCACCTGGTCGCGGAACAGCGGACCGCCGCCGAACCCGTAGTCGGGCTGCCGGTCGGGATCGTCGTCTGCCGGGCGTCGGGGAAACTCGTCGTTCAAAATCGGTCGCCTCTGTCAAGGTCGGTCGCGCAGGGCCATCGGGCAGGGCCTACTAGCTGTGCCATCTAGCAGCGCGCCACCGGCCACCGAGAGTGTTGCTCCGATCACAGTACTGTGATCTGCGGTGGTCACAGAGGCGTAGGGGTGACATTGCCACGGGCATGCGGCGCTGACCCGCCGGAATCCGGCCAGGCTTCACCCGATCGAGCGAGTTCTATTCCGCCTCGAGTCCTCTGACGAAAAGGGACTATTCTGGTGGTTCTGGTACAGGGAGAGACTCAGAGCGAGCGAGTACCCGTCGTCTTCGAGAGCCGATCAGTCAGCTGCCACTGGTACACCAGCACCGCGATCCCGAAGGCGATGACAAGGCCCCCATAAACGAAGATCTGCGCCGAGGACGTGTTGGCCAGGATCACATCGCCGCCGGAGCCCACGCCGAACATCAGCGCCGCGACGACCAGCAGCCATCCGCCGGTCGCGATGCCCACGGCCCGCGGCGCGCGCAGCAGGGCCCCGCCGACCAGCAGCAGCGCCGTGAGCAGCACCAGACCGATCACGGACCCGAGCGGGAAGGCGAAGCCCCCCGAACCGCCCTGCGCGGGGGAGGTCGGGTCGCCGGCGTCGAGCAGGCGCGGGCCGGAACCGCCGACCCGCACCGTGTAGCCCTGGATCATCGTGCCGATCAGCCCGACCACGACCCCGGCCCCGCCGAGCCCGGACAGCAGCAGCACGCGCCCCCGCGGGGACTCCGTGCCGAGCCGCGCCGCGGCCAGCAGACCCACCAGACCGACCAGACCGGCCAGCACCACGACCACCGACACGCCGACCTCCGCTGCGCCCGAAACGTCCATCAGCCCTGGGAAACCCCGGCGCCGGCCCCGTCGGCGACGCCCAGGCCGGAGAACAGGTCCTTCTCCCACTCGACGTCCGGCCGCTCGGCGGCGCCCTTCACCAGCTGGTAGTACTCGTGGGACATGAACTCCATGCCGATCGAGTTGGACAGCGCGAAGAAGCCCTGCTCCATCGAGATCTGCGTGGGATAGGCGCGCATGCCCTCGCGCTTGTGCTCCATGTACGCGCTGCCGTCGACGCAGGTGGTGACCAGCGCGTCGTCGGTGCCGAAGGGCAGGTCGTCCACCGAGTCCACGGCCTGGAAGCCGCTGGTGTCCCCGGCCTCCTTCAGCGCGCTGATGCCCTCGGCGAGCACCGACTTCGGCATCGCGGTCCAGTAGATCTTCGCGACCTCCCAGGCCGGGCCGGACTCGGGCGCGTGGCCGGCGTCGGCCGCGAGCTCCGCGGCGCGCATGGCGACCCGGTGGGCCTGGATGTGGTCGGGGTGGCCGTAGCCGCCGTTCTCGTCGTAGGTGACCAGGACCTGCGGCCGGATCTCGCGGATCACCTTCACCAGGTGCGCGGCGGCCTCGTCGAGGTCGGCGTTCCAGAAGGCGTGCGGCTTGTCGTTGGCGGCCGTGCCCATCATCCCGGAGTCGCGGTAGCGCCCGAAGCCGCCGAGGAACCGGTGGTCGGCCACGCCGAGCGCGGTCATCGCGTTCGCCAGCTCCACGACCCGCACCTCGGCCAGCCGGTCCTGGCGGTCGGCCGCCAGGTGCGCCAGCTCCGGGACCAGGACCTCGCCCTCCTCGCCGGCGGTGCACGTGACCAGCGTGACGTGCGCGCCTTCGGCGGCGTACCCGGCCATCGTGGCCCCGGTGCCGATCACCTCGTCGTCCGGGTGGGCGTGGACGAGCAGCAGACGCCGGGCGGCCGTGGGGCTCGCCGGGGGCGCCGCGGCGTCCGTCGGCGCGGTCGTGTTCACGGTCATAGGGCAAGGGTACGCATACCTTCCCCGCCGCTCTCGGAACGGCCCGGTCCCGGCTCGGGCCCTAGCATGTTCGCCATGGCTGACATCCCCTCCTTCCCGCGGCATTCGGCCCGCACCCAGCGCTTCACCCTCGGCGTGCCGCGGGCCTTCAGCATCGCCCCGGACGGAACGCGGATCGCGTTCCTGCGCGGCAGGCACGGTACGGACACCGCGACGTGCCTGTGGGTACTGGACCCGGCGACCGGCGACGAGCGCCTGGTCGCGGACCCGGTGGCGCTGCTCGGCGGGGCGGGCGAGGAGCTGACCGAGGAGGAGAAGGCGCGCCGCGAGCGCTCGCGGCAGGGTGCGGCCGGCATCGTCGGCTTCGCGGTGGACGCCGAGCTGAAGCACGCGGCGTTCTCGCTGTCCGGCCGCCTGTTCGTGGCGGACCTCACAGCGGCTGAGCCGGAGCGGGCGGTGCGCGCCCTGGAGACACCGGCCGGCGTCGCCGACCCGCGGCCGAACCCGGCCGGCACGCATGTGGCCTACGTCGCCGGCGGCGCGATGCGCGTGATCGGCATCGACGGCTCCGGCGACCGCGCGCTGGCCGAGCCGGAGACCGACACGGTCACCTACGGTCTGGCCGAGTTCATCGCGGCCGAGGAGATGGACCGCTTCCGCGGCTACTGGTGGGCCCCGGAGGGCGACCGCCTGTTCGCCGAGCGCGCCGACGAGGCGCCGATCCAGACCTGGTTCATCTCCGACCCGGCGAACCCCGGCAAGGAGCCGGCGGCGGTGCGCTACCCGGCCGCCGGAACGAACAACGCGGCGGTCTCCGGCGCGGTGCTCGGCCTGGACGGCTCGCGCGTGGACGTCACGTGGGAGGACGCCTCGCCGTACCTCACCACGGTCCACTGGTCCGCCGGCGGCGACCCGGTGCTCGGCCTGATGAACCGCGCGCAGACGCGCATCACCTACGCGCTGCTCGATCCGGACACCGGCATGGTGGCGATGCACAGCGAGGAGTCGGACCCGCGCTGGGTGGACGTCGTGTCCGGCGTCCCGGCCTGGGCTTCGGGCGCCGAGGACGGCGACGAGGAGCCCTCGGCCGCGCTGGTCACCGTGGGAGCGCGCGACGGCGCCTACCGCGTCCTGCTCGACGGCGAGCCGCTGACCCCGCCGGAGCTCCAGGTGCGCGCCGTGCTGGCGGTCGGCGAGCACGGCGTGCAGTTCACGGCGAGCGCCGACGACCCGGCCGAGGTGCACGTGTTCCTCGTCTCGCGCGACGGCGTGGTGCGTCAGCTCACCGAGACGTTCGGCGTCCACTCGGCGGCGTTCGGCGCGGACCTGGCCGTCATCAGCTCGACCTCGTTCTCCGAGCCCGGCTCGGTGGCGCGCGTGGTGCGCCTGGACGAGGACGGCGACGCGAAGGACCTGTGCACGGTCCGCAACGTCGCCGAGGTCCCGCAGCTGCGGCTCAACGCGACGATGGTCCGGCTCGGCGAGCGGGGTCTGCGCGGCGTGCTGATCCTGCCGAACGGCCACGTGCCGGGCACCAAGCTGCCGGTCCTGCTGGACCCCTACGGCGGCCCGCACGCGCAGCGCGCTCTGGCCGCGCACAACATGCACCTGGCCTCGCAGTGGCTGGCCGACCAGGGCTTCGCCGTCCTGGTCGTGGACGGCCGCGGCACGCCGGGCCGGGGCCCGGAGTGGGACCGCGCGATCTACCGCGACTTCGCCGGCCCGGTGGTGCAGGACCAGGCGGACGCCGTGCAGGCCGCGGCCGCGCAGAACCCGGACCTGGACCTGTCCCGCGTGGCGATCCGCGGCTGGTCCTTCGGCGGCTACCTCTCGGCGCTGGCCGCGCTGCGCCGCCCCGACGTGTTCCACGCCGCGGTGGTCGGTGCGCCGGTCACCGACCAGCACCTGTACGACACCTGCTACACCGAGCGCTACCTGGGCCACCCGGACGCCGAGCCGGACGTCTACCGGCGCAACTCCGTGGTCGTCGGGACCGAGCCGAGCGGCTGGGCCGAGCAGCACCGGCCGCTGATGGTGATCCACGGCCTGGCCGACGACAACGTGGTGGTCGCGCACACCCTGCGGCTGTCCTCCGCGCTGCTGGCCGAGGGGCGCCCGCACGAGACGCTGCTGCTGTCGGGCGTCACGCACATGACGCCGCAGGAGGTCGTGGCGGAGAACCTGATGCTGCTGCAGGTGGACTTCCTGAAGCGGTCGCTGGGCTGATCGCCGCGGGGTAAACCCCGTCGCGCCGCACCGAGTCGGTCACGACCGGTGCGGCGCGCCCGTACCCTCGATTACGCTGGCCGCCACACTGTGCGGGCAGGTGACCAGGGGGCTGGCAGGCGATGGCAGAGGTAGTACTCGACGGCCGGTACCGGCTCGTCCGGCAGCTCGGCCGGGGCGGCATGGGCGAAGTCTGGCGCGCGTACGACAACCGGATCGGGCGCGAGGTCGCGGTGAAGATCGTGACCGCCGGCGGCCTGTCCGAGGAGAATCTGGCGCGCTTCGACCGCGAGGCCCGCATCATCGGCAATCTGTCCGGGCCGTCGATCGTGACGGTCCACGACTACGGGCACGACGTGTACGCCGGCGAGACCGTGCCGTACCTGGTGATGGAGCTCGTCGCCGGGCGCACCATCGCCGACCGGATCCGCAAGGACGGCCCGGTCCCCGCGCCGACCGCGCTGGCGTGGGCGGCGCAGATCTGCGAGGCCCTGAACGTCGCGCACACGGCGAAGGTCGTGCACCGCGACATCAAGCCCAGCAACGTGATGGTGACCGAGGCCGGCACGGTGAAGGTCCTGGACTTCGGCATCGCGCGCTTCGTGGAGCAGCAGACCACCCGCACCGGCCTGACCGCCGCCGGCATGGTCATCGGCAGCGCCGAGTACATGTCGCCGGAGCAGGCGCAGGGCGGCCACGTGGACGCCCGCTCCGACCTGTACTCGCTGGGCGGCCTGCTGTACTTCACCCTGACCGGGCGCGGTCCGTTCGAGGCCGACTCGCCGGTCGGGCTCGCGTACCAGCACGTGACGCGGACGCCGGAGGCGCCGAGCCGTTACCGCCAGGGCATCCCGCGTCCGGTGGACGCCTTCGTGTTGGCGCTGTTGGCGAAGGATCCGCAGGACCGGCCCGCCGACGCGCGGATCGTCGCAGAGCGGATCCGGGGGCTGCTGGCGCCGGGAGGCGGCCCGGCCGGAACGCAGGAACTGGAGACGGTCGAGATCCCGGCCGGATCGCAGGACTCCACCAAGCCGCTGCCGGGGCACACCGGCTCGCTGCCGGGGTACTCCGTCCCGGCGCCGGGGCACTCCGACTCGATGCAGGCCACGAGCTTGATGCCGCCTCCGACCGGTCCGATGCCGCCGCCCCTCGGCTCGACCCCGGACGCTCCCACGCACGCCATGACGCCTGGTACCGGTCTCACGCCGAATCCCGGCTCCTCGTTCACTCCGCCGAGCACCAGTTTCTGGAGTCCGGATCAGCAAGGCGTCCCCGGTGCCCGTCAGGCTCCCGGGAACCCGATGGCCACCGGGTTCCCGGAGGAACGCCCGAACGCGAACCCTTCGCGGCGCTGGTTCCTCACCGGCGCCGCGACCGTCGTCGCCGGAGGCGCGGGCGTGGGCACGTGGCTGGCGCTCGGCCAGGGCCACAGCTCGTCGAAGTCGCCGGGCAGCACGGGCACCGGCCCCGGTCCGGCATCGGGGTCCGCGCCCGCCTCGAAAACCCCGAGTTCTCCGGCGAGCAGCAGCGCCACGGGCGCCGATCCGGTGCCGGTCGCCTCGCTGACCGCGCAGAAGGCCCCGGTCAACCACGTCGCCTTCAGTCCCGACAGCAAGATCCTCGTGGGCGCCGCACAGGACAACACCGCCCGGCTGTACGACGTGTCCGACCCGAAGCAGCCGAAGTCGCTCGGCGTCTGCGTGAAGCACACCTCGATGGTCTTCGACGTCGCCGTCAGCCCCGACGGCCAGACCCTCGCCACCAGTTCGCACGACCAGTCGCTCGGCTTGTGGGACATCCGGAATCCGGCCTCGCCGGTGCTGCTGTATCAGATGCCGCTCGGCAGCCAGGGCGCCGGCGTGCGCTTCAGCCCGGACGGCACGATCATGGCGGTCGGGCTGTGGAACGGCAAGGTCCAGCTGATCACCGTGAGCCATCCGACCAGCCAGTACACGGTGAACGCGCACAGCGGCATCGTCTACAGCGTGGCGTTCAGCCCCGACGGCACGACGCTGGCGACGGGGTCGTTCGACAAGACGGTCAAGCTGTGGGACGTCCGCCATCCGTCCGCCGTGCAACACCTCGGCACCGCCTCGGACCACACCGACCGGGTCTTCGACATCGCCTACCACCCGCACGGCAAACTCCTCGCCACCGGATCGGCTGACCACTCGCTGATCCTCTTCGACGTGTCGGATCCGGCCAATCCTTCGGTGGTACACCGGATCGGCCAGGACGACGAGGCGACCGGCGTGGCGTTCACCCCGGACGGCCGGACCGTCGCCAACGGCAGCGGCGCGAGCAAGGTGGTGCGGCTGTACGACGTCACGGATCCCGCCTCGCCGCGACCGCTGAATCCGCTGGCCGGCCACACCGACTACGCGCTGGGAGTCGCGATCAGCCCGGACGGCAAACTGCTGGCGTGCGCGGACCAGGACAGCAGCGTTCTGCTATGGCGCCTCTGATCCGCATCGGATCCGCGCCTCTGATCTCTGATTTCCATATACACCCCGAGACAAGCAACCTGCCCGGGTGACGCAACGTCTAATAGCCGTAGTCACCCGGGAAGGTTGGGTTCCATGAACCGTATTTCCGTCTTGTTCGCAGTGGGAGCGCTCGGTACCGCCGCCCTGACAGCCGGATGCTCAAGCAGCGCCTCGAAGAGCGCGGTCGGCGGCGGATCGACATCGGAGACGCCGGTCGCCAGTACGTCCTCATCGGGATCGGCGGCGAATCCCGGTGCCGCCGCCACCTCGTCGTCCACCGCCGCCGGCGGAGGCACGACGTCGAGCGCCGCCCCGACGACCGCACCACCGGCCTCGACGGCGGCGCCCACGCACGCCGCGGGCGGCGCGTGCACCACGGCCGAGATGCCCTCGGGCACCTGGAAGGTGGTCCCGGACAGCCAGGGCGCCGGCCACGTCGCCGCCGACCTCGCGTTCCAGAACACCTCGGGGCACACCTGCACGATCGCCGGCTTCCCCGGGTTGTCGCTCCTGGCCTCCAACGACCACCCGCTGCCGACGAACGTCCTGAAGGACACCTCGCTCGCGGTCACCACCATCAAGGTCGCCCCCGGCGCCTGGGTCCACTCCGAGATGCGCTACTCGCCGAACATCCCCGGCCCCGGCGAGCCCCAGAGCGGCCAGTGCGAGCCCACGGCCGTCCACGCCCTCGCGCTCCTGCCCGGCGACTCGGCCTGGACGCACGTCACGCTCGGCAACCCGACGACGGTGTGCGAGAAGGGCGAGGTCCAGGCGAAGCCTTTCGTGAGCGGGCAGTCGAGCCCTGACGGGGGCTGAGACTCGCGGGAAACGCCGACCGGCAAACGAGAACGGCCGCCGCGGGAGAACTCCCGCGGCGGCCGTTCCGCACTTCCTCGAAGGGCGCCACCTCAAGCCGGCGCTCTCAGGCCGATCGACTCGATCTCAGCCCTGCACAGCCTCAGCCGTGCTTCGCCTCAGCCCTGCTTCGCCTTCGCGCCCCGCGTCCGCCCGCGCACCTGCGCGTTCAGCTCCACCTTCCGGATCCGCACGGTGTCCGGCGTGACCTCCACGCACTCGTCCTCGCGGATGAACTCCAGCGCCTGCTCCAGCGACAGCTGGCGGGGCGGGATCAGCGTCTCGGTGACGTCGGACGTCGACGAGCGCATGTTCGTGAGCTTCTTCTCCTTGGTGATGTTCACGTCCATGTCGTCCGAGCGCGAGTTCTCGCCGACGATCATGCCCTCGTACACCTCGGTGGTCGGCTGCACGAACATCGTGCCGCGCTCCTGGAGGTTCATCATCGCGAACGGGGTCGCGGCGCCCGCGCGGTCGGCCACCAGGGAGCCGGAGGTGCGGGTGCGCAGCTCGCCGTACCAGGGCTCGTAGCCCTCGAACACCGCGTGCGCGATGCCGGTGCCGCGGGTCAGGGTCAGGAACTCGGTGCGGAAGCCGATCAGGCCGCGGGAGGGGACCACGAACTCCATGCGGACCCAGCCGGTGCCGTGGTTCGTCATGGTCTCCATGCGGCCCTTGCGGTTGCCCTGGATCAGCTGGGTGACGGCGCCGAGGAACTCCTCGGGGGCGTCGATGGTGAGGCGCTCGACCGGCTCGTGGAGCTTGCCGTCGATGGTCTTGGTGACCACCTGGGGCTTGCCGACGGTGAGCTCGAAGCCCTCCCGGCGCATGGTCTCCACCAGGATGGCCAGCGCCAGCTCGCCGCGGCCCTGCACCTCCCAGGCGTCGGGGCGCTCGGTGGGCAGCACGCGCAGCGAGACGTTGCCGACCAGTTCGCGGTCCAGACGGTCCTTCACCAGGCGCGCGGTGACCTTGGTGCCCTTGGTCGGGCCGCGGCCCACCAGCGGGCCGGTGTTGGTGCCGATGGTCATCGAGATCGCCGGCTCGTCGACGGTGATCAGCGGCAGCGGGCGCGGGTCCTCCGGGTCGGCCAGGGTGTCGCCGATCATGATCTCCGGGATGCCGGCGATGGCGATGATGTCGCCGGGGCCGGCGGACTCGGCCGGCTTGCGCTCCAGCGCCTCGGTCATCAGCAGCTCGGTGACCTTCACCCGCTCGATGCTGCCGTCGTGCCGGCACCAGGCCACCTGCTGGCCCTTGCGGATCTCGCCCTGGTGCACCCGGCACAGCGCGATGCGGCCCAGGAAGTTGGACGCGTCCAGGTTGGTGACGTGCGCCTGCAGCGGCGCACCCTCGGTGTAGGACGGCGCCGGGATGGTCTCCAGGATGGTCTTGAACAGCGGCAGCAGGTTGTCCGAGTCCAGCTCGCCGCCCTGGCCGTTGCCCGAGGAGCCGGGGACCGGCTTGGTCAGCGAGGCCTTGCCGTCGCGGGCGATGGCGTAGACGATCGGGAACTCGATCTGGTCCTCGGTGGCGTCCAGGTCCATGAACAGCTCGTAGGTCTCGTCGATGACCTCGTCGACCCGGGAGTCCGGCCGGTCCACCTTGTTGATCAGCAGGATCACCGGCATCTTCGCGGCCAGCGCCTTGCGCAGCACGAACCGGGTCTGCGGCAGCGGGCCCTCGGAGGCGTCCACCAGCAGCACGACGCCGTCCACCATGGACAGCCCGCGCTCCACCTCGCCGCCGAAGTCGGCGTGCCCGGGGGTGTCGATGATGTTGATCACCACGTCCTCGCCTTCGGGACCGCGGTAGTGCACCGCGGTGTTCTTGGCGAGGATGGTGATGCCCTTCTCGCGCTCCAGGTCGTTGGAGTCCATGGCGCGCTCGTCGACGTGCTGGTGTTCGCCGAACGCGCCGGACTGCCACAGCATCGCGTCGACCAGCGTCGTCTTTCCGTGGTCGACGTGCGCGACGATCGCCACGTTCCTGATGTTGTCGCGTGTGGGCATGCCTGAGCGCTCCTTGGCAGAAGGGGATACCTACCCATGGTACGGGGTCCGGAATCCTCCCGCTTACCGTCAGTGCCCAGCCGCACGGCGTCGGGGTTAACTCGGAGCGACGAACAGCGCCGCCGATGTGGCGGCCGTCACACTCGCCGAGCCGGGCCGCCGACCGCGCAAGCGCCCGCCGGCCCACCCGGAGAACCCGCCTACCCGTTGGCCGGGAGCATGGTCACCGTGCCGCCCGCGGACACCACCACGCCGCCGGGCACCGCGAGCCACACCGGCTCGGCCCCCTGTTCGAACCCGGCCACGACCGGGTACTTCCAGCGCGTCCGGCCGGTCGGCAGGTCCACCGCCCACCAGGCACCCGTCTGGTCGTAGACGTAGACATTGGTGTCCGCCAGCTGCGGCGCCCCGGCGTCGGACGCGGTGTCGAACGACTCCGTGCCCTGCGACTGCCACAGGACCCGCCCGGACGCCACGTCGACCGCGTAGAGGCCGTGGCCGGACAGGGCGACGACCGTGGCCAGGTCCGGCGAGCGGGTCACGAACGCGAGCGTCCCGGCGTCGCCGACCGGCTCCGGCAGCTTCGCGTTCCACGCGGCCAGGCCGCCGGCCACGGTCCCCGCGGCCAGGCTGTCGCCGCTCGGGGCGGCCGGGAGCAGGCTGACGTAGCGGTCACCGGCGTAGGCGAGCTTGGTGAGCGACACGCGGCCGGTGCCCACCGCCGCCTTCAGCGGACGCGCCCACGCCTGGTCGCCGGTGTGGATGTCCAGGGCCACGCAGGTCCCGGCGGAGTCCGGTGCCTGGGTCCCGGCGGCCAGGATCTGGGTGCCGTCGGCGGGCAGCGCCAACGTGGCGAACTCCACACCGTTCTTCTGCCACAGGAGCCTGCCGTCGGCGGCGTCCAGGGCCGACAGGAACGGGGCGGGGCCCGTCATCCCGGCCACGAACACCATGCCGCTCAACACCCCGGCGACCCGCACCCCGGACGCCCCCTGCGGCATCGGCACCCGCCACTTCTGCGCCCCGGTCTTTACGTCGAGCGCGAGCAGGTCGCCGCCGGCCGGGACCGCGTCGGACGCGACGATCAGATGGACGACGCCTCCGGCCACCACCCCGTTGCCGGACCCCGCGAGCCCGGGAGCCTTCACCGGACCCCACTTCGGATTGGAACCGAGGTCGTAGCCGGAGACGCCGCTCTGGCCCGCCACGACGAGCACGCCGTCGCCGAACGCCAGCGAGGTGAGCTGCCCGACACCGGACATCTGCCAGAAGGGCGCCGCGCTCGGGCCCTGCAGCGAACCGGCCGCACCGACCGGCGGCGCGAGCGGGCCGCCGGCCGGAAGCGGATGCCCGGAGGCCGAGGGTGGGAGGGAGGCCGAGGGCGCGGCGGCAGCGGCCGACGTCGTCGGCGCCGCGGCGCCGACGGAACCCCCAGAAGGCTGCGCGTCGGCAGCCGTGGTTGTGGTGCCGGAGCTGCCGCTGAGGCCCAGGGCCATCGCAGTACCGCCGCCAACTGCAACAACACCACCGGTGAGCGCTAGCAAGAGGTTGCGACGACTCCGGGAGGCGGGGGCTTGCACGACGGGGAGAGGACCGGTCTGGCTGCCGGGTATTCCGGTCACCGCGCCATAGCCGGGCTGGGACTGGGACTGGGGCTGACTCTGGGGCTGGGACTGGGGTTGACTCTGGGGCTGGGGCTGGGGCTGACCGTAGCCGGGTATCTGGGCGCCGGGCGGTGCGGGCGGCGGGCCGGCAAAGGCCATCCCGCCATCAGGATGCTGCTGCGGCGGCGGGCCGGCCACCAACCTCGCGTTCGCATCCGGCGCCGCTCCACCACCGAGCCCTTCGGCAGCCGCCGCCCGGACATCGGCGGCGACCGCGGGCGGCAACCACCCGCTCCCCATGGGAAGCGGCGCCCGCCGCTGCACGTACTCGGCCACCTGCTGCGGCTGCGCGCGCCCGTTCGCGTCCTTCTGGAAGCACCCGCGGATCAGCTCCGACATCGCCGCCGGCAGCTTCCCCAGCACCGGCGAGGACTTCGCAACCCTCTTCTTCACCTCGTCGCGCGTGCCCTCGCCGAAGGGCGGGCGCCCCATCGCCGCGAAGAACAGCGTCGAGCCCAGCGCGAACATGTCCGCCGACGCGGTCACCTTCCGCCCCATCGCCTGTTCCGGCGCCAGGAACCCGGGCGTGCCGACCTCCACCGCGCCCTCGAACGCGCGCACCAGCGCTTGGTCGACGACGCGCGGGCCGTCCGGCGTCAGCAGCACCGTGCCGGGCCGCAGGTCGCCGTGCATCACTCCGGCGGCCTGGAGCGAGGCCAGCGCCTCGGCGAGCCCGGCTGCCAGGCTCAGCAACGCCGGCTCCGGCAGCGGCCCGTGATCGGCCACCGCTTTCGCCAACGGAACGCCCGCCACGTACTCCGACGCCACCCACGGCGTCTCCGCTTCGAGATCCGCCCCGAGCACCGGAGCCGTATACGGCCCGGCCACCGTCCGCGCCGCCGCGATGTCGGCGGCGAGCCGCGCCCGCACCTCCTCGTCGGCGAGCAGTTCGGCTCGCAGGACGCGGACCGCGACGGCCCTGCCGTCGTCGGTGTGCGCCGCGTACAGCGTGCCCAGCGCGCCGGCGCCGAGCCGGCCGACCGTCGTGTACGGGCCGACCCGCCGCGGGTCCCCCTCGGTCAACGGTCCCCTGACCGCTCCGACCATTGCGACCACTCCTTGATCACGGCCGCCTCGCGCGCGCCGTTTCCCGTTTCCCCGTGTCCCCGTGCGCCTTCGGCGCGTTGAGCGTCGTACTGGTGATGGCTTCGAGGAGCATGATGCCAAACCCTTGTCGGTCCCCCCGCCGTCCGCGCCCTGATCAGCGGCCGGTAGGATGTGACGTAGATCACGTTTCCACTACTCCGGGTGACGCGTTCTATGGAATCTGACGCGATGTCCATTAGAGTTCGCGCAGCTCCTCAGAGCCCTGCCTGATCCGGAAAAGCCCGCAAGACGTTCCCCAAGCAAGACATCAGTGTAAGAACATTGCCCGTCTGGGAGACACAAGTCGATGGCGACTGACACCATCGCGCCCGGCCCCGAGGCACCCGCCCCGCTGAGCCCGGCGCGCGCACAGATCGAACAGAAGACGCTGCGCACAGACAGGTGGTGGCTCAGTCCGCTCCTGACGATGCTCGTGCTAGTCGCCTTCATCTTCTACGCGACGTTCCGCGCGTTCCAGAACGCCGACTACTTCACCGGCAACCTGATCTCGCCGTTCTACAGCCCCTGCATCTCCACCAACTGCGTCCCGGACTCGCCGCTGGGCGGCACGTTCATCGGCTCGTGGTGGACGCTCTCGCCGGCGCTGCTCATCCTGATCTTCCCGCTGGGCTTCCGCATGACCTGCTACTACTACCGCAAGGCCTACTACCGGGCCTTCTGGCAGTCGCCGCCGGCCTGCGCCGTGGCCGAGCCGCACGGCAAGTACACCGGCGAGACCCGCTTCCCGCTGATCCTGAACAACGTGCACCGCTACTTCTTCTACGCGGGCCTGGTGTTCAACGTCATCCTCACCTGGGACGCGGTCCTGGCGTTCCGC